>Ga0208244_100188_pt1 | contig 78808 bp, 66 predicted proteins | sample SubbioCR12Aug_5A_FD_184828 | JGI IMG/M metagenome (GOLD analysis project Ga0208244, IMG submission 184828) | Serpentinite rock and fluid subsurface biosphere microbial communities from McLaughlin Reserve, California, USA - CR12Aug_5A (SPAdes) | ecosystem: Environmental > Terrestrial > Deep... | reverse complement strand
ATTCCGAATGCATCGCAAGTTCCTCAGAACTGGACGGCCGATTTATGGTGCTACCCCAGCTACATAAAGAACCAATCCTGGGGTTCATACTATATGTATTACTTTACCATGCCTATCAAAGAGGTCAAGGTATCGAACGCTAATACAAATGAAGTTGTATTAAGCCGCGTTTCCGATGGTACTTATGTATGGGGACATTGGGAAGGATGTTATATTTATACCGGTGTAAAAGGCGAAATGCAGCCTGGTGAAACTTATAATATTGCTTATCGCGTTGATTGGAACTATTATGGTTATGGTACAACAGATTATTGTATTTATTCTTGGGCAAACGCATGGCGTACCCATAGAGTCTTTATTGATTTCAATATTGACGGCGACTGGGACGACCCAAATGAATGGATTAATCATCCAACCAGAATTGCAACCGGTTTGACTAAAAAAATCGGTGCTACAAATGATTGGAGATTTTATGGTCCTTGTAAGTTAAATTATTGGGAAACTTATCAAATAACAATTCCTGACGACCAAAAAACAGGTGTGACTCGTATGAGAATCATGACTGCATATTGGTATCCTACAGTAATTGGTTCTAACTTCGGACAAGCTGCAAGTGCATGCTGGAATGGCTACGCGTATCTCTATTCATGGGTTGGTCCTGATGCATGGTACGGTTATAACTATGGCGAAATTGAAGATTATTTGATAGACTTTGCTTTACCATTCAAATCAACATTCCCTGACACAAAACCACCTTACGACATATTGTTGGCAGGTCAAGATTATAACGGAACAACAAGAATGCACGAAGGTGAAATGATGACCTTCCCACGCACGATGGTAGAATTCGGTTCACCACAAGCTCCGGGAACAACTTTACGTTACAAAATAATCGGTCCATTGCCCGAACAAAATATTATATATGAAGGCTTGAACCCTCTCAATACATCATCAATAGATATACCTGTCGGTTCTGATGTATTGGGAACAAACACAATTTATAATATTTTAGCAGCTCGCGGACCTTCAGCAAAGAACGGTACTTTCACATTCCGTCATAACAGCGGTGGCGAGTACCAATTAGTACTTGGCATCAGGAAACCGGGAGTAGGTCAAGAATACAAAGAAATGAAGAAGAACTTTACAGTATCATGGGAATGGGATATGGCGTCACAAGACATCACAAGCCCATTATCCAGCGGACCACCGAGATTCCACATCTATCCAAGAGGCTTAGAAATCCAAGTTCAAGGTGTAGTTCAAAACGTAGGTCTTCGTCCTGTAGCAAAATTTGACGCATACATGAGAATATACAACTCGAAAAAAGAGTTAGTAAAAGAATACAAGCGCTCATGGGATACAACTAACTTCGGTGATTTCTTAGTATTGGCAAAACAAAAAGTGCCATTAGATTTTGGAATATTCAAATCTACTATCCCTGATGAATATACAGCTATACTATGTGTTGACCTGAAAAGTTCAACAGACATGGAATCATATAACAACTGTTTCCGCCGTGCAGATGCAGTAGAACCATATTTATTCTCCCTACGTGATGAAATTCAAGCCCAAGCGTATTCAATCAATGTACCTTCCGCAGGCAGTGAAATCATTGCCGGCAGACCTTTCACTCCAATGGTTGATTTGAGGAATATGGGTGTAGGCGACATCACAGATGCACCGACACGATTAGTCATTACTGAAGAACCAAGCGGAATCAAAGTATTGGAACAAAACATAATAGTCCAAGATATACCATCCGGACGTTACAATATTAAGTCAGTCCGTTTCAATCCGATGATAATCACAAAACCGGGCACTTACAAAGCAACATTGACAGTCAGTCACCCTGACGACTTAGTAGATGAAGATAACACAATCTCAATCATCTTCTACGTAACAGGTGGTTTGCAAGGAACTTATACAATCGGTATGAAGAACCAAAACAGTATAAACAACTTCAAGACAATAGATGAAGCAATGGATGCCTTGTACTTACGTGGCTTGTCAGGTTCAATAAGCTTTGAACTAACCGATGACGTATATGAAGTAGAAGCAAGAAACGATTTTGCACCGGCATGGGATTTGTCAACGTCAATCATGGGCTTAGGCTACAACGCCGAAACGGGCGAATACAGAACATTGACCTTCAAACCATCTGCAGCCAAAGCAGTAACACGCGGTTCAGTCATCGTGAAGTTATTCTCTACAAATGGTCAAGGTGTATTCTTTGGTCAATCAGAATTAAGCACGAACCCATATGCAATCCAACAAGAATCCTTCGGACGTGAATACTATATTGACTTCTCGAATAGTGGTGGTTACATCACATTTGACGGTGGCAATAATCAAGCATTTAAATTTGTCTTGAATACCACCACAGATGCCTTTGGAGCAGTATTCTATTTGAATGCAGGTTCACAAAACATTACGATAAAAAATATCATAATGGAAAACAACACAGCAAAAATCAAGAACAGTGTACATTTGCCAAACGTTCACTTCAGTATAGTTGACGGTTTCGTGTTTACTGCGGACGAAGCGATGACAGAAACAGGCGCACGTGGTTATTCAGCCGGTATCGTAAGTCGTGGCAAAGTCCAAGGTTTATCCACCGAAGAATATGTATTGGCATTCGATACAATCCCGAACATCAACAATACATTCATGAACAACGACATCAGCGGTTTCGGTTACGGTATCGTATCTTACGGTATCGGTCCATTACGCGTTCCTGCAATCTCAGACTTTAGACCGTTCTATAACAAGAACACGAAAATCGAAAACAACAAGTTGTACAACTTGGCAGGTGCAGGCGTAGTAGTAGGACATGAAGAATCAAGTTCAGTCAAGAACAACGTAATCTTCAATGTAACAGGACCGGGAGCCATAACCGCCGGTATCATCGCAGGTGGTAATGCAAGTGCAGACTTGTTAGGTTACAACAACAAACATTTGACAATAGACGGCAATAGCATCAACAATGTCAAAGGAAACGACCGCGTTTATGGTATCTTAATAGACCAAAATGCTAACAAATACCAATTAGGAGCAGAATTCCGTTTATTCCCACAAGAAACAGATGATTTGGTAGCAGTAAACAATGCAATGTGGAACATCAATGCAGGTCGTCAAGAAGCGACACGCGCGGGTGTTCATGCTTTGACAGAGCGTAACCATACAGTAACAGACATGAATATGCGAATGTTGACCCCACGTCACACTGACTATTTGATGCGTGATTTGATGATAGCCAACAACACAGTAATCTTAGGCGAAGACGGCTTAACCAACCTTGGCAACATCGCCGGTTTGGCAGTCCAACAAGCCAATATGGCAAAAGTATTGAATAATGCAGTAGCGATAACAGACAACAGCATCAGCGGAACAAACATGGTATCAAGCGGTATGTTCTACCAAGGAGCTTATCCATACCAAGCAACCGGAATGCATTCAGACCGAAACGCATATTGGTTAGGTACAAGCAATACAACGATATACCGACATGTATATACAAACGCTAAAAATCGCATCATCGAATACGGTGATCGTAACGAATACGTAGAATTGGCGCAATGGCAAATGGCAAGCGGTAATGAGTTAAACTCAATATCGAACGGCAACTTTGTGAACGACCACTACTACGAAGGCACAAACCCACAAAAATTGAGAATCAAGCCAACCGTCAAAGGTTCGGTATTATCAAAACGTGGAGATGTATTAGCTGAGTACGGACGTGACGTTTATGGTAACATCCGTGGTATCGCCGGTTCACGCTTTGACTTAGGTGCAATAGAATTCAACGGCACCTTGTACAACCGTGACACAGAAACATTATTAATCACATCACCGGGTAACTACCGCGCAACAGCAGGAATCTTCTCCGATGCAGAATACATAATGACCGAAGCACCGGTAGAAGTAAAAGCACTGGTAAGAAACAGCGGCAGCTTAGAAGTAAATGACAAGAAGATATTCGCATCAATTTACAGAGAAAGCCCAAGCGGTACTTTCATCTTAGAACACGGAAACATTGAAGCGGTAGTAGATATCGAATCAACAGAAAACATCGAAATCCGTTTCAACTTAGCAGACGGCATCGGCACAGACTGGGTACCGAGCACCTACAATGATTTGCGCAATGACGGTTACACAATTCCAAGTCAATTCATAGGCATGGAACCAAACGTAACACCACGTTACAGAATAGACATCACAATGGATGCCGACGAACAAAACATGAACAACACAGTAAGCAAGACAACAAGATTCTACTTACGTCGTAGCCCAATCAAAGCTTTAGTAAGCTCACAGAACTATGTGAATGTGAACGAAACAGAATTAGGTACAGATGCCTTAGCATCAGGCTTAAACAAGAAAGCATTGGATAAAGGCATGGGTTTGTTGGATTGGAAGATCGAATTATCCAACGGTCGTTATGACTATGACGTGTTCCAACGGGCAGGTTGGGAACCAAGAAGTGTAGACTATAGCAAATATCGTACATTAATCTGGTCAGACGGTCATGACAAATCATTGACAAGATTAGAAAAACTAAACTTGACCGACTTTGTAATGAACGGTACGGTAAGCGAAAAGAGCAACTTAATCATCGGTAGCCAAGAAATGGTACGCGAAAACACAAACGTAGAAGACGCAGACGAAGTATTCGTCCGCAACATCTTACGAGCAGAATATCGTTTCCCGGGCAATCCATTAGGCGCAAACCAAGATTACTCAGGCAAGACATTGACGGGAGTCGCCATAGGCAGAAACTTGATATTTGATGTATTAAGCACCAACGTAGAAGGCGACATGTACCCACAACCTGCATTGATGAACATAGTCGAAAGCGGAGATGGCTTGTCGCAAATGGCATTCAGATACAACAAAGTACAAAATGACGAATGGCCAGACATCGCAAGAATCGCAGGCGTCACAAGCTCAAACTTGTACAGCAATGTAGTTTACTTAGGCTTAGACTGGAGACATTTCGGAGATATCGAAAAAGTCGTCCGTGGAGCATTTGACTATGCAACCGGAAACGGCGGCATCATCATCCCGGTTGACTTATTGAGCTTCGACGCCCGCCAAGTTGGCTCGAGAGTAGATGTAAACTGGTCAACCGCAAGTGAACAAAACACCGCCCGTTTCGAAGTCGAAAGAGCAGATGTAACAAACACAGGAACAAGCAGCTATGTGAAAATAGATGAAATGTCTGCAGCAGGCAACAGTAGTGTAATCAAACATTACGGACCGGTAGTAGATAACAAAGTCAGCTACGGCAACACATACAGCTATCGTTTGAAGACCTTAGACAGAGACGGCAGTCATAGCTACAGCGATGAACAAATCGTAACAATGACAGGCTTAAGTGGCGCAGCATGGTTAGGCAACGCAAGTCCGAACCCTGCAAGCAACGACTCGAAAGTATCCTACAGAATGAGCGAAAGCGGTTCAGTAAGAATCTCGATGTACGATGCAAGCGGCAAAGAAGTAGCAGTCTTATTTGATGGCACACAAAGCATTGGTGAACACACATTGAATATAAGTGCAGGCAACTATGCAAGTGGCACTTACACATTGGTATTGCAAAGTGGCAACATTCACTTGACAACACCATTGACAATCGTGAAATAACCACACAAAACGCTTAAAAGCAATTAAGCCCTTGGCAAACGCCAAGGGCTTTTTTTTGTGCTATTATTTATATTGGTCAATCAATAAATATTTATATTAAAATGTGTAACTAATTAAGGAAATTATTTTATAATTACATACTAATATTTGTAGTATTTAAATAATAGCGATTTATTATGATGAATCAATTTACAATACAAAATTTAATTATTTAAATCATTAATAAGGTTAAAAAAAATACAAAGTATTTCTTTTTTATTTAATCTATAATACTGCTTTAAAATATTTTATCATATCTCATAATTTATCCCAACTTGAAATGAGAAACTACATCATTACATTTGAACAAATTTTCTTATATTTGGCATTGAATTTTGGCAGTCATGTAAAATGAATTTGTTAAATGGTAAGGGAGTAGTGCTATATGATACATTTTGACTTAGTTCATAAGATTTTCAGCTACATAAATCTTGAGAGCGAAGTTGATGACTTCGACAAGATTCACGAATCTATCGAAAAGGACTTGAACTTCAAGGGTACAAACCTTTGGATTTTGGCGTTCGCCATCATCATAGCCTCAGTTGGCTTGAATATGAATTCGACTGCAGTAATCATCGGAGCGATGTTAATTTCGCCATTGATGGGTCCTATCAACGGTATGGGTTACAGTATTGCGACATATAATATGCCCTTATTCCGCAAAGCAGCCAAGAATTTCTCATTTGCTGTTATAGCAAGTATGATAGCTTCAACCGCTTATTTTGCGATTACCCCGATTTCCACAGCTCATTCAGAATTGTTGGCACGTACAAGCCCTTCGATTTACGATGTACTGATTGCACTTTTTGGCGGTCTTGCCGGTATCGTAGCCATCAGCAGCCGACAGAAGGGCAACGTCATTCCCGGCGTGGCGATTGCGACTGCACTTATGCCGCCACTATGCACTTCGGGCTACGGATTGGCTACCGGGCAGTGGAACTTCTTTTTCGGTGCATTTTACCTATTCACCATCAACACTGTTTTCATCGCCATTTCATCGGTCGTCATATCTCAAATTCTGCAATTTCCAATCAGAACTTTGGTTGATGCCGACCAAAAAAAGCGTGTAAATCGTCTAATTTCCCTTGTCATTGCGATTGTGTTGATTCCCAGCATCTATTTCGGATATAATCTTGTCCAGAAGGAAAAGTTTGTCGGCAATGCTAACGACTTTGTGAAGAGAATAAACGTTGTGGAGGGGAGCTATTTGTTGAAGCACGACATTGATGCGAGTAATCGGAAATTGCTCTTGATTTATGGCGGTGCCACTTTGTCGGATGAACAAAAGGGCATAATCCGCGACAGAGCAAACGATTTCTCGCTCGAAGATGCTACTATCGAGTATCAACAAGGCTTTTCATTCGACGAAATTGCCAACCAAAGTAACGAAGCTAACGATTTGAAAGCTGAAATGAATAGATTGAATCTAATTGTAAAGGAAAAAGACCGCGAGATTCAGAGCTACGAAGATAGAAAATATCTTGGAAGTCAAATTTTGGACGAAGTAAAAATTATGTATCCGCAGGTGGTGAAATGCTCCTATGCCGAAACTTATATTTTTATCGAATCGCAGCCCGAACCCGAAAGAGTTGACTTAGTCGTGTTAACTTTGGAAGGGAAAAAACTTCAGGACAAGGACCGTGAAAAAATCGAGACTTGGCTAAAAACGCGACTTAATTCCGAAAAAGTAAAAGTCTATTTTGAGAATTAATTCATTTATGATGAATAATTCACATTCACTTTTATAACGTGGTAGTTTTAAGCGGCTTTTGTAAGCATAACAAAAAAAAATAAAATTTTTCAAAAAAGTATTTGCATATGTCAAATACTTTTTTTACTTTGAAATTGTTGTAAATGGTTCATTGGAAAAAGCTATTTCATGATGTAAATTAAAACATTTAATATAGACCCATCTGGGTTATGTGGTGTTTTCATTTATAAATTTTACAGGAGTATCTATGAATTTATCAGATGTACATAACAAGTACAAAAGTCGTGTTATAAGTACCGAGTACCGAGTACCACTTTAAGCAACCTCTTACTTCGGAGGCTTGAGATGGTAAGAATTGCCCTTTTGTTTGTAATTTTTGTGAGCTTCACAGGAATTGCACTCGGCTCTTATGACCCAACTCATTGTGATGAAGGGGATACTACTGCCTGGAATGGACCAATTACTGCTTGGGCTGTTGGATTACCGTCAGATGTATTAGGATGTTCAGATACGAATTGTATTGTAACAATTACTTATTATGACCGATTTGTTCCAGGAACGGGTTATGAATTTCAAATTGCTTCAATTCAATTCCAAAATTGTGATCCTGCATGTAAAGAGAATGCTTGGCGAACTGCAATGTGGATGATAGCAATGAAAAATCAAGTAGCTATGGGTATTCATATACCTAATGGTTGTTATCAAACTTTTACATATAAAGCTGCAACCTGTTGGGAATATTCAAATTTGTCTCCATCAGTATCTCAATATGATGCTTGCGGTGGTGAATGCTGTGTAGGTCTTTACGAGATTTGTAGACGTATAGGGACTTCGGGTCCATACTTTGAATTTACACAATTAGACGTTACAACTCGAGAAACTTATAATTGTGAAACACCATGTGAGTTTACTGATTGTGAAAGTACAATGCCGGGGGATTGGAATGCTTCTATACCAGGTTCGGGTACAGGTAATATTTTCCCAAAATTGGGTATTTATGAATCTGTTCCATCAAAAAATATCAATTTTCATCCCAACCCAACAGATGGTAATGTTATTGTATCATTAGATTTACCTGAGAAAGGGATTTATAAAATTTCAGTTTTTGATAATACTGGGTACGAAATTTTCAAACAAGAAATCAATACAGATGCAAATTTAAATTTTGAATTTGAATTGAAATCAAATACATTTCCGATTGGGCTATTTAATGTAATAATTTCAGGAATTAATGGTGAAATTATTAATGGTAAATTCATAAAAATAAAATAGAAATTATTTAATAATAACCTCCTGCTTGTAAAATAAAAAACTTATGAGCAGGAGTTATCTAATAGGAACATAATCATGAGAATATCCCTATATATACCAATTTTAATTTTTGTTTTAAATATGAATTTACTTTCAATGAATGAAAATTATAAAATAGAAATATTCAATAATATTCCATCAAACGTACTAACAAAATTAATGAAAATTTCTTGTATAGATGAAAATAATTGTATTTCTTTAAGAACTGATAATAATGGTACTGGTATAATGCTTGAAAAAACAACAGATGGCGGAAATTCCTGGACATTAATTTATGCAGATACTTCTTTTAAATCATCAGATTCAATATATTACCCTAAATTTTATGGAGTAGAATGTGAATATTTCGATAATGGAACAATTTTAATTCTAACTGATTATGGTAAAATAATTCGCTCAAATGATTACGGGGAAACATTTACAGAGTATCCAGAAATCAAAAATTATCTTTATAACTCTTTTGTAATGTTTGATTCATTAAATGCAATTACAACTTCAACAGAATGGTATGATTTGCCTGATGCTGAATATCAAATATTGAAGTCAACTGATGCTTGTGAAAGTTGGATAGATTTTACGGTACCTGATTCCATTACAGAAAAATGGAATTTTTATAGCTTAAATTTACAAAAAGATGGGAGTATATTTGTTTATATTCATGTTAAATACGGAATTGTAAGTGATTCTACAAAAAATTATTTCTATCATACAGATTTTGAAGGTAGCTTTTGGAATTTTTTAGAAGTTCCAAAATATGTTGATTATGTTTATATGTTCGATGAATATGAAGGATTTGCTACCGGTAAAATACAAATTCCTGGTAGCTTGAATGATACTGCTGTGACCTCTAAAACATATGATGGTGGAAAGACTTGGGAAATTAAATCGAAAACAACTTGGCCCTTTGAATTATTTTCTTCTCAATTAGTCCATAATGATACAAATATATTTATTGCCGGTACAGGATTTGGATTTCTTAAATCAACTGATAAGGGTGAAAGTTGGTTTGAACCTAATCTTCAAATTACTGATGATAATATATATCTTTTACCATTATTAACAAGTGTTCATACTTATTTTGATAGTCATATTTTATATTTTGTTACACATATTAGACCCCAAGTGCTTAAAGCCACAAAAATAATTTCCTCGGTCAATGTGCCATCTGTGAAGCCCAAACGGATTTATCCAAACCCCGTAACCTACGGCTCTGACTTCGTTGCAGAATACGAAATTGCGACTCCCGGGCATCTGAAAATGTATCTGTCCGATTTATCAGGACGCGAAGTTTGCCCTCTTTATAGCGATTTCGCCGAATCAGGCTCTTACTCGACATCTTTGCGTTTGCCTGAGAATATCAGTTCGGGCAGCTATTGGCTCGTCTCCGAACAAAACGGCTACAAGCATGTCCAACTATTGAATGTGGTGAAATAGACTGGAATTCAATTACGAGAATTTACAAATTAAACATATAATAAAAGAATTGCACAGATAATTCGTGACTTATATATTGAAAAATAATATGTTTGCGAAATGTCACTTATTATACCTGAATATATAAAGGCTCTTGACCCTTACAAGCCCGGCAACCAACGCCGCGAGGCAGCCTTTAAGCATGACGTGAAGATGGTTTTCAGCCTTGCATCAAACGAGAACCCAATTGGCACTTCGACGAAAGTGATTCAGGCGATTATGGACTCAGTGAGCGGTATCGGGCTTTACCCTGATCCCGCTTCCACTGATTTGGTGGCTGCTTTAGCCGCAAAATTTGACAAAAATCCCAATCAAATCGTGTGCGGGCATGGCTCCGAATCGCTCATGGCGCACATTGTCAATGCCTTTTCCGACATCAACGAGCGTGTTTTGACTTCGCGTGGTACTTTTGCAGGGATTTATGTCAAGACGCATAAAAACGGGCGAAAGCTAAACCGTGTGCCACTGCTCAATTACGGCTATGATTTGGAAAAACTGCTGACGAGAATTCACCCAAACACACGAATCATCTACATTTCAAACCCGAACAATCCGACCGGGACGATGATTCCGAAAGCTGAGTTAGATTGGTTCTTGGCTCAGATACCGGATAATATTTTGATTGTGCTCGACGAAGCCTACTCATACTATGCCGCTCAACACGAAGGCTACGTCAATGGTTTGCAGTATGATATGCCAAACTTAATCGTACTCCAAACTTTATCAAAAACGCACGGCTTAGCAGGACTGAGAGTGGGTTATGCAATCGGTCCCGAAGAGCTAATCAACACTTTGTATAAAGTGAAATTACCCTTCGAGCCAAGTCTTTTAGCACAAAAAGCCGCAGTTGCCGCTCTGAGCGATGACGAATTTTTGAATGAAACGATTAGGATCAATTCAATCAGTATCAAAATGTTTTTGGCATTATTCGACAAACTTGGAATTAAATATGCCAATCCATACGCCAATTTTGTGATGATAATTATGGAATCGGAACAATTTGCAGCCGATTTTTGCAAACACACCTTCGAACATGGCGTTTCCGTCAGAAATTGTAAGCCTTTCGGGTTGGCAAATTGTGTCAGAATTTCGACCGGTACCGAAGAACAAACTGAATATGCGTGTCAAGTTTTCGAACACGCTTATAATGATATGATAAATAATATTAATAATTAATCTAAAATATAATGAAATTAGTAACTTACATAAACTCGAAAGGAAATTATATACCCGGAATAAATATTTCGGGACATATATTTAATTTAATTGCAGCATCTCAAATAATCAAAAAACCTATCCCTGACACGATTCTCGGAATTATCGAATCCGGCGATGAAGGGATGGAAACGGTTCGTGAAATTGAGCAAAAAATTATTAGTTCGGGTATAAATCCCGATACTGATTTAGTCAAGCTCATTTCTCCAATTCCGAATCCGCCATCATGCCGCGATGCATACGCTTTTCGTCAGCATGTGGAATCGGCTCGCCGCAACCGCGGAGTAGAAATGATTCCCGAATTCGACGAATACCCAATATTTTACTTTACCAATCACAACGCAATTTTTGGCGAAGGCGATATTTGGGTAGAAAAGGACCATCTCGAAAAACTTGATTTCGAGCTCGAATGGGCAGCTGTAATTGGCAAAACCGGCAAGAATGTCCCTTCGAGCGAGGCAGATAATTATATTGCAGGATTTACAATTATGAATGATTTGTCTGCGCGGCTTTTGCAAATGGAGGAAATGAAATTAAATCTCGGTCCGGCTAAGGGCAAGGATTTTGCGACTACACTGGGACCATTTCTCATCACTCCCGATGAACTCGAAGAGTATAAAACACCAACTCCTTTTGGCAACCAATATAATCTTAAAATGGAAGCCTATCATAATGGTGAGCTGATTTCCTCGGGCAATACAGCCGATATGACTTGGACTTTTGCAGAAATCATCGAGCGAGTCTCATATGGCGTTACGATTCGTCCGGGCGAAGTAATCGGCTCGGGAACTGTCGGAACAGGATGTTATTTGGAACTTAACGGCACAGGCGCCCGAATTGCTAAAGAATCAGGCGAAAATTACACACCTGTGTGGTTGCAACCCAACGACGAAATATCGCTAAAAATTGATATGCTTGGCACTTTGACTAATAGAATTGTATATTCAAATTCTGATTATTCAATATTATCAAAAAAGAAAATAAATAAATAATAAATTAAATACAGAGAAATAAAATGCTTCAATTTAATCCCAAAGAATTATCCGTTCCTGATGTTCAAAAGCTTATGCAAGGCGGAATAGCGCCAAGACCGATTTCATTTGTATCAACAATGTCAAATGACGGAATTCCAAATTTATCACCTTTTTCATTTTATAATGCTTTTAGCTCCAATCCCCCAATAGTAGTATTTTCTCCGTCACGCAGCGGCAGAACCAATAAAACTAAGGACACATATAATAATTTGATGGAAAATGGCGAATGTGTAATCCAAGCGGTGACATTCGATATGCTTGAGCAGATGAATCTGGCATCATCCGAATTTGCGCCCGAAGTAAATGAATTTGAGGTGACAGGCTTTACTCCGATTGAATCGAAATTAATCAAACCGTTCAGAGTGAAAGAATCACCATTTCAGATGGAATGTAAGCTTCGCCAGATGTTTGGAATGGGCGACGGTCCATCAGCAGGGAATTTAGCCGTTTGCGAAATACTGATGTTCCATGTGGACGAATCAATCATGAATAACGGTGCTATAGACCCACAATTGATTGACCACGTCGGGCGAAACGGAGGCTCGTGGTACACTCGAGCATCGGGAGACGCAATTTTTGAACTCGAAAAGCCCAAACATGCCAACCCAATTGGCTATTCTGCAATTCCAGTGCAAATTCGCAATTCATTTATTCTATCGGGCAATGATATTGGAAAACTCGCAAGTTGCACAGCTATTCCTGAGAAGACATTTGTAGATGAATATTTGTCCGAAATCGAAGTTCACGAAGCATCAATGGAAACTTTCAATCGCTACGCATCTGTCGGCGAATATACCGAAATGCTTTCGATAGCACTGCATTACCATAGCATCCATGCGCAAAACGCCAAGCACATGCTAGAACTTACGGCTAAAATCGCTTTGTCGTATAATGATACTGATTGCGCCTGGGCAGCTTTGCTTGTGAAATAGTTATATTTTTAATAAATATTATTTTAATTAAAAAAAGGGTTGCTCCAAACGAAGCAACCCTTTTAAATACAGAGATATATAAAAGTTCTATTCTTTTTCTTTCTTGGTATCGTCATCAACGACAGTATATTCTGCTTCTTCTACGCCATCATCTTTTTTCGGCTCTTGCTGTTGTTCTCCACCTGGATTTTGAGCTTGACCGCCCGCTCCTTGGTACATTTCCGAAGATGCTGCCGACCATGCGTTATTCAATTCATCCATCGCCGAACGGATATCACCTGGATTGTCTTTGATAGCATTTGCTAAGCGTGTCTTTGCGGCTTCGATTTTTTCCTTATTCGCCGGTGTCATTTTGTCACCCAAATCTTTCAACTGCTTATCGGTAGAATAAACCAGCGCATCAGCTTGATTACGTAAATCAATTTCTTCCTTACGTTTTTTATCTTCTTCTCCGTATTTTTGAGCGTCAGATTTCATTTTTTCGACTTCTTCTTTCGACATTCCACCCGAAGATTCGATACGAATATTTTGTTCTTTATTCGTAGCTTTGTCCTTAGCAGCCACTGCCAAAATGCCGTTTGCGTCAATATCGAAAGTAACTTCAACTTGCGGAATACCTCTCGCAGCCGGTGGGATACCATCAAGATGGAATCTGCCGAGTGAGCGGTTATCGCGAGCCATCGAGCGTTCGCCTTGCAAAATGTGGATTTCAACCGAAGTTTGGCTGTCTGCCGCAGTCGAGAATATTTCCGATTTGCGAGTTGGAATTGTTGTATTTGCAGGTATCATCGGAGTCATTACTCCGCCAAGAGTTTCGATACCCAAAGTCAAAGGAGTGACATCGAGCAACAATACGTCACTAACATCGCCTGAAAGTACGCCACCTTGGATTGCTGCACCAACCGCAACGACTTCATCAGGATTAACTCCACGTGAAGCATCTTTGCCGAAAAATCTCTTGACAAGTTCTTGGATTTTCGGGATACGAGTCGAACCACCAACCAAAATCACGTCGTTAATATCGGTAGGTGTCATTTTGGCATCTTTCAGAGCTTGCTCGCACGGACCTAAAGTTTTCTCGAATAAATCGGCACAAAGATTTTCAAATTTGGCGCGTGTCAAATTGATATTTAAGTGCTTTGGACCGTCTGCAGTAGCAGTTATAAACGGCAAATTGACGTCAGTTTGGAGCATTTGCGATAACTCGACTTTAGCCTTTTCCGAAGCTTCGCGAAGTCTCTGTAATGCCATTGCATCTTTACGCAAATCAATTCCTTCGAGATTCTTGAATTCATCAGCCAAAAAGTCTATCAAACGTTGGTCGAAGTTGTCGCCTCCAAGGTGTGTATCACCATTAGTTGACTTCACTTCAAATACTCCGTCGCCAATTTCAAGAATCGAGATGTCAAATGTACCGCCACCAAGGTCATAAACCGCAACGGTCATTGATTGCCCTTTTTTGTCCAAACCATAAGCCAATGCAGCAGCAGTCGGCTCGTTGATAATACGACGAACATTCAAACCTGCGATTTCGCCGGCGTCTTTTGTAGCTTGGCGTTGCGAATCATTAAAATATGCCGGAACAGTAATAACAGCTTCGGTGACTTTTTGTCCGAGGTAATCTTCTGCAGTTTGTTTCATTTTTTGCAAAATCATCGCCGAAATTTCGGGGGGCGAATACTTTTTACCGTCAATGTCAACACGCAGTGACTGTCCATCTTCCGAAGGAACGACAGTGAAAGGCACCATTTTGGCTTCTTCGGTCACTTCGTTCAATCTTCTGCCCATAAAACGCTTTATCGAATAAATAGTATTTTTGGGATTTGTGACTGATTGGCGCTTAGCTTGCTGTCCAACCAGACGTTCACCATTTTTTGTGAATGCAACCATTGAGGGAGTTGTTCTCGTTCCCTCGCTATTGGCTATTACTACGGGCGACGAGCCTTCCATTACAGAAACGCAAGAATTCGTTGTCCCTAAGTCTATTCCAATTATCTTACTCATTTTATAACTCCATTTGTTTTAAATTATGTGAAATTTTGTCATCAATTGTCAATGTGTCACTAATTACATGAAATAATGTCACCAAAAAGCAACATACATACAAGTGTGAAAATACCATGCCAAAAATATTATGTAAATAGGGGATAGGGGTTTGGGGCTAAAGGTTTGGGTGTTGGGATCTTTATCCCGAAGGTTCCAAACCTTCGGAAGGTTTTTTGTTCTTAATACCCTTTAATATATTGTGATACCTTTCTCGCAAAAGATACAAAACGATTAATATTGTGTCATAATCAATTGAATGTGTGCCGTCTTTTTTTATGTCCAAAAAAAGTCGTAATTTAGTAGTGTTAAATGAATTACATAAACATTGCATAGTAACAATATGAACAAAATATTAGAAGCGAAATTTATAGGACCGGACATCAAGCTATTCAAAATTGATGCTCCAAAGATTGCCCTCAAGCAGAAAGCCGGGCAATTCATTATTCTTCGAATCGCCGAAAACGGTGAACGCATTCCGCTTACCATTGCGGATTCGCACAAGGAAGAAGGCTGGATTACACTTATTGTCCAAGGAATTGGCGCTACTACAAAGGCGCTGAACCAACTCGAAGCAGGTGATTTTGTCCGTGACCTCGTTGGTCCTCTCGGGCAGGCTTCCCACATCGAAAACTTTGGTACGGCTGTCAGTATAGGTGGCGGTGTCGGAACTGCGATTGCTTACCCGACTGCAAAGGCTCTCAAAGCTGCCGGCAATAAGGTCATTTCAATTATCGGCGGCAGAAGCAAGCAGCACGTAATACTCGAAAACGAGCTTGCCGCAACATCAGATGAGGTTTATCCCTGCACCGATGATGGTTCGTACGGTTTCCATGGCTTTGTGACCCAAAAGTTGCAGCAATTGCTTGATAGCGGCGAAAAAATTGATTTCGTGCTTGCGATTGGTCCTATTCCTATGATGTCGGCTGTGGCGGAAGTTACTCGCCCGCATGGCATTAAAACAGTTGTGAGCCTCAACCCTGTAATGGTGGATGGCACCGGAATGTGCGGTGGTTGCAGAGCTTACGTTGACGGCAAACAAGTTTTCGTCTGCGTTGACGGACCGGAATTTGACGCTCACCAAGTTGATTTCAAAATTTTGCAACAACGCAACAGAACTTACGGAATCCAAGAGCAAGCCGCTCTGGAAGCACATATGTGTAATATTGATGTAGTTTATAACGAAGAATTAAAAAATAAAAAAATAGCGGAGTCTATATAAATGGCTGAATTAAAAACTAAAGAAAGAATGCAAATCCCAAGGCATGATATGCCTGAGCAAGAGCCTCACCAAAGGGCTACGAACTTTGAAGAAGTGAATTTGGGCTATTCAATTGAAATCGCTATGGAAGAAGCCGAAAGATGTATCAGATGCAAGAATCCAGTTTGCGTTGATGGATGCCCCGTATCGGTCAAAATTCCCGAATTTATCAAAATGATTGCGGATGGAAAATTTGACGAAGCTGCCGAAATTTTGAAAACCGATAATGCACTGCCTGCGGTTTGCGGTCGCGTTTGTCCGCAAGAGGAACAATGCGAAGCTGTTTGCGTACTTGCCAAAAAAGGCAAACCGGTTGCAATCGGCTATTTGGAACGCTTTGCAGCTGATTGGCAACGCAAGCATTCAAATTTGAAGCATGCTCACGTTCAGCAAAAAACAGGTAAAAAAGTCGCAATCGTGGGTGGCGGACCTGCGGGATTGAGTTGTGCCGGAGATTTAATCCAAATGGGGCACGACGTAACTGTCTTTGAAGCACTTCACGAAATTGGCGGTGTACTTGTATATGGAATTCCGGAATTTAGATTGCCTAAGGAAATTGTACGCGCCGAAGTTGATGCCTTGCACGAGCTTGGTGTCGAATTTGTCACTAATTACGTAATCGGATTGACCGAAACTATCGAAGAGCTTCAAGCCCGTTTCGATGCGATTTTTATCGGTGTTGGTGCAGGATTGCCATATTTCCTAAATGTTCCTGGCGAGCATTTGAATGGGGTTTACTCGTCCAACGAATTTTTGACACGAGTGAATTTGATGAAAGCCTATGATTTCCCGAATAATGTAACTCCAATTTATGATTTGAAAGATAAAAATGTGGCAGTTTTCGGTGGTGGAAACACTGCGATGGATGCCGTCAGGACTTCGAAGCGCATGGGTGCTAAACGAGCGATGATTTGCTATCGCCGTACCGAAAAGGAAATGCCCGCCAGAGTGGAAGAAATCAAACACGCCAAAGAAGAGGGCATAGAATTTATGCTGCTTGTGGCGCCTTTGGAACTTGTGGGCGATGACAATGGCGTACTCAGAGCAATCAAATTGCAACAAATGGAACTCGGCGAGCCGGACAGTTCAGGGCGTCGCCGTCCCGTACCAATCAAAGATGCAATTGAAGAAATTCCGGTTGATGCAGTGGTAATCGCTATCGGCAATGGCTCAAATCCAATTATCAGCCAAACAACCCCGGAACTCATCGTAAATAAATGGGGAAATATTTTGGTTGATGAATCAAATATGAAAACAAATATGAAGGGAATATTCGCAGGTGGCGATATTGTAACGGGTGGTGCAACGGTAATTCTCGCAATGGGTGCCGGCAGAACTGCCGCCAAAGCCATTGACGATTACTTGAAAAATCCCGAAACTTGGTAAATATAAAAAACAATTATTTTACAAAAGCAGTTCATTTAATTGAATTGCTTTTTTTTATTGATTTTTTCGCGATTTCACTCAGAAAAGCAGTTTCCAAGAACAACTCAACAGCATCCTGAAGGTTTGACTTGGCTTCTTCTACGCTACAACAAATATTGTAAAAGCGATTTCTCCCACAGAGGTTCTATGGAATTAATAAACTTCGTCATGAGTGCCGATAGTTTCAAGGAAGATAATCTTGTTTTTATTGTTGCCCAATTCAGATTCGTAAAATATCTTGAAAATTAATCTATATTCAAAATTTATACTGCATGAATAGGAACTTTCGAGCTGTCCTTTAAGTTTGTGCGTGCGGAGCGAAGGAGTGAATGGGTCTTCAATCAACAAATGAAGTGTTCTGACGAATGAATCTTTTAAAGCAGGATTGGATTTTAGTAATTTAGCGGCTTTTCGGGTGAATTGACCGGATTTTATCAGTTCAAAGTTCATTCTCGATATCGCTCATTATTTGGTCAATAGTTTGAATTTTAAGCTTCCCGCTTTTCAACTCTTGATTCGCTTCTACAATTTCTTGAACCAAGATTTCCCTTCTGTCTTCAATCAATCTTTGTTGCAAAATACGCGTCAACTCGATCCTATCTTCGATTGGAAGGATATCAACAGCATCAAGTATTTCAGCAAAACTCATATTAACCTCAATTATTTACTTTCAATTTAAACGTTGATAAGCGCTTTTTATTTGAACAGATGAACTGGGCTTAGGTGGCACGTACTTGCGGACGCCGTGGTCGCCCAGATTGTTTTCCTTGTCTTTCTCTTTGCCGATATAGCTCATTCTTTCATTCACATTCAAAATAACTTTCTAAATTCTTAATATTCTCAAAATACTCCTCTTGGTAAATTGATGGTAATCGCTCTGTAAATAGTTTTAATAGTGGTATTATAGGCTTATATAAATATTGATTAAAAACTACAACAAAGCACTCTCCAACAGCTAACGTATCAATCTACCTGATTTTCTGAATACCAATGCTACTAATCTAAAATCATTGCAATTATCAATATATACTGGTGTTGTGAATTTATTGAATTCTTCTTCAAATAAACCCAATAAGGAATCAGATGTTATTGTATCTCTTTGAATATATCTCAGTGAATTTTTATCGAGAAATAGGTCTAATGACAAATCAGTTTGTGTGTGTATTCTTAAACCAACATAATTAACAGCTATATATTTAATCGAATCACCATTTAGAGAATTCAAGATCGAATCACCATTTAGAGAATTCAAGATTGATAAAAACAAAAATATAGACAATATCATAATAGTTAGTTTCATTTCATTTCATTTCTCCTATTCCTATCGCCAGACAATAATAGACTCTGTCTGTCTCCGAACCCCCATTTTCAACATTAATATGTATTTTAGTTTTTATCATTGACAAACTTGCATATTCTTTGCTAATAATGCAAATCAAATATCACAAAAAAAAACCGCCACAATGTGACGGTATTAGGAGGTCTTAGAGATTTAGAGAGATTAGTTTGTTACGAAACTTGTACCGACGTTGAATGCTTCCATGTTTAGTGGGACTAATTTATGGTAGCGTTCGGGGAGCACTTGCTTGAGTGCTTCGGTGATTGTTTCTTCTTTTACTATTTTTGTAGCTCTAACGAATGCACCTAACATCAGCATATTCAATACTTTGATGTTTTTGAGCTTTACTGCTTCTGCGCTACCGGGCACATTGTAAATTGTGATGTCGGTACGAGTGGGCGGAGTCAATATATTTGTGCTATCGTAAATTATCATGCCACCGGGTTTGACTCTCGATTCGAATTTATCAACTGATGGTTGATTGAGTGCAATTACTGAGTCAAATCTCGATATAATTGGCGAACTGATATAATCGTCGGATACAATTGTGATTGCATTTGCTGTGCCGCCGCGCATTTCGGGTCCGTATGATGGCATCCAGCATACTTCTTTATTTTCTAGCATGCCTGAATAAGCCAAAATCATTCCCATCGAAAGTACGCCTTGCCCGCCGAATCCTGCGAAAATTGCTTCTTGTGTCATATTATTTGCCCTCCGGAACTTTTATATCGCCAAGCGGATAAAATGGAATCATTTTTTCTTCGACGAATTGATTTGATTGCTTGGGTGTCATTTTCCAGTTGGACGGACAATTAGTCACGATTTCAACTAAGCAAAATCCGAGCCCTTGCTTTTGATATTCCAAAGCTTTTGCTAATGATTTTTTGGCTTTGCGTACATTATTCGGAGTATGGACTGAATGACGACTTACGTATGCCACACCCGGCAAATTTGCCAATAAATTGCTAATATAAAGCGGATGTCCTTGTGTTTTGACATCGCGACCGTATGGTGAAGTTGTTGTCACCATTCCGGGCAATGTAGTAGGAGCCATTTGACCGCTTGTCATTCCATAAATACCGTTATTGATGAAAACGACCAGGATGTTTTCGCCACGATTTGCTGCGTGAACAGTTTCAGCGGTGCCAATTGCTGCCAAATCGCCGTCACCTTGGTAAGTGAAGACATATTTTTCGGGCATAATGCGTTTGATACCGGTAGCAACAGCACATGCACGTCCGTGGGCTGCTTCTTGCATATCTACATTCATGTAGTGATAGGCGAATACGGAGCATCCAACCGGCGCTACACCGATGATTTCTTCTTGAATTCCCATTTCGTCCACAACTTCCATCAGAATTTTATGTGCTGTACTGTGACCGCAACCCGGGCAATAGTGCATCGGGATGTCAATCAATGTTTGTGGTTTGACATAAACCACATTTTCTGCAAGACAAATATCTTCGTCAAAATTGATTGGTTGGTCGGTTAATTCAGCTTCTATATCAACATATGTTCTTTCGCTCATTTTGTTTCTCCTTTGATGTAGATTCTTTCAAAATTTTCGAGAATTTCTTCGGGTGAGGGAATCATACCGCCCATTCTGCCGTAAAATTCAACTTTTGTGGCGCCATTTACCGATAGGCGAACGTCTTCGACCATTTGCCCGGCGTTCATTTCCACATCTAAAATTCCTTTTAGTTGTGGAGCAATGTCAGCATAAACTTGTGTCGGGAATGGGAATACAGTAATCGGTCTAATAACACCCACTTTGTAGCCTTTGGCGCGAGCCATTTCCATTGCTTTGATACAAATCCGAGCAACTAAGCCAAATCCTGTGAAAACGTATTCGGCATCGTCAAGATTGACAGCTTGGTAACGGATTTCATTTTTTTCGATTTCTTTGTATTTTGCTTGAAGTCTTAGGTTAATTTCTTCCATTTTTTCGGATTGAATATGCAAGGAAGTAATATAATTTCTGTCTTTGCCGGGTTTTTTGCCTGTGGTTGCCCAATCGGGGAATTCCGTTTTGCGAGGCATTTGCTCGAACAAAACGACTTTTTCCATCATTTGTCCGATAGCGCCGTCAGTTAAAATCATCACAGGATTGCGATATTTTTCGCCGAGTTCAAATCCGAGCTTGACAAAATCGACCATTTCTTGAACGCTTGACGGAGCTAAAACGATTAATTTATAGTCACCATGTCCGCCACCTTTGACAGATTGAAAATAATCAGCTTGCGAAGGCTGAATAGTTCCAAGTCCGGGACCACCTCTGACAACATTCGCCAAGAGGCAAGGCAGTTCGGCACTCGCGATATATGAAAGCCCTTCTTGCATAAGACTAATGCCCGGGCTTGATGAAGTAGTCATAACACGTCTGCCGGCGCCTGCAGCACCGTAAATCATATTAATAGCCGCAACTTCGCTCTCGGCTTGCAACACCACCATTCCGGTGCGTTGCGATGCTTCACGAGCAAGATATTCGAGTACTTCGGATTGCGGAGTGATAGGATAACCGAAATATGCATCACATCCGGCTCTAATCATTGCCTCGGAGAGTGCTTCGTTTCCTTTCATAAGCTTTAGATCGCCCATTTCTGTTCCTTTTAGTTAATCTTCAATTTCTATTACTTTGACAGGTCTTTTTGCTTTGTCCACCTTACGGTAAACTGTAATTACAGCGTCAGGACATACCAATGCACAACTTGCGCAGCCGTTGCATAAGTCGTTGACCTTGATTGCAAATTGGTATCCTTTGGAATTTATCGTGTCGCTCAACTGAATAGCTTCTTTCGGGCATGCATCGAAGCATAGTTCACAACCCTTGCACCTTTCGATATCAATGATGATTTCGCCCATTACTTTTGCCATGTTTTACCTCGTTCTTTTCTACGATGTTACTAAATGTTAGCTATTATGCTAATCTTATCTCATAAAAAAATGTTTTTTGCCATTTTTATACATTTAAAATTACGAAAATTTCTTTACATGGCAAAAGAAAATCGTACTTGCATCAAAATAAATGCATTAATAATTAAGGACTTGCGAAGAATGATATTATGCACGACTAAATATATTGTTACCAAAGTCACATAAACGAGCCCAATTTCTTTGTTTTACATTTCTAAAATTAATTTTCAAGAACACTAAAAATAACTTGCATACAATCGAATTATTATCTATCTTTGTTTAGTATAACATTTGAAATTGCTTATGAAAATCAAGGAAATTGATTCGGAGAGTAAAATAACGCCATTTAACAAGTCATTCCTGATAATATTTGTAGCAGGTATTTGCACGCTATTAATTGCTATCGCATATTATTACTACAACTCAACACGTGAGATTGTAGTAAATGAGAAATATAACGACTTGAAGACATTGTGCAAAATTAAAGCTTCTCGCATCAATCAATGGCTTTTCGAACGTCATTCCGATATAAAGTTTTTCTCGAACAACAACTATCTCACTGACTTGATAATCGAATATAACAGCAAAGCCCATTCTGATGAGCTTGAGAACCAAATAATTGATATACTCGAGCCTGTATTGCTCAATGATAGATACCATGACATTATTATCCTTGATACAAATCGTGAAATTTCATTATCACTCAAAAACGGTTCACGTTTGATGCCTTCTATTCTTAACGCATATATTGATAAAGCAATCGCTGCCGATAGTATTGTATTGAGCGACTTGTATAAAGATGAAATCCGTGATGTGATTTTTATAGACTTAGTTGCTCCGATTAATGATAGTTCCGGCAATCTCAGAGCTATTATGTTGTTCAGAATAGACCCCTCAATCAATTTTTATCCTTTGATTGTAAGTTGGCCCGGTCCAAGCCCTTCGGCAGAATCATTTTTGGTAAGATTTCAAAATAATGAACTACTTGTGTTAAATGAACTTCGCCATGCAAAAAATACAGCACTTAAACTTACTATACCAATGAGATATTCTGAAAATACTGCCGTCCAAGCTGTTAAGGGCGCAAGTGGTATTTTAATTGGTGAAGATTATAGAGGTGTGCAGGTACTGAGTCACGCACAAGCAATTAAAAATACTAATTGGTTTATTATAACCGAAATTGATATGGGCGAAGTCGTAAATGAATTACGGAAGCGCGAATTGGTCATAATTATTTCAGTTGGAGTTATAATATTAATTCTCATACTCGGGTTAACTATTTATTATAAAAACCGTAAAGAGCAGATTTTCCATAAACTTTATGAAAAAGAAAAAGCACTTCGCGAAACAAACGAAATTTTCAGAACTACACTATATAGTATTGGCGATGCTGTTATAACCACCGGAGTTGATGGCAAAATTATTAGAATGAACAAAGTCGCCGAACAACTCACCGGTTGGCTCGAATCTGAAGCTATTGGACAGAATGTAGAAACGGTATTTAAAATAGTAAGTGAACACGATTTAAGTCGAGTGGAAAATCCCGTTAGAGTTGTACTTCAGAAAGGTAAAATCGTAGGGTTAGCAAATCACACATTACTCATTGCTAAAGACGGCAATCAAATCCCAGTAGTTGATAGTGGTGCTCCAATCAAAAATGATGCAGGCGAAATTTTCGGAGTAGTGTTAGTATTCCGAGACCAAACTGAAGAGCGTCTGGCGCAAAATCAGATAAACGAATCGCGAGAGTTTTTTGTCCGGTTGTTCAATTTATCGCCATTACCCACTGCAATTTTGAATGCTGATGAGATGCTCTATCTTAATATTAGCGATAGCTTTACAGATATTATTGGCTATGAGCCGGACGATGTTATTTCTAAGAGCTTTTATCATCTTCCAATTTGGATGCAGCCCGAATCAATCATTGAGCAGATGAGTTCGCTATTGACTTTGAAAAAAATCAGAAAATTCGAAATTGAAGTCATTACAAAAACCGGCGAAGTTAAACAGATGCTGCTTTTCCTTGATTTATTTGAACAAAAAGAAAGGCAATATATTTTCATGAAATTATTAGATATTACTAACGAACACCAATACGTTCAAACTATTCGTGAAAGTGAAGCCCGATTCAAAACAATGTTCGTTTCCAATCCGCAGCCGATGATGGTATATGATGTGGAAACCGAGAGTATTTTGGAAGTAAATGATGCCGCTATTAAGCATTTCGGGTATAGCTACGAAGAATTCATAAATCTTAAACTAAATTCAATTAAATCTGAAGACACTGCAAATCTAATTCAAGTGAAATCCTTTTATGGTCCCGGTTGGGAAAAGCTCAAATGCTTAAGAAAAAAATCAGGTGATTCATTTGTTGCTGATGTTATAACCGATAAAATTGCTTGGCAAGGAATTGATGCGAAAGTATTGTTGATCATTGACATTACAGAAAGAATCAATGTTCAGAAAACTTTAATTGAAGCTAAAGAAAAAGCAGAGATGAATGATAAGTTAAAATCTGCTTTTCTTGCAAATATGTCGCACGAAATCAGAACTCCTCTTAATGGTATTATCGGTTTTTCGGAATTATTGAAACAGATGAATTTTTCCGAAAACGAACAATATGAATTTTTTGAGATAATAAATAGTAGTGGGAAACGATTGTTAGCATTGGTCAATGATATTATTGATTTGTCCAAAATTCAATCGGGCAACATCAAAGCAAAATTTGCACAATTCAATTTGAACAAGACTATTAATGACTTATATGTTTTTTTCAAACCAATAGCAGAAACCAAATCCCTTATATTATCAAAACACATCGGATTACCGGATGATGATTCGCTTATAGTATCAGACGAACAAAGAGTATATCAGATTCTCGCCAATTTAATCGGAAATGCAATTAAATATACCGATAGAGGTAGTATTGAATTTGGATACAGAATTAACGAAGCAAAAATCATATTCTACGTAAAAGATACAGGCATCGGAATACCCGAAGAGGCTCGAGAAAGAGTCTTTGAGCGTTTCATGCAATTAGAACGCCCGGACAAACAAGTGGACGGAACCGGGCTTGGATTGGCAATTTCGAAGGGTTTGGTGGATATTCTTGGCGGAACGATTAACTTTGAATCCAACAACGACGAAGGTACAACTTTCTTTGTCGAGATTCCATATTTGAAAACGATGGTAATGGAATTTAAATCGTAGGGACCGCAACTGCGTTATGTCCGAACAGCTGGTCATTCTGAAGACGAAGTCGAAGAATCAAGCTTTCATAAATTCATGGATTCTTCGCTTCGCTCAGAATGACACTATGTTTTCCGTCTCTGTAACAAAAACTGGACAAAAATTTTGAAATTTTATTTGGAAATAAGAAATTTTATTTATACTAGCAATGTACAGACATACAATATGGAAAATTGATGTTGAAAATTTGTAAAATAAGGATTTCTACAGAGCTACAGAGCTACAGAGGAGCGACGAGATGCTAAAATCTTATTGTATCCTATTACACGAAACTTTTCCACAAACGAAAGAACTTGAAACACACAAGAATCATAAGTTAATTCTACCAACCAAACTCTCGCAAAGTTCATTGACATACCATAAATCGTATTCGCTCAAAAACAGGCGAGGTCGTTTATGATTGTCAGCTAAGCACCCGAAGCATGGGGAGCTTTGGGGGTGAGATGATTCCCAAGCGGCTTTATCTTTTTGGTATTTATTAAATTAACAATTTTAAATATATTCAGGAGCTACTATGAAAATCGCACATAAAATTCTAATCATCATAATCATTTTGGCGAATTTTTCATTTGTACATAGTGAAACGCCAAATTTGAAATTTATAACTAAATTTAATGATGTAAGTTTGCAAAATAAAGTCTCAACTTCACTCAATCTTGGCGATACTATTTTGTTTACATATGAAGACTCTGAATTAGATCTTTCATATTTGAATATTTGTTTTGATAATAAATGTATCCAATTTACAAATCTTGAAATGGGCATTCCAAACAAAAAAAATATTAAACTTCATGGTGCCGTTCATGTAAATAAAAACAATAATGAGCTATGGTTTATTACTAAAGATGGCTTATTTATTTTCGATGGATCTAAAATTGTAAGAAATGAAAATGTTCTTAATGATTTAGATTCTCCCAGTAAAGTTTACTACAGACATTCTTTGTATAAACATACTAATGGAGATATTTATATCTCGACACCAATTCTGCATTTAATAAAATATGATGGTATAAAGTATGATACAATTGTATCTCCCATAAGTGATGAAGAAATTCACATTAAAGGAAAGAACTTTAACACTAATTTAGTAGCTATTGGTAACAAATTATACTTTCGAACACTTCAATACGATATAGCATATTTAGATATAGAAACTCTAGAGTATCACTACCCTTTTGTGAAAGATACGATTTTAAAAAAATATTTAACTAATGAAGAGATATTGCCGCTTGACGAACCATTCTTAAGAGATATTTTCAAACATGAAAATAGGTTATTGATGCATTTTAATAATTTATTTATTAGCAGCTTTTTCTTTTATAATGGTCAAGAAATTGAAAAGGTTATATTAGATACAAACTTAATTTTCCCAAATGATTCTGCCTATGTTCTCCATTTTATAGAAGTAGATAATAAAGGTAGAATATGGGCTAAAATTCAAACACAAAAAAGTATTTATCCACCTTATGATTCCAAAACACATTTTTTTATCATTAATAAGAATTTTGATTATTATAGGATTAATAATGATGAATTAGGTTTTGAAACTAGTACGAATTTTTCGGGTTTGCATAATTTAAGCAACGGCACAACATATTTAAATATAAACGGCGGATTTTTAGTAGATGACCCTCTTGGCGTTTCGGTAACTGAAAGTGTACCTTCTTTCTTTATGAACAAAGTTAGACCAAATCCATTCAAAGACAGAACACAAGTTGAACTAACAGCTACACGCACTGCAATTGATAATATGAAAGTAGAAATCTTCGATTATCTTGGTAAAAGCATCAAACAAATTGAACCTTTCATTACGTATCAACCACTGACCGGTCTTGCAACTCTCGAATTAGAAACCGACGGAATCCGTCCCGGCTACTACTATCTCGTACTAACAGACCATAATGACACTCGTACAATGCCGATATTGATTAAGTAAAATGGATTAAGACAATCCTCCCGTCAGATGTAACAACTGACGGGACAATTTGCCCACGACAGAATATATTACAAATCTAAACTACGGAAGTTTTGGAAACTTCCGAAGTTTTATGTGTTAAATCAAAATATAAAAAGGTCAGAACGCTGTTCTGTTCCATCATACACCACTATTGTAGCATATTGAATCTTTTCTCAAACTTTTCTTGTATCTTGTATCCTGTACTGAGGTAACTTGCATACCAAGGTGCATCCTGCTTTAGTTTCAGCTTGATTATCCAAATGCCGAATAGCCAGATCGGACTGTAAAAATCATATAGAATTTTGTTGTCTTCAATCGCAATCTCAAGAACAATGAGCGAGCCTTTGGGTCCTACAATATAATAAGTACGGTAATTTTCCCTTTCGATTAATTTGAACCCTATTGTACGATTGCCCCAGTATGTAGAAACATAATCTCGACCTTTCTTGAATTCTGCTTGTTTAAATCCGTGCGATTCTATCCAAGCATAAATTGATTTCATGTCCGGGCTTATGCTAATTGAACCGTAATCTATTATTTGAGTCTCTGTATTCATAATTTGTATATACTTAACATATTTAAACATCTCTATATAATTAACGAAAAATTCACAATAATGTTTTTATTGAGGACTATTAAATACCAAGTAGTTGCAATAAACAAAAAAAGGCAAGGCATGTAACACATACCTTGCCAATTTTATTTAGAAGCGATTTACTTAATCAATCGAAACTTCGATTTGCTTTGGTTTGACAGGCTCAATCTTTGCCAAAGTCACAGTCAAAATGCCATCGTCATACTTTGCCGAAATGCTGTCCTTATTTATATTTTCGGGCAAAGTAAATGAGCGAGTGAATTCACCGTAAGCCCTTTCGGCTCTGATGTAAGTTCTCTCAGGCTTTTGAACTTCACCGTCAACAACTTCCTCCTGTGCATAAGGGCTTTTCTTCGTACCCTTAAAATAGATGATTTTGTCATCGCTGATGGCCACCTTCACGTCCTCTTTCTTCACTCCGGGCAATTCCGCTGTAAAGTAAAGATGATTTTCGTCCTCGCTAATGTCAATCCTGGGAGCGAAAGGACCGTACTCGATAGAAAATCCCTTTTCGAATTCATCGGCAATATTTGCCATTCTGCGTGATAATTTCTCGAACCCTTTGAAAGGGTCTAATCTTAAGTATGTCATGGTAATACCTCCTTTGATTGATTAATTAATAATAACTTCATATTGTTTTGGTGTTTCCGGTATTTTTTTCTCGATAGTCAATTCCAATACACCTTGGTTGTATGTAGCTTTGATTTTTTCTACATCAGCAGTTTCGGGCAATTGTAAATTGCGTTTGAAAGCTCCGAAAACGCGTTCGCTACGTAATAGATTTGATTCATCGGAACGTTTCTTTTCGCCTTCGATAGTCATCAAATACTCGTCGTTGACCGATACTTTCACATCGCTTTTAGCCACACCGGGCAATTCGATATGAACAATAAAATTAGCATCATTCTCGGTAACATCAAGTCTGGGGCTGAAATTGCCTGTTTCGACTGTGATACCTTTTTCAATTGAGTCGGCGATACCTTGGAATTGTTTAACAAATTCTTCGATGCCGCGTGCCGGGTTCATTCTGTAATATCCCATTTTAAAAACTCCTTATTATTAATATTTATGAAATAACATTTTCAAATTCGAAAGATGAATTACGAAAAGCGTGCCAAACGAAAAAAGTGCCGAAATGGCGCAAAATAGCGACATGTTGTCGCAAAGAATTTGACAAATTGTCAGCTACTATTGCAATAATGACAATATGGCACTTTAATGCAATAATTGGCACAGATGAAAAATTTAAAATATAATTTTTTTATTACCCAAACTTTTGCTAATTTTACATTTTGCGAAAGTAGCTCAGTTGGTAGAGCGACGGCTTCCCAAGCCGTAGGTCGCGGGTTCGAATCCCGTCTTTCGCTCACTATTATGGATAAATCATACAATAAGATATACACAAATTGCTCTGCCAAGAAGCTTAATATCGAACATGCCTGCGAGGTTGGTGTTTATCTACCTAAAATCTCTAATGTTATTGATTTTATTGAAAAAGGAACGAGAACAACATTAGTAGAAGCCGACCCGGAATCAGTAGCGCTAATTCGGGATTGCTTCGACGAATACCCGAATGTTCAAATTCATTCGGTGGCAGTATTTGACCGACGCGGACGTGTGAAACTCTCTCGAGCAAAGGCTTCCACATTTATTACAGAATTGCCCCAAAGTCCTGCATTGGTCAATGATTCATACTTAAAGAATCCTGACAACGAATTTGAGACTGATTGTGTACTGTTTTCCGATATTGACGATGGGACGATTGATTTGCTCAGTATAGACATCGAAGGAGCAGAATGGTTCGTGTTATCGTACATGAAGAGCTTGCCCAAAGTTGTTTCGGTAGAAACTCATGGCAAATATTACACAAACCCATATATAGATAAAATCCGTGCTTTCATGTTCGGTAACGGTTATAAAGAGTGGTTTATGGACAAATCGGATACTGTTTATCTAAATGAAAATGCTGCTCGAGTTACGCTACCCGAGAAACTCAAGCTCACAATCATGAAATTTCGCATATTTGCTAGTAGATTGAAGCGATATTTAAGGAGGCGCTAATCAGAACTGAATATACTAAAATCGATATTTAGAAGTCAATGATTTCATCAAGGGGACGCGAATGACTCCTAAATTCATGCTCATATTTTCCGTATGATGCGTTCCCTTGGTATTATTTTGCTTTGACTTTAATTTTGAAATGATTGACCAATCGCTGAATCTCCTCTAATTTTATTTCGCTGTGTATGTGGAGGATGGCAATATTGGCTATATGCTTCGAATCATGCTTCTCAAATAGTATAATTGCTTCTGCAAGGTCGTGCCATTCACCGATTTCTTCTTGAATTTCATCAAGATAATCAACATTGAGATAGACTCTGTTCTTGAGTTTTGTCGGCATTAAGCGATAAGTGTAAATTAGATTCTTGATTCTTTTGCGGCATTCATGTAGCACGGTTTCTATATCAGCTGATTTTAAGAGGTCTGCCAGTACATTAATCTGATTCTTATAAAAGATTTTGATGTCTTTTTCACTAATTCGCACAATTCCACGATTGATTTTCTTCAGCGAGCGGCTTAATTTTTCAGTATTGTCGTAGTAATTCATCCGAAATTCCATCAGATGATTGTCTAATACTGCGTTTTGCATCTCAATCATTTCAATATCAGTAAGTTCATGCTTATCGGCAAGATTTAAATTGAGTTGAGCCATTCTTACTAAGCCGGCTTTTTTGAAAATCGGGCGAATGGCATTGAGTTGCTTTTTCAGTTTCGGATTTATATTAATGAGTGTCAAAAAGGTGACTAATGAAGAGATTTTTTTGAACTCAAGGCGCATTTTATGCAAATCTTCGGGATTTTCGAATTCATTAAAAAGGTGATAGCTACGAAGTAATTTCTTAGTTCGCTTCTTGAGGTACTGCTTTTGTGAACTTTTAGATAGCATTTAAAATTCTTTAATTTGTATGACAAAGCAATGCAATATATGCGTTTTAGGATATTTTTATCTTAACAAACAACACATTCTTTTTATCCATTCACAAATTTTTTCAAAATATTTTCAATAACCCTACAATAACAAAAAATAATGTACGTTATAACATTAGTTGTTATTACATATATCGGAAAGCACCTATGAAATTAGAAGACGAAATAAAGCAAAGTAAGTTCAAAAGCGAGCACCACAAGATGGTTTTGAACATTATTTTTACTGCCCATTGGGTTGAATTGCAAAATACGAGAATGTTGAAACCATTTGGCATTTCGCCACAACAATTCAATATCCTCAGAATTTTGAGAGGGCAATATCCCAATCCTGCATCAATCACATTGCTTCAGGATAGGATGATGGACAAGATGTCGAATGCATCGCGATTGGTTGAAAAATTGAGAATCAAAGGCTATATTGAGCGTATTCAATGCGAAGAGGATAGACGCCAATGCGATGTTTTCATCAGCAAAAAAGGGCTTGAAATACTGAAAGAATTAGATGAAATCATTGACAAGCAGAACGAAACATTTGAAGAGCTTACCCATGAGGAAGCTAAAATCGTCAATGAATTATTAGACAAATTAAGAAAATAAGTTTTTAATCAATTTTTTAGGAGATTTATTATGTTTAAGCAAAGTGCTATTATTATTATTATCGGAGCGTTTCTAATGCTCACGGCAACTGCTATGCAGGCTCAGAAATACACTATTGATGCCAAATCCAGCACAATCAAATGGATTGGCGAGAAAGTAATAGGCAAACATTGGGGAACTATCAAATTACAAGAAGGACACTTAATGCGTAACGATAACCAAACACGTGGAGAATTCCGCATTGACATGACTACGATTAAAATTGACGATTTGAAAGATGCAGGTACAAATGCTAAGCTTTTAGGTCATTTGAAATCCGATGATTTCTTTAATGTTGATAATTTCAAAACAGCTACTTTCATATTGGACAAAATTACTCCATATAATCCTAAGCCCGGCGAGAATTATAACTATTGGGTATCAGGCAAATTGACTATCAAAGGCATAACAAATGAAATTCGTTTTCCGGCGCAAATAGATTTCTCCGAAACAAGTTTTACATCAAATGCCGAATTTACTATTGACCGCACAAAATGGAATGTAAAATATAATTCCGGTAGCTTGTTCAGTGGCTTAGGCGATAGCATGATTTATGATGATATTAAATTCGAGTTGGTCTTGAAAGGCTTTGCAAACTAAGAATTTCTGTTAATTAATAACCATGACTTTAAGATTTGGAGCATCAATAATTATTACTGATGCTCCTTTTATTAAAACTAAAAATCTTCACTTATGTGTTTAAAATTATAATAAATTAAACGGGATAAAAATGTCAGAAAATATGCTATTTGAATCGTACAAATATGGCGGGATGGAACTGAAAAACAGGTTAGTTATGGCGGCAATGACTCGTAGCCGTTCATTTGAAAGAGGAGTTCCGCACGAATTAGCAACTTTATATTATTCTCAACGTGCTTCAGCCGGATTGATAATCACTGAAGGCACTCATATATCACCTACAAGTGCAGGTTATTTGTGGTGTCCGGGAATATATACAGAAGAACAAATGGAAGCATGGGCAAAGATTGTAAGCGCTGTCCATGATAAAGACGGCAAAATCTCTATGCAGTTATGGCATACAGGTCGAATTTCTCATACTGATTTTCATGGTGGCGAAAAGCCTCCTGCACCTTCCGCAATCAAAGCTATAGGCAGAACTTATACCAAGGATGGATGGAAGGAGTTTTCTGAGCCGAGAGAAATGAATCGCGACGAAATTAAAAGCGTTATCAAGGATTACACAAATGCTGCTAAAAATGCTATAGAAGTAGGATTCGACGGAATTGAAATCCACGGTGCTTTCGGGTATTTGCCTGAGCAATTCCTGTGTTCGGGGTCGAATCAGCGTACTGACGAATATGGCGGCTCAATCGAAAATAGGTCGAGATTTGTAATTGAACTAATCGAATCTATTTCGCAAGTTATTGATTCATGGCGTATTGGTATCAAACTATCACCTTCAAATATCGCAAATTCGAGTAGTGATGATAATCCAACCGAAACATTTGGTTATCTTGTCAATAAATTGAATGATTACAATTTGGGACATATACAATTGATGGAAGCAGAAGAAGCTGCCAAAACATTACCCAATTATATTCCTAATGTTGCCGATTATTTTCGCAATATTTACAAAGGGACTTTGATTACGAATAATCATCATAATCGAGAAACTGCAATCGAATTTCTCGAATCAGGTAAAGCAAATTTGGTATCATTTGCAAGGTGGTTTTTGGCAAATCCTGATTTGCCCCAAAGATTCAGAGTTAATGCACCTCTGAATGAGCCACTCAAAAAAAGTTTCTATGGTGGCGGTGCTGAAGGCTACGTTGATTACCCATTTTTGGATACTTCCCAAAACTAATGAAATACGATTTTTAGTATGGTGAAATCGTCCTTTTGGATGGTTTCGCCATACATTCCCAAAATGTATTTATGCAAATTATTCAACTCAGATGCCTTTTTATCTTTGCGTGTATCCAAAAAATGAATCAAATCATTAATTGTCCATTGTGTACCATCAGACGTCAAAATCTCAAATGTGCCATCTGAAAAAACGAACAATTCGCTTTCGGGTTCAATCTTCAAAGTCTCTTGCTTAAAATTGTATTCATCCATCCCACCGATGATAAAATTGCCTTCGTTCAACTTGCAAAATGAGTCGTCAGATTTGAACAGAACTGATGGGTGATGCCCTGCGGCTGAATAATTCAACTCGCGTTTCGGGATATTGTAAACTCCATACCAAATTGTAAAATACATGCCATGATGCTCTGTTGTTTGGAAAATTTTATTCAGAGAAGAAAAAACATCCTTAGGTTGGCGAAAATCAGTATTCGGAAGATTACGAAAGCGGAGAATATTCAATAATGACACTGAATATAGGCCGGAAGCTATACCATGACCGCAAACATCGAACAAATAGAATACAAAATTCTCTTCGTCAAGCATAAAATAGCCAAATGCATCTCCGCCTAACTTTTGAGTAGGAACATAATGCCAATAAGTAGAAATAGATTTGTTGTCAATCTTTTCGGGTAGTAATGAGCGGAAATACTCGGCAGCAATTGATAACTCTGTATTGAGTTTGTTGTTCAATAAATTGATTTCATCAGCAATACTTTTCAACTCATCTCGAGAACGTTTTAGTTCAATTTGACTTTTTATTCTTGCTTTGATTTCCTGCTTGTGAAATGGCTTAGTTATGTAGTCAGTCCCACCTACAGCAAAACCTTTCAAAATATCATCAATATCATTTTTGGCAGTCAAAAAGACCACAGGCACATCAGCAGTTTCTGGCATTTGCTTTAGTTGTCTGCAAACTTCGTAGCCATCCATATTAGGCATCATAATGTCGAGTAAAATCAAATCGGGTTTGATTAACTTTGCCGTTGTCAAAGCTTGCTCACCGGTCATTGCCAGCGATATATCGTAGCCCGTTTCAATCAAATGATTACCGATGATTTGCAAATTTCTTACTACATCATCTACAATCAAAATCAGCGGTTTTTTAGTATTTCTATATTTATCAGGCATTGACATCTCCTTTTAGTTCCAAAGTAAAGAATTTGTAGCTTACTAAAAAATAGTTTCTGTTTTTTCAAAGTTTATATTTAAAATTTTCAAATTAAAATTTCAATAATCATAAATTTTTGTCATTCTTTATAAAAAAATGTTTATGTTTGTTTATTCTTTGAAAAGGAAAAATATGAAAAAAGAAATTATACACCCGATAGTGTTGGACTCATCCCAACAATCTATTCTTGATATGCATAGTTTGCTCAATATTCTCAATATCATAGTGAGCGAGTTGTATATACTACAAATAAACACCTTTTTTGACAACGAGATTAAAGAAGCTCTCGAGCTCAACCAGTCATTTGCCAAAGACATGTATATAAAAAAAGCTCGGCTTAAACGTTTCAGCATGATAGATGATTTCATAAAACAAAATATCTCGCATCTCGAAAAATTTAAAGAGCAGCTCCCAAATGACAAACTTGAGGTGTATGAAAGTTCAAATTCTAACCTACATTCAGTTTTTGGAATTTTGAAAACACGCATCTCAGAAATTATGAACAGATTTGACTCCGAAGAAAGATGGATTCCGCATAACATATCGCAGCTAATGACAAATTTCGCAGATGTTTTTGCAGCAATCGAAAAAAACAGTAAAGGTCGTTACAAAATAGTTTACTCCAATGAGGAGCATGACGACAATTCCTATCTTGTTGATTTGAAAATCCAAAGCGGAGATAGTGAAGTAATTTACATGCCGCCAGTAATACAAGATGTCTTTCGCGATTTAATTGCAAATGCTCGAAAATATACTGAGATTGGTGGTAAAATCAGTGCGACCTTAATCAACGATGGCGATAATCTTACAATCGAAGTCAAAGACACCGGAGTAGGAATCCCTGATGAGCAAATTGACTTAGTTGTAGATTTTGGTTATCGCGCAGATAACGTACTTCACCTCCAAACCAGAGGCGGTGGCTTCGGGCTGACTAAAGCATATCAAATTTGCAAAAAGAACAACGGTAGATTCTGGATTGATTCCAAAATTGGTCAGGGAACCTTAGTAAAAATTGAAATTCCCGTTAATAAGGATGAATAGCAAAAATTTTATTCCATGAATTGCACTTCGCCGGTTTCAATATCGTAGTAAGCGCCGACTATTGCAATTTTTTTCTCATGAACTAATTCGCTTATAATGGCACTTTTGGATAAAATGTCTTCAATAGTCATTATAACACTGTTTTTCACAGTTTCGTTGATAACATCGGGGTTGTTCAAATCGCTTTTGATTGCAGGTTTGATTTGAGCCAATAATTGTGTCAGATTTCCCATTTTGACGTCGTGCACTGCACCTGTTACCGCTCCGCAATGACTATGTCCCATCACAACAATAAGCTTGGAACCTGCGTGGTCAACTGCATATTCCAAACTGCCAAGAATGTTTTCGTCTTCGATATTGCCCGCATTACGTACAGCGAATATATTCCCAATCCCTTGGTCGAATATGATTTCCGGCGGAACCCGCGAATCCATGCAACTCAGAATAATCGAATGTGGCTTTTGACCGGATTTAGTTTCTTCAATATTTTCGCTATAATTAGTATTAATCATCTTTTCTGATAGAAATCTGCGATTTCCTGCTTTTAGCTCGGCGATGGCATCTTCAGGTGTTAATATCTCAACTTTCTCAACACTTTGCATAGTGTCTTGTATTTCAGCATTTTCCGCTACCTTCTCTTGCTTATTGCAAGAAATGAGAATCAATCCAAAAATGAGTGACAATACTGTAAAATATGACTTTTTCATGACATCCTTTATATGAAACTATTAATAATTTGCTTTCAATTTTTCAATAAACTAAATACTGATTTTCAAAATTACAAAAGATTTTGTTTAGATAAGAAAAAACTTTGTTGCTTTTATTCAAAAGTTTCTGTAATTTTGTTTATGGCTAAAATGATGTACATATTATTAATTGTGATGATTGCCTCATGTACCCACAAGGATGAGGACGAGAAGTACATGGAGCTTACCGGTGATTGGATTAGCCGATTTGACGGCAGTAAGCTGATGATTACTAAGGAGGAAACATTTGCCGTTCAAATCAAAGATGGTTCTTCAGTCACAATCGAAGGCACGCTTTGGCACAATAAGGGCAATGTTTACTTCCTCAACTCTCCGGATGCTGTACGCTGCAAGGGTGATACCGGCGTTTATCAATTTGTTTTGGTGGGTGGGAATCTCGAATTTTCCGTTGTCAAGGACAAATGTAAAAGTCGTATCGAACATCTTACTAACATCTGGGTTCGGAAATCCACGCTGCAATAAACTCCATTCGCAATCTTTTTATCATAAAATCAAAATCTGACGTCTATATATAATTGTATTATTTATACTTAGAGATTATGCGAAAGATTGAAATAGATAAAACGATTAAAAGTATCAACGTGATGACACTCGGTTGTGCTAAAAATCTGGTTGATTCGGAGAGATTCACGGGCTTGCTTTTGGCTAACGGTTTTGAATATACCGACAACGCCGATACAGCCGATGCATTGATTATCAACACTTGCGGCTTTATTAAGTCGGCGAAAGAGGAAAATGTGCAACTGATACTGCAAGCTGCAGATATGCGTCGCCGCGGTAAATTGAAAAAGCTGATTGTAACCGGTTGCCTAAGCGAGCGCTACAACAAGGAGCTAAGTACGCAAATCAAAAATGTGGACTTCTTCTTGGGTATAAATTCTGACGAAAAAATCCTGAAAATCCTCAAAGGCGACTCCAAGTACATTTTGCATGGCGAGCGAGCCTTATTTACTCCCAAGCATTATGCTTATCTGAAAATTTCTGAAGGTTGTAATCAAAAATGTTCATTTTGTGCGATTCCGCTCATGCGAGGCAAGCACATTTCCGAACCACAAGAAAAATTGCTGAACGAAGCTCGCAGACTTGCCCAAAACGGTACTAAGGAATTGGTATTGATAGCCCAAGATAGCACATACTACGGTAAAGATGCGTCCGGAAAGCAAATTTTAGCCCAACTTTTGCAAAATATCGCCGATATCGAGGAATTGAAATGGGTGCGCCTCATGTATGCATATCCGCGCCAATTTCCTCATGAAATATTGGATGTAATCGCCAATCACCCCAAATTATGTAACTATATAGATATTCCGCTCCAACACATTTCGGATAATGTACTGAAATCTATGAAACGCGGAATTAAAGCGTTCAAAATCAGGAATTTAGTCGAAACAATTCGTGAAAAAATTCCGAATGTTGCAATTCGCAGCACATTTATCGTCGGCTATCCGTACGAAACTGAGCAAGATTTTGAGCTGCTCTTAGACTTTATTCGCGAGACCGAACTCGATAGAGTCGGTGTGTTTACATATTCGCATGAAGAAGGAACGACTGCTTATCCGCTTGGCGACCCAATTCCACAAGAAGTCAAAGATGAACGCCGTGGCAGACTTATGTTGGTGCAGCAGGAAATTTCGCTCAAAAAAAATAATGCTAAAATCGGCAAAAAAATCGAGGTCATGATTGACGGGCTAGAAAATGGTCATTATATAGCACGAAGCCGTCATGACGCACCTGAAGTGGACAATTTTGTGTTTTTAGAATCGGATGCCGAATTGCAAAATGGCGATATTATGGAAGTAATTATTAACAAAGCAGAAGAATACGATTTATGGGCGACTCCGACAAACTAATCCCGAAAATACAACTAAAAAAATATCATAACAAATACCAAAGCGGGTATTTGTGGATTTTCAGCAACGAGCTTGTTGAAGTGCCAAAAATCGAAGCCGGAACTTTAGTAGAAGCTATTGCCGGCGACAAGGTCAGCCTTGGTCTGGCATTTTATAATCCTAACAGCTTGATTTCATTGCGATTATTGCTAACTGACGCCAATTCAGATGTTTCCAAATTAATCAAATATAGAATAATCGGTGCAAATAATCGCCGTAAACAATTATTAGCGAACTCTGACAGCTACCGCATGGTGTTTGGCGAATCGGATTTATTGCCCGGATTAATCATTGACAAATATGGTTCATATTATGCCGTTCAGATTCAATCTGCCGGATTTGAGAGTATGAAAAAATTAATTTCAGATACAATCTTGGAAATTGATTCAAATGCAAAAGGAATTATTTTAAAAGCAAATTCTAAATCTCGCGAAATCGAAGGGCTGTCCACAATTGATGAAATTCTATTTGGCGAAATTCCCGAATTAATTCAAATAAAAGACAGAGAAATTAAAATAAATATTAATATTTCCGATGGTCAAAAAACTGGATATTTCTTAGACCAATGCAAAAACAGACATTTATTATCGCAAATTAGTCGCGGAAAAAAGGTGCTTGATTGCTTTACGCATATCGGCGGATTCTCCCTAAATGCTGCTTATGGCGGTGCTACAGAAATTACGGCAGTAGATTCATCTGCATCTGCCATTGAATTAGCGAAGATAAATGCAGCAAATAATAATTATAATATTAATTTTATTACGCAAGATGTTTTCGACTTTTTCAAGAATAATTCCGATAAAAAATGGGATATAATTGTACTCGACCCTCCGGCATTTGCAAAGAATAAAAAATCTGTATCAAATGCAAAAGCAGCGTATTTGAAAATGAACCAAATAGCTCTCGAAGCCTTAGCTCCGAGTGGAATTTTGCTAACTGCAAGTTGCTCGCACCACATTTACGAAGATGTATTCTACGACATCATCACAAGAGCCGCTTTGCGAGCGGACAAAACCGTTAATATGATTTATCGTGGCTCCCAAGCGCCCGACCATCCGGTTTATCCGCCAATGCCCGAAACCTCATACTTGAAATTCTACGCCTTGCAAAGCATAGATTAAAGCGAATTGTAGAGACCGCAACAGCGTTCTGTCCGAATGACGGTCATTCTGAACTGCAGGAGAAGAATCAAGTTTTCATAAAATACATGGATTCCTCACTTCGTTCAGAATGACCGACACTGTTCAGACATTGATCTTAACCGCAAAGTTCAAAAAAAAAGCCTTCCGAAGGTTTTAAAGCTTCGGGAGCTTAAATGTTTTTTATAGATATTCAAGCCCTTCAGGCTTGTAAATAGGGTGCATATGCTTCTTTCCCCGCATTTCATACGGGGTTATTCATATTCTATCCCTTCGGGATATAAACCCCAAACCCCAAACCCCAAGCCCCAAATTATACCATTTTCCGCATTACATACCAGCCACCAAAGCTTGCGAAAAGAAGTCCGAGAGCGATTAATCCCCACTCGCCGAGCGTGGGAATTGTTGTGAAGATGCGTTGCTGTCCGTAGAATGTGCCGTCGCTATTCACCATGTAAGCTCGCACATAATATTTTGTGCCTAATTGAAGCCCGGTCAGATTTGATACGAATATTAAAGAATTGCCTGATGTTGGTCCGGCACCTTGTTCGGTTTTTCCGGTGTAAACTTCAATTGTTGGCATTGATGAAGTGGACCAGACAACACCTTTTTGGGTGACATCGTTGTCATCTTCAGTTAAATAAATGGAGCCACCACTTATTGCCGAATTATCTGTGATATTATAAACCGGTTGGGTTGAAATCGTTGCTCCGAATAAATCCTGGGCATTTAGAAATCCTTCCTTATTTTTGTAAGAAGAATTTGAGCTGGTGCTCGCCGCTGGTTGAGCAGTAGTTCCGAAATTCTTGTACTGAGTATTATCCGATTGCCCGCCACCTGAAGGAAATACATCTGCTCTTTTGGTTTGGCTGTTTGCAATCAGAGATAACATCAATATTAACAAAAATATTGATATTAGTAAGTTTATTATTCTATTTTGAATCATTATATTTCGCCTAAAAAATTAATTTACACTTTCAACAGCTTCGAATTTTAACTCCCAGCCATTGCCTGTTATAAAGTCATTTGACAAAAACCAAATCATAACTTGGTTAGTGTTTGATGTAATTATTGGAGGCTTATTAGCTCCTGAAAACTGAGCTAATAAGTTTTCCTGTAAACTTTTATCGCCATCATATATATATACAAAATCAACATTGGGTTCGGTATGCATTGTAGTAAAATCAAGTTTGATTTTCTTATTTTGAGATGCAGTAATAATCCATTTGCAGACAGATTTGTTTGCATAATTATTTTCTCCACTGCCATCAGTTATAATTCCTGAATCACTATTTATATAAACAACGTCGTTACAAAATAATTTCGTAGAATCAATTGTTTGCATGAAATATTTGATTTCAGTCGAATTCTTCTTACCTTTTATTGCACCTGATTCAATCGTAATTGAATTGCTTTCGATATATAATCCCGTTTTGAATTCATTAGTCTTGCCTTCGTAAAAAACGGAATCATTTGAGTAAATTTTAAGCTGTGCAGAATTATCAATTTTTATTGGCAAGATATGAATTCCCCGATATTCACCGATTGGATTAATTAATCTGGTTTGATTTTTACTGCTTGGTCCAAACAAAACCTTACCTTCGGGTAACTTTTCGTTAAAGTGACTGAACTTATAATCAGGATTTATAATGTACTCAACTGCTTTATCCATATCCGGGAAACCGGCACCTAATTTACCGGCATAAGTAAGATTAAACTCATCAATTGGCTTTGCAGTCAAGAAAAGTGCGTCTTTAATCAATTCAGTATCTGCATCGTAATTGAGCGATTTTAATATTGCAATGCAACCAGAAATGAATGCAGTTGCTGGAGACGTACCATTACTGAAAGTGAAAGCATTATCAGCAGTGGGATAAGCACCATAAATCGAATCTCCCGGAGCGCAAATATCAACACGCATATCATAGTTTGCTTTTTGTATTTTTCGGTAGTTAATATCTACACCCGAAACCGCTATGATACCATCATGTTTTGCGGGATAATTTACATTTTCAGTGAAAAAATTACCGGCAGAACTAACAATAATTTGCCCTTTTGATAAAGACTCATCAATAATTGCTTTTTCATCTTTGCCAAATTCGCCACCACTCCAAGCGCAGCAAATAATATCAGCACCAATCTTAGAGGCATATTCTATTCCTTTGTAACCTTCTTCCAAATAAGTACTTTTGGTATGGTCAGATAGAACTTTAACAGGGATTATTCTCAAATATTTCGGTGCATCTTTGCCGTAATATCTCTCGAAGACTTTTATTACAATGCTTGCAATGTAAGTTCCGTGCTTAAACTCGCTTTCGCGTCCTTCGATAATACCTACATTATTATCATTATCGGAAACATCCCAACCATAAATATCATCTACACAACCGTTTTTATCATCATCACGAAAATTATTCGGAATTTCATTCTCATTTTTGAAAATGTAATTCTTTAAAACTTTGTGCGATAATCTAAAACCATCATCTACGATAGCAACCTTTACCATTTTGTTATTCATTGATTTCTTTGCTACAATATTCAGCATATCATATGCTAAATTTTGGTACAAAGTATCATTTGCAAAAACGGAGTTAATGCTTGATAATATAATCATGGCAATTACTATTGCTTTGATAATCATTTTATTCGTATATCACTGTATGACTATGTGCTGGAAGCTGACCAACAGTTATAGTTATGGTTTCAGTGCCACCGACTTCTCCCCAACTTCTGTTGGTTAAACCGGGTCCTTGCCCTGGTCCAATTGGAACTCTACCTCTCAAATCAGGTAGCGCAAAAGTTGTTTGTCCATTTCCACCATAAGTTGTTCCAAGTAATGAAAATAGGGCTGTGTTTTGAGCAATAGAAAGCAGTTGACCTTCACAAAACGCCCAATTCCTTGGAGCGAAGTTAAAGCCATGAATGCTTATTGCGCCAATAAATGGCTCAGTATTGTTCCTTGATGGGAAAATACCATATAAAGCAATACTATAATAAACAGCTAAATATGGTTGCATATTATTAACGGATTGACCTGAACCAGTGTTTTGAATAACTATATTTCTTGCAATCCAGTTTGTGCCGTCAAAAGAAAGCAAATCATTTGCAACAGCACCTGATGGGACAGGGATGCCGCTGCCACCACTGGCGGGCGTTTCCCAACTTAAATTACCCGTTCCGTCAGTTACTAATACTTGACCATCAGCCCCATCTTCGGATGGGAATGCATATGAATTAGTTGTTCCAACTGTAAGTTCTGTAAACGTTCCGCTATTTGGAGTAGTAGAGCCAATTGCACTAGGTGAAGCCCATCCATTTGCTGTTAAATTATTTGATAATAACGAAAATGGTACGCTGGTAATACTTGTTCTTGGGAGAGTAGTAGAATTTACTCCGACTTCCAGATATGGCGTAATACCATTAAAAATGCTTGGTTCAATCGACTCGTCATTGCCTGAACCAGTACCAAGAATTACTGAGTATAATCCATTTACTATGTCAATGGATTTTGTAGAAGCGGCATTATTGGGGGGCCATATTTTATTGCCACCTGTTTCAGCATCAAAGATAGCAAAAGTAAATGCTACAGCCGATTCGTTGATAGGCTTATTGCTATTATCAAGCAGCTTACCCTGATATGTTATAGTAGTTGGCTGCGAAAATGCAAAGAAATTGCATAATAGAAACAAAACGATGAAGGTGAATTTTTTCATAAAGTATCTCTTAATAATTAATTAAAAATTTGGAACCTAAACATTAATTAACAAATATACAAAATAATTTTAGCATTACCTAATTTATTTTGCCTCTTTCTTTGGTTACAAAGAAAGGGGAAAAATAACCGTCTTGTCAGTTGTTACAAAAGACAGCCTAAAAATAAAGAGCATTTTTACGGTCTTTATAACACCTGACCGGACACAAAAAAAAATCATCCGATGACTCGCAGTCATCAGATGAATGTATAAATACTACGCAAAAGCCTATCTATTTAAGACGGTCCGACTTCGAGAGCAACGATTTGGCTACGATTCGGATACTTTACGTTCAAAATGATTACGTCGCCCTTCTTTTTGCTGTCCAAAATCTTTTTCAATTCTTTGGGCGAATTTACAGGTTTGCGGTCAATATTTGTAATCACTCCGCTTGGCATCAATCCGCGTTCGGCAGCAGCACCGAATCTTGCAACATCGCTTACTAATACGCCACTCTTCACATCGTATTCAGTTTTAATATCATTTGTCAAAGATTCTACTGTAAAGCCGAGATTGTCAAATTTTATAACATTATCTTCACTCTCTTCTTTTTCATCGGGTGTACTTGTTTTGCCGGCAATTACCTCATCTTCTTCTCTTGCTTTCAGAGTTACAGGAAGTTTGATTGTTTTCCCATCTCTCCATATCGTAAGCATTACTTTATCGCCAGCCCTTTGAAATACGATTCGACTTTGCAATTCGGAAGGCGAATTTACTTCTCTGCCTTCGATTTCGAGTATTACGTCGCCTTTTTCAACTCCGGCTGATTTTGCAGCGCCATCGGGGACCAAATCTTCAACTAAAACACCTTGAACTTTTGGCATCCCAAAACCTTTTGCAGTCAACTCATCAACATTTGTGATAAAAACCCCGATATAACCGCGATTTATTTGCCCATCGTCAATCAAGTCATCAACGACAGCTTTAACCAAATCAACCGGAATCGCAAAACCGTAACCCATGAAAGCACCTGTTTCTGTGGCGATTGCAGTATTGATGCCAATAAGCGAGCCGTTAATGTCGAAAAGTCCGCCGCCACTATTTCCGGGGTTGATTGCCGCATCTGTTTGGATGTAATGCTCGATACTATTTGGAGCTGACCTGCCACGCGCGCCTCTACCGGTGGCGCTAACTATGCCACTTGTAACGGTGTGATTCAGTCCGATTGGATTGCCAACAGCAAGCACCAACTCTCCGACTTTTAGATTATCAATATTTGCGAAATGTGCAGGGTTTAGTCCTTCAACATCAATTTTAAGCAATGCCAAGTCTGTCAATGGGTCAGTACCAACTACTTTGGCGGTATATTCTTTCTTATCGAAAGTCATTACTTTGATTCCACCTTTTGTGGCATTTTCTACAACGTGATTATTTGTTACGATGTAACCGTTAGATGATATGATTACGCCTGAACCGCTTCCACGTTGGCGACGTTGTTCGGGTTTAATATCGGGATGACCATCGGGTTGTCCGAAAAATCTTTCGAACCAACCGTCCATAGGATTGCCACCACGACGAGTAATTTCTGCATCTACACTTATATAGACGACTGTTGGCAGCACAGCTTCACTTGCCGCAACAAAAGTTCTGTTCAAAATCATAGCAGCTTCATCCACCTTGATTGGTGGATTATCTGCCCCTAATTTTGTATTTTCGTCAGCAAATAGTGAGTTTAAAGAGCCCAAACTAAGATTGGACACAAGCAAGACACCCATGAAGATGCCGATTCCGACCATCAGGACTGAGATAATTAAAGTCCTTTTCATATTTACTCCTACCTTTATTAATTATTATTATTTAACCTGTTTATAAACGTTCAAAAAATCAAATTCTTGTTTGATTATAGTATAGACGAAATAAGTTATCAATAGGTAACTAACAATTATTTTGATATTGAAAATTTTTGTCATAAACAATTGAAACATTTTTTCTTGAGTTCCGTTTTACAATTATATTTTAAAACATATAGGTGGAAATTCTTATGACTAAATTTTGGACTATCAGCTTGACAGCTTTTGCATTGTTTGCTCTTTTTTCTTGTTCGGAGGATAAGGACACAACTAAAAATACCGAAACGGAGTTGTTCCCCATGAAAATCGGTTCTTACTGGGTTTATGATGCAAAGGAATTTGATGCCGAAGGCAAAGAAACAGGTGCTTCTACCGACTCGATGGCTATTTCGCGAACAACCACAAAATTGGACAAAGAATGTTTCGAATTTAAGACTTATGTTGACGGTCAACATGATGGAGACTTTTATCAATATAAAGTTGGGGCACAACTTTTTACTTTACTTGAATCTATCCTGCCTGAAGATAATGCAATCGGACTCCCTTTTGGCGAAATAGAAGACCAGTGGGTTATTATTGCTGATTTGAATGCTTCACAGTGGAATATTTACGAGCTCGATTTGAACGGTTTCGATATTGACTATGGTGGAATAGGCGGAAAATTAAACGGAACATTTAAAATGGTCGGAAAGAAGGGCAATAAAGTTATATTAGATAATATCATGGGTGCTTCGCATACTGCACAGGAATTCGTTATTGAAAATATTATCACAGGTAAATTTTCTATAACCTCATTGCCGTTTCCAATTACAGTTGATGTTGACTCCAAAATTATAGCAAGGTCCTATTATGTGGATGGGATTGGTCTAATTAAGTCCTCGGCAGAACCTACTACTATTGATTTAGTTATACCCGGAATCGGACTACAAAAATTACCGGTACCCGGAAATCAAGGTATTCTTTTACGAACTAACGTTAAATAATATAGATATTAGATAAAAAAAACGCTGTCTTGATTGCTCGAGACAGCGTTTATTTATTTTGGAATCTAAATCTTATATGGCATCAACGTAGATGTTTCTTCCTACTTCGTTGCCAACGATGTATTCCTTACCGCTGTACTTAATCGTAAGAGGTCCGTTAAACGGAGCTTTGGAAAGGACCATAATATCAACACCCGGAATCAACCCGACTTCCTCAAAATAGGCAACCATTTCATGATTGTCATCTGCAATTCGTTTGATGATGTATTGCTTGTTGAGTTCTGCATCAGTCACAGGCAAATAGCTGCTTTCGGGAATCCTGCCTTCCTTAGTTGGAATAGGATTGCCTAATGGGCTGTATTCGGGGCGACCTAACAAATCGTCAATACGCTCAACAAATTCATCTGAAACATAATGTTCCAAACGACAAGCTTCATCATGAACCTTAGCTAAAGAAAATCCGAGCGATTCTTTTAGATAAAGCTCTAAAAGTCTGTGGTGGCGCAATATTTCAAGTGCAACTTTTGTTCCGTCTTCGGTCAAACGTACACCCTTGTATGAGTTATAGTCCACTAATTTCATAGCGGCTAAACGCTTTAACATTCCGGTAACTGAAGCACCGGAAATATCCAACTCTTTGGCTATTTGAGTTGTGGAAACTGCTGAAGTACTTTCCTGCAGCTTATAGATTGTTTTCAAGTAGTCTTGAACTGATTGACTTAACATAACATTAATATCTTAATTTTAACACAATAATTTACACTTACAAAGAAACTAATTTTTAATCTTACCTAAAGTAAGAAATTTTTTACAAATATCTAAATAAAATATTCAATAACATAAAATAAAAATCTAAAAATAAGTGCAGAACCGATTGCAACAAAAATGCTTAAAATCGCCGAACCTGTTGCTACCTTTGCTCCAAACTCTTTCCAGATGACAATAAAAGTTGTAAAGCAAGGAAAATAAAAAGTGACGAAGGCGATGAATGTCATAACTTGTGCTGTCGCAAGTGGCAAAAGTTCCAAACTTTCAACACCTAATGCTTGATTGACCATAACTAAAATCAGCTCTTTCCTAAAAAATCCAAACACTAATGTAGAGCCCAATTCTTCAGGTAAATTCAATACGTACTCGAGAATTGGTGCGAAAAGTAAATCTACATACATAGCAACGTCAAAATATTCTATCCATCCTAAGAATATGCTTCCAAGAATCAAAAATGGCAACGCTTCTTTGAGAAATTCTATGATTTTATACCACGTCTTGCGGAATGTCATTGATATCTGTGGCATTCTAAGTACAGGAATTTCTAAAATTAAACCTATAGGTTTCTTTAAGAACAATGAAATCAGTTTGCCGTTGACTGCGATTACTAAAATCACATACAAAAATATGACTATTGCCCAAATCGGTCCTGCGAATGCCGCCGTTAGAGCAAATATTACGGCTATTCGCGCAGAACATGGCACAAATGGGACTAATATTCCTGTCAAAATCCTGTCTCGACGCGATTCGAGTATGCGCGTGGCATAGATTGCAGGCACTGAGCACCCTACACCCAAAATAAATGCAGCGACAGATTTGCCATGCAAGCCTATTCGGTGGATTGTATTGTCTATCAAAAAAGCTAATCGAGCCAAATAGCCCGTATCCTCGAAAAATGCAGTAAGGAACACAAGAGGCAGAAAGTAGGGCAATACTATTCCTATTGCACCTGTGACCCCTTGGACAATTCCGTCAACTGTAAACCATGCGAATTGATTCCATTCTTTCAATGGGGAATATAAGCCACTAATGAAATCAAAAGCAGGTTCAATCAGTTCCGTGAGGAAATTCCCTACATAAAATATTGTAACAAACATCAATCCGAAGAAAATTGGAAGCGATAAGAATCCATATCTTGGATTCATAATCAACCTATCAAGTCTATCAATAAAGTTGGACTTATCCTTTGGTGTAAAGCGTGATGACTTTTCGGCTATTTTCATTGATAAATGGTGTCGCTCATACGATATAGCTTCATAAGTATCAATATTGTGTTCAAGTTTGATGTCTGATTCGACTTCTTTCAAAACAGAAGTTAGTGATGACCGCAATTCAATGGGCAATAGTTCAGGATTTTCGATTGCCTTGATTGCCAAAAAAATATCACTAACACCGTTTGATGTTGTTCGATGATTTTGTATTTCTTTACTGATTCGTTGGACGTGTTGCTCCATATGTTGAGTATATGGAAATCGAACAATATCGCTTTCAGATTTTCGGAGTTCCTCGTAGCACTTTGATGTCAGTGTCTTTACACCTTTTCCATAGATTGCCGAAATAGGGACGATTGAAACATTAAGTTCATTAGCCAAAATATCCTGATGTATCTCTAAGCCACTAAACTTTGCTTCGTCCATCATGTTGAGAGCCACCACCATCGGAATACCTAATTCCATTATTTCAATGGTCATTTCCAAACTACGAACAAAAAGCGACGCATCCATCACATTGATTATAAGGTCAACTTTTTCGTTAAGGAGGAATTCATAAGTCACTTTTTCGGCATTATCGGAATAGTTCAGCGAATACGTACCCGGCAAATCAACTATTTTGAAGTAATCACCATAGATATTAATCATTGATTCCGATAACTGGACAGAAGTCCCGGCAAAATTTGAAGTTGAAGTCTTCAAATCCGAAAGAACGTTAAATAGAGTGCTCTTTCCGGCGTTAGGTTGCCCGACAATTGCAATAGTTTTAGTAGTTGGCATTTATGTAGCTAATAATGATGTTCGATGCCAAATTTTGCCCCAGTGCTATAGGGGTTGACATATTTGAAACATTGCTTATCAATACAGGGCTAGCGGAATTACCGCCCGTTTTCACATAAATATTGCGAGCATGGATGCCCATTGTATGAAGGCGTAGCTTTGATTCTTTATCTAAATCTATCTTTTCGATTACAAAATTTCTACCTATTTCTGCTTGAAGTAAATTCAACTCATTCATTTGATACACACACAATTTTCATTAGAAAAATCTAAGTACAAAATTAGACAAATCTAACTAAATTTGCAAGTATAGATTGTATTATTATTTAATAATCAACATCAATTTTGCTTGTGCACCATCCAAAGATTCTTTTGATGATTTCTTTCCGTATAGAGCTTCGACTGCCGCTTCCTCAATTATAGCTTCTATATCCAACCATTTAGGGTGAACAGGTGTCATTTTGGCATGATTGAGTTGATTAGCAAACACTAATCTATTTGGATGGCTTTGGTAAAAGTCGTCGTCATAATAGTTAATATCTGCCGGAAAACCTGCTTCTATTATTTGGCTACTGAATTTGATAGCATTTTTTCCATTAGTCATGTATTTGATAAATTTCACTGCAAGTTCTCGATTCGGAGTTGATTTGCTTATTGCGAGATATTCTCCACCTGCAAATGAAATGCCCGGATTATCATCGAGACCGGGAATTAAACTTACCTCAAAATTGAGCTCAGGATTTTCATTCTTGATTTTTTCCAATAACCAACCACCCGAAACCCAATAACCGAGTTTGCCTTCAGCGAATCGCGAATCTAATTGTCGCTGAGTCTCGATTAGACCATTTTGGGAAAGTCGAACGTAGGATTCGAGAGCCTTTACATTTTGGGCAGAATTGATAACAGGAGCACCCGACGAATCCAAAATCGTACCGCCATAAGTCCAAAATAATGAAACGACTTTTTTGTAAATCATGTGCGAGCCGGAACCCGTTGCTCCGTAACCATAGACTCCATCTAAAGCATTAACTTTTTCGGCATTGTTAAGCAATTGCTTTGTATTCTTTACCTTAGTGTCCGTAATTCCGGCTTGATTGACCAAATCCCTGTTTACGTATAGCACGCGTGTATCAACTATCCAAGGTAAGGCATAAATACTGTCTTTCCATAATGCCGGGGCTGTCGAAAATTCGACATATTGATTCAGGTTTGCTTCATCATCTGTCAATTTTTCGAGTACTCCAGCGGATGAAAATTGCGCCACCCAATCGGAACCAAGTTCTAAGACATCAGGGGCAGTTTGTGAATTGAACGCCGCAAACAACTTAGTTTTACCGTCAGACCAACTCAATTCGACAGTTTCGACCTTGCAATCATATTCTTGTTCGAATCCGTTGATAATTTCCTTCAGCGCTTTGCGATGATTGGGTTCGCTCCAGAAGTGCCAAAAGACTAATTTCCCTGTTTCTCCGACTTGTTCTTCTTTCTCAGAACAAGATAAAACAACAAAAGCCAAAAGAATAAAAAGTAACTTTTTCATTGTATAAAGTTTAAATTTAGAATTGTTTCAAATTTAAATATAAGAAATTTTTCAAAACTGACTTTTTTTTACTTGTAATCCTTTGTAATTTTGTTAATTTGTAACAGATTTTTGTAACAAATGAAATATAATAATGTCAAAAAATGAAAAATTTACGACTAAGTATGTATTTATAACAGGAGGGGTGCTCTCGTCCTTAGGAAAGGGCATTGCATCTGCGTCATTGGGCTTACTATTGCAACAACGTGGTTTCAGTGTAACAATGATGAAGCTCGACCCTTATATAAACGTTGACCCGGGAACCATGAATCCATTCCAACACGGAGAGGTATTCGTTACTGATGACGGTGCCGAAACTGACCTTGATTTGGGGCACTACGAAAGGTTCTTGGGCTATTCCTTGAACAAAAAAAATAACCATACTACCGGTCAAGTATATTTCGAAGTTATAACTAAGGAACGCAAAGGGCAATATCTTGGCAAAACGGTTCAAGTAATTCCACATATCACTGATGAAATCAAAAAACGCATTTTCAGTTTCGAAGGCGAGTTTGATTTCGTGCTAATTGAAATTGGCGGAACAGTTGGTGATATAGAATCATTGCCATTTTTGGAAGCCCAAAGACAAATTAACCTTGAATTGGGCTCATCAAGAACAATCAATCTGCATTTGACTTACGTGCCTTATATTAAGTCAGCCGGTGAAGTAAAGACCAAACCCACACAGCACTCGGTCAAAACTTTGATGGAATTTGGAATAAGGCCCGATATTTTGTTATGCCGCTCCGAGTCTAAGCTTTCTAGGGATGTACGCCAAAAAATTGCTCTCTTTTGTAGTGTAGAGGAAAATTCCGTAGTCGAAGTTGTTGATGTTGATACAACTATTTACGAAGTCCCAATTATGTTTGCCAAAAGAGGATTGGAAGAAATTGTCCTCAAAAAGCTAAATCTTCCTGAAAGCAAATTGGAAATTGAAACTTGGAATAAATTCGTTAATCGCATCAAAAGCCCCAAACACGAAGTTACTATTGCATTAGTAGGCAAATATACAAAATATAGAGATTCTTATAAGAGCATACTCGAAGCATTTATTCATGCAGGCTCGATAAATAACACGCGTGTAAATGTAGAATTAATAAACGCTGAAAGCATTAATGAAGAAACAGTTGACGAAATCTTAGGCAATGTAAACGGTATATTGGTAGGTCCCGGATTTGGACACAGAGGTATTGAAGGCAAAATCACGGCTATTAAATATGTACGCGAACACAACATCCCATTTTTCGGTATATGTCTTGGTATGCAATGTGCAGTAATCGAATTTGCTCGAAATGTTTGCAATATGGCTGATGCAAATTCAGGTGAATTTGATAAATCGGAGCATAACGTTATTGATTTGATGGAAGAACAGAAAAAAGTCACAAATAAAGGTGGAACTATGCGATTAGGTGCATATCCTTGCACTATAGAATCCGGCACAAAAGCATTCCAAGCCTATAAAAGCAAAGACATTTCTGAGCGACACAGACATAGATATGAGCTAAACAATAACTTCAAGCAAGATTTGATTGCTAGTGGCATGATTATGAGTGGACATTCGCCCGATGGAAATTTGGTCGAAATAGTTGAGTTGAAAAATCACCATTGGTTTGTCGGAGTTCAATTCCACCCCGAATTAAAATCGAGAGCCGTTACGGGACATCCGCTTTTTATCAGTTTTATCAAGGCGACTTTGCAATCAAATAACAAGACTAATCGAAACAAAAAGGCTGAGAATTAATCAACTCATGGACATCAAAAACATAATACTGTTCGAAAACAAGAATACGAGCGATTTGTATCCTTTCTCCATAATGCATTGTAGTTGGGAATTGCGGACAGGTGTGTTCAGGAATTGCGATAGAGTCCAACATTTGTTCTCTAAAGTCAATATCGCTTATATCGGAAGGCCATTTCATATAGCCTCATTTCTTGCTCGGGAAGGGAAAGAAAATAAGATTATTGATGGCAATACACTTTTGATAGATGGTTCTGCTTATATCAATTATGATTTCCCTGAGCATTTAGAATTCAAGCTGGATTCAACAAGTGATAAGCCGGTTGTTTTGACTTGTTCCGGAAAAAGATTCGCTTGTTATATCCCTGAAAATTATGATTCTAAATCAATATATAATTCACAAAATATTGCACTTGATGACGATTTTTTCAATGGATTTGAAGAGTTAGAATTCCCGAGTATAAAGCTATACAATTATCTTTGGGATACTCTCGATACGGTTGGAGCTAATATAACTAACGATGCAAAAACAATTACGAAAAACTACCATAGATTATATTTACCCCAATTTCACGGCATTCATGCACACAATCCTGATAATGTACTCGTCGGTAAAAACATTGTAATTTCGCCAAATGTCTTGCTCGATGCCACTGAAGGACCTATAATTATTGGTGACGGTGTCCGAGTCATGCCCAATTCGACAATAATCGGTCCATCCACAATAGGTGACAACTCGATTATAAAAATAGGGGCGAAAATATATGGCAATAATATATTCGGTCCTAATTGTAAGGTTGGTGGCGAAATCGAAAATAGTATAATTCATGGCTTTTCCAACAAACAGCATGATGGATATTTGGGACATTCTTATATTTGCGAATGGGTTAATTTGGGTGCCGATACGAACACTTCAGATTTGAAAAATACATATTCGGAAATCACAATGGAATTGCCCCACAAATCAATCAATACCGGTAAAATATTCGTCGGTTTGATGTGTGGAGACCATACCAAAAGCGGCATTAATTCGATGTTTACAACCGGCACAACTGCAGGAATTTGCGGAATTCTTGTCAAAGAATGGTTTTTGCCTAATTATATCAAATCTTATTCTTGGGGTGGTAAATCAACATCGCCTGTTTACAAATTCGACAGAGCAATAGAAACAGCCAAAATTGTAATGGCAAGAAGGAATAAAACGATAACTGACGAAGAAATTGCACTTATGCAAAATGAATATGATATTGTTAGGGAAAGCCAAATTTGAATATGAAATCAATTTGGCATATTGCATTATGTATCATAATTATAATCCCCGTAATTTATTTTCCATACTCGGGAGATTTGTGGATTTATGTCACCGGAGGACAAGTAATTGCCGAAGGTGGCAAAATATTCAAAGACTTTGTTGACTTAAAGCCACCTTTCTTATTTATGCTCTTTTCTGTTATTTACACCATTTTCGGTAATACAGATATAAACGTTCGTTTTGCTGAGTTTTTAATCCAATCCGGAATAATTGTTTCATTATATTATTTAATGCGAAAAGTGTTTGATTCGGATAATTTAGCATTTTATGGTATATTTTTTTATGCTTTATCTTATGGTGCGCTGACCCATTCTAATTCCTTCCAATCCGAATCATTCCTTCCGCTATTTATTATTCCTTTAATATATCTCAGATTGAAATCACCTGCAACAACAAACTTGATTTTGCAAGGCATTTTAATTGGTTTATCCGGAGGTTTGAAATATACATTTTTAGCAGTCTATTGTGGAATCTTTATTGCTGATTTATTTACCGAAAAAAGAGCAAAGCAATTATTGAAGGAGCAAATATTAATAATTTCAGGTATAATCATTGGATTTAGTTTTACTTTTATATTGTTATTGGATTCCGATATTAGAGCCGGATTTTGGGAAGTTCAGAAATTTACTTATTTCTATGCACAACTTCCGGAAGTAAATTTTGCTCTATTCAAGTTAGCGCACGACAAAGCGACATACTTTTTTGGCAATCATTTGTCATTGCTTTTTCTATCAATCATTATTATCGGACTTATCAATACTTTCAGCAAAAAAAACAGCTATCAAAATCAGAAGCAATTAATTAATCTTTTAGTTACCATTTCTGTAATTCTGTTAACTACTGTCTTTGTAGAGAAAAAATTTGTGCCTTGCCACTTCACAAGATTATTCATCCCCTTAGCATTTATTTTTGCTATCGGGACAAATGAATTAATAAAAATATTAAAAACAAAATTAGAATCCATCACTGTCCCCAAAGTCATAGTAATACTAATTATAACTCCTTTCGTCATCTTTTTTTCACCTCTGCCTCGTTATATTACCGTATTGACTCCAATACCGCATTTTTACTCGAATAAAGATAAATATCTCGAGCATTATAATAAACCCGAAACTCATTCCGTACTTCATAAAGAAATGGAGAATATTGCCCAATACCTTAAGAATTCGGAATATTATAATGAAAATGATAAAATTATGGTTCTAAGTTTGGGATGTCAGACATTCAATTATTATTTAGACAACAAAGATATTTCAAAATTCCCATTACCGTTATTTCCATTATCCGGTGTAAGTGATAAATGGCTCAAGGAATATATTTACGAAATTGAAAATTCCGATATCTTAATTATTCAAACTGATGATTCCCACCCGATTGTAAGTGGATATATTGAGCCTACTTTTGACAAAATTAATATGAATACTGAAATAAAGAATATTTTGCAAAATGATTTTCACATGATATATCAAGACGACTATTTTGTAATTTTCAAAAGAAATTAATAATTTACTTAACGGCGATAAAACCAATCAAATACTCCCGTAATAATTAATATCATAAAGATTAATGACGCTAAAGGTATTAATAGCATATGATAAGGACCAAGTATAGATTGGAATATTCTGCCATTATGCAATTCAAACAAAAAATTCCAAAAAGGCAGTTCCGCCGAATTCAAAATATGCTCCGGCATTAGGAATTTATCGCTTTGTGAAGCCTTTTTATTTACCGGAATCAAACCTGCAAAATGCGTAGCTATAAATTCTTCACCATCAGGAGTTGCGAAATATCCTGTGACAAGATTTGCGCCCGGTCTGAGTGCTGTTACTTTGTAAGGCGCTTTACCGGTAGATACATCAACTATTTTTCCGGAATAATCCACTTTGAATAGTCCAGCGAATGAGCCGAGCAAATGATTCCCCGTATAATCCGTTTCCATGACAGTTGCTCCCATTGCAAATATTGGCGCCGGAGGAGCTTGCTGTGTGTAAAATCCCCGTAAGCCGTTATCAGATACCCAATAACCATCTTTCGTATCAATTATGAATTTATCTCGACTTACATCATACATTGCGTTTCGTATTCTATGATTCCATGGATTCGATTTGTCCATACCGAGTATCCAAGATTTATCAATATCACTCCCAAAAATAACCGCAATCATCGGAGGGCGCATGAAAAATCCTGTCAAACCAAAAATAAAGAGTATAAGTGCTGAGTATATACCAAGTTTGAGGTGATACTTAGTGAAAAATTTATAAAGCGTCCATCGCGATTTACGATACCTTTCGAGTAATTTGAGCTTAAAAACGCTCTTTTTGGGCGTAATCCACAAGAAGAAGCCACTAATCGAGAGAAACAATAATATCAATCCGGCGACATCAAACAGCAATTTGCCCGGTAAACCCCAAAGTTCGCCGGTATGAAGGTTAAACATGAATTCAACCATTGTTAATTTATTATCATCGTCCAATCTTATTAATTTAGCTTTATCAAACCTTAAAGGTAGCTTGGCATGACTAACGTAAGCATCGGATTCGGTGAAAACCGCTAAACTGTCCTTAAAACTTAGAATTCGTGTGATTCTCGAATTCTTTCCGCCAAGTTTGATATTTGACCATGTTTTGCATTGTTCGTCAAAAGCAAACAATCCGCCGTATGTGCCAGCCAGAAGCAACTCCTTGCCTTCAATGTCAGTGAGCATCATAGATTTGACCCTTCTGTAATATCTCGAATCGGGTAAGCCATCTACATTAAGACTCGAAAAATTCACTCCGGCATCAGTAGTTTTCCAAACTCCCTCAAAACCGCCGATGTAAGCGAGCTTTTGGTCGTCATTAGAGAATTGAACATTGTTCAGAGTGCTTCTAGCCCAATTGTGTGCACTATAACCATCCGGCAAATACTTATAAGGAATAGAGAGTCCGCTTATTAGCTCCGGATGATTCATCAAAATGCCTGAGATACTCATCCAAATAAGGAACACAATCAGCGTCAAGCTGGAGTATTTATGTAAAAACTTCGATATTCTATATAATCTTTTCATATCATTCTCAAAACAGATAAATATATCTGATTCAAAAGTAACATTAAAAGTTGTCATACGCAAGAAAAATCGTACAAAATTTGTTAATAAATCAAATATTGAGGCTTTACTACAACAATTGTAGTCAAGTACGTCTATTACAATCCCGGGGATGTAACGGATTCGACGGGGTGATGGACGTTTGATGTGGCATGTCGTGCTTAGTCGGTGGCGCACGTAAATTCAACTGACACAGCTATAAATGCTGACAATAACTATGCTCTGGCTGCTTAATTAAAACGTAGCCACATTCTTTTAAGGACTTGCCTGTTAGTTCTTACGAGGGTGACGCAAACAAACAGGATAGTGTGTGTGCTCTCATTCGGTACCCATGCGAAATAACAGAATGATAGGTTTTCGGAGACCCGTCCGTTGGTCACCCGAAGAAAGAAAATTAGAAAGCGGAATAAACATGTAGAGGCTCAGATTGAAACTCTTCGGACGCGGGTTCGACTCCCGCCATCTCCACAAACGAAACCTGAAAACCCTGACTGTGTCGGGGTTTTTATTTTGAAGTATGAAAAACGTGCCAAATGCGTGTCAAATTCAAACGAAATTTGATTTTCTTGTTAATATTTTTGTCGCTAAATTCTCAAACTATAATTGAAATTGTTAATCAAATTTTCGGCAATAAACTGATTCAATTGCCAATAATTTGAATTTATTTTTTCCTCGAAAGATTATGTATGTTTGTTCTTCTGAGTGCTATATCAATATCACTCCCTCGAAGAGTTGTTTTCAATTCTTGAGAAGCAAGTAATTTTTCTACTCGGTCAAGTTTAGCTATTAGCATAGAATTTGAATTTGCTCCTGCCATTTGAACAGTAGCAATCAATTGAGAATCGTTGAAAATCCATTCTCGGTTTCTGCCTCCCAAGCGTGAACCATCTCCAATAATAGCCATAGTCGGTTGGTCAATTCTACCACCAGTTGAAAAGCTAAGGATTGTTGATATTATCGGGTCTGTTATAGCCTTAACAGCAGCATTGATTGCAGTTGTTATTACGGGAATTGCAACAACATTTGCAGGGAAAGGCAAGGCTGATATATACTGCATTGTTCCGGGCGACAATACCAAATCCAATATAAATGCCGAAGCCTTTGCTTGCAACATACCTGCAAGTTGTGAAAAGAATTTCCTCCAACTGTCTGCTGCGGCTTCCGGGTCGCCTGCGAATAGATTACTCAAACTATCGGTTACTGTTGTTTGAAGTTCTGTAACAATTAATCCAAGTGAATCACCACGTTCGGAAATCAATTTCTCTGTTTCGAGCAGTTTCTTTGATAATGCATCATATTCTTCTTGTTCCTTTTGATTATCAAATATCGGTCTGCCATATAAATCAAACTTGTTTGCTTTTTCTTCCAATAGTTCCAGTTGTTTCTTTAAAGCATCTTTCTGAATATTCAAAGATTCATTATCTTTACGCCTTTGCAATTCTATTTCAAGACCCTGCCTTTGAGAATCTGCTCGCAATTGCTTCCTTCGGAATTCTTCTTCTTTCTTCTCACGCTCTTTTCTACCGTTCTCCTCGATTTCTGCTTTCTTCTTCTCAAAGACTTCTGAACTAATTGAATTCATATCACGCCACTTTTCAAGTTCTGCAAGTTTAGCTTTCTCGGTGTCTTCAATCTTTTTTAGTTCGGAATCCTTATCTTCACTTAGACTTTTATCAGTTGCCCTATTATAGATTTCGTTGAACTTATTCAAAATTTCGGATTCTCTTTTAAATCTGTTCTCTATTTCAGAAAGTTTTTCTTCTTCACTTATCTTAATAGAATCTACCCTCGATTTATAGATTCTATCTTCAATATCTTTTATCTTCTGTTGGGTATCTAATTCATTCTGAATAAGCTCAAGGTTCTTCTCTTTTGCTTCTTTGATTTTCAATTCATATCTAATCCTAATTCTCTCAGTTTCTTGTACAGAATTTTCTCCAGACACTCTGCTTAATTCATTCTCCAAATCCTGATTCAATTTTACAATGACATCATTGTTGGTTTCGATTTTATTTCTTGTTATCGAAAGCTTATTTCTGTATTCATCAATGTAAGTCTCAAGAGCTGTTTCTTCCTTAATGCCTATTGAAATCTCCCATTCAATTTTCTTTTTCTCAAGTTCACTTAGTTTGTCTTTAAGAGCTATATCATCAGCTTTTAGCTTAACTTTTAGTTCAAGTATCTTAGATTGCTCTTCCTGAACTTTAAAATTAAAATCCTGAATGATAGTTTTAATCTCTGTTTTATCTGCTTCTTTCACTTTTGAAGTGAATATGATTTCGCCTTCATTCGTTACTTCACTTATCAACTTCTTGGTTTTTAGTGCTTCTATCCAAGCTAATCTTTGGTTTTTGATTGTTTCCAATTGCTTTTGATTGATAAGCAGTTCATCATAGGTATCAGCTTTACGGTTTTCTTGAATCAAACTTTGTTTCTGGACATACTCATAATTCTTTTGTTCAATATCCAAATTCTTATTTTTCAGTTCTGCTTCTTGTTTAGCCAATTCAAAAGCAGACTTACCTTCTTTAGTTTTAAGCCCTGCTCTAATTTGATTAGTTTCATCAATACGGTCGAGGTTCTTCTTTTCTTTTACATTTTCTTTAAGACTTTTCAGTTCTGAATTGTATTGCTCTTGTAATTCTTTCTGCTCTTCTTTGCTCAAAGCCTTATTTTTAAGCTGTTTCGACATTTCATTAATAGCACTAAGTTGCGTTTTAATATTATTATCTATCTCGGAAGTTGCAGCTGACCAAGCTTCTGCTAATTTATCTATAACTTTTACTTGCGATTCTCCAACTGATTTACTTTCCTTTTGAACGTTTACAAGGTTCTTTGCTTCTTCAACACTGATGCCGAATGACTTTGCTATTTGCTCATATACTCTATTGGCATCAATTCCACCTTGAATAGCTTTTCCTGCCCAATCAATAATGCCATCCTTTTGAGCATTCATCTTTTGTTGAATAGCATTGTAACTCTTTTCAAGTTCTTTAGTATCAAGCCCCTTTGCTTTACTCTTATTGATTTCATCTTGAAGTTCTTTGAGTTTAGTCTGCCCGGATTTATAAGCATCTTCTTCTTTCTTTAAGTTGCCAAGATATGCTTCTTGTTTGGACTGAAGTTCACTCGAATATCTTTGTTTCATCTTCTCCGAAACTTCAAGAATCTTCTCATTTTGAATGTCATATTGCTTAATCAGTTTGCCTTCTTTGTCTTGGATTACACCAATTTCTTTTACTGCTTCGGGTGCTGTTCGTTTAATTTGTTCAGCGATTGATGCTTTTTCAATGTTCGTCTTTGCTTTGGAGAACTTTTCAACTAATTTACCAATATTATCTTGCTCGTCAAGATTCTTTTGAATACTAATCATTTCAGTTACTGCTTCTCCGAATTTAGTATCTTTGACCTTGTTCCTTATTTCAATTAATTGCACATTGAATTGTTCTTCTACTTCGCTTGGCAGTTCAACCTTATCAAATTCAATTCCGATTTTTGAACCTTCGGCAAGTGTCTTTGACATCTCTTCGGTTTGGGATTTAAGTTCTTCTTTGACTTTTTGATACTTAGCTTTGATTTCAGAAACATCTTCGCCCTTCTTTGAACCTTCAACAATCTTATTTGCAAGCGTTTCTGCCTGAACGGACAGATTTTGATATAAGTCTGCTTTTTCTTTCAATGCTTCTGTGAATGTATTCTGTTCTGATTTCAATTTACTTGAATAAGATTCTTCATTCGCCTTTGTGAATTCTTTTACCTTTTCAATATTCAAATCAATAGCTTGAACTACTTTCCCATTTTCATCAATAAGTTGCTTATAACCATTCACAGCACCGGGTACTTGCTTTGCAATTTCTTCAGCTATACTTTTCTTTTCGATTTCTGACTTGGCACTTTCAAACTTCTTTACAAGTTCATCTATCTTTTTGTTTTTGTCAATTTCTTCTTTGATTGTCATTGCATTCTGAATAGCAAAGTCAAGTTTGGATTCTGCTATTGTGTTCTTTGCTTTATTCATTGCACCAGAAACGGCATTTGTAAGTCGGTTTGAAAGCTCTTTCTCATATTCATCATCTCCGCTTATCCAATTCACAGGATTAAGATAATACTTAGCATAGTCCATTAAGACAGAAAACAGTTCAGGTATTGATTCAATAAAGCCCAACACAAAATCCTTTGCTATTCTAACTGAATATATCAACACTTGAACTCCTTTGGCTGTCATCTCAAAATATTTACCTATTAGTTTCAATGCTTCTCCAAGGTTTTGGAAGGCATTAGAAGATTCATTTGATACACCAACTAAGTCAAGAATGACATTGACTATTTCGGAAACAAATGATATTGCTATTTCTATCGGAGTAATTAGCATCTCAAAAACAAATTCGCCTATTTTGATTAAGTAATTGATAAATTCTTCTCCTGCGTCAAGAAAAGCATCAATAACTGGTTGTGCTTTATTCCAAAGTTCTTTTGCCGAATCGCCCCAACGTTCAAGGATTTGCTTGCCCTTTTCTGTTTTTGTTAGATACAAAGTAAGTCCAGCTACAGCCGCCCCAATCCCTAAAACCCAAGGATTTGCTATTGCCGGTCCCAACTTGGCTAAAATCCCACCGCTTTCTTGCATTTTTGAGCTTAAACCTTTTATTACTCCACCTGTGCTTTCAGCATTTTTAATTAAACTTGTGAATCCTGATGATATACCTGATATTTGTCCCTTGATTTTATCTACCGGGATGATTTGTCCAAGACCAGCAAAAGAAGTTATCAAAGGTGCTAACTGAGTAGAAGCTGACAATACAGTTTGTCCGGTACTACCAATTGTTTCCATTAGATTATTAAAACCTGCTTGGATTGAATTAAGCATAATTTTTGTTTTTACTCCGATTCCCTCCGAAGCCACTTTGAATGCTTCTTCAGTTGTGCCAACAGAATTTGCAACTGCAATGTAATCATCAGCAGCCATTTGAGCATTTTTACCAGACAACAACATAACTGCTCCTGCAGCTTCGACAGATGAAAATATCTGTGTAGCCGATTTCCCAGCATCATCAATTGCACCACCAATCTTTTTCAAAGATTCTTGAAGCCCATCCTTCTTTAATGAATCCAATGAAACACCTGCTTTCTGCATAATTGGAGCTAATGTAGCACCCGGTTTGGCAAGTTCTGTTAGTGCCGCTCTAATTTGAGTAGTCGCTTGGGCAGTGGGTGTTCCTTGTTTTGTCATTGTAGCAATTGCAGCTGCTACTTGTTTGAATTCAACTTCAAATGCGGCAGCTGTTGGTATCACATTAGCAAGTGAGGCATTAAGTTCTGGAATTGTAGTTTTTCCAACATTGACCGCACCAAAGAAAATATCAGCTACTTCACTTGATCGTCCTGCTTCAATACCATAAGCATTCATTACTGATGTTAGACCATTCACAGCATCTTGTGTAGATGTTAACCCAGCAGTAGCAAGTTTTGAAGCCGTTTCAACAAATACCATACCTTCTGTAATATCTGCAAAGCCATCTTTTACTTTAATTGTTCCTGCGGAAATTGCATCATAAACACCTTGAGCGATTTCACCCGCAGAATCAGGGACGGTTGTTGATAGATTTGTAGCAGCTGAAGCAAATTCTTGAAAGTTTTTGACTCCTAATGTGCCTATGTTTCTAACTTGTTTGTCTAATTCTATAAAAGGTTCTTGAAATGAATTTAGTGTTGATGTCAATTGTTCGATTCCTTGAACTGCCATCCCGAAGGTTGCCATTCTATCGCCAATGGTTTTGGTATTTTTTGATGTTGAATCTAACTGTATCAACTTTGCTTCGGCTTCGGAAATTTCTTTTTGAAGCTTATTATATGCCTCACTTCCTTCGTTTCCACTTGCTTTCAATGATTGGAGTGCTAATTTTTGTTTGGCAACCAACTGTTCTGTTTCTTGGCGTGCTCTTAGGAAAGATTCGGCAAGTTTTTCTACTTCTTTGTCAAACTTAGTTGCATCCATTTCTTTAAGTGCCTTGTCAAGATTTTGGATGTTTTCGTCAAGGTTTCCTTGCTGCAATTCATTTAGAGTTTTCTCGATTTCGGACAGGTCTGTCTTATCAATATCTGTGAGTATTGATTCTATATCACTAAGAGCTTTCTTCGCTTCTTCTGTGTCTAAATCAATTTCTAATGCTGAAAGAACTTTCTCCAAATCTTTGGCTCCTTGTTCTGCTTCCATAAGAAATTGAACTACTTGCTTAATACCATTCTTGAATTCAGTACTATCGAAATCCAAATCCGGACTTACCTTACTTAGAATAGTTTCAACTTCTTTTGCTAATCTCTCAACTTGGGATTTATCAGATTTTAGATTAACCAGAAAGTCAAGCACTACTTGAAAACTCTTTGCCACAAGCAAACCTATTGCAATATTTAAAAATTACAAAATAAAGCAATTGGCTCGAAAGTTTACAAGTAATGAGTACAGGTATTGAATGTATGTATTGGGTGCAGGTAAAATAATTCTAATCAAGGAATGGTAAGATACCGAATGTTTCATTATAATGGACGTTTAAGTCAACAAATTGAAATTTTGGTTCGGTTTCTTGTTTTATCAGGTTAAAGACCTTTAAACTTTCTGTATCTGAAGACAAATATATACCTATTGTTTTTTCACAATCAGCCTGTGCAAATAGTTTAGTATCATTTGGAATGATATTTCTTGAATTAACTTTTAACTCACCCTTCTTTCTTTTTTCATAAGCAATCCGGGCAAACTCACCAGTACGTTTTGAATGATTCAGATTAAAAGGTAAGATTTGAAGATTTTTTAAAGGAAGTTCATTTAAATCACCACCAACACAATACTCGGCTACACTAATTGTAGATATAATCATAACAATATCCTTTTGCAGAAAATAGCGAAAGTAATCATCAGCATTTTTAAATAATGGGTCTTCATCATTTAAAAATCTTAAAAAGAAACTTGTATCCAGCAAAACTGCATTAATCATAGCCACCTCTAACTTCAGAAAGCCAATTCTCAGTGTTTATCATTCCAAGCCAACTTTTTTTTGCTTTCATTCTTAATCCAGACAAATAATTTTCATCATATTTAGGTCGATAATCGATTAATTCAATAAATTTTAAAGAAGAAGTATCTATTTCACCTGTTTCAGAATGTTGTTTACCAATAGCGTGAACACCAAAAGTTTTGTATAACAAATTTTCGTCATATTGTTCTAAAAAGCTTATCGGAGTCTGAATTCTTACTGTTCCAAGTTCCTCAATAAAAAGGTGGATATTTGCTTTATCTTTACCACCTGCATTTGTAATTTTTCCATAGAAATATAAATCCGCATCAACCCACAAAGCTGCAGTCCTGAAATACTTTGTTGTTTTGTCAATATAAAACTCATTTGTTTGTTCAAGAGAAGTTCTTAAACTAAATGCATAGTTCTGTTTTATTGAAATATTCTGTATGTTTTCTATGGCTGTAGCAGTACTAATATCAAGAAAGTCAATATTGTGAACTTGATTGATTTGTCCAATTATTGCATTAAATCCTATTATATATTGAAGAGATGTTTTAAATAAATGCTTAACAGACCCTTCTTCTAACTTGTAACTTATTATTGGTCTTTCCTTTTTTTCACTTGGATATAATAAATTTTCTACATTAGTAAGTATAGCAATTACTTCCCGAATATCATAGTTATCAGGATGTAATTCAAGGTTCCCTCTATTTCCAGTAATCCTTATTTCTATTTGTCCAAGTTTATCCAAGTTCAACTTATCATAAAATTATAAGAAACGTATTTATTTGAATCAAATTGCAATCTCTAAAAGAGCATCTTTTAAAATTACAAAAATACGAAATTTTATATTTTTAAATACTACTTTCATTAGAATACTTCAAAACCTCGCCTAAATTCTTCAAGGTTCTGTTTCATAAGTTGAGAAGCTTTACTGAAAGTGATAATTTCCTCGCTTGCAGCTTTTAGAACTAATCTTTCAAATCTACTGCTTGATTCTTCTCCAACGTATTTTCCTAAATTCGCTTCATTCCTTTGCTTTTCTTTATTAAGCCCAAAAAAAAATCCTTTTAAGAAAGATTCGGGAATAATATTTAGATTGTATGCACGATATACAATAGCGGCGATAGATATTCCAAAATAGTCTTTAATTTCAATCAATTCCTGAATTGATATATGATTTCGTTTTACCCCAAGAAAACTCTTCAATGATGCTTCAGGTAAGAGGAATGCACCAGCAAAGTTATTGCAAAATTTCTCAATGGATTTATCGTTTAAATTTTCGTGAAATGACAGTAGTAAATGTGCTAACTCGTGAATCACAGTAAATCTCTTTCTTACTATGTCAATATTTTGATTTACAACTATAACTGGGATACTCTCAACCCAAGTAGCAAGACCGTCAAAGCTCTGATCTGCGTCAATCTCAACTATCTTCACACCCTTATCTTCGAGCATTTCAATAACGTTTGAGACCGGATTCATTCCAATTTCCCAATTCTTTCTTAATTCTTGGCTTGCAGTCTCTATGTCCTCTATTGAATTAATTACTATCTTTTCTAATGGATTAGTGAATTCGTATCTTACATTTAATATTCTTTCAATTTCAATATAGCGTTCAAGGTAATCAATAACAAATTCTTTTATTTTTTGAATATCTTTTTTTCCAAGTTTAGATTTCTTTCTAAACTCAACATTCCCTAACTTTATATTTGAATCTCTGAAAAAATAATCAATCGGAACTTGTAAAGCTTCCGACAATGCTATAATAATTGAACTATCTGGTTTTCTTTCGCCCTTTTCATACAAATTAAGAGCTTGAGCTGATAAATCAATAGACATCTTTTCAGCAAGCTTTCTTAATGATAAGCCTGAAAGCAACCTTGCTGATTTTAACTTCTTTGCAAAAACATTTTCGATGCAATTCTCCATTTCAATGTTGACAAAAATACTAAAATATTTTCTTACTGTCAACAAAAATGTTTACAAACATTCAAAATAATTAACGTTTTGTCAACACTTTTGTTTTAAGTAATAGAGAATTTGGATGCTCAAAGTTGTATTAAATATGCAGATCATTAACAAAAGCCAAAATTCTTATAATTTGGCTAACGTTAATATTTGCTATCTTGTATTAATCATTATTTCAAGAGTTTTGATCGCATCTGACAGTAAAGATTGGCGAACTGTTGGGTACTTGGTAATGTCATTATTTGCAAGAACAGGTACATACCAAATATTTACCAGTGCTATTCCTAACCTCCTACTAAGTTCACACACTTTGTAGCAGTTTTCAATTTTCTCCTGTTCTTCAATTAAGCGTCTTGATTCAAGTTCCCTTGCATAGTCTTCTGCAAAATCGGTAATAACATTTCTATTCCGTTGCGCTTCTTTTCGCCTTGCAAGTTCGCCAAGATAAGAGGTTTTTTCCCTATACCTGAAAAAAAATCCGTTGCACACTCCCTCAAATCATTCAAGTATGATATAGGTAGGTTCTTTATAAATGCCTCAACTTCCGATTCCGCTTTGTCTTTATTAAATGGTTGGAGAATATCATTTTTGACTTCACGCAAGAGATAGCTTAAAACGATTGAAAGCCATTCTGCCCCTCTTGATTTGATAACCTGCCTAAAATTTTCAGGTTCGTTCTGGAGTTGATTGTATTTGAATTCGCCTGCTTCACGGGCAAGTTCAGCCTGCTCTACAGTCAAGAGATTAAAATCATATTTATATGTTTTGCCCGAGTGAATAAACACTTTAGCTTCAATTGGAATGTGTTGCTCTTCTAACATTTTAATTGTTCCTTTTAAAATACTATTTCTGAAAGTCTTTTTACAAAACCAAAAAGTCTCAACACAACTCTTGGTCTAAATTCAACTGATTCTATTTCAATTGAATGATTCATTGAAAAACTTGATATGCTCATACGTGTACCGTAAGTTGAATTAATTGCTTTTGGTGGCGTATATCCATTTTCAGTCCAACCCCTCGAAGTTCCAAGAATTAGACTTAATGAATATCTGCCTTTTAATACTTCTTCAAGAATAAAATCAAGGTTGTTGTCATAAAGTTTGTTGTAAGGAATATACAAAGTTGCTTCAAATTTATAACCGAGCCGTTTAATTGTTCCTAAGTGGGTGTTCCGAGTGATAGGAGAAAGCCGAAAACTTGATTCTGCTTCAAGATTATGAATAATGATATTGGCATCATAAGGATCGCCCCATTCTACTTGGGAAAAGAATTGAATACCTCGAATTGGCATCAAAGCCACTTCTCCAGCAAAGTTTTGAAGTATAATCTCTATCATAACGGATTCACATAAGATAAATTTAATGCTACTTCAGGTAAATCTCGTATTTCGTCTACATAACTAATTGGAAACCTCCCAGTTTCAGTCATAACTTGCTCATAATTGCCCCAGATTGAATCTTTTTGAATTGCAATGTATTTAAACCTACCAATCCAAAAACTTTGTAAGAAGTCAAGAATCTCACTATGATATATTTCATCGGCACTGATAATGACTTCAATGTCCCTATGGCAATATAGAATGTGATTGAATTTTCTACCATTTAGTAAAATCCCAGATTCTTCAGTTTTGTTTAATAACAAGTCTGTACATTTGACTGTTTCAAATAACTTTTGATTTGTTGAATTTTCATCAAAAACCAATGAAGTCAATCTTTCATCTCCATATCTCAATGCTATTTCTTTCACGGCTGTTGCAGTACTCCTGATTCGTAAGGAAATTCAACGATTTCAAGTATAAAGCTATTTGGAGAATCAATCGTTCCTAAGCAAATAACCATATCTTCAGCAAAGTTAGGACTATCCAAGATATTTTCTGTTATATTAATACCATATAAATTTGTTCTTGCATAAACTTGTCCGCCAATCTTAGTAAAAGCATAGCTATCACTAACTACTCTTCCTGAAATCTGAACCAAAATAATTTCTTGTCCTGAACCTGATTCTTTTGCAATCCCAATTGTTTTGTTATGATAGATACTTCTGCTTTTTGATTTTGCTATACGTCCACTAGGAAGTAACATAACAGCATCACCAGACAAGATTTCTTCATTTTCTTCAATTTCATAGTTTTGAACCAATGTTGAATCTTCTGAAGTAAAACCGCTATTAAGCATAGACATCATAAACAAGGGCAATAACCCTTCATTTCCTTCCCACCAACCGTAAGCAAATCTCTCCAATGAATGTAACTTTAACTTAGTCTCTGGTTTTTGGAGATTAATTTCAATTCCAACAACGACAAAGTCCCTTTGAATATCTTCTTCGAGCCAATTACCATTATGAAATCTTTTGACTGTTTCAGCAATCTTGACTTTTGAGCCAAGTTTGATATTCTTCCAAGAAGAGTTTGAGCCATCTGCATTTTTTGAAAAAGCATTCCAATATGGAACAGTCAATGAATATTCAGTTTCGTAATATTGTTTATCTCTTGCAAGAATATAGTTTACATATTTAGATAGCGAATCAAAATCTAAATCTGTTCCATTGATATTAGCGAAAATCTTTGAAGCAGGTCTCCAAACATCAACAAGTCCAATTCTTTGTATTTGAGTTGGCTCAATTGGTTTTGTCTTAACATATATACCAGTATGAATCCTCTCAATTGAACTGCTACTACCTTTGCCGGGAGCATTAGCAATTGATTGGAGAATAGTTGTTTCCCAATTACTGCTGTTACGAGTAACGTTTAAGGGGATATGATAGTAGAAATGACCACCGTAATCATTGACAGCACACAAAACAGCTCTTGTTATTGAAGTAGTTAATAGCAGTCTTTCGGATTCAATGCCTTTCTTTTCTTTGTCGTAATTTCTTTGTTTGTCCGAATCTTGAAACTTCTTTGATGCTTCTGGTGCGTTTGTATTAGGTTTATTACTTACATCATCAAATTCATCAATAGCAAAATTGTTAGCAAGACCATAAAATTCATTTGATTCTTTAGTTATAATTGAACTTGTATCGAAACTTGCCTCGCTTGTCCCTATTAAATAAGTAAAGTCGTTTTCAACTAATCCTTTACGAGATTTGAACTCAAGATTTAACGATGTACCGGATGTATAGCTTATAAATAAGTAACAGCCGAAACTCCTTGCTATTTCAAAAAGTAAATCTGATATGTTATCAATACTTCTAAATGAAAAAGCTAATTCGCTTGATATTTGGTTCTTCTGCCAATCTTGTTGCCCGGAATTTCCTAAAGCAGGATCAATCATTTTTCTATGAATAAAAGGAGAAGACCAATTGTCATTACCGTTTTGATTGGAGAGTTTAAGTTCAATTCTAATGCTTTGTTCTGCTTTGATTTCCTTGATTTCATCGCTATATTCTTTTACCAAAGCATAAGAAACAGGACTTGTTTGAAAGCCTAAAGAACTTTCAAGTAAATTCAATTGTAATGCAGTATTCGTAAGTTCAGAAATAATTGATGATGCCTTGAGCAAATATTCTTTAATTACTTGATATAAATTACCAAGTGGGCAAAAGTAAACTAAATTGCTTGACACGTTATCAATCGAATATGAAAGTCTATATTGGAAAATGCTTTTCATTGACGCCCAATTTTCATTCTCAAATCTTTGATATACATTATCAATTGGTGTCCCTTCTAAGTTTTCTATCTTTCCAGTTAGCTTAACTTGGTCAAGCACAGATATATCAAAACTATAAGCAGAATACTTATATTCTCTTTTGGGATTGACATAGAAGTCATAATCTTCTCCAATCCAAAGTTTATCAGTTCCAGACACTTTACTGCTAATTTTACCCAAAAAAAGCATATTTTCAAGAGTAGTATCTTCACCAAAGAATACCCCACAATATCTATTTACTTTGATATTTGTAGCATCGAGAACAAAATAAAGTGCCTTTTCATCACTCTCATTTTGACAAGCAAGATGATTAATTGAAAAAGGTAGTTCGTCAATAGCATAACTACCTTCTTCAGTGTTTAAATCCTTTTTAACCGATTCAAGCATAAAAATATCGGTTTCAGTACCAACATTCTGAAACAGTTCTGAATATGAATCAGAAACAGCAAAGACTACTGCTTGTTGTCCGAATAAATATTCAGTAAAGCGATATTTCTGCCAGAATCTCATAATCTAACTATAAGTAATATTCGTAACGACTACAACATCTCCAGTTAAAAGTCTTTCTGCATCTGTTGAGAGAAGGTCAGGCGGCTTGATGCCTTCTATATCCTTACCTGTTCCACCAAGTTTCCACGTAATAGCTGTAAATAGGCTTACTGCAGTCAAGTCTGTAGCTTCAAGTCCAGAGTTCTTATAAGACACAAAAGTAATAGTTATGGAAGCAGGACTGTTGTTAAGTTGCTGTTCCAAGTCATTATTTACTTTGCCAATCATATGAATGAATCCATCTGGCTTACGTAGAGTTGCATCGGTTCTTGCTTTGTGTGAATATCCTGTACCAATTGTGATTAAGAATTTGGCATCCATATTGTCTTTTAATTGCTTAATAAATGCAGTCCAAGAGTTTGATTCAATTGGGGCTTCATTAATCACTAATGTAATTTCTCCTTTGTTAGAGGCATCGCTTGAAGCATCGGCAGGTGTGATGTCGCTTTCATCTTCACCTGAGAGAATAAGATTAGTTTTTGGGAATCTCCAAATTGCACCGTCAGCTCTGTTAATGTCTATGTTTTCAGAACCCTGAGAACTTGAACCGGGTTTCAGAATCTTGTAAGTGGACGATTGCAAGTTATTAAACTTCCATAGTTCAGACAAATCTTCATTCTCAATCTTGTGAATCCAAGCGAATGGAGAACCTGTAAGTATGATTTTTTTATCAGTTGTTGTCGGCATCTTGACCTCCTAAATCATTATTAATAATTTCTTCTTCAATGTTTGGAACAGTTTTAATTTCATTAAGTAATGAAATCACATCCTTGAATGGTTTATCTGCTATTAAGCTGATAATCTTATTGATGGTTTGTTCTGTTATTATATATTGCATATTTTTTCCCTTAAATAAATTCTTATTGCCCGCCTTGCTGGACTTCTTTACAATTCAATCCTTCAATCGTTCCTAAATACTTCACGTGAATGTAGCCACCGAGAATTTGTCTGAATGAACCGTTGGGTAAAGTAACTCTATAGCTTACTGCTCTTGAACCACAAATATTAGATTGTGCGAAAATAATTACAGAACCCTGTAATGAAAAATTGAACCATTTTACTTCTTCGTGAGTTGCTGTAACTGAAATCACCCCACTTTTATCTACCAATCTCCAATTGTCCATCGGTGCCATTAATTCTAAAGTCTGTGAACTGACACAAGAAGCAGTATTTATTCTATTGGACTCATATTCTTTAAATTCAACAAATGCCATAACTTCATAGTAACCGTCAAAGGGTAAACCCTCTCCAATTGGACTAGGAGCATAGCCAATAAATTGGCTTAAAGGAACTACACCAGTACTGAGAATGTCATATCTATTAAACCAACTTGTTTTAGGGCATTTTACAACATTCATTCTAATCCAAAATCTCTCGAAATTTTGAATAGGATAAACAGTATGTCCATTTCCGAATTCTTCATCTGAAAATGAGCAACCAACGTAAAAACTGCCAGTATTCAAATAAATGAATTCTTCATCGAAGTATATTGTTTCTCCAGATTGCCAATTATACCTTACTGATTTAACTATATTCCACGCAGAATTTTCATCTTGTCGAATCAAAAACTGACAATAAAGAGGAACTCCGTGGAAGTCAAGACCTTCGTCATTGTCCATTGGTTCAACGCTCCATTCACCTTGGATATGAACTTGGAAATATGAACAATCATCTCCGCTTGTTAATAAGCCATTTGGTACACCACCAAGCTGAAGTTTGTCTCCACCTACAACTGAAATCAGTTCGTAATAGATTTCTTGCTTACAACATTGTGATTGACCTGATGATTGTTGTGCAGTATTCATCTTTCTTTCAAAACTTACCAATATCCAAACATCAGAGGTTGGACTATACGAAAACTCTGCTTTAATTAATTCCGTTAAATCAGTGTCTGTTCTTGTGTCAATACGTTTATGATTTGTGGGAACAGTATTTATGGATAAATTCTTAATATTGAACCAAGAGCCGTCCTTTGCCGTATAAACAAACCTTCTACCTCTTATAGTTTGCCAATCGCTAATTATTCTTGTTGTTCCAATAAAATGGAGAGTTCCAATAGTTCTTGCAACATTATCATCGTATCCTTCTGATATATTGATATTCCAAGGATTAGTATTACTTCCATCCAGATAATAACTTGTCGCATTGAATGGCGTAATTTCATCTCTTGGATTATTGCTGTCAAGGGCATCATTATCCTCGTATGACCAGGGCAAACTGTCCCAAGTTATCCATTGTAAACCGTTCCAAACCCATATTCTACTTGCATAATAAACTGCATAACCACGATGATTTGAATTAAGTCCAGTAGGTAAAGAAATCACATTCTCCAACCTTCCTTTCAAAATTTCGGAATAATTCATATCAAAATCATCAAGTACCGGAGTAGCAGACATCTTTTTATCCTAAAATTACTACATTATAAACCTTTGTAGTTGCTGGAGCAACTTTGAAAGATATTTTCGTTGTATTTGTGTCAAATCTTTCAATCAATGGGAAAACAGTATATCCTGTTGTGTTTTCATATACATCTATAAGTATGTCTTTTGTTCCAAGATTATGAATTACTGAAAACGTAGTAGTGGAATTATCTCCAGTGATGGAAGCAGTAATTTTCTTGTTCTTATACGCTCCATTAATAACTAATTGATTACCCGTAATAACAAGGGTAGAATTGTCAACATTAACTTTTAGTCCACTCGCTGATTTACTGATTCCACCATTAGAATCAAGTTTGGCTTGAAGAATATCAGAAACTATTTCAATAGATTGATTATCAACATTAACATCAACTTGATTCCCCGTCTTTGATAAACCATTTCCAGCAACTAATTCTGCAACGCCATTGAACTGAGTCCAACTAATTGCAGTAGTGCCTAATGTCCCGCCACTATCAACATTACATATCCAAGCTGTATCTGCATTAACTGTACCCTGTTCTACAAATACTGCTGCACTTACCACTTCTGCCCAAGTATCAATATCGGTAGCTCTTGACCAAGAAGTTGAAGCAACAACGTATATGCCATTTTGCGATGCAGTTGTTTGATTCTTGACAAGAACTCTATTACCAACAGCAAGAGCAATACCATCTATAGTTTGAGTTCCAGACAAAGTGATATTTGACGTTGTTGCAACTCTTACGCTGTTCTTCCAAGATAAACCAGAAACAGCATTATCTACATAGTTTTTCGTAGCAGCATCCTGTGGACTTGTAGGGTCTGCAAGGTTTGTTATCTTTTGACTATTCAGATTCAAAGACGTTGTCGGAACAGCCATTTGGTCAAGTCTGTTTGTTCTTACAGCTGTATGAAAATCTGTAATATTGCTCGAAGTGTGTGTATGAGAAGGTAAATCTCCAGAGCTTAAATTTGTTGCAGATGTTATCCTACCTTTCACATCAACTGTTACTTTAGTATAAGTACCGGCAGAAACTCCTGTATTAGTTAATTGGAGACCGTTAGCAACAATTTCAATTCCACCACCCGAAACTATCTTAACATCAGCTTTTATTTGATTATTGGTGTCATCATAAGTAAAGTCAATTGAATTAGTGTCAATTAATGCACCACCAATAGCATCTTGAGAAGCTTCAACGAAATCTGAAATCGTTGCGGAGGTTTGTGTGCCAGTATGATTACTCCTATTCTGATAGTAAGCACCATTTTGATTATTCAATAAGTCGGAATTATCGGCAACATCAACTTTACCGTTGTTGTTGCTATCATAGACAGATTTTTCCATATCGGGATAAACCCATGATGTAGGTGTTCTATAACCTAATTTTCCGTTGCCTTTTACAGTATCTGTTTTTGCAGTATTATGAATTATCTGCCCAGCTAAAGGAGAAGCTGGCTCAGAAGCAAGATTTTGAACTACTGCCTGTCTGATTTCATTCTTATCAAGGTCTAAATAACCAGTACCGTTAAGTAGAGTCAGTACGCCTGATAAATCAATATCGTTTAAAAATGGTATTGGCATTTGATTCTCCTAATTACAATATGCTTTGCCTGAAAATGGATACTTAAATAGAATTCTAAGTTCGTTATCATTAATATGTTCTACATTGCCATAAACGACTGTTCCTGAACTGTCAACTGTTGAAATTGCAGGGTTCTTACCTAAATTATGATTTACGTGCCAAACATTACTTGCAGAACTCTGTTCGTGAATATAGTGTTTATCTGCTATACCTGAATCAAGTTCATTTAACTTGATTTTACCCAGTATGTTATACCTAATTTCACCATCAATAATTTCTGCTTTCTGAATCCACATAAAAAACCTCAATCATTACCGAAGGATTTACCTATGACATAACCAACAATTGTGCCTCCAAGTGTGAAAGCTGGTACTTCCCACCAAGGTCTCTCTTTTATTATTTCTTTAGTGATATAAATCGTATGAACCATTGTGCTATCAGGTTTCTTCCTTATCCAAAGATCGAAACTGTTTTCAGGGAAATCAAACTTTGCATATACAGTATCTCGTTTAATAATGGTATCAATAATCGCTGTAAATGGTTTCGTTTCAATTAAAGTATCTCGCATGAAAACGAGTTTAGTCCTTGCTTTTTCAATGATAATCGGTTCTGACAGCTTTACTATTATAACCGTATCTCTTTTTGTTATTACACTTGTGAATTCATTGCAGTGCTTTGAACTTCTTCCCAAGTAGAAACATAAAAGCAAAGATATTGCTAATAGAACTATCCCTGTTAATAAATGATACTTTTCTTTCATACTGTTTTAAATCCTATGAAACCTCTAACAACCATTCTACCTAAAAAGTGATGAATATTTCGTTTACGCTTATAAACACCACCACCATCATCTTGAGAACCAATATCTCCAGAACTTGTATTAAATCCGATAGTATCAACCCAACCCGCTTTTTTCACTTCAATAATTCTTTCAACGTGTCCTCGCCACTGGTTTGGTCTTCTCCAAAACATCAAATCATCAACCTTAGGATTAGAATTTGTCTTTTGACCAATATTTATAGCTTGGTTTAACATTGTAACGGTAGAACCTGTTTTATGAATTGGGATAGATTTAGTAGGCAATCCCAAATCTTTTGCTGATGAGTAAAAACACCAATATTGTCCTGCTGCACAGTAAGGATTACCTTTTGCCAACCCTACGCTTCTAAGGTAAGCTTCAACATCACGTCCATCATTTCTTCCAGTCTTTTCTTTAATACCTACTTGTGCAAGTAAGCTATCACGAGAAACCATTAACAGCTCTCTATCACAATATATTAAATATCTTGAAGCAGAAAAAGTTTCAATAGTGGCGACTAAAAGAAGCAATATCGTTATGATAACAAATCTTTTCATAGTTATTCCTTAATGCGAAAACTGTGCGATATATACACCTAAAACAACAAGACCAACCAATATATGCACTCCCAAGAATATATAACCTAATACAACCATTATGGAATGTCTTTCAACACTATTAAGCTCTTTGTCATCACCTTCCATAATTAGTTTTGTGAAAGGTATCTTAGTGTAAGTAAATAGAGCTATTCCCGACAATGATAAAGCTATTGCTTCAAGTAGAGCTATAAAAAGAAAAGTTTGTATTTCAGCTGTTCCCGGACGTAAGAAGAAAACTGCTACTATTCCGATGATAAGCCAAACCGCATTTCTAAGCACGAAATCAATGGCTGATTTTATTTTAGTGTCCATCTTTAACTCCTGTGATTTGATGTTAAATGATTATGAAATTGTTTGTTTAAGTCATTCAATAATTTTTTTATGTCTTCAAGTTCTTTCCGAATTGAGTCATCATATAAATCAACTCTCTGTTCGAGTAGTTTAACTCTTTTTTCGAGATTGTTAAACTTCTCGATTTCGGCTAACTTACTTGAAAATACTTCTTCGTTTGCTTTCCTATTATCTCGTTTAAGCATAAAATAGAAAGTAATCAAACCAACTATCAAAAGTCCGAATTGTATAGCATTGTTAATCAATCCATTTGAAAAGTCCACGGTTATTCTCCAATAAAATAAACTGTTGGAAGCATAAATCTTATTTCGTAGTGCCATTTGTCTTCTTCAACAAACAAAAACTTTTCTGAAATAGGATATAATTTCATATTTTCAATAAATAGGTCATTCGTCAGCGACTGTCTCACTCTGTCCAAAGTTTCATAAGCACCAAGATGGGAACGTAGGTTTCTAACGATTACGATAACATCAAATTCAAGCATCCTTGCTTGTTGCTCAATTCTTGGATTAGTATAGTTAGAACCTTCATAACTTACAAGTACTGCACCTTTTGGGTGTAATAACTCGTAATCCTTGACGTTATCAGGAAATGGCTCGACTGCTAAGTCTTGAATGTCAATTTTCAGCTTATCAACAATAGCAGATTCAATTTCTGTTATCATCATCAATAATTCTCCAACTTAGTGTTATTAAAAACTGGTTTTCTTTCTGAAACTAAAAAGAATCCTGGTCTTGATTCTGCTGTGCCTTCGTTCAAAGTAATCATCCCTTTCTGAATCCTTTCGAGTGTTGCAATTCCATCTTTGTAAAAGTTTTGTATGTTGTCGAAAACTTTCCCTCTTCGTTTGTAAAGTTCGTATTTCACAATGTCAATGCAGATCTTTTTGAGTATTGAGTGTTCATTTATAAGTGGCAATTCATATCTGCCTCTAAGATAACCGTCAATTATCTGTGTAACGTCCGAAATGTATTTACTTACAATTTCATCATTTACAACATTTGGCTCTTCATCATTGCTCAACTGTGCAACAACTTTTTCAGTTAAATCATCAACTATATCTTGAACTGTGCAATACATTACAATACAGTAGCTGAAATGATAGCGTTAGGTTCGTGAATAGTCGGTAAACTCTTTTGCTCTACTTTCCAATCCAAAGCAGTCTTATCTTCATTTGTATTAGTTTCTACTAAAAATTCATCAGTGAAAACTCGAGTATTCCCATTTTCTATACGATAAATAGGTCCGAAATGAACTCTAAATCCATTTGATTGACTTGCAATCATAATAGCTTTTTTAGGATTAATCATATCTGCTGTTGTATTATCGGGTTTAGTGTATTGCTGGTTGTATTCATATATGTCAATACCCATTATCCTTCCGATGAAAAGACCTGATCGTGTTGGACTTTGGTTTAGGTCAATTACACCAACTTTATTGTTATTGGTATCGAGTTCTTTCTTTACTGAATCATTTGATAAAAACGCATCAGCTGCCTCACTGCCCAAAATCAAAAGATCGGCATTAAAGCCACATCGTTTCATAATATCACGTTTCCAAGCTCTTAAATTAACCAATGGTTTGGAATTAGCATCACTCCATTTTGAAGTTGAAGTCAGTGAATGAAGATGAACGTTATTTTCAAACTCAAAATCGGCTACGAAATCAATATTATCTTGGGAAACTGTTAGTTTGCCTGTTGAAAGTGCTTCACAAGCCATTTGTTCACGACGTCGAATTATTCTGTTTTTGAGTTCTTCAAGCTCTTGGAGAATCATTTGGTTCGGAATTCTGGTTCTCTCTTCAGCATTTGCAACATATAAATTCCCAATTGACCTATAATTTGCTAATTCAAAAGCGGTAAACACTTTTTTCTCAAAGGTTCTCGGTAAAGTCAAAGTCCTAACTGATTTAGACAATTTCTTTATTAATTGTGCACCTTCGTGTTGGTTTACAAATTGAGCTAATTTGTCAGATCCAATTGTAATTTCTATATCAATTTTATCTGCAGCGTGAAACTGTTTTGTTTTAAAAAGAGAATTTAAAACAAACGGTTCGATTACTTTTGCACGATTAATTGCATTAGTCAAACTTCTTGCTTCAAACATATCAATTAAAGCACTCATTATTTGTCCTCCTTAATCACTATAGAGCCATTGTTATAAACACCCGGAATAATTTCGTGCCCGGCACTAAGACCTGATTTTAGAAATTCTCCATGAACATACATAAACCCTTTGCCATCAGCGATTGTAGCATCAACATCGCAACCTAATATACCGCATATAACTTCAGAGCCATCTGTTGAATCTTCATCCCAAAGGGTATATTTCCCGTTGTTAGGATTTGCTTCTGCATTGATCTGGCCTAGACAAGCACCTCGTTTAAGGTTCTGCCCTGATAAAATGACTATTTCACTTACTTCCATTGTTGGATGTAAGCCTGGAAAAATATCATTATACGGCTCAATGTCAGTAAGTTTTGTTATACCAAGATTAATACTCATTTCTTATCTCCCCTGATAGTATTCTTCAATAAACTTATTTTGACTTTCGAGGTCATTTGAATCACTATAAGCATTTTGCTTAGCGATTTCATTGAACTCAATTTGCATCGGGAAAGATTCAATAAGTCTTTTTATCAAATCTTCTCCAGACATCTTAACAATGTTCCCATTCTCCGAAAACTCAAATCCTTTGTTATCTTGGATTGCTTCAAAAGCAAGTTTAACGATTGGTTTTTGTGCTGGTACTAAACGACCTAATTGAGATTTGAAGTAATCATTGAACTTCATATCTCGGTTATCTTTTTCGAGAAGTTCAAGTTTCCTTTGCATTTCTTGAAACTCTTTACTTTGCTTAACGTCAGGCTCACTTGCTTCTAAGGCAGTCTTTGATTCGGTTTTCGATTCAGAACCATTGAGATATTTGCTTTTAATCCTCTCAAGTTCTTCTGCGGTCTGATTAGCAATTTCTTCGTTGAATGTAGAACCAAGCCACCCCAACAATTCCTGAAATAGCTTTGAATATTTATCGGGCATATTGCCTCCTTGAAATTTGATTGATTTTTGATTGGGTGAAAAAGGTTTTTCCTGTCCTTCAAAATTGCTAAATTTTGAGGGAGAAGAATATATATTCTTTTCTTTAATTTCCTTTAATTTAATTTGTTGGATTTTGTTGCCACTTTGTTCAACATCTGTTGAACAAGTGTTGAACATCTGTTCCTTTGTGTTCAAATTTTGCTTATTATTTGTTCCAGCATTCATGTC
>Ga0208244_100187_pt1 | contig 78847 bp, 66 predicted proteins | sample SubbioCR12Aug_5A_FD_184828 | JGI IMG/M metagenome (GOLD analysis project Ga0208244, IMG submission 184828) | Serpentinite rock and fluid subsurface biosphere microbial communities from McLaughlin Reserve, California, USA - CR12Aug_5A (SPAdes) | ecosystem: Environmental > Terrestrial > Deep... | reverse complement strand
ATAATTCTTGCCACGGTATCTGATCCATTCTTCCATGCCCTCTCTTTAACACAAGGAAGATTGGAACGCAAGCACTTTTTTAATTCTTCAAAATAGGGGATTCCCCCCCGCTCCAGTGACGCATTACGGTTGTCATTTAAGAATTAAAACTTGACACCTAATCTGTTTAAAATTGGCCATAGCACGTGCTTCGATTGTGACCAAACCATCATACGATTGAAATCAGTATGTCCTCCCTCTCCCGCTGGCGGGAGAGGGTTGGGGTGAGGGTGGATTAGGAATAACCCCCTCACCTTCATCCTCTCCCCTTGGGGAGAGGAGATTAGGAGGTGTCCGCTTTTAAAACTTGGACTGTCCAGTTTTAAGCTTTAGCTAACACAAAAAAAGGGATTCTTATTCGTTGTCCTGACTATGGGAATATGTTAGGATTCTCTTGCCGTGGCCGATGAAGACCTTTCAAAGCTGAAGATCGAAAAAACCAGGGCTATCTCACGGCCCCGTAGACGGAAGAAGATCGTCTTCTGGGTTCTCCTGGTCCTTGTGATCATCCTCTCAGGAGTCCTCTATTACAAAGGCACCTTCACTCCTGCCATTCAGGTCCAGATCGCAACCGTTACTCAGGTCTACCCCTCACAAGCCCTGACTGTCCTCAATGCAAGCGGTTATGTCGTTCCCCAGCGCAAATCCGCCCTCGCTTCGAAAGTGACGGGCCGCCTGATCTGGCTTGGGGTTGAAGAAGGGAACCGCGTAAAAAAAGACCAGATCATTGCCCGCCTCGAAAGTCAGGATGTTGAGGCGGCAAAAAAACAGGCAGAGGCCAATGTGAATGCGGCCCGCCACAACATTGAGCTAGCCAGGGCAGAACTTCGGGAAGCCACCCTCAACTTGGAGCGCAATAAAGCCCTTCTTGCAAAGGGATATGTGGCCACATCGCTCTACGACTCTGCCCTTGCCCGCTACGAAAAGGCGGCTGCGGCTGTTGATGGGGCAGAGGCAACCTTAAAAGCCAATCTCGCTGGCCTGGAAGGAGCCGATATTTCACTTGAATACACCTCGATCCGGGTTCCATTTGATGGAGTGGTGCTCACGAAGAATGCGGATATCGGGGATATCGTTACTCCCATTGGAGCGGCGGCAAATGCCAAGTCGGCTGTCATTACGATTGCGGATATGAATTCCCTCCAGGTGGAGGCCGATGTCTCGGAATCGAACCTCAATAAAATCAAACGAGGCCAACCCTGTGAGATCCAGCTCGACGCCCTGCCCGGAGACCGCTTCCGTGGCGCCATTCATACGATTGTCCCGACGGCTGATCGCACCAAAGCAACGGTCATGGTAAAAATCCGCTTCGTCGATAAAGATTCCCGTGTTCTTCCGGAGATGAGCGCAAAGGTTGCCTTTCTCTCCAGGCCGGCAAAGCCTGAAGAACAGAAACCCCGTGTGGCTATTAGCCAATCCGCCATCGTGAATAAAAAAGGAAAGGAAAGTGTGTTTCTCGTCAAAGAAAATATAGCCGTGGAGACAGCGGTCACACTTGGAATAAAGATCAGTGATATGGTTGAGATTCTTGATGGAATCAAAGTCGGGCAGCAGGTTGTCATCAATCCCCCTGAGAAGTTAAGAAATGGGCTGAAGATAAAAGCGGCGGAGAAATAATTGAGGTTATCAGATGATCAGGTTATCAGGAGGGGAACATCAGGATATCGGGACACCAGGTCAAACCAAAAGGCTGCTATTTTTTACCTGATATCCTTGTAACCTGATATTCTGCACCCTGATATCCTGGTCACCTGATATCCGTATCTTGCCTCACAAAAGTCAGTCAGCCAATTTCAAACCGCTAAACTGATATGTTTATTTTTTAATGATATGGCACCCATTGTCGAAATCATCAATGTGAGCAAGTCCTATTGGAGAGGGAATCGGGCCATCCCCGTACTGGTTGATATCAACCTCAGCATTGCAGAGGGAGAGTTTCTGGCCTTGATGGGGCCCTCCGGTTCGGGGAAGAGCACGCTTCTGAATCTCATTGCCGCCCTCGATCATGTGGACAGCGGAGCAATTCAGGTGGGAGGCATTGACATCACAGCCCTCTCCGAGAATGAACTGGCAGAGTGGCGGGCGGTCAATGTGGGGTTCATCTTTCAGTTCTACAATCTGATTCCGGTGCTCACGGCCTTTGAAAATGTTGAACTTCCTCTTCTCCTCACCGGTCTCTCCCGAAGGCAACGAAACGAGCACGTGGAGATGGCGCTTAGAATCGTCAATCTGGAGGAGAGAATGGACCACTATCCTGCTCAACTCTCCGGGGGCGAACAGCAGAGGGTCGCCATTGCCCGTGCCATCGTGACCGATCCCGTTATTCTCGTTGCAGACGAACCCACGGGCGATCTCGACAAGGTGGCCGCCAGAGAGATTCTCGAATTGATGGACCGGCTCAATCGTGAATCCCATAAAACAATCATCATGGTGACCCACGATCCAAGGGCCGCTGAAAAGGCGAGAGTCATCAGACGCCTGGAAAAGGGATTCTTGAACGATGTTCATTCTCAAGATCCTCATTAGAAATGCCTTTCGCCACAAACTCCGAACTCTCCTAACCATTCTCGGCATCACCGTTGCCATCCTTGCTTTTGGCCTTCTCCGGACCTTCATCAATGCCTGGTACGGAGGGGTGGAAGCTTCCTCCGCTTCACGTCTGGTCACCCGAAGTTCCATCTCCCTGATCTTCCACCTGCCCCTTTCCTACAAGGATAAGATCCGGCAGGTCGATGGGGTGAAGACCGTCTCCTGGGGCACCTGGTTCGGAGGGGTTTATATCGATGAAAAGAATTTCTTTGCCAATTTTGCCGTGGATGCAAAGAGCTATCTTGAACTTTACCCGGAATTTCTCCTCTCCCCCGAAGAGACAACTGCTTTTCTCCGCGACCGGAAGGGTTTTGTCGCAGGCAGAAAACTGGCCAAGAGATTCGGCTGGAAGATCGGCGATACGGTCACCCTCAGGGGAACGATCTACCCGGGCAACTGGGATTTTGTCCTGCGGGGAATTTATCGGGGAAGAAATGAGACCATCGACGAAACCCAGTTCTTTTTCCACTGGGACTATCTCAATGAAATGATGAAAAAGAGAGGTTCCGCCCGCGCCGATCAGGCTGGATGGTATATGGTGGGGGTGACCCGGCCGGACCGCGCCACAGAAGTCGCCCTTGCCATTGATCGAACCTTTAAAAATTCACTGGCAGAGACATTGACGGAGACGGAAAAGGCTTTTCAGCTCTCCTTTATCTCCATGTCCGAGACGATCATCATGGCGATCGAGCTCGTCTCCTTTGTCGTTATTATCATCATCATTGCAGTCGTCGCCAATACGATGTCCATGACCTACCGCGAACGGATCGGTGAATACGCCATCTTTAAAACCCTGGGCTACCGGGGCTGGCGGATTGCAGGGATGATCGTCGGAGAATCGATGATCATCACCCTGATCGGAAGCTTTCTCGGCATTGTCCTCACCTTTCCGGTCGCCGGAATCGTCGGGAAAATGTTGAGCAACTACTTTCCGGTTTTCAATGTGGCTGAGGAGGCGATCTATATGGATCTGGCCGCCTCCATCATCATTGGACTGATAGCAGCCATCGTTCCAACCTATCGCTCCGTAAGGATTCGTATTGCGGATGGATTGAGGAGGATCGGTTAATTGGGCGTGCCTCTTTCTTACAGTATTCGTAACCTCTGGACGCGGAGGCTCACGACGATTCTGACCGCTTCGGGCATGGCCCTCGTGGTTTTTGTCTTTGCAGCCATGCTGATGTTAGCCCAGGGCTTGCAGAAGACCCTGGTGGAGACAGGATCGAGCGACAATGTGGTGGTCATTCGAAAGGGTTCGGCAACCGAAGTTCAGAGCGGGGTTGACCGATACCAGGCTTCCATCGTAGAGACCCAACCTGAAGTGGCCATCGGTGAAGACGGCCAACCCTTTCTCGCAAAAGAGTCCGTCGTCATCATCAGCCTCCACAAACGGGGAACGAAACAGGAGAACTATATCACGATCCGGGGGATCGGAAAGAGTTCCCTTGCCCTGCGTCCCCAGGTGAGATTGATCGAGGGACGACTTCCCAGGTTGGGCACATCCGAGCTCATCGCAGGCCGAAGCCTAGCAGAGCGTTTCGAAGGAAGTGGTCTGGGCGAGACGCTTCGCTTCGGATTGCGGGAATGGAAAGTGGTGGGAGTCTTTGATGCCGGCAATACCGGATTCAATTCTGAGGTCTGGGGGGATGCAGACCAACTGATGCAGACCTTCCGGAGGTATGCTTACTCTTCTGTCATCTTTAAATTACGAGATCCCTCGCAGTTTGATATGGTTAAGAAACGGATTGAAAATGACCCGCGCCTGACTCTCGAGGCAAAGCGTGAAAACCGCTACTATGCAGAACAATCGGAGATGATGGCCACCTTTCTTCGGATCCTCGGGACATCCCTAACGATCATCTTCTCCCTGGGAGCGATCATCGGCGCGATGATCACGATGTATGCGGCGGTTTCCACCCGTACGAGTGAAATCGGCACGATGCGCGCCCTCGGGTTTCAGAGAAAAAGTATCCTGAGTGCCTTTCTCTTTGAGGCCTTGCTTCTCGGATTGATCGGAGGTCTGATCGGCCTCTTCTTCGCCTCATTTCTCCGCTTCCTCACCGTCTCCACCATGAATTTTCAGACCTTCTCAGAACTGGCCTTCGACTTCACCCTCACCTTTGACATCGCCTGGAAAGCCATTGCCTTCTCCTTGATCATGGGTTTTGTGGGTGGGGTGCTACCCGCAGTGAGGGCCTCCAGGATGAATATCATCGAATCGTTAAGAGCCACCTGATTGCTGCTCTAAATGAGAATGGTATTCTCCGGTAGCCCCTCAGTGACAGGGTGGTATTTGACCTGATAGGGTCGGGAAGTTCTCCTTCCAAAACCTTGTAAAGCGATCATGGAGGTCATGCGAACCGGCGATCCTGCTATTTGCATAGTGATTTTAGGAAACGAACCTACGTAGTTAAACGTATAGAGGTTTCGCTTCAAGGTTTTTACAGAAGAACCTCCCGACCCTTTTCTATGTCTTTAACTGAGGCATTACGTTCCCCAAAATATTTTTCTTGACAGGAGGGTGGGGATGTGATAAATACATCTCATGTTATTTTTGAAACACATGTGGAGACTTTATCATCATGGAAGATGTGGTGGAAACGCTTTGGCGACTGATTCAGGAGGAGTCTTCGGTCCGGAGGGTGGCGATGGAATTGGAGGTTGACCGCGCCAGCCTCTACCGTTCTTTGAAGAAAGGGACCCATCCCCGGATCGACACGGTTGTAAAAATCCTGGACCACCTGGGTTATGAGCTGCAGGTGGTTAAGGCAAAGAAGAAAACGAAGAAGGCGTGAGAGGGCAAAGAATCTCGTCCGGGAGAAACGATTCAAAGGGAAGAGAAGGTCGACAAGAAGGTCAAGAGGGTCATATGACCAAGGAGGGAACGGGATGATCACCTACAAAGTCTTTCTCAAGAATGGCGATTTTGCAAAAGAGGATCTCATCGGTGTGCTGGCGGAAAGAAGAAAAGGCTTGAGGGGAGAGACTCAGATCAAATCCGGGTTGGAATGGGCCAACTTGTTTTTTGGTGACCTCGTGGAGGACAGACATGCGATCTTCATTGTTCCTGACGAACTCAGGCCGAGTGACTTTATAGATATCCCTTGATCCGCTGCCATCAGAGGATAGCCAACCAAAATTTAAAGGATGGGGCCAAAGGCAGGCCGCTCAAAAACAGATCCCTTTTTGACGGGAATGGGAACAAAATCTTGAAACACGACATTAGAACCATTTAGATTGGCAATAATTCCCCGCTCGAATTTCTATCTGGGTTTACTTCTGAAATCCAGAAAGAAACTCACCCACCAACATCTCACTTCTCTTCTGGGTCTTTTGCATTTTGGCCAGTTCGACATTCTCGAAGGGTTGCTTCCTTCCTTTGTTTCTCAGTCTGGTGATCTCCTCATCGAGATAACGGATCGTGTTAGTCACTGCCTCTGCCATGGAGGAAATCGATTCCTGGGCCTTTTCAAACGTCTCCTTATCCAGATAGGTCCGGTTCAAGAGATGGAACCGCTCAAAGAATTTTTTGAACTTTTCCAGTTCCTCTTTCTTTCCCTTCTTCTCCGAATCGAGACTCTTCGCCACCTCTAAGATTTTTTCCGTGTCCATGATGGTCTCCTGTTAGTTTCGTATTCTTTTCCCCAAGTTTTTAATTTAACCTTTAATTCAAATCTATGAAAACAGGTTCAGTTTGTCAATGCCTTTATGTGAGAGCTCTGAAAAACTGTTTTTCGCTCTCTGATTACTCAGATTTCAAAAAAATGATTCCAGAGATTTCTGGACTTTTTCAGAAATCTCTATGTTGGCATAATGGATTGATTGTCTTATTTTAAGCAGGATGATGAAAAACCAGCATCTCCCATCATCTTTCCATATCCTCTCGAGCCGGCAACCCTTCTTACGCCAAAATAATTTAATTTAATTTCAACCAGTTGTAAATTTAAAACCTCGTCAGCTAAATGACAACTCATGGCATGTGTTTTGCTTTTAATCTCTTCCATACAACGGGGTATTGGAGTGACAAAGGCGTTTTTCCCGAAAGGGAGGTCGCCTTTATATTTAATAAAGCACGAATAACACGAATGGGTAGCTAATTACACGAATCGAAACAAAAGAGGTTTTTTTCGTGTCATTCGTTATCATTCGCGTCATTCGTGAATCTCAAAAGGAGGAGAAGATGGAAAAGGACAAAGAGACTGTGTTGAAGATGGCCAAAGAACACGATGTCAAATTTATCCGGCTCTGGTTTACGGACATCCTTGGAATTCTGAAGGGGTTTGCCATTACTGTCGACGAACTCGAAGGAGCCCTCGAGGAAGGCATGGGATTTGATGGCTCATCGATTCAGGGCTATGCCCGAATCGACGAAAGCGATATGATCGCAAGGCCCGACCCGAAGACCTTCCAGATCATCCCGTGGCGACCCAAAGAGAATGCAGTGGCCAGTATGTTTGCCGATGTCTACGAACCCGATGGAACACCCTATAAGGGAGACCCCCGGTGGGCCTTAAAGAGGTCTCTTAAGAAGGCGCAAGACCTTGGTTATACCTTCTATGTCGGGCCTGAACTGGAATACTTCTACTTCAAAAGCAGTGAAGGAACGCCACAGATTCTTGACAAGGGAGGCTATTTTGACCTTACCCCTCTGGATATGGCCACTGAACTCCGGCGTGAAACCATTCTCACACTTGAGGCCATGGGAATAAGGGTAGAATACAGTCACCACGAAGTGGCTCCGAGCCAGCATGAGATCGACCTCCGTTATGCCGAAGCCCTGGCCATGGCAGACAATGCCATGACCTATCGCCTTGTCGTAAAGGAGGTTGCGATGAAACATGGCGTCTATGCCACATTCATGCCTAAACCCATTTATAAACAGAACGGAAGCGGCATGCATACGCATCAATCTCTTTTCAAAGGTGACCACAATGCCTTCTTCGATCCAAAAGATGAATTCCATCTTTCAAAGATCGCTAAGTCTTATATGGCAGGAATTTTGAGGCATGCCAAAGAGATCACTTCGATCACCTCTCAGTGGGTCAACTCGTATAAAAGGCTCGTCCCGGGTTATGAGGCGCCGGTCTATATCGCTTGGGCTCGAAGGAACCGTTCTGCGCTTGTCCGGGTTCCCATGTATAAGCCCGGTAAAGAAAAGGCGACACGTATGGAATTGCGATCGCCTGACCCGGCCTGCAATCCCTATCTGGCATTCGCCGTGATGCTGGCTGCAGGGCTAAAGGGAATTGAAAAGGGATATGAACTTCCTCCTCCGGTCGAAGAAGATATCTTTGAGATGTCCGAAGAGGCAAGAAAGAGGCACGGGATCGAATCGCTTCCAGGGAATTTATACGAGGCCATCCAATTAACGGAGCAGAGTGAACTGGTGAGAGAGACCCTCGGAGACCACATCTTTCAGAAATTTATTGAGAACAAAAAGATCGAGTGGGATCAATATCGAACCCATGTCTCCCAGTTTGAATTGGAGAAGTATTTGCCGATTTTATAAAAAAAGTCTAACGGTAAGGGTAACGAAGCCCGTTTCGGTTGCCGGTAACGGTTACGTTTAAAAGAATTAAATACGAAAGACGTAGCCTTTTATAGACGATTCGGGCTTCGTAACCGTAACCCTTAGACAATCTTTAAGGACGAACCAATGTGAGGTTGGTTACAGTGAATCAGAGAAAAGGGAAATTGGCCTGGAGAAAATACCTCGAAGATTTTTTACAGCGTAATTCAGGGCTCAAGTTCATCAAAGACCCTGAGAAACTCGAATACTACCGCACCGACCTCAATGTCGATCTTCCGCCCCTGATCCGCGACCTGATGCTTAAAAGCCTTCCCGATTTGATTCTCCAGCCTGCGAGCGAAGAACATCTCATCGAAATCTTCTCTTTTGCTCGTGAACATAAGATCCCTTTGACCGTCAGGGGGGCTGGAACCTGGGGATATGGCGGCGCTGTCCCGACCCGCGGAGGGATTCTCATCGATCTGGGGCTCATGGACTCGATTGAAGTCAATCCGAAAACGCTCCAGCTAACCGTTGGACCTGGAGCCCGGTTTCTCGATATCCAGAAAAAACTCGAACCCTATGGATTGGACCTTTACACCATCGCCTCCGGAAAAGGCGGAACCCTCATCGGCTGGATAGCAACAGGAGGAATGGGCATCGGCACCTTCCGCCACGGTCCGGTCAGGAATCAAATCGTCTCCCTTCGTGTCATCACGCCTGATGGGACGATCAGGGATCTCTCCGCAGGGGACCCGGAGATGAGTTACTTCATCTCTACTGAGGGACAGATGGGAATCATCGTCAAGACCACCCTCCGGGTCTCTAAACGTCCCTCCCGATGGTACCCTGTCATCCTTTCCTTTGAAACCTCTTCTTCGGCTTATGACTTTGCGAAAGAAGTGGCCTCCCATCCTTCCATTAAACCCGAAGATATTGTCGTCTACCACCCGCACTTTATTTCCACCCTCGATCTTCCATCCGAGTCCAAGCCTTCTGCTGAACATCGTCATCTCGTCCTGATGTCTTTCCCGGAGGAGAAGGAAGCGCTGAATCTAAAGGCCTATCTTGCAGAGCGCCAACTCGTTCCCGTTGATGAAGCCCTGGCCAATGGACTCTGGGAAAAGCGTTTCCTGCCGATGTCCATCAAATCATTAGGACCATCCCTCCTGGCAAGTGAAATGATTCTTCCCATTGACCAGGCTGCCTCCTACGGTGAAAAACTCAACGGTCTGGGAAAACATCTGGCAGTGACGCTCTATCCGATCGCCCATCTGGTCAACCCGAAAGAAGTGCTCTTTCTTGCCATGCTGGCCACGGACAACCGGAAAAATATTTTTTATCTTGACCTGATGCTCATCCCTATGATGCTCAAATTAGCCGTCCAATCTTACGGCGGGAAGCCTTATGGGATAGGAATATGGAATACGCCCTTTCTCCGTCACCTCTACGCCCGTGAAGAATTGAGGCAACTCCGTCAATACAAGAAGAAGGCGGATCCTGCAGGAATGCTCAACTCGGGGAAATTCTTCTCCACCTCAGGACGCTGGGGTTCTTTTCAGAAGGCTTTGTTTCAGGCCGACATCTTCGACCTGGGACTCAGCGCTTCCCAGTGGCTCATGTTCAGGCTTCTCTCTTTTTTTCCCGCGGAGAAATTGAGGCTTCGCACCCCCATCGTTTCCGAAAAACTCGAAGGAATCGCAAAAGAGATCCTTTCCTGTGCGCAGTGCGGCGCCTGTGTGGCCGGATGTCCGGTTTACCGGGCCACGGGAGATGAAACCCTGACAGCCAGGGGCAAATTTCTGACCATCAAGAAGGCCCTTGAGAAAGGAGAGCTGGAGTTATCGAAAGCCCTGCCCCTCTATTTCTGTCTCCGCTGCGGCCGCTGCGATGAAGAGTGCCAGGTCCATTTGAAGCACCTTCCCCTTTTTGAGGGGTTGGAGAAATATCTAGCGGATACCGGCGATTTCCCGATCGAACAGATCAAGGAATTCATCCGCGAGGTGGAAAACAGTCCCGACTTTCACCGGTACCTCGATACCATGAGAACGGGTTTCGACCAGAAGATCCACGAGAAGCGCAATACCTTTCCAAGATACCGTGTCCGCATCGATGAAGCGCATTGTATCCATTGCGGAACCTGCGTGGACGCCTGCATTTATAGTGTCCGGAAAAGGAGTGAATCCGATCCCCGGCTCATTCTGATCGAAGATGAAGGGCTCTGCCGTGGATGTGGCTCCTGCCTGGAACGATGCCCTCAGGTAGCCATCGGACTGCCCGCAACGACCGTGGAACTTCATCCATGCTGTCTCGAGATGGATGATCCCTACTGGACCTCCCAGGCGGTCACCCGCATCGACCTTGAGGCAACGACAGGGAAAATCCCTGTCTCGGGAACGGGTCAGGGAGATCCGCATCGCGGCTCGGGTAATGACGGGATTCGCTTCGGCCATTTTCATATCGTCGGCCCTGCCCAGAACCTTCTCTATGAAAGCACGGGAGATGCCATTGCCATTCAATTGGGCAGGCGGCCAAAGTATCTGGAGTTCGATGGAGAAAAGATCGAGACCCCGCCCCCTCGCCTCATCCCCTTAAAAACCCCGATTCTTCTCGATCTCCTTCCCATGGATGGAGGAGAGGATTGGCTGGAGGCCATGTTAGAAGCATCTGCGACTCTGGGAACCCGAATGACCCTCAAGCTCGAAGATTTCGAACGCTTCTGTTCAAGGATTGGAAACAGAACGGACTCCCTCATCCTCAGGCTAAAATCGGAGGATTTGAAAAAATGGCCTGACCGTTTGAAGAACCTGGCGGTTAATCTGATTGAAATCGAAGTTGATGAAACGATATTGAAACAGGGAGACAGGTTCAGGACTCTCTTTCCGGAATCTACGATCCTTTGCGCCGTATTAAAGATCGGGAAAGAAGATGTCACGAGTGAGCTTCAGCCTTCCCCTTCCCTTCGGGCGAGGCTTGAATCTTTGGTCCGATCTCCGTTCGATCTCATCTGCCTTACGTCCGACTACGATCCGGAAAAAGGCTACTACCCGACCACGGATGGTGTGCCCGCAGTCCACCGCTGGCTTGTTGAGAGAAAGATCCGGCACCGGTTCTCCATCGTCGGGGCCGGGGGCATTCGCTCTGCCGCAGATGCGCAGAAGACGGTTCAGCGAGGAGCCAACGGAGTTAAAATCGATTGGCCGCTTCTCCTCGTCGGAGATCCCCAGGCCCGCCAAAAATTTTCGAGGGGAGAACGGGTCGACTTCCCCCAGGATATCCCAGTGTTGGCCAAACGCATCGCCAATCTCATCCGGGTCTGGAACATCCAGGTCATCGAGGTTCTTGGCGCCTCCGGCTTCAAGGACATCAAGAAGACCGTTGGCGAGGAGAATCGCCTGGTCATTTTTGACGACCTGGAGGAAAGGGTTTATGACATCTTCCATGATCCCGTTCGCCTGAAAAGAAACGAAGAAGCGAACAGGGAACGAATAAAAAGGGAGGGCCTCATGGCCGGCCTTGGATGGCGGTATCGTCAATTAAAAGAGATGATCCATCCGACCCTTCTCCCGCACCGCTTCTATGATGCGAAGATGTCTCCTGCCTGCTACCGCATCTTCGACCAGGACCATGTCTGGCCGGCCTCGCTTATTTCCTCTGTGGGTCAAATGGCCGCCGGCGATCAAGAAACCCTGCTCCTTAAAAACACGGAATCATCGGGCAATTTGGGAGACGGCTTTGACGTCATCGGTCTCCGGTTTAACAGGGACCCCGACGAGATCCCCGAAGAGAGATTGGATGAAGTTTCGACCGCCCTGCAACTGGCGCCATCGCTTCGCCTCCAGACCCCTCTGGTCGGAGCCGGCATGTCCGTCGGCTCGATCGGGCCCGGAACTTGGCGCGCAAGGGTTCTGGCAACCCGCGCCCTTAAAACTCAACTTGACACAGGAGAAGGAGGATATCCCACCTTCTATATCCTTGATTCGAAGTGGAATCCCCTCGAATTGACAGAACGACAGGTCACCCTTCTGGGCCGGGTGATGGAAGAAAGAAAGCTCATTACCGTCGAAGAGGTGATCCGGCGCTCCCAAAAGAAAGAAGTCCTCTTCCCCGAATATCAGGAGATAGGCGAAATTTTAAAAAGATATCCCTCTTCCATGCCGGTCCAGTTTGTTCCCATTGTCACCGCTGAAGAGGAGCCCTATGTCTCAACCCAGCTCAAGACAGGCCTTTTCGGAGTCACCAAGGAGACCATCCGACGCGCAAGGCGTGTGGTCATTGCGTACAGTCAGGGGGCCAAGCAGGGCGTCGGCGGACACCTTCTCGGAAGAAAGGTCTTCGGCCTCGTCTCCAGGCTCCGGGGCGTGCCCGAGGGCGTAAGCCTCATCTCCCCTTTTCCTTTCCATAACTGTTATTCGATTGAGGATGTCAAAGCCTTTATCGATGCCATCCGAATGATCAACCGCCAGGCAACCATCTGTGTCAAGGTCTCTCCTTCCCCTGACATCGAGTTCATCGTCTCGGGGCTGGCCCGGATTGCCAAGGACAATCAGATGACGATTGAAATATGGCTGGATGGACCCCGGGGAGGAACAGGCGCAGCCCCTGACATCATTAAAGGCCAGATGGGCATGCACATGGAATATGCGATCCCCATCTGTCATGAGAAACTGATAGACTCCAACCTGAGAGAATATGTCGTCTTCATGGGAAGCGGTGGGATGCGCACCTGGGCGGACATCGTTAAAGGAATGGCGCTCGGACTTGATGGCGTTGTCCTCGGAACGGCAGACCTCGTTGCCATCGGCTGTGTCAGGGATCGGAACTGTGAATCCGGTTGCCGAAGCGGCATCTCAACGGTCAACCCGAAGATGCAACTTCTTCGCAATGTCGAGCTGAACACACAACAGATCATCAACTTTCGTGTTAGCCTGCAGGCGCAGATCATACGGGCGATCGCCGCTCTGGGGATGAAGGATATCCGTCAACTCCGTGGCCGTTATGACTGTATCAGGTGGCCTCTGCTTGAGGAGAGGGTGGAAAGCCATCGCCGCAACAGGAAAGCCCTGGCCGCGGTTGATGCTCCGCTCCGCCACGAAGCCCAAGAAACTCACCGTTTACCTCCTCCCCGGGTTGAATCTCCTCCCCCTCCCTCCGATTGCGGGGTGGCGGCCATCGTGTCGAACCATTTCATCCCGAGTCATGTGATGGACCTCATGCTTGACCGCATGGCAAACCGTGGGATGGACGGCGTTGGAATCTGGAAAGGAGGGTGCTATCCGCTTCATCTCGATCACTATGCCCTCCACCTATTGGTCAAAGGCATCGCGCAAGAGGAGGTCGAGGTAGAACATCTTACCCGGAACCTCGGTCTCCATTTCGGGAAGATTCGCCAGAGGGCAAGAAAGGAGGTCCTTGCCATCCGATTAAAGATCATCAAGGAGGTTCTTGAGAAATATTTTAAAGGCCTTGAAGTGGCTGAAGACGATGGCGATCTGGATAAATGCCGTATTCCCTACCGGCTTGACCCCGAGGGACACGAGCAACATTTCCGTCTCTTTGGCGAAAAAGATCCAGGAGATATCTATCGATTCTTTGTGCGGGTTCGCCGGGAAGAACTTCATCGCTTTATAGAAAAGAAATTGTTGATGGATCCGATCTGGCCCCCCTTGCAGATGCGTTACCGGGACCTGACCCTAAAAAATTTCAGCGCCAATAAGGAATTTTTACGGGAGGCGGAAGATGAATATATCTACCAGCTTGCCCGGAAGATCACCAAAGAAAACTACGTGGATCATCCGCAGAAGAAGGCGGCTGTGCTCTCCTGCGGAAAGAATTCCGGCTGCTGGAAGAGCGATGGCTCCCATATCCCCTGGGAGCTTCCCGATGCTCCGGTCAATATCATCCATCGCAGGCTGGCAACAGGCTCGGTCGTGGATCAGATGAACTCCCATCCTTTTTCAGAACTGCATACGGCTTTGACCCATAATGGGGAGACCACAAATTATCGCACCATGCTCAATCGCGTCACCCAATTTAACCTCACCCCTCTTGCCCAGACCGACACCGCGGTTGCTTCTCTCAAGCTCCATCTGCTCAGCCAGTATCTTCGTTATCCCTTTGACGCTCTCGTGGAATCTTTCTCTCCAACCACCGGATGGAATCTCGTCCAATTGCCCTCCGAGGTCAGAGAGCGTTTCGAACGCGTGCAGGAGGTGGAATTAGAGAGCGCTCCGGATGGCCCCTATCAATATCTCTGCGGTCGAATCGACCCTTATGCAAGGTCGATCGAACGGCTCGATATCATCGATCCCTCCCTGCTCCGGCCCAATGTGGCCATGCTTTATGACGACGGAGAAAATTTTGTCAGCATCATCTGCTCTGAGAAACAGGGGAGCGATGCCGGACTTCAGGAGCTCTACCGGCTGGGGCTGATCAAAAGCACGGTTGCTCCGATCACCTTCACGGTCAACCCGGGCATGGTGAGCAGGGTCTTTTATGACGAGAAGGGGAAGATCACGGGTCATGAAGTTCTCGACAAATTCGGCGGTCGAATCGATATCCCCCGCGGGGAGTTTCCCCGTCCGAAATTCCTTTCCTCCCCAGGAGAGCCTGACAGGTTTGACTTTGGCTCCTCCTCCCCTTCTCTCTTCCTCCGGGAACGGCTCCCTCGCTGGGGGTTCGGGGATTTCAAAAAAGCCCTTGATGAAATTCCAAAAAACCTTTCTCCCCTGCAGGCAGTTGAAGAACTGGCTCGAATCCACGATCACCTGGCCGGATGGGGTACGGGAAATAAGGACAGGGGAGCATTGACTCATATCGTGCGCCAGCAGATCGATTCATGCCTCGATCGAGTGAGGGATGAAGACGGGATGTCCAGGATCATCCTGGCCGATGCTAAAAAACTGAATCCACCTGAAGAGATGGGGCGGGCGCTGGTGGTCGATGCCAGGGGATTCCGGCCTGAGGGGATTGATCCTTTCCAGGCGCTCAGTCCTTTCCTTGATCATGCCCATCGAATAGGATGGCGGAGATTCATCGTCTATCGGGCAGAGGGACAGCGGGGCATCGGCATGGGGATGGGCTCCGGCGATACCTCGGATACGATTATGGATGTATTTGGAAGCCCGGGCGAGTATTGCGGAGCCTTCAACATGGGCGCCCTGGTCCGCGTTCATGGACACGCACAGAATTTTACCGGAATGGTGATGCATTCAGGGACACTCGACATTCACGGTGATGCGGGCAAGGTAACAGGATACTCAGCCAAAGGCGGCACGTTTAACATCCTCGGCAATGTCGTAGACCGGGGTTGGGTCTGTGCAGTGAGCGATCCGCGGGGCCCTGGACTGCAGGTCAACATCGTTGGGACCGCTTATGAACACCTCTGTCAGGCCCTCATGGGAGGCTCGGTCATTATGCTTGGCCTTCGCCGGGGAAGTGACGGAACCCTTCACCGAATGGAATCTCCTTACAGCGGAGCAAAGATCCTCGCAGGCGCCTCTGCCGGGGAGGTCATCTTCTATGACCCCAAAGGGAAGTTAAACGAAGCTCAATACAAGAGTTGTACAGCAAAACCCATCGATCATCGGAAATGGGAAGAGATCATCACCCGCCTGATGGGACTTGAGAAGATTTTTGGCCTCGGCATCTCCCGGGAGAACGGCCACCTCACCGTCCGTATCGACGGACGACCGGAGAACATGGCGCCCGAGGATTTTAAGTGGATTCGGCCAAAGGGAGAACTGGAGGGCTATCATTAAAATAGCATTGCAAAATACAAAATTAGCAATGAGCAGTCAGCATTAAAAGGCTTTAAATCAGACATGATGGTCTCATAAAAAGTCTGAAAAGCCCGTCATCAGTCATTCCTGCCCCGATTTTCATCGGGATAAACTCCAGCAGGAATCCAGTGCTTATAGGGGGTTAGAATTCTCTGGATTCCCGTTTTTCCACATGAGGCGGACCCGCTCTTCGGCGGGCACGGGAATGACGACTTTTTACGATTTCATCAGACATGACGACACTATAATAAATTTCTCTTGAAATGCACGAAAAGAATTGGTAGGATGATATAAAAAAGGGGAGGTGAGCGGTTATGGCAGTCAGGATCATCATCGATCGGAAGGTGAAGAAGGGGAAGGAAACGGAGTTTGCAAAACTGCTCAGGGAGTTGAGAACAAAGGTGGTTCCCTCCAAGGGGTATATCTCGGGAGAGACGCTTCGGTCATTGGATGACCATCACAATTATATTGTAATTACCACCTGGCAGAGCGTGGATGACTGGAAGACATGGGAGAAACATCCGGAACGGAAGAAGGTTCAGGCAAAGATTGAAAAGCTGATGGCCAGACCCACAGAGACAAAAGTTTACGTCCATGCCTGATTAGAATATCTGATTACAGCGATTATGAAACGATTACACCGATTAGAAAGACAGTGAAACAAAAGAAAAATCTGTGGAATCATTTTTTTGAAATCGGTGTAATCAGGGGTTTCGGGGCATTTTCAGAAACCTCGAATCTTGACAATCGGAATCGGGGATGTTAATTGGATGAAGGTTTTTTAAGAAAGGTTTATGGCCAAACGGGTAAGAGCTAATGAAAAGACCCTCGACCCCTCCACAAGGGATCGGGGGTCTTTTTTTGTGGGGTGATAACCTCTTATCTCCCATTTTAACCTCAAGTAAGGAAGTAAAACCCTATGAAGCCGATTCAGAAAGCCATTCTGGCCCTTGAAGACGGGACTGTATTCGAGGGAAGATCATTCGGATATCCCGGTGAGAAGACAGGCGAACTCGTCTTCAACACGAGCATGACAGGCTATCAGGAGATCCTGACCGATCCTTCCTATAAGGGTCAGATCGTCATCATGACCTATCCCCTCATCGGTAATTATGGGATCAATGAGGCGGATATTGAGTCGCAGGATCCAAAGGTGGAAGGTTTTGTCATCAAAGAGAATAGCCCCCTCTTTAGTAACTGGCGCGCAGATCGATCCCTTTCCGATTATCTGATCGCACATTGCATCATAGGGGTCGAGGGGATGGATACAAGAGCCCTCACCAAACATATCCGTGAAAAAGGGGCCATGAAAGCCATTCTTTCCACCGAAGATCTCGATCGGGATCGCCTGATTGAAAAGGCAAAGGCTTCACCCGGATTAATTGGACGCGATTTGGTACGAGAAGTCACCTGCGAAAAACCCTATGAGTGGAATCAAACGAATGATTTCCAGTTCTTGAATCACGACCTTCACCCTTCCATTTTCCACTCTCGATTCAAGGTGGTGGTCATGGACTTTGGCGTTAAGTTCAACATCCTCCGGTCGCTGCGGGATTGGGGCTGTGAGGTGACGGTTCTGCCGGCCTCTGCGCCAGTAGAATTGATTCTTTCTTATAAACCCGACGGTATTCTTCTTTCCAATGGGCCGGGAGACCCGGAAGGCGTCCCCTATGCCATAGAGAATGTGCGAAAATTGATCGGGAAAAAGCCAATTTTCGGCATCTGTTTGGGACATCAGCTCCTGGGATTGGCCCTGGGTGGAAAGACATTTAAGTTGAAGTTCGGCCACAGGGGAGCTAATCAACCGGTCAAAGATCTGAAGACCGGAAAGGTGGCCATCACCTCACAGAACCACGGGTTTGCCGTGGACCCAGACTCGCTCAATCCGGAAGAGGTCGAATTGACACAGATCAACCTCAATGACCGGACTCTGGAGGGAATGAGACACAGAAAATTACCCATCTTTTCGGTGCAGTATCATCCGGAGGCCTCTCCCGGACCCCAGGACACCCAGGACCTCTTCGGAGAATTCATAAAAATGATGGAATTGAATGCGAGGGAAAACTGATAGAGGTTGGAGGAGCACCCTTTCGGGGTTTGAGGAGCGTCCTGCTTCACAGGACTTGAGGATGAAGGCTGAAGGCAAAGGATTTTAGCCTCGAACCTCAAGCGAAAGCGCTCCTCAAGCGTAGCGCTCCTCAAGGGAAACGATCTTTTATGCCTAAACGAACCGACATCAAGAAAATTTTGATCATCGGATCCGGCCCCATCGTCATCGGCCAGGCTTGCGAATTCGACTATTCCGGCACACAGGCCTGCAAGGCTTTAAAAGAAGAAGGGTTCGAGGTGGTCCTCATCAACTCCAATCCGGCCACCATCATGACCGATCCCGAGACGGCTGACCGCATCTATATCGAACCGATCACCCCTGAAATCGTTGAGAAGATCATCGAGCGGGAGAGACCGGATGCATTGCTTCCCACCCTGGGCGGCCAGACCGGCCTCAATGTCTCCGTGGCGCTTTATGAGGCAGGCATTCTTGAAAAACATCATGTCCGGATGATCGGAGCCAAATATGAGGCGATCAAAAAGGGAGAGGACCGGAACCTCTTCAAGGAGTCGATGAAAAAGATCGGCCTCGACCTTCCGAGAAGCGGCCTGGCCTACTCTCTGTCAGAAGCCCTCGAGGCGGCAAAAGAGATTGGTTTCCCCTTGATCATCCGGCCCAGTTTCACGCTCGGGGGCACCGGGGGCGGTATCGCCTATAACATCCAGGAGTTCGAAGAGATGGCCGCCCGGGGGCTCGAATGGAGCATGACCGGAGAGGTTTTGATTGAAGAGTCGGTCCTCGGCTGGAAGGAGTTTGAACTCGAGGTCATGAGAGATTTCAACGACAACGTCGTCATCATCTGCTCCATCGAGAACCTCGACCCCATGGGCATTCACACCGGAGACAGCATCACGGTGGCCCCGGCTCAAACGCTGACGGACAAGGAATATCAGAGAATGAGGAATGCGGCGATCCGTGTGATTCGGGAGATCGGCGTGGAAACCGGAGGTTCCAACATTCAGTTTGCGATCAATCCCGAGGACGGCCGGATGGTGATCATCGAGATGAACCCCCGGGTTTCCCGGTCCTCCGCATTGGCCTCCAAAGCCACGGGATTCCCGATTGCCAAGATTGCGGCCAAATTAGCCGTGGGATATACGCTCGATGAGATCCCCAATGACATCACGAAAAAGACCCCTGCCTCCTTCGAGCCGACGATCGATTACTGTGTCGTCAAGATCCCGAGATTCACCTTTGAGAAATTTCCGGACGCCGATCCCACGCTCACCGTCTCGATGAAATCGGTCGGTGAGACTATGGCCATCGGACGAACCTTCAAGGAGGCGCTGCAGAAAGGCCTCCGATCTCTGGAGATCGGAAGGTTCGGTCTGGGAGCGGATGGGAAGGATAAACTCCTGTGGGATGAGGTCGGCAGGGATTCCGATCTTTCACAGATGATTGAACGGGTGAAGAAAAAACTTTCAACGCCAAATGCGGAAAGGCTCTTCTATCTCAGGTATGCCTTTCTTCTTGGGATGAGGTTGGAGGAGATCTATGAATGGACCCGGATCGATCCCTGGTTTCTCTCCAATATCCGGGAGATCGTCGATCTCGAGATGGAGATTCGTTCTTATGGGGCTGCCATGAAGGACCTCGAACTCTGGCAGAAGGCCCGTACCCCTGACCAGCTGCGAATTCCTGATCAACTCCTGAGGCAGGCAAAGGAGTTCGGATTCTCCGATATTCAATTAGGATATCTTCTTGGATTTGATGAGCAGACCATTCGAACAGTCCGAAAGGAGAAAGCGATCCTTCCCGTCTATAAGCTGGTCGATACCTGCGGCGCAGAATTTGAAGCCTATACGCCTTACTATTACTCCACTTTCGAAACAGAAAATGAGGCTCAAATCTCTTCGAGAAAGAAGATCATGATTCTTGGATCAGGGCCCAATCGGATCGGTCAGGGAGTGGAATTCGATTACTGCTGTGTTCATGCCTCCTTTGCCCTGAAGGAACTCGGTTACGAGACGATCATGGTCAACTCCAATCCGGAAACGGTTTCCACAGACTACGACACCTCTGACAAACTCTATTTCGAGCCCCTCACACTCGAGGATGTCCTCAACATCATCGATCAGGAAAAACCCGATGGCATCATCGTACAGTTCGGAGGCCAGACGCCGCTTAATCTTGCCGTTCCTCTCGAGAAGGCGGGTGCAAAGATCATCGGGACAAGCCCTGACAATATTGACCGGGCTGAGGACCGGAAGCGTTTTCAGGTCCTCCTCAACAAACTTCATCTCACCCAGCCCCCGAACGGCACCGCGACCTCCTTTGAGGAGGCAAGAAGAGTCGCTGAGGAGATTGGTTACCCGGTGATCGTGAGGCCTTCCTATGTTCTGGGGGGAAGGGCAATGGAGATCGTTTATGATGAGGCATCCCTTGAACGTTTCGTTCACCGGGCTGTGGAAGCCTCTTCCACACATCCCATTCTGATCGATAAATTTCTTGAAGATGCCATCGAGATCGATGTGGATGCCATTTCAGACGGATCAGCCTGTCTCATCGCTGGGATCATGGAACATATCGAGGCCGCAGGGATCCATTCCGGTGACAGTGCCTGCGTCACCCCTCCCTACTCCCTGAGCGATGATCTAATCGAACAGTTGAAACAAAGCACTTACGGACTGGCCAGAGAACTCCAGGTCATAGGCCTGATGAATATCCAGTATGCTATTAAGAACGATGTGATCTATATTCTCGAAGTCAATCCAAGAGCCTCGAGGACCATCCCCTTCATCAGTAAGGCCACCGGGATTCCATGGGCTAAGGTGGCCGCAAAGGTGATGACCGGAAAGAGACTTCGGGAGCTCGGCATCGTGAGGGAGGTGGAGATCCGTCACATCGCCGTGAAGGAGTCGGTCTTCCCATTCAAACGATTTTACGGGGTGGACACGGTTCTGGGCCCGGAAATGAAATCAACCGGAGAGGTGATGGGGATCGATACCGATTTCGGAGTGGCCTTTGCCAAGTCTCAGATTTCAGCCGGCGCCTCCGTCCCCTTAAAGGGCAGGGTCTTCATCAGCGTGATGAATAAGGACAAACGGTCCATTGTCTTTGTCGCCAAGAAATTGATCGATCTCGGGTTCGAACTCGTGGCGACCAAGGGAACGGCCAAGGTCCTGACGAACAACGGCATCCCGGTTCAAACCGTGTTCAAGGTTGGCGAGGGAAGGCCGAACATTGTGGACCGGATGAAAAACGGAGAGGTCAAGCTTGTCATTAATACCCCGAGCGGGAAGAAACCCAAGGCGGATGAAGTGGCCATCCGGAGCCAGGCGGTTGCCCATAACATCCCCATCATCACCACCCTCTCTGGCGCTGAGGCAGTGGTCAATGGCATCGAATCCCTTCTCAAAAAGGGGATGTCGGTCAAATCGATCCAGGAATACCATAGGAGTATCTTAGGTGCTTAACGTGTCAACATTGATAAAAGTTTGTCGATACCATCTCAAACGAATTATCCCCCCCTTTAGCAAAGCTGATCTTTACCCATAAGTGGGGGCGCTGGACACAAGGGTTAAGTTGAATGTTGTTAACAGGTCGATATCATTAGTAATTTTTAAGTTTGTCATTCCTGCGGAAGCAGGAATCCAGATGTTTCTGTCGGTCCTGGATTCCCGTTTTCACGGGAATGACACCTAAATACAGAATGCAAAACCTTCAATTACACCGGTCATGCCCCCCTTCCTTGTGTCCAGCCGCCCGACTTATGGGACACGGTCAGTTTTACAAAGGGGGAGGTTAAGAAAACCATCAGAACATTTTACAATGAGGTCATTATGGGAGTGCTGACAAGGGAAGAGATTCTCAAGGAGATCCGTCTGGGGAATATCGAGATTGATCCTTTCGAAGAGGGGATGGTTGGACCGGGTTCCATCGACCTCCGGTTGGGCAATGAGTTCAGAGTTTTTAAAAAACTGAGAAATGCCTGCGTCGTTGATGACGGCATTTCAATGGAAGACCTCACAGAACTCCTGGAGGTCAAAGAGTCTTTCACACTCATGCCAGGAGAAACGGTCTTGGGAATTACTCTCGAAAGGATAAAACTGCCTTCAACGATTTGCGGCTGGCTGGAGGGGAGGAGTCGTTTCGCCCGGATGGGCCTGGTCATTCATATGACCGCAGGATTCGTTCAGCCTGGGATTAATAACCGGCAGGTGCTCGAAATCGGAAATCTCGCTCCGTTTCCTCTTGTGCTCAAACCCGGCGTGAAGATCTGCCAGATGGTCCTTCAGCGCACAGAGGGAGAAGCCTTCTATCAGGGCAGGTATATGAAACAGAATGGGCTTTAAAAACACACCCCCTCACCCCACCCTCTCCCCATCGGGGAGAGGGTGGGGTGAGGGGACAATGGTATGAAGGATGAATCGTTATTCCGTTGGATCGATTATTGGCATTCTTCTTTTATGGGAACTTCTGGTGAGGGGGCTGGAGATCCCGAGATTTCTCCTCCCTGCCCCTTCCACGATTCTCTCTTATATGATTGCCAAGTCCAGACTCCTTGCCTTGCATACGTCGATGACCTTTCTGGAGGCTGGATTGGGATTTGTCATGGGCTCTTTTTCAGCCATCCTGACCGCAATCTTTTTCCTCTGGTTCCGACCCCTGAAGGAGATGTTTTATCCTTATGCGGTTATTCTCAACAGCACTCCCATTGTGGCGATTGCGGCTCCGATTGTCATCATCTTTGGAAGCGGGATGTGGTCCAAGGTCATCACTGCCGTCATCTGTGTCTATTTTCCCGTCCTGGGCCCAACGTTTAAATCGCTCGCCTCGGTGGGAGCCTCGGAAATGAAATGGATGGAGTCCTATCATTCGTCCAGCTGGCAAAAGTTCTGGTATCTCCAATTTCCCTTTGCCCTTCCTCAGATCTTTGCCAGCTTTAAGGTCGCATGGACCCTTGCAGTTATTGGTGCGGTCGTCGGTGAAGTTTTTGGGGCTTATAAAGGATTGGGGTTTTTAATCGTGGATGCAATCTATATCATGGACACGCCGCGTGTCTTTGCAAGCATCATCGCCTGCTCTCTTTTGGGGCTCTCTTTTGTCGGAGTGATCACTCTCGTGGAGAAACGGGTGATCGCCTGGCACATCTCTGCGGAAAGGAGGTGATTCGAAATTCACAGTTTGGAGTAATGAGTTCGGAGTTCGGAGCAAAAAGTTTAGAGTTTTTGCGCTATGCTCTCTGCGATTTCAAAAAAAAGAGGAGGAAAAAGATGAAACGTTTATGGTTAGGTCTGGTGGCATTGGTTGTTCTTTTGCCGTTGACGGCGATGGCGCAGGAAGTAATGGTTCATGAGGCATGGTTCATCCATATGGAATCCGCAGGAGGCTGGGTCGCAGTGGACAAGGGGTTCTATGGAAAAGTGAAGGTGAAGGAGGTTCAAGGCGGACCCGGCATCTCCCCGATTCAGAAGGTGGTTGCCGCAGTCAGGGCCGGCCATATCGCCTTTGGAAATGACTACCCTGAAAATATCATCCGGGCGCGTGAGAAAGAAGGAATCGACCTCGTGGCTGTGAGCGTCGATTTTCAGACCAGCGCCATGAGGATTATTAGCTGGAACCCTATCAAATCGGCAAAGGATATCAAAGGGAACCTCGGCATCTGGATCGGATACGATGCCAAGGTAAAGTGCGCTGTGGGAAAAGGCTGGGAGAAGCAGTTTACCATCCAGAATCAGGGCGGAGATATAAAACCCTGGCTTGCAGGAACCTGGCCGCTGGCTTCTGCCATGACATACAATGAGCTGATCACAGCCCAACGGGAAACGAAAAAGATGGGGAAGACCTTTTACACCATTGACTATAAGGATCTGGGAATCGACTGGATGGATAACGTTCTCTTCACCACAGAGGAGATACTCAAGAAGCATCCGGATGTCGTCCAGGCAGTTGTGACAGGAAGATATAAAGGGTTTCAGTGGGCCCTTGATAACCCCAAAGAGACTTTCGATATTTTGAAGAAGACCAACGAGGGGCTCGACTTAGCTCATGAGATGGATGCCATTTCGCCGATGAAGGCTCTGATGATCAACGCCGATACAAAGAAAAATGGCCTGGGGTATATCAACCCAAAGAAATGGGAGAATGTCGCAAAGGATATGTTCAAGGTCGGCCTTATCGAGAAGATGCCCGATGTGAAGAAATTCTATTCGGAGAAGTTTCCAAGCGGCGTCATCCCAAAATAAAGAAATTCGGGATTAGGTTAAGGTCAAGGTTAAGGACCTGATTTTAATCTCAACCTAAACCTTAACCTCAACCTGATCTCTGACATCTGATATTCAAATTGCAGGAGGTATAGGTGTCCAAACGAGTCTTCCTTGAAGACATCGGAAAACCTTATGCGACCATTCCAGTTGGGAGCGGCCGGGCATGGGAGGTGAGAAATTTCCGGAACGATCCGACCATCCCTCCTTTGATCTATGTGGTGGAGAGCGGAATGGGCGAATCATTTCTTCTGGGAAGAGGGACCAGCGGCAGGCCGAAATTCAACATGATCCGGTATGTCGCCGCCTTGTTCGTCGAACTCTTTTTCGAGCAACTCAACAAGAAAACCTGCGCTCAATATCTCATTCTCAGAGGAGCTTATCCCTTTGACCTCCAGCAGGCCTTCGGAAGCGCTCCTCCCTATGGCCGAATCCTTCTTCCCACCGGCTTTATCAAGCTCCAGAGAGTCCTTAATCAGGAAGGATCTGACTGGGAAATTAAAGCCCAGAACTTTGTCGGCGCGTATCAGGGAGAGACCTGGCTCATACCCGATACGGCCATTGCCTCGGGATCGACCATTGCCTTTTTCCTGAGGAATGCATTCGCTCATCATCTCCCGAAACAGGTCTATATCTTCACCGCCTGCGGGAGCCTGGAAGGCATCCGGCGAATCTATCAGGAGTGTTTGAAAAATGGGGTCGAACTAATCCCTGTTTTCTCACAATGTATCTTTGAGGTCTCCGGGGAGGGAAATCTCCCTGGTCTTCCCCTTACCGATCTTCCGGTCACCAACCCGGGTTCCATCACAACGAAAGGTTTTTATGAAAAAGCCTTTCAGCGCTACCAGGGAACCCGGATGTGCTGTGTGGGTGACATCGGTGAAAGCCTGGATGATCCCATTCAATACTCCATCCATACCCTCTGGGAGATGCAGGTCCTGAGGATGGATCCGAAAAAGGAAGATTGGGATTCATGGACCGTGGATGTTCGGGCCAAAGAAATGAAGAAGAAGGTTCACGATTTCAACCCTGCTCTCACCGAATATTTTAAAGAAATATGGCTGTAGCGTTCCGACATTGTCGGAACGACATCCTACGTCGCTCCCAACCTGCCTTTGTCCCGCAGAGCGGGACTTCGTTCAGGCAGGTAAATGAGGGCGCTACAAAACAAAGGTCCGATAGAAATAAAACTAATGAATCAAGAACCATCGTCTCCGATTGCTATCCGCCTGGTCAATGTGAAGAAATATTTTAAGGACCGGGATGTAGAAGCCTTGGGCGGAGTCTCATTAGAGGTTCTCCGGGGGGAGTTCATCACCCTGATCGGGCCATCAGGCTCCGGCAAGAGCACGCTTCTCGAACTCCTTGGAGATATCGGCGATGAAGGGGGCCCTACGGGCGGGGAAATTTCGATTGAAGGAAAAACTCCGGAAGAGTTACGAAGGACCCGTGGCTACGGGATCGTCTTTCAGGAATCGACGCTTTTTCCATGGTATCGCATCTTCGAAAATTGTCTTCTTCCTTTTCGAATTGCCAAAAGCAGACTCCCCAGCAAGCAACAGGTCCAACGGATTGAGATGCTCCTGGAGATGGTGGGGCTTGATAAAAAATTCTGGTCCTATTATCCCAGAGAATTATCAGGAGGGATGCAGCAGAGGGTGGCCATTGTGAGGGCGCTCGCCCTCGATCCTCCACTCCTCCTGATGGACGAGCCCTTCGGCGCCCTCGATGACCTCACCCGGAAATCGATGCAGATGCTCCTGCTCGATATCTGGTCCAAGACCCAAAAGACGATCCTCATGGTGACTCATTCGATCTCAGAGGCCTGCTTTATGTCGGATCGCGTGGTCGTTCTATCCCACCGGCCGGGTCGCATCGCCAGAATTGTCTCCATCCCTCTCGATCGGCCTCGCGAACGCCCCATGTCAGAGACAAAAGCCTTTGCAAGAATCTGCTCAATGGTCAGAGAAGCGCTGGGCTCAGGAGGCGCACTGGAGGAAAATGGGTCAATCAAGGAATGAAAGTTCGGAGTAAAAAATTAAAACTAAAAAACTCCGAACTCATTACTCCGAACTAAGTAGTTGGATACTTCCCGTGCTCGATGACCACTTGATCCACGCCGGTCATCTCCTTCAGTTCCACATTGATCGAGTCCTGCCGGGAGGTTTCCAAAACCTTTCCAAGATAGTCGGCTTGGATGGGAAGTTCTCTATGTCCACGGTCAACAAGAATCGCCAATTCAATCCGCCGGGGTCGTCCTAATTCCATCAAGGCGTCAAGCGCGGCTCGAATCGTTCTGCCTGTAAAGAGCACATCATCCACCAGAAGGACATGTTTATCCTCGATGGGGAAATGAATATCGGCCTTCTTCACCTCGGGCGTCTGGGTCAGCCTTGTCCAGTCATCTCGATAGAGCGTAATGTCAATGACTCCGGCTTCAAGATCGACTCCGGTCTTTTGAACGATTTTCTGTTTCAGGCGTTCGGCTAAATAGACTCCTCCTGACCGGATTCCCACCAGAACCATCTCTTCCAAGACAGGATGCTTCTGAAGCAACCGGTCACTTATCCGGTTCAAGGATTCCTCAATATCGACTTCGTTGAGTATGATCTGCTTTGAAGGCATCTTGTAACGCTTTACAGCTTCCTCCGCGGAGGCCGCCGAAAAAACCAGAGTCCAATGAGGCAGAGCAGGACAAGTCCTAAGATGCCTCCAACAAGGTAGGGCCAGGGAGGAATCAGGCTCTTCTGCACATCGGACTGGGCAAAGAGGTTAATTTCCTTTATCGTTTTCCCTTCCTTCTGGACGAGAACCTTTGCCAAAACCTGCCCCTTCTGTATGGGAGCGGACACAAATGCCGGCAACTGGGGAATAGCGGACGCCAGGTTTTCTTTCCCCTTTGGCACGGTCACCCGACCGTCTTCGGATGCCATCAGGCTCACCTGATCCAATTTTCCTCTTTTTACTTTAAGTGGTCCGAAGGAGTCGCCTTTCTTAACCGCCTGCACTGTGGAAAAATTCTTGAAACCATATTCCAGCAATTTCTGTGTCTCGGGTGCCCTTTTCTTCATCTTATCACATCCCATCACCACGGCGATCATTCTCTGGCCCTCTCTCTTTGCCGTCGCCACGAGATGATACCCGGACTCTTCGATGTGACCTGTCTTTAAACCATCCACACCGATATTCTTCTGCAAAAGGGTATTCCGATTCCCCTGCTTAATTCCGTTATATTCGAATTCCGTCGTGGAATGGATCGCCAGTGTCTCCGGGTGGTCTTCGACATATCGTTTTGCAAGGAGAGCCATATCCATGGCGGTTGTATATTGATCGTCTGCAGGCATGCCGTGAGAGTTCTTGAATTGTGTATTCTTCATTCCCAGAGCTTTCGCCTTCTCATTCATTTTGGAGGAGAAGACCTCTTCAGAGCCTGCCAGATGCTCGGCCAGGGCAATACAGGCATCATTCCCTGATGCAATAGCGACCCCTTTTACCAGATCTTCCACCTTGACCCGCTCTCCCACCTTAATGAACATCTTGGAGCCCTGGGTCTTCCATGCCTTCTCGCTCACGGTTACCATATCGTCCATCTTCAATTGTCCGGCGCGGATGGCATCAAAGATCAGATAGAGGGTGAGAACCTTGATAAAACTGGCGGGAGGGATTTTTAAATCAGGATTCTGTTCATAAAGAATTTCGCCTGTCAACCCATCCATCAGAACTGCGGACTGGGCATCGCATTGTAGGCCGCCCTGGGCAGTTGCCTGTGCTGGAGTCTCCTTGGCCGGTTCGGCCTTTTTCTTGGAAGGCGTAGCCTGCGCTGGTTTTGTTTGAGATGATTTTTTGACTGTTTTGCTTAAAGCCTCCGGAACAGAGACCAGAGCAAGCAATAAGGAAATCAAGGTTAAAATTGAAAGGTGCTTTTGAAATTGAAGCTTCATCCATTCCTCCTGAGATTTTTCAGTGTTCATAACAGATTCACTCCCCTTTTTCAATCCGGTGTTGAAAACGTCCGCCGTTTGGTTTAATATGTGGGCGGATCATGGGAAATAAACCTTCTCTCATCAGGGAGTTTGAAAGAGTCGCCTCTCTCGAATATAAGGACATCGCCTCCCAACTTCCTGGAGATTGCATCCCGATCGGTTTTTTCTGCCCCTATGTCCCGGAAGAAATGCTCCATGCCGCAGGAGCTTTTCCCCTTCGCCTGATGGGAACGCCGATCAGAATGTCCCATGTCCAGGCTCATCTTCCTCCCAATTGTTGCCATCTGGTGAAATCCTCTTTCGAAAGCCTGCTCAGGGGAGAGCTCGACTTTCTAAAGGGCATCGTTTTTTCCCACACCTGCGATACCATGCAAGGGCTTTCGGACATCTGGGCTTTTCAAAAACGCCTTCCCTTTCAATTCGATTTTATGACGCCTTCAAATCTTTCCTCCGAGAGATCTCGCCCCTATTTGAAGGCCGAGATCGAACGGTTTAAAGCCTTTCTCGATGCCAATGTCCGGGAGATCACACCCCAGGACCTGAAGGCTTCCATCCACCTCTTCAACCAGATCAGGGAAAAAACTCAAACCCTCTATCGACTCAGACGGAAATGGCCTGGCTGGATATCCGGCAGTGATTTTGCCCAAATCATCCGGGCAGGATACCTGATGGACCGTAGCCGCTACCTAAACCTTTTAGGCCAACTTTTAGAGACCATTCCTGAAAAAAGTGAGGATAATGGGCACCCCATCCCGGTCTTTCTTGCCGGGAATATGACCCACTCCCCTTCTTATTTTTCCATGATGGAAGAGGCAGGGGCCTCCGTGGTCTCCGATAACCTCTGCAGTGGAGCGCGATTCCTTCGCCTCGTGACATGTGAGGATATCGATCCGATAGACGCCCTCACTGAAAGATACTTTTCATCCTTCCTGTGTCCGGCAAAACACTCCGGAGTCCAGGCCCATATAGAAACCCTCATCAAAGAAGTTGAGGAGGCCGGCGCCAGAGGCGTGATCTTCCTCTTCTATAAATACTGTGAGCCACACTACTTTGACTATCCCGATCTCAAAAAGGCCCTCGAGGCAAAGGGGATTCCTTCTCTGCTTCTCGAAGTGGATGACCCCGCAACCTCGCAGGGGCAACTGAAAATACGGATACAGGCGTTTGTGGAAATGCTTAATCCAATTTAGACCAATGTCAAATGTCAAAGCTCAAATGCCAAAGGAATGTCAAAGTTCAAATTTCAAAAATTTGACCTTTGGAATTGGGTATTCATTTGATATTTGGATTTTGACATTTGAACTTTTATCTTCGAGTTAAGAAAGATCGATGGAGAATCAACTTTTAAACAATCCGTATAGGCAAATAAAGTCCACTGCTGCTTACCGTCGTCTGATGATGGCCTACTATTTTATGGTGAAGCACCCTGCCTGGTTTGGAAAAAAGGTCGCATGGATCACCAGCGGCGGGCCTGTCGAACCTCTCTATGCGATGGGAGTTCTTCCCTTCTATCCGGAAAATTACGGGGCTATGTGCGGTGCATCGAGAATGTCACCTTCTCTCTGTGAAGCGGCTGAGCAAAAAGGATATTCCCATGACCTCTGCTCTTATGCCCTCACGGATATTGGATCATCCTTTACGGGAAAGGGGCCCATCGGTCGACTTCCGAGGCCTGATTTTCTCGTGTGTGGAAACAATATTTGCGGCACCGTTATCAAATGGTATGAAATTCAGGCCCGTGCCATCAGGGTGCCGCTCTTCTTCCTAGACACTCCTTTTTTCCACGATGAGCTTCACCAACACAACCTTCGATATGTTGAGAAACAGATGGGTGAATATATCGCGTTTCTCGAAGATCAGATGAAACGGTCCTTCCCTGAAAAACGGTTTCAAAAAGTCGTCTCACGCTCGTTTGAAACGATCTCCCTCTGGAGAGAAATCCTTGATCTGTCGCGGAACCATCCCGCGCCATTTGCTGCTTTCGATGCCTTTATCCACATGGCCCCGATCGTGACGCTCCGGGGGACCCGATGGGCAGTCCGTTATTACAAACAATTGAAAAGGGAATTAGAAGAAAGAGTCAAAAAGGGAGTGGGGGCTTTTGGCCGAGAGGAGATCCGGCTGATCTGGGACAACATCCCCATCTGGTATGATATCCGGAACCTCTCAAAATTGCTTTCCTCCAATGGAGCTGTCCTTGTAGCGGATACCTATACCTCAGCCTGGGCGATGGAAGAACCTGATTTGACTTTTTCGCTGGACGGGTTGTCCCGGGCTTATGCGACCATCCATCTCAATCGCGGTCTTGGTTACAAAACCCAAAAAATGGCCAAACTGATTGAAAAGTTTGGGGCCCACGGCTTCCTCATGCATTCGAACCGGAGTTGCAAACCCTATTCTCTTGGACAATACGATATGAGACGAGAAGTAACCCGGCTGACCGGAAAACCGGGACTCATCATCGAAGCCGATCACACCGACTCCCGCAGCTACTCCCCCCAACAGGTAGAGAAACAGATATTGATGTTTCTGGAGATCATAAGAGGGAAGGATTGACCTTAACGTTGCATAAAAAGTGAGGCAAGTGTGCTTACAAACCTTTACAATTGCGGATTATTTTATCTTTTATGGGGAACATACGATGTCACCTGAGGTGGCCTTTGGGTTTTGCTTGAAAACAGCGTAGCCAAACGTTTAAAGGTGCCGCTGTAAAGTTTTTCCAGCACACCCGCCTCCCTTTTTATGTAATTTTTACGCAACTGTGAGGTTGAGTGTCCAGAAAGAAACTTATTTTTAATCAGTAGGTTTTTCCTTTATGGGAAAAGACCCACCCTCTATCCCCGATGATTATCATTATTTTTCAATTTTTGTCCGCATGGCTTCAATAGCGGCACGGAAAGCAGGTAGGTCACGTTCGATGATTTCCCAGATCCTTTCGAGTCTGATACCCAAGTAGTCGTGTACCAGGATATTACGAAAACCAGAGATACCTTCCCAGGGAACCTTCGGATGTGCCTCCTTCAACTCATTTGACAACCTCTGAGTAGATTCCGCAAGCGTCTGGAGTTCTCGGATCGTCGCACTTTGTGTCTTTCGATCAAAGAAAAACGCCTCCCTACCCTCCGAAGTGTATCGGGTGATCCAATCCATGCATTCAAGAATGTGATCGATGTAAATACGATCATCCTTCACAATGGAACCGCCTCTTGCAGAATACGTTCTCGGAGTGGTTCGCGAATCGCCTCCGGCTCAACGACATCAACACGCCGTCCTAAAAGCTTCTCAAGATCTGCTACCAGACTGCCTGGAAACCATGGGGTGGTTGGACCATTGACTTCAATGAGAAAATCGATGTCGCTATCCTCTCTCGATTCGCTGCGAGCTGCAGATCCAAAAATGCGAATATGGGTTACTCCATGTTTTGACGCAATTTCCAGAATGTCGTCACGTTTTTTCCTTAACAGTTCATGAATATCCATACTGTTCCCCTGTCATCTTCCTGGTTTCCAACCGTGGGTGGTTCTATCTTCAAAGCTCTGATACCAAAATGCTATAAGCTCAAGCTACAGGATCTCAATTCGAGATGGGGATTAGAGAATTACCCATTTCCTACGAAAAAACTCGCCTCTGATATAATTATCTGTTAATTTTGAGTTGTTTGTCAATTAAAAACCCCCTCATCATTCGTGACCGGTTCAAGGGTTAAGGGTGCTGTTGTAAAACGCAAGATCGGCGCCAGTCAACGGAAACACGGTATAACTTTTTCTCTTAGAACGAAAATCAATTATCTTTTCTTATCCTAAATTGACGCAAAGCATTTATCCATACAATCCCCAGGATTAGTAAACAAACTTCAGCACCTGCTCCACGGGCTTTCTATCCTTCTGGGGGGATTCGTCGGGATAACCCACGGCGATGAGGCAGACAAGAGACATCTCCGCCGGAACATTTAAAATCGTTTCGATCTCCCTTTTGGCCATGAGCGGGGAAGCTAACCAGATTGCCCCCAGTCCCATCTGGTGAAGTGCCAGTAGCATCGTCGTAGCCGCCGCAGAGGCACTCTGAATTGCCGTGGGCGCTGTCCTTCGAAATCCCATGATCCGACTTGCAGCCGAATCGCCAGGCTCCCTGGCTAATAAAACCTTATCCATCACACTTCGATAATCACTGATAAAAACCCCAATGCAGGCCGGTGCGTTTCTAAAGAAGGAGGTGTTCTTCTGATACCGCTTCACATCCTCCTCCCATGATTTCGCTTCCGGCCAGAAGGCGATCATATCACTGGCGGCCTGAACAGCATCCGCCATTTTCCTGATGATCTCCCGGTTCTTCACGGCGACGAAAGACCATCCCTGGTAATTGCCTCCATTGGGTGCCCAGGTGGCTAATTCCACTGCCTTCTTTAGCAATTCATTCGGAACTTCATCCTGTCTCCATTTTCGAATCGAACGTCTGCTCTTAATCAACCCTTCCAAAGCCTCGATATCCATCTCATCCATCCTTTCCTCAATGAGGTTTTTTATGACCGCGCAGGCGGGAGGTCTTTATACCCCTGAACGGTTAGGCCGGGAAGCACCATCATCGTGGAAGTCCCGTGTGCAATCAACTTTTCTCCTTCATCTCTGACAAAGGCTTCTCCCAGCGCAAGGGTTTTCCCCATCTTAATACATCGGCCTTCTGCTATGAGTTTACCCTTTTGAACCGGGGCTAAATAATTCACTTTTATCTCCACTGTGGTCAGACCCAGGCCATTTTCCACCTGAGGAAAAGTTGCCCAGAAGGTGGCGGCATCCACCACGGAGGCCATGACGCCTCCATGGACATTTCCAAAGGGCTGGAGATGTTTTTCTTCGAGTTGAACCTCAAGGAGGGAGGCCCCCCATTTTAAATCTTTGATCTCCATCGAAAGAAGAGAAAAATAAGGAGACTGGTTCACAACTTTTGCCACAGCCTCTTTATACTTCTGGTTCAGTTCGTTCTCAGCCATCAACGATCTCCTGTCTTTGATATTTTTTGAGAGCTCTGAAAAACTACTTTTCGCTCTATTCTGTGTAATCGGCTCCTAATCCCTGCCTGCCGGCAGGCAGGGGTGTAATCTCTTCTCAAGATAGACGATGGTCAGTTTTTCGTTTGCTTTTACAGTCTTGAAGCGTTGATACCCGCGCTTTTCATAGAGGAAAAGATTCCGCTCGCTCTTATGGCCGGTAAAAATCTCAAACCTCTGAGCCTCTTTAAAAACCTCCTCGATTCGGCCCATCAATCGGGTCCCGATCCCCTGGTTTTGAAAATCGGGATGAACGATAAGCCTGCCCACATGGCAGGTCCCTTCTTTCACAAAAGCCCTGACCGAACCAATGATTCTCCCATCAGTGACTGCTTTAAGAAAAACCTGGCTCTCAAAATCTTTCTTAATCTCCTCCAGGGGTTGAGTTAAGGGTGGAATCGTAAAATCATCATAGATTTCAGCCTCACTCCGGTAAGCCAATTTTTGAAGAGAAAGAATGGATTCAGCATCCCCAACCATTGCCCTTTCGATGATCATTTTGGCCTGCTCCTGATTAAAAAGAGTTTAAAACTTCTGGGAGTAGCGGTGGGCGAGGTCAAAATATCTCCGGGCCCTTTTCAGTGCCTCTTCCTTCTCTTCTTCCGGGATATTCGGGTCGTCGAGCCGGAAGCTCTCCACTTTTCCCCGGACATAGGCCCGGTAGCATTTGTAGAAATTGAGGAGTTCCATTAACTCATGATCTCCGGATTCGCCGATATACGCCTGAATGAGATGGTCGCTTAAATCATCCCTGCTATGGTAATCGAGGTCCATGGCTAAAAAACCGATGTCCGCAGCCACATCCGTATACCGGAACCTTTCGTTGAATTCGATGCAGTCGATGATGGAGATCTCCTCTCCCCAGAAGATATGCTCCAGCCGCAGGTCGCCGTGACAATCCCGGATGCGGTCCTCTTTAATCCTTTGATAAAAAACCTTCTCTCCGGTTCGATAAAATTGATCCGTCTTTTCCTTTACTGCCTGATAAACATCACTGGGGATTGTCACATCGATATATTTCTCCGTCTGTTCGAAGTTCTCGTCCGTATCCTGTTTGACCCGTTCCGGTCTGGCAAAGTTTTTGATCCGGTCGCTTGTTTCCGCCGAAAAATAGAACCGGACCAATTTTTCTGAGATGGCCTCCATCATTCTGAAGGTAACTTCCTTTTTCTCAAGCAATCGATTCATTAGAAATTCTTCCGGGATTTGCTTCATCTTGACGGCATACTCGACGACCCCTCCCTTGCCATCCAGCGCTATCTTATTGTCTTCTTCCGTAATCCTGACCATCCCGAGGTAGAGTGTTGGAGCAAGCCGGCGATTTAATGCCACTTCCTGCTCGCAGTAATACTTTCTTTTTTCGATGGAGGTGAAATCAAGAAAACCGAAATTGACCGGCTTTTTCACTTTGTAGGCATAGTTCCCTGTGAGAAAGACGAGGGAGATATGGGTCTCGGCCAATCGTATTTCTCCGGGATGATCGGAATAGATGGCGGGATTGAGGAGCGCTTTTTTGAGAGAGGAGATATCCATCATAAACTTCGTTCAATGTCAAATTCCAAAGTTCAAATGACAAATCAAATGTAAACTCAAATGTCAAAATTCTTTTAACTTTTGAAATTTGACATTCCTTTGTCATTTGGATTTTGACATTTGGAATTCATTTGTCATCGTCATCTTTTTCCGATCTTTCTAATCTTCCAGTCCGGAGCGTTGTTAGATTCCGTGTCGATGGTGAGGTGAATGATGGATAACCCCTGAACCCTCTTTTTCAAATCGTCAATATCAATGGGCTGGAAAATCGCTTTATTATTAAGATAAGCCTCCCGGGTCAGGGCGTTGGATTCATAATTCTCTTTCGTCCGTTTCAGGATCCTTTCAATCGACTTCTCCTCCGTGCAGGCGCACTCTGCGATCACAAAAGGCCGATGGGCCTTCTCCGCAATCTCCGCAGCCCGCGCCCTCAGCTCCTGGGTAACGAAGGTGGCGTCCAGGATCAACCCATCCCGACTCTTCTCCAGGGCCTCTTTGGCCAAACGAAACATCTCTTCGTATACCTTTGTTCTGTTCTCCGGACTGGAGGCCACTTTATTATCAAAGATATCCTGCCCTTTCAGCACCTCCAGACGGATCATATCCGAACGGAGAATTTGAAATCCTTTCATCCTTGCAATCTCTTCGGTCACTGGGCTCTTCCAGCTTCCCGGTAGACCCACGGAGACCAGCACAGAGTCCTTCGGGACTTCAGATTCGATCACCTCTTCAAAAGCTCTTTCCATTAAAACCTCCCCGATATAGTTTTTGGGTTACGGTTACGAAGCCCGTTCCGGTTACTGGTTGAGGTTACAAAAAAGGGTTTACGGTGACGATGCTCGTATCGAAGCAGGAATCTCGAAACTTGAAGCTCGAGTATCCAGCATCCATATACGAGCCTCGATACGAGCTTCGACAACGACAAACGTCATTTTGAATTTTACGATACGGGCCTCTTTACCCTTACCTTTAAACTTTTAATAATCTTATCATATCTCCAGGGCTTTTAGAATCACCTCATGTAAAATCCCATTGCTCACCAGGATGCCGTGATTCCTTTCGAGCTGGATGCCGCTGGAGAAGTCCAGAGGCTTGCCGTAGAGGTCAGTCACTTTCCCTCCTGCTTCCTCCGCAATGATTGCTCCGGGAGCATGGTCCCAGACCTTCTCTTTATACCCTGGCTCAGAATGTGAAGGGACCCTGAGGTAGAAAGTCGCCTCCCCTCGCGCAACCACCCCGTATTTGACCTGGCTGTCCATCTTGAGAGGAGGCCGGGTGATCCTTAATTTCTTTGCAATCTTCAGGTGAGTCTGATGGTCTGCATGGTCCGGTTCAACGCTCTCTGTAAAAGAGGCTTTAACCGGATTGTCCACTCTTGAAACGGAGAGGGTTTGCCTTCCTTCTCCATCCAACCCCATCTGAAAAGAACCCTTTCCTCTCAAGGCAAGGAAGAGGCAACCCTTTTTTTCATGAGGCCGGTCTTTGTCCACATAGAGATCGGGACAAGCCATCAGGCCAAGCTGAACCAACCCATTCTCAATCAGGGCCAGGGCGATCGCATACTGATCCCCTCTGAGAAAACCTTTGGTCCCATCAATGGGGTCCAATGTCCAGAACCGATTTTTAATGGAATGAGAGCTGAGGTCGATCCAGGAGCAAACCTCTTCGGAAGAAACACCCGGAAAAAAGTCACGGATATATCCTGTGACCTGATGGAGGAGACTCGAGTGATCAGGTTTTCTCAGCTCAGCCGAATCCTCCTCGGCCACCACAATATCATCCGGGAAGGCTTCTCTGATCAATTTGCAGATGATCGCCTGAGATCCATAATCGGCAATCGTCACAGGGCTTCGATCGTTTTTCTGAATGGATGCCCCTCCGGCAAGTTCTTTCCTCACCTTCTGGCAGAGCCGGGATGCCAGGCGTATGGCCTGGAGGGCGGTGGTCATCTCGGGAGAATTTTCATCCATTGAAGAACCGATTACGAACAGGACAAATGACCCTGATTGAAACGAATATTAATTAGAGTCTGTCTATAAACTAACGATTCCAAAAAAGGTTGTCATTCCGGCGAAAGCCGGAATCCAGTAATTTCAGATAATTAGGAAAACACTGGACACCGGTTTTCACCGGTGAGACGACTTTTTACGAGACCATCATGATTTGATTATTTGTGCTTGGAGCTTGGTTATTAAAAAAGAGGAGGGGCTTGTGGGACCTCTCCTCTTTGTTATTTCAGATGGTGCCGAAGGGGGGATTTGAACCCCCACGGGTGTTGCCCACCACCCCCTCAAGATGGCGTGTCTACCAATTCCACCACTTCGGCCTTGTTAAGAAACGATGAACATTAAACGAGGAACGATGAACGGTGTATTATCTCTTTTTATATTGTTCATTGTTCATCGTACATCGTTCATTGTACTAAACCCGCTTCCTAACCTTTACCTAATAACCATTACTTCTTACTTCTTTGGTTCAGGCGCAGGCGCCTGAGGTTGAACAGGAGCCTTCTGCGGTTCTGCTGGAGCTGTCTGAGCCGGTTTCTCTTTGATGACGGTTGAGGCCCGCCTGGTCGAACTATAGGTCAGTAGGAGGGAGGTGATCATGAAAACCACCGCCGCCCCCGTCGTCAGTTTGCTCAGAAACCCCATGGCCCCTGCGCTTCCGAAAAGCGTCTGGCTCGACCCGCCAAAGGCGGCCCCCATGTCCGCCCCCTTCCCCGCCTGAAGAAGGACGATCAGGATGAGGGCAAAACAGACCAGAACATGCAAAATGATGATGATTGTCATAAAGTTGGTTCCCTTCCTTTAAGCTCCAATCATGAATCACCAAATAGGTTTGAAAAAATTGATGATTGAGATTTGGTTATTATTTGATGATTGGTGCTTGGTTATTGGATATTCGGTTTTATATATATCACATTTCTTTAAATCTGACAATCCTTGAAAAGGACTCTGCATTCAGGCTCGCCCCACCCACAAGGGCTCCATCAATATTGGCCTGAACCATCAACCCCTTAATGTTCTCAGGGGTGACACTTCCGCCATATTGGATTCGAATGCCCTCTGAAATTCTTTTTGAATAGAGTCTCTCCAATTTCTGACGGATGAATTGATGGACTTCCTCAGCCTGTTCAGGGGTCGCTGTTTTTCCTGTCCCGATCGCCCACACAGGTTCGTAGGCAACGACCATCTCTTCAACCGCTTTCTCCCCTAATTCTTTCAAACCACCCTCTAACTGCCTTTCAATCACCGAAAAGGCGATTCCCCCTTCCCTCTCCTGCAATGTCTCGCCGATACAGAAAATCACCTTCAGCCCATGGTTAAACGCCGCTTTGATCCTGCGGTTTGCGGTCTCGTCCGTCTCTCCGAAATATTGTCTTCTCTCGGAATGGCCGATGATCGCATACCGGCAGTTAATCTCTTTAAGCATCGCCGGAGAGATTTCACCCGTGAAGGCGCCTTTCCCCTCCCAAAAAAGATTCTGGCTGGCTAAATGGATAGATGATCCCTTCAGCTCTTGAGCCACAGGATACAGGGCTGTAAAGGGAGGGGCAATGGCCACCTCAACATCCTCGATGCCTTTAAGATGAACCTTTAACCCCTTGACCAGATCGATGGCTTCCTCGACGGTCTTGTTCATCTTCCAGTTGCCAGCAATAAAGGGCAATCTTCCCATTATTTTCACCTCTTTAGTCTTTAGATTCTCCCGATCTCCTCATCACCCTATCTCCCCACTATTTTTTCTCAGGGCTTCGATCCCCGGCAATTTCTTCCCTTCGATAAATTCGAGGGACGCCCCTCCCCCGGTGGAGATGTGGCCGATCTTATCTGCGACTCCTGCCTGATTCACCGCCGCCACAGAATCCCCTCCTCCGACGATGCTGAAGGCTTGGGAGTTGGCCACAGCCCTGGCAATGGCAAAAGTTCCCCCGCTAAAAGGCTCCATCTCAAAGACGCCCATCGGCCCATTCCAAAAAAGAGTCCTTGCGGTTTTGATCTCGTCAGAAAATACACCGATGGTCTCAGGCCCGATATCGAGGCAGACCCAGTCGCCCGGAATCTTCTCGTTGCTTACAATCTCTCTCCTGGCCTGGACATCCATTCTCTCTGCGGCAACATGATCGGAGGGAAGGAGAAATTTCATTTTTCCCTTCGCCCCTTCAAGAAGGTTGAGCGATAGACCGATCTGATCTCCCTCGACCAGTGATTTTCCGACTTCGAACCCTTTTGCCTTCAGAAAGGTGTAGGCCATTCCCCCTCCGATGAGAAGGGTGTCCACTTTGTTCAGAAGGTTCTGGATGACCCCGATCTTATCGGACACCTTTGCGCCGCCTAAAATGGCGACGTAGGGCTTCTGAGGATTGAGCAGAGCCTTTTCAAGACTCTCCATCTCCTTCATCATCAGAAATCCAGCCGCCACAGTCCGGATATATCGGGTCATACCTTCGGTGGAGGCGTGAGCCCGGTGGGCCGCACCAAAGGCATCATTGATATAAACATCGCAGAGGGAAGCCAGGGCTCTCGAAAAAGATTCTTCATTCTCCTCTTCTTCCGGATGAAATCGAAGATTTTCGAGGAGGAGGACTTCTCCCTCTTTCATCCTTTCAATCTGCCCTTTCACTTCTTCTCCAACACAGTCAGGAGCAAGAGAGACGCCCCTGTCAAGCAATCGCGATAATCTTTCTGCGACAGGCGCCAAACTATATTTAGGGTCCCGTTTCCCTTTAGGCCTTCCGAGATGGGAAGCAAGGATCACCTTTCCCCCTGCTCCATATATAAAATTTATTGTTGGAAGGGATGAAATGATCCGGGTATCATCCGTGATCTCTTTCTTTTCATCAAGGGGAACATTAAAATCGACCCGGACGAAGACCCGTTTCCCTTTCAGTTCGACCTGATCCACCCTTCGAATGGCCATGTTCACTCCTATCTCAGAACAACCATTTTTAGCATGATTTTCAGCTATGAACCATAAAAATGGTCTTTGGATATGGGTTAAGGTTACGAAGCCCGTTTCGTTTGACGGGAACGGTTACGTAAAAAGAATTAAAAGACGACAACCGTAGCCTTTTATTAACGATACGGGCATCGTTACCCTTACCCTTTTACTGGTGACTTTAACCCATTACTTCTTCCCGAACAGATATAGAAACAACTCCACCATCCGGTTGGAAAAGCCCCATTCATTATCGTACCAGGAAAGGATCTTGGCCAGTTTTCCGCCGATCACCTTGGTTGAGGGACCATCGACAATGGAGGAGTGAGGATTGCCGTTGAAATCGATGGAGACGAGAGGCTCTTCACAGAAACTCAGGATCCCTTTCAACTTCCCATCCGCATAGGATTTTAAAACTTTGTTCAATTCTTCAACTGTCGCCTCTTTATTCAGTCTCACCACCAGATCGACCACAGAGACATTGGGGGTCGGCACCCGGATTGCCATCCCGTCCATCTTCCCCTTCAATTCAGGGATGACGAGGGAGAGGGCGGTTGCAGCGCCGGTTGTCGTTGGGATCATCGACATCCCGGCCGCTCTGGCTCGTCGGAGGTCCTTGTGCGGAAAATCGAGGATAACCTGATCATTCGTGTAGGCATGGATGGTCGTCATCAGACCATATTCCACCCCAAACTCGTCAACCAGAATCTTGGCGATAGGGGCAAGACAGTTCGTCGTGCAGGACCCCATCGAAATGATGTGATGCTTGGAAGGATCATAATCCTTCTCGTTCACTCCGAGGACGAGCGAAACATCCGGATCTTTTGCCGGTGCGGAGATGACTGCCTTTTTCGCACCCGCCTCCATATGCTTAGCCCCTCCTTCGCGATCCGTAAACCTCCCCGTACTTTCCAGAACCACATCAACCCCTAGATCCTTCCAAGGAAGCTGGGTTGGATCTTTCAGGGCGAAAACTTTGATCTCTTTTCCATCGATGAAGATGGCGTCTTTCTTCCCTTCAATGCTCGCCCCAAATTTTCCGTGAACGGAATCGTACTTTAAGAGATGCGCCAATGTCTTAGCATCGGTGAGATCGTTGACTGCCACGAACTCCAGGTCTTTCCGGTTCAGACCAGCCCGAAGGACATTGCGACCGATTCGACCAAACCCATTAATCCCGACCCTGATTGCCATATTATTCCCTCCTTTTTAGATTCTTACATGTTTAACTTTGAGAATTTTCTTCTAACATTTTAGCCCCCTCACCCCCCTCCCTCTCCCCGCTGGGGAGAGGGGAAGGTTGAGGGGATAGAATGAACTGTTATTACCTAAATTGAGCGATCTTTTCATCCCTCACAAGGGGGGCAGGGAGGCCGAAAAGCCTTTTAGAGCGATCACCTTTGATGGGTTGAATCAACCATGAGGCCTGCCCAATCATCACCCGTTGGGTGAAAGTTCGAGGCCCATTCCCTAAATTTATAACGTATCGCATTCTAAAAGGGGTTGAGGCATCTCTGCCCCCCTTGTGAGATAGGATGAATCGCTCAATTTAGGTATTATATACCTTTTTTCAACCTTTTTCGTCAATATTTTTAGCAGCCTGAAAAAATACGGGCCCATCTTCCCAAAGAGGGGGAAACCTGGTATAGTGGGACTGCCCGGAAGGATAACATGGATAAACAAAAACGCTTGATGAGAGATCGAAATCTATTGGAAATTGTGCGGGGACTTCTCCACTCCCAGATCGCTTTTCAGGAGATCTTTAAAAGGTATAAAGAAGGCCGGCTCCGTTTTTCAGATATCGAAGGGTGGGTGGATGATAAGGGTCAGAGCCCCCTTTACAATCTGAAAGAACAATCCCATTCCCTTTTCCGCAATAGGGGAAAAGAGTCTTTCCGGAAAAAAGAATGGCTTCTCGATCTGGTCATCGGATCCATCTTTCACGAAGCGATGAAATTAAGGGAAAACATCTATCAACTTGAAAGCTATCGCCCAAAATACCTTAAATATAAACTTCATATTGGAAAATCCGCTTATGAGAGGGATTATTCCCAGCAATTTGAACGGATCATCTCAAAGGCAGGACAGGGCGTTCTTCTGGGCGTAACGGAGATACGATCTCTTTTCCATGATGCCGCGGAACAATTGATCGACCTCTTTAAAGAAAAAGGCCACAACCCCTACCTGGTTCGATTCCTGCTGGAGCACCACTCTCTCCTGCAGAAGGTTTATGGGTCTCAAAAAGGGAAGGAAATATTTAGCCTCATTTTTGAGGGAGGATTACAGGAGGCTTATGATCGGGCTGGCCGAAGTTATCTTTTGAGCGGACATTATGACCTCTCTTCGAGTTACTTTTCAAAAGCGTTGGAACTGGGGCCTCCTCACAGCGAGCTCCTTTTTCTATTGTATTTCAGTCTCGGGATGAATGCCTATTATAAAAACCTTCACTTGCAAACCCTATCATTCTGGAGGAAGCTGATTTCACCCCGTTTGAGGAAATATTTTATAAAACATTACGTCCGGCAAATTGAGGAGGTTTGCCATATGATCGCTTCCGACTGGAATGAGGAGGGTAAACCCAAACTGGCCCAAAAGGCGCTTTCCCTTGCCGATCAGGCTAAAAAAATGTTAGGATAAATTTAAAGGAGAGTTGTGAGATGCCGATCTATGAATACCAATGCAGTCACTGCCACCATGAGTTTGAAAAACTTGTTTTCAACTCTTCGCAAAAGATCATCTGTCCCGAATGTAAAAGCAAGAAGGTGGGCCGGATGATGTCCGCCTTCGCCTTTTCGAGCGGAGGAAAATTTAAGAGCACTGCCAGTTCCTCCTGTGGTAGCTGCTCCTCCACCAGTTGTTCCACCTGTGGCTCCTCATAACATTGACGAATGGCTCGAATGATAACGAATTTCACGAATATTCGTTTCATTCGCTACTATTCGTTTCATTCGTGTTACAGGTTGGTCAGATGTCGTCTTGCTTCCATCTCCTCCTTCAGCGAAACATCATCTTGAAGCCCTTTTAGAACCTCGTCGATCAATTGAATCATCTTCCCCTTCTCCTCCGGCAGTTTGCCGTGGAGGGGGACGAGGTTAGAAATGTGGTCGCTTAAAAACTGGGAGGTGACCTTGAGCTCTTTCAGCAGAAGCCTCGTCTCCTTCAGAATCGTCTCCGGAGATGCCGGTTGAAAACACCCCTCTTCCATGGCATCGTATAATTGGGAGTTGGGTTGGGGAACAAATGTCCGGACGCGTATAAAGTGAGGGTCAATCTGATTCAGGACATCTGCTGTTCCTCTCGCGTGTTGCTCCCACTTTTCTTCCCCGCCGATTCCAAGCAACACATACAAGGAGTATTCAAAGCCAGCCTGTTTCGCCTTTCTTCCCGCTTCGATCATCTCCTCTGGCGTCGCCCCTTTATCAATCTCTTTCAAAAGTTCCCTATCCCCTGTCTCAAGGCCCACATGAAGTCTATTTAATCCCGCTTCATAGATTTGCCGCAAGTCCTCGATCGGTTTCTTGGCAATCGTCCTGGCCCTTGCGTAACTGGTCACCCTTTCAATATGGGGGAACGAAGAATATAAAAAATTTAAAATCTTGATCAACTCATCAGTCTTATAAACCAGGCTATTGGAATCCCCGATAAAGACGGTTCGGACTTGATCGCTATAGAGTTCCCTCGCCATGGAGATATCCTCAAGCACCTCCCCAGGTTCTCTCCTTTCGAATTTCATCCCTTTATACATGGAACAGAAGGTGCACCGATTCCAGGGACACCCTCTCGTCACTCTCAACAGGAGACTGTTTGCCTCACTCGGTGGCCGAAAAGGCGGAAAGTCATAATCCCTTCTTCTCAATCCGAATCTTCCAAGAGTCATCATCTACCTCCATCAAAGTGTCTAAAATTAAAAGTGCCTAAAGTGACTAAAGTTAAAAAATCATTGTTACAGCGATCCCTTTTTTCTCAAAACGTTCCTTTAAATCCATTCCAATAACATTAAAATAATCATCTGTGAGATAAGCGTCCAGTCCATTTTTTCGGTAGACCCCTTTCACCTTGTTCGGATAATTCACCCGGTCGATGAGCACTTCATCGACCAGCCCCTCCAGCATCTTCACCAGGGAGGCCGGCTTTAAGGGAAGCAGGGGTCCGACGAAAGCATAGGTTCTTATCTTCTCGTTGCGAAGGGTTTCCAATGCCTTGATCCGGGAAGGAATGGAAGGGGAACAGGGCTCGAGGAGCTTCCTCATCGCTTCATCATGGGTTGTAACGGTCAATCCCGCTTCGATTTTTTTAAACCGTTTAAAAAGATCGAGGTCCCTCAGGCAGAGAGGTGAACGGGTCAGCAGGTTGACCGGAAACTGCTTATCCAGAAGCGCTTCCAGGCATCCTCGGGTAATCTTATATATTTTCTCAATGGGCTGGTAGGGGTCAGTCACTGTGCTGATGGCGACTATCCCCGGTTTTGCCCTTTTCAACTGATTCTTCAGCAGTGAGGGAGCGTTTACTTTGACATCAATAAACTCGCCCCATGGTTCTTTATGGCCCGTGAAGCGCTTCATGAAACCGGCATAACAGTATCGGCATCCGTGCTCGCAACCCACATAGGGATTAAGACAGTAATCAAAACCGGAGATTGCCGTTCTGGTGAGAACGGTCTTGGCAAAAATCTCTCTCACCTTCATAAGATAATTATAACGTTGAGGGAAGAAAATCGAAAGGTCTAAAATTTAGAAAAGGATATTGTTTCAAAAGAAATTCCTAGATCGGGACTTACTGGATGGGAAATTCAGGGAAAGGGGGAAGAGAGGCTTCGACTCCTTTTCGGGCATAGATTTCCCCCCCCTGGGAATAGATCTTCTGAAAAAACTCGAAGATGTGAATCTCTCCTCTTTTTGTCTTTTGCCATAGCCCGTAGAGATGATGGGCGGTGATAAAACTGATATTATATCGAACCAAGAGGTCAATGAGCTCCTTCGAAATATGGCTTTTCTCTCCTCTTTCGGAAATGGGAAGTCGAATATGAGTGCTCGCTATGATCAGGGATTTTTCATTCTCCTTCTTCTCTTTCTCAAACTGGAAGATACGATTCATCTTCGGATGAGTCCGATCGGCCTCTCCTTCATACATCATCACCTGCATCCCGAACAATTTCTGAGTATTGGGAATCTTTAAAATTCGGTCCACAGACTGATATTGGATCCCGGGGCCGATTAAAAATCCCAGATCTTTAAAGATGGCGTGGACGGTATCAAGCAAGAGCATTTCGTTTTTAGGCCAGAGGAGCGTCTCGATGGTGAAAAAGTCCTGTTCTTTAATCGTTGTCGAATCCTTTTGAGAGATCTTATCAATTTCTGACCTTAAGAAATCCTTCCTTGCGCTTGCTTTTTCAGTGCTTCTCCCTTCTACGCGCCCGACAATGAACATTAGAATAAGGCAGATCAGCGGGATGAGAAGCCTCGTCTCCTCCTCATACATAATGGCGCTATAGATTGCAAAAGTAGCAAGAAAAAGCTGAAACAGGACTAACATTATCGAAACCTTTTAAAAATGGAGTGATAACAACATGTTAAAGGCAGAATAATTTAAAGCAATTTCTATACCAATAAGGGACAACTTAAATTAACTAATATTATCAAATAGTTAGGTTAATAACCCTGGGGTTTGGCCTAAAATTGACCCTAACTATATTACATAATTTGAACGAAAAATGTCATTTTTATCCAATCGTAACATCCCTGCTTTTCCGGTCAAATCACTCAAAACAACCAAGCTGGCACTGGCTGATTCTGATATTGATTTCGTTCATAATCTGTCCCATTTCCTTTTTCGAGACGCCGAAATCCTCCGCTATCTTGAAACACACAGCACAGGGAACTTTTCCGTCTTTTGATTTCTCTAATATCATCTCTTCTAATCTTTTGCGGTCCATCATTTCACCCTCCACCTCTCTTTTTGGAAATATAAATCCCATATTCAAAACCATCCACCAGCGCTAAAAAGGAAGCTTTGCATATATTTTCAGAGAATGACTTCACTTTCCAGGCTTCCTGTCCATTGCCGAAAAGAATCTCCACCTCCACACCTGCGGCCGTCCCTGCTCCCGGGGCGAAGATCCTCGAAGAAAAATCGATCAATTTCACATCGTCAATTTCAGGGAAGATCGACTTGAGAGACTTCTTCAGCACCTTAGCGAGAGCATCCACGGGTCCCACCCCTGTATCCGCCTCGTGCATCTCTTTTCCATTCGCCCTGAGCATGATGGTCGCTTCCGGGCATACGCCATCGTCAATCAAGCGATAATTTCCGATGACCTCAAAGTGGGGCTTATAGCCGGACATGGACCTTAAGACATTCAAATACTTTGTCGCATCTTTGACTTTCTCCTCCGCCAATGTTCTCCTCCTGATATGGGATGGCCTTTATTACATTCCTATTTGTTAAAGTTGTCAAGATAAATCATAGAGAGCTCCTGGAAAACTACTTTTCGCTCCCTGATTACACAGATTTCAAAAAAAATATTCCACAGATTTTTCTTTATTTATCAATGGATTTCTAATCGGTGTAATCAGTCCCTAATCGGTGTAATCAGAGATTTCTGGACTTTTTAAGAAATCTCATTATAGAGAGCTCTGAAAAACCACCTCACGTTCTCTTGATTACAGAGATTTTTGAAATTTTTCAAAAATCTTTTATAATGGATGAAGAACAGGTCAAAAATCTATCTCCCAAAGGAGCAAAACAATGAAACTCGGCGGCGTCATCCCTCCCATTGCCACGCCTTTTGAAAAGGGAAACCTTGCCCTGGACAGGCTGAAAGAGAATTTTAACAAATGGAACAAAACAGGGCTCTCCGGCTATCTCATCCTGGGATCCAATGGAGAAGCGGTCTATTTGAACGAAAAAGAGAAGATCAAGGTCATGGAGGCATCAAGGGAATCAATTCCCCAATCAAAAGTGATGATCGTTGGAACAGGGGCGGAATCAACACAGGAGACCATTCGCTTTACAAATCAGGCGGCAAAAGTGGGCGCTGATTTCGGCCTTGTGGTCACCCCTTCCTACTTTAAGGGTTCGATGAAACCGCAAGTCCTCTATGACCACTTCATCGCCGTGGCGGATTCTGCAAAGATAGGCATCCTTCTTTACAATGTCCCTCAATTTACCGGAATCAATCTCGACGCTGAAGTGGTGGCGAAATTATCCTTCCATCCCAATATCGTTGGAATTAAAGATAGCTCCGGGAACATCGGCCAACTGAACGATATCATCCACCTTTCGAGCAAGGGGTTTGCGGTTTTTGTGGGCTCCGCGCCCGTCTTTTTCCCCGCCCTCTGCATTGGGGCGGTAGGAGGAATCCTCGCTGTGGCAAATGCCGCTCCGGAGGAATGCGTCCGGATCCTCAGCCTCACCCATCAGGAGAAAATGGCTGAGGCAACGGCAGCGCAGAACCGCTTAACTCCTCTTGCCAAAGCGGTGACGGTGAAATACGGGATCGGGGGGTTGAAGATGGCAATGGATCTTGCCGGCTACTTCGGCGGAAACCCGAGACTGCCTCTGAAAAGACCCGGGAAAGAGGTTGAGGAAGATCTGAAAAAGTTATTGGCTCAGATGAAAAAATGACAGACCGAAATGGATTTCATTAAACATAAGGCATGAAATCCGATTAATTGCTTTCTTTGCTATCCCATCGCTTCGAGGACAACCTCGGTAATATCCTTCACCTTCAATTTGATCTTATGCTTTCTTGCATAACCCGAGATGGTCCGGATGCACTGCTGGCAGGAGGTCACAACTTCCTCGGTTCCTGTCCTCTGGATCTCTTCGATCTTTCTCTGTGCAATGGCAGCGGAGAGCGCCGGATCAATCATCTCAAGGTCTCCTCCTCCGCCACAGCACACACTCAACTGGCGATTCCCCTCTAACTCAATCAGGTTCAATCCTGGAATTTTCTTTAAAATATTTCTGGGGGCGTCGAAGACCTTGCTGTTTCGTCCCAGATCGCAGGGATCATGATAGGTGACGGTTCTGTCGGCTCCATTCTGGAACGCGATCTTTCCCTCTCCGATCAGCCTTTCTATGAATTGAGTCGAGTGAAGCAGTTCGGCATCCGTCTGATACTTCTCCTTCCAGGTATGGAAGCAGGAAGGACAGGCAAAGACAACCGTTTCAGCGCCTATGTCTTTCACCTTCTCCTGATTGTGTTCGACCAGCTTCTGCATCTTATCCTTCATTCCCGCCTGGATGAGCGGAAACCCGCAGCACCATTCCTCTCCTCCCAGAATGGTGAAGTCGACATCCGCCTTATTCAGAATTTGAATAAACGTCTGCGGGATCTTATGGGCCATCGGGTAGAACGCCGCCACGCATCCCACAAAGTAGATGACTTTCGCCTTCTCTTTCTGAAACCGATGATCCGGGATCCCCTCTAATTTGTCCATCCACAGGGTGCGGTTCACATTCGGCTCGTTCAAAATGTTGTAATGGCTCTCCAGCGCCTCAACCACCCGATCGATCACCTTCGGGTACTGTTTCCGATCCACCAGACATTCCCGTCCTGCTAAAACGCCCTGATTGGTCTCCACCGCCGGAAAACAGGTCTGGGTGCAGAGCCTGCAACCCGTACACCGGAAGAGCGTCTCCTCGATTTCGGGTGTCCAGTCGATTTTGCCTTCGATGATCGCTTTTACAAGAGCATTCTTGCCGCGGGGGGTAGCCCATTCCCTTCCTGCAACGGTATAAACAGGGCAGTGGGCCAGGCAAAAACCGCAATGGTTGCACTTGGCCACCTCGTCGTAGAACTGCACTTTCAACTCATCTCTATTCATAAATGAACTCCTTACTCTTTCTACACAACGGGGTATAAATCCGAAATTCGAAGCACGAAACAATATCAAATGTCCAAAACCCCAATTTTCTAAACAGAGGAAGTTTCAAATTTTGGATTTAGAAATTGTTTCGGATTTCGATATTCGGATTTCGAATTTTTGGTACATTAGATTCTTCCCACAAATCTTCCCGGGTTGAGGATTCCTTTTGGATCGATCTCTTTCTTCAATCGCCGCATGATCTCATAATCGCCTCTGGGTTCTCCCCAGACATCGATCCTCTTTTTGATGTCAGGAGGAGCCGATTCGACGACCAGGTGACCTTCGTTTTTGACAGCAACTGAGGAAAACTCCTTTATGAGGTTGAGCAAGGATTCTTTTTTGGATCGCACGCCTTTGCCGGCCAAGACATAGGAGTAAAGTACCCCGTTTCCGGAATGGCAGATGAGTCCGCAATCGACTCCGGATTCTCTGGCTATTTTTTCATAACTGCCCATCACCTCTTCGCATCTCGAGATTAAAAAATTGGATTTGAAGGAGATGAAATTTGCCCCCTCTTCTGCCAGTCCCTCTGAAAAGTCTTGTATCGCCTTCCAGAAGGAGGGGTGGGTTTCCGAAGCAAGAACCGCTATTTCAAGGGCTCCTTTTTTCTTCGCCCTTTCCCCTATTTCCGAGACCTGCCGCTCAATGCTTTCAGCCACACCATCTAATCCGATGGCAACAAGATAATTCCCCTGCTGGGCTATCGGAGGCTTTATCTTCTTCACAACCATTTCGTTCAGGATCTCGATGGAAGATGGAAGGTATTGGGACTGGAGGATTTCACGTCCAAATTGAACCGCTTCCTCCAGTCTGACAAAAGGGAGGAGCAAGGTTGCCGTTCTTTCCGGAAGGGGTAGAAGTTTAAAAGTAATCTCACAGAGGATTCCCAGCGTCCCGTAAGAACCGATCAGAAGTTTACACATATCATAGCCGGAAACATTCTTTACCGTCTTTCCGCCTGAGGCAACGATATCCCCATTGGGAAAGACGGCCTTTGTTCCAATGATCAAATCCCTCGCTGTGCCATAAAGCAGTCTCCTGGGTCCGCTCGAATTGGTCGCCACAATCCCGCCCAGCGTGGCCTTCTTTGTAAAGGGCGGATCCAGCGGAAGGAAATATCCCTTCCCTTCCTGTGACAATCTCTTCTGAGCCTCGCCAAGAGGGATTCCACATTCCGCCGAAAGGGTTAGATTGTCACAGTCGCAGTCCGTCATGCGATTGAGGCGGAGAGTGGAAAGAACGACATTCATTTTTTGGGGTATTCCGCCCATTCCCAACTTCGTCCCATTCCCCATGGGAAGGAGGGTCAGGGATTGCTCATTGGCATACGCGACAACTTTTGAAACCTCACTGATTGTTCCAGGAAAGACAACAACCTTGGGTCGCTTTCCGTCCAATCCATAGTCTTTGAGATTATCGGGTTCTTTTATAATATGAGATTCCCCGACGATCTCTTTCAATCTCCAAACCAGTTTTTCAGTTTTGGGCATATCCCTTGCTCCCTCACCCATCCATTCCCTCTCCCTCAAGAGGCTGTGTCGGTATCAATTTAGCTGTTTGAAAAAACATTTAAAACCCCTCCTCACCTCCCTTTGCCAAAGGGAGGAAAAAGGATTTCCCCCTTTTGACAAAGGGGGATGAAGGGGGATTAGATGTCTTTTTTCAAAGCCTTAAAGTGATACCTGTGTCGTAATTCGCCATTCACCCTTCGACACGCTCAGGGCGAACGGCCCTGCCTGCGGTAGGCAGGGAAGGGGGTGAACTGTTAATGTTATGTCTGAACCTCCGGTAAAATCTTTCCGGGATTATAGATATCTTCCGGATCGAAAGCCTTCTTCACCTTTCTCATTGCGGCGATATCCTGAAGAGAGAAGACGAAAAACATCTCCTTCATCTTTTCCGTGCCAATCCCATGCTCCCCGCTGATGGTCCCGCCTGCATCGGCGCATAATTTCATGATCTCGGAGCCTGCCAGATGCACCTTCCTCAGCTCCTCCTCGTCCCTTTCGTCAAAGAGGATGAGGGGATGGAGATTTCCATCTCCCGCATGAAAGACATTCGCGATGGTAAGGCCATACTTCTTGCTCACCTCCATGACCTGGGCCAACACCTCGGGTAGTTTGGTCCTCGGCACCGTTCCATCACAGACAAGATAATTGGGACGGAGTCTTGAAATGGCGCCGAATGCCCCTTTCCGGCCTGCCCAGAGCTGTGTTCTTTCGGCCTCTGTCTTTGCAGATTTTACCTCACGGGCGTTATTCTTCCTGCAGATCTCCATGATTCGTTCCGCCAGCCTCTCCATCCCATCTTTGAGCCCGTCGAGCTCGATGAGAAGAACTGCTTCTGCGTCGAGAGGAAAACCCGCATGAACCGATTCCTCGACAGCCTTGATCGTCAATTTGTCGAGGATTTCGAGCGTAGCCGGAACAATGCCATCGGCAATGATGGCGGAAACCGTTCTGCCGGCATCCTCCAGCGAATTATAGATGGCCAGCATCGTCTTAACCGCTTCGGATTTGGGCATGATCCGTAGAGTTAAGTGGGTGGCAATCCCCAGCGTTCCTTCTGAGCCCACCAGAATCCCTGTCAAATCGTACCCCGGAGCATCCAGGACCTTTCCGCCCACCTGAATCACCTCTCCGTCAGACAGGACAACCTCAGCTCCCAAAATATGGTTTGTCGTCACCCCGTACTTGAGGCAGTGCGGCCCTCCTGAATTCTCAGCAAAATTTCCTCCGAAGGTGGAGACTTTTTCGCTGGCAGGGTCTGGTTGATAGACATATCCATGACGGGCCAACTGATTTTTCAAGGCAAGGGTAAAGAGACCTGTTTCCACCACGGCCCTCTGGTTCTCGATATCGATCTCAAGGACCTTGTTCATCCTGGAGAAGTGAAGGATGATCCCGCCCTTGGTGGGAATTGTCCCACCGCTCAGATTCGTCCCTGAACCTCTCGCAATGACAGGAATCTTCTCGCGGTGACAGAACCTGACGATTTCAGAGACCTCCTGGGTCGAACCCGGGAAGGCAATGCAATCAGGTTTTCCCTTAAAAAGGGAAGCATCATAACCATAAAGCAACAGATCCGTCTCCGAGGAGAGAATATTCTCCTTGCCTACGATCTTTGACAGCTCCTCGACCATTTGTTCGCGGTTCATAGATCCTCCTTAAAATTCAAAATAGGACACAGAGAATTGGAGACGCGGCGACGCGGTGAATTAAAAAGTTTTTTCACCCTATCTCCGTGTCTCCCTATCTCCCTATCGGACCTTTCTCCAACCGATCTCCCACTTGCAATCCTATCGACTGAGCAAATTCAATCGGTCCCACTTTATCGCCCTTATCCGCTCTCAATTTGCCGACGACGATGATTCCGCCCGGAACAGCGATTTCAAGCCCTTTTTTTTCAATGGCCACAACCTCCCCAGCCCCCTCTCCTGCTGGCAAAACCTTTTTTTTCGCATCGTAGAATCTTATTCTCTTTCCTTTAAATGTGGTATAGGCCCCTGGCTGGGGATCACAGCCCTTGATTAAATTATAAATCTCATCAACCGGTTTTGTAAAATCGATGGACGCAACCCGATCATCACAGGGAGGTTCATAGGTGGCCTTCGAATCATCCTGGGGAATTCTGGGTGCCTTTCCCTTTTTGATCAAATCGACCGCCTCCACGATGGCTTCGATTCCCATGGAAAAGAGTTTATTGAAATAGAGGAAACCGGTCGTCTCTTCCGGGCCAATCTCAACCTCTTTTTGCAGCAAAATGGGACCGGTGTCGATCCCCTTGTCTGCCCAGAAAATGGTTAAGCCCGTTCTCGTATCTCCCTGAATGATTGCCCAGTTTATTGCACTGGCTCCCCGGTGCCGGGGAAGCAGGGATGGATGGTAGCAGATCGTTCCGAGGGATGGGATATTCAGGATCCGCTCCGGAATGATATCCGTCACAAAAGCAAGAATCGCCAGTTCAGGCCTCAACGTGAGATACTCGTCGTGGGCCCGTGGATCTTTCATCAGGGCAGGCCGGAAGGCGGGAATCCCTTTCTTTTGAGCAAGTGAAGCGATTGGATCTCCTCTCTTATCCGGAGGAGAAAAGACGCCGACCACTTCTTCACCTTTCTGGATCAAAGTCTCCAGAACCTTCTCTCCAAAAGGACCCTGACCAACGATAATGATTCGCATGGTCGCCTCAAAAAAGGGGACAGGCTCCTTTTTACCCGCTTAATTTAAGTTGAAAAGAAACGGTCTAAAAAAGTAGCCCGCCCTCTTTTTTATTTCTTTCTCTTGGCATCAAAAGCCGAGATCTCATCCACAGTGGCAAGGATGGTCCTTGCGTTCTCATAGACCGGGGTATCCACCATCTTTCCCAGATAGGAGACGGCGGCCGCGCCTTTGGCAATTCCCTCTTCTTCAAAAACCTTTACCACTCCCTTTGCCCAATCCACATCCTCCGGCGCCGGTGTGTAGATCCGGTGGGAAGGTTCGATCTGGCTTGGATGGATGAGCATTCTCCCCTCATAACCCAACTGACGGCCGAAGCGTGTGTTCTTCTCAAAGGCTTCCGTATCCTTGAAGGCCACAAAGGGACAGTCAATGGCGATACAGCCTGCAGCTCTGGCGGCAACAGCAGTATGAGCTCTTGCATAAAACTGCTCATCCCCTTCAGAGGTAAGTTTCACCCTCATATCCTTTGTATAATCGACTGCGCCGAAGATGAGGGAGTTGACCCTTTTGCTCGCAATGGCTGAGGGATAGGCATTGATCACCCCTTTTGCTGTTTCAATGAGGAGCTGGATGGCGATGCTTCCTACAGGAAGCCCTCTTCTCCTCTCGAGTTCCTCCAACTTCCAGTCCAGGCGCTGGACATGATCCGGTCCTCCGCATTTGGCTAAACAGACTCCTGAAAGCCCCTCATAGACAATGGCTTCGAGGTCATCATTGGTCATCAGAGTTTCCCAGTTGTTGATTCGGGAATAAACCGTGGAGCCACTGGAGCCGGCAAATTTCAGGTTCTCCCGGACCATCTCACGGGCCTTTACCTTCTCTGCCGGTGGGACAGAGTCTTCCAGGTCAAGGGTGATGATATCAGCCGGTGTTTCAGGGGCCTTCGACACCATCTTCTCATTATTTCCCGGAATGTAAAAAACAGATCGCATTACAGTCATAGTACACCTCCCATAATTCCTAATTTCGAAATTCGAATATCGAAATCCGAAACAAATTCAAATTTTCAAAATTCAAATATCATACGTTTTTTGTTTCGAACATTTAAAATTTTGCCATTTCCGCCAAAGGCGGATCCGCTTTTCGCGGATGAGATTGTTTCGAATTTCGGATTTCGTGCTTCGGATTTATTTGTTACATAACACTCCACGATAAATATTTGGAACAAAAATCATATATTTAACAACCTTTTCAATGTTGGAGCGATCTCATCGGGTCGGTCCACCACATGGACTCCCGCCTCTTTAAGGGATTTGATCTTGTCTTTTGCCGACCCTCTTCCCCTCTCGATAATGCTCGATGCATGAGAGAATCGCATCCCTTCAGGAGCCCATGCCCCGGCAACAAAAACGACAAGGGGCTTTGTAAATTCTTTCTTTCTCACCGCTTCTGCGGCTTCTTCCTCATAAGGACCGCCGATTTCACCGAACATTGCAACAGCCTTGGTGTCCGGATCTTTCTCGAACAGAGGCAATATGTCGCCGCAGGATGTGCCCAGTACCGGCTCTGTCCCTATGTGCAACACCGTGCTCACACCCATCCCTGCTTCTTTAATGGCCCAGGGAACCGTCCCGGACTGTCCCCCGCTACGTGAGATCACTCCAACGGGTCCGGGCACAAAGACCCTCTTGGCAAACTCAGGAGTTCCACCGAGCCAGCCCATTACCGCGATTCCGGGACTGATGACCCCGATGGATCCTGGTCCGAGGAGACGGACTCCTTTCAATTTGGCATAGGCCATCATCTCAAGGATATCATACAGAGGAACACGCTCAACGGGCATAACAATAAACTTAATTCCACCATCAACAGCCTCAAAAACAGCATCTTTGAGCCCTGGCCCTGGCACAAAGGTCACGCTGGCATCGATACGGCCTCGGGCCCTGACCGCTTCTTCAACGGTATTGTAGACAGGTATTCCGGAGATTTCCTCTCCGCCCCGTCCGGGCGTCACGCCTGCCACCACTTTGGTGCCATATCCTTTCATAAAGGCCGCCCGTGCCGACCCCTCTCTTCCGGTAATCCCCTGAACTAAAACAGTCGTATTTTTTTCAAGCAAAATAGCCATTTCTCACTCCTTTTTATTTATGTTCCCACCCATCCTCTCTTCCCTTGAGGCTTTGTGGTATGATGAAAAAACCCGACCCCTTGAAAAGGGGGAGAGGCAGTCAGGTGGAGAAGATTTAGAGCGGTAACCTTTAATCTTTCTAATTCAAACGTGCCAAGCGTATTAAAACATTTGATTTTGTTCAAACGACAGTTTCCCATAATTTAAAAGACCCGCATTCTAAAGCTTCGGAACCTGACTGCCTCTCCCCCTTTGCTTACCAATACGTCAAAGTCTCCTTGGGGGGAGATGGGTCAAGGGTTCTGTTTATGAAAGTGATAGTCCCCGTTTTTCCAAATACTCTTTCAATCCGGGGATTGGAGCCTCGATCTTAATCGCTTTATTTCCTCTGAACCAGCATTCATATTCACAGGCCAGGCATTCCGTCCCAACCCTTTCGGCATATGCAGCATCCCCTCCAAGAGCCGGTTTTCCATCCTTGATCACTAAAATCCCTCGAGCGAAGAGCTTGCATCCCGCCGCACACGCATGCGTCTTGCAATCCACGCATTTGCTCTCATCTATGATGACCTTGATCGTTCTCTCTTGAAACTCAATCATCGTCTACTCCTCCTTTACCCTCCGAAGCCTTTAAGACTGTGTCGCAATTAGTGTTTTGTCACCCTGAATTTATTTCAGGGTCTCGTAACTATTGGATTCTATTAGATGCTGAAACAAGTTCAGCATGACATTTCTCTCTGTTTTCCTCTTACGACACAGTTTATTATCGCAGGAGGGTTTACTCCTTTATCCCTCTATCCTTCCGATATTCGAGGATCAGGGCTTTCATTCTCTTGGCTAAAAATTGGGTCTCATACACCTTATCACTTCCGTAGAATTCGAATCGTCCGGGTAAATCGCTTGTCCCTTCCTTTAATATCTCCATTGACTCCTTCTCCCTGTTCCCGCAGAGAAGGATCACACATGGAAAACCGGGCCTTTTCGGTATTTCCTCCCGGAGGGCTTTCACCACGCCGTGGGCATGATGCCACTGCTCCTGATTGGCCACAATGAATCCGCCTAACATATATCCTTCAATTCCCGGCTGATTGATAATCAATTTGGCGGCACGGTAAACCTTTGCCGCAGTGGGGTTTCCGCTTGTATCCGCATAGTTGGCGATTTTTAATCCCTGCCGGTTCAGCGCATCCACTCCGAGGATCGCTCCTCCTCCTCCGATGCCGTGATACCCTACATAGTTTAGCTCTTTGATCTCCGTAGCCATCTGGGCAATATAACAGGTCCCTCGCAGGTCTCCTTCCTCAATCTGCCAGGCGACCTTGTCCAGCTCCGTCGGAGGTGTTGATGCTTCCCTGGCTACTTCGATCCCTAATTCCGGGTGACGGAAGACTGAGGAGTCGTCAATGGCCATCCGGCAATCTCCGGCCAGGATATTTCCTTCCTTCGTTAAGACAAGGGGGTTGATCTCGGCCGTCCGGCAGTTATAAGCCTTAAAAGTCTGAAACAGGCCCATGATGGCCTGGGCAATGCTCTGAAGGTGCTGGTTTGGAACCTTCAGTTGAACGGCAAGGTTGAGGGCATCATAGAGCCGGAAACCCCTGAGAACATCCACGGTGGTCTGGGCAATCTTTTCAGGGGGAACGGATTCGATATCCACGCCGCCCTCGGTGCTGAACATGACGATTGGCGCCCTGACTTCCCTCGAGGCATCGATGATCACGCCGACATAATACTCCTTATCGATATCGAGTTTCTCCTCGATCAGGACCTTTTCCACTGTCAGGTCCTTCAGGGTGGACCCTAACAAATCGCCTGCGACCTTCTCCGCCTCCTGGGGATTTGAGGCGAACTTAATGCCTCCGGCCTTTCCCCGGCCTCCTGCCCAGATCTGCGCCTTTATAGCCACGGGTTTTCCGATCTTTCCGGCAATCTTTCCCGCCTCCTGAGGGGTGGTGGCCACTTCCCCCTGAGGAATTGGCACTTTTGCCGTTTTGAGCAATTGTTTTCCCTGATATTCATACAATCGAGCCATAACAACCTCCTGACTTATCTATAAACTGTTTAATTTCTTCATTTGAGGTATTCACATTGTCATTCCCGCCCCGATTTCCATCGGGATAAACTCCGGCGGGAATCCAGACGCCGTCCCCCGGATCAAGTCCGGGGCAGGCTCTGCGAAACTTGTCCCTGTGAAAACAGGGAGCAGGGAACTAAACAATAACGAGACTCTGGATTCCTGTTTGCACAGGAATGACAAAATTTTTTTAGATATCTATAAATTTTTTCCCTTATAACAAATGGTGAACGCCTTGTCAATAAAATTCAAATGGTAAGACTTTTAAACCAGTGGGAAGGTTAGAATGGCCTTTTAAAATCTCTTCCCTGCTCCTTTTCAAAAGAAAAAGAGAGGAGAAACCTTATCTTTTTTTCTAAACGGGGATAACACAGCGTTTTCCAAAGAGTTAAAGTACTCTTTTTTGCTTGACAAAAATTTTTAAAAATGCTATAGGTCATCTACCTTTGTTGAGAAATGATCAAATAAGAAATGGTCTGTCCAATTTTGGAGTCCACTCATTTTAACACAATTTCCCCAGAGGTTGCTCATCCGGTCGAGTTTTTAGCTGTAATATCGAACCCAAACCATATGGGAATCTTCGCTGTCTCAAGGTATCTAAAAAATCTTGAAATCTTATCCTTATAAGAAAAGAAGTTGGATGTCTTGAAATGAGGCAAGAAATATCCTATAGAAAAGCTAATATTCGGCAATCAATCGGTTTTCGAATGTGAATATAATAGGGAAAGGAGGTGAATTTTTTTAATTCATCGGTCAGTTTTCCAGTTTCTATGTTTCAGGAGATATTGGGCTTTTTGAAAGAAGATTAATTCCAAACTCATTTAAGGAGGAAGGCATGATTAAAAAAGATAAGAAAATAAAAGAAGAGAAGGTTTCACGCCGCAGTTTTTTAAAGGTTGCGACCGTTGCCGCGGGTGCGGCCGCTGCCTTGGGCTTTCCCGCAGTAAAGCGCGCCTCGGCCCAGACACCCATCACACTCAAGATGCAGAGCACCTGGCCCACCAAGGATATCTTTCATGAAATGTTTGAGAAATGGGCAAAAAAGGTGAATGACATGGCCGGGGGCAGATTGAAGATCGATGTGCTCCCTACAGGCGCTGTGGTTCCGGCGTTTGAGCTGATTGAGGCAGTCAGCCGGGGCACTCTGGACGGAGGCCATGGCGTTCCGGCTTACTGGTTCGGAAGGAACCGGGCAGTCAGTCTCTTCGGCACCGGACCGTCATTCGGTCTTGACGCTGACGGACTCTTGTCCTGGATCTACTACGGCGGAGGTCTGGAACTCTATAACGAATTGATCCAGGATGTCTTGAAGATGAACGTGGTCTCCTTCTTCACCGGTCCGATGCCCACCCAGCCCCTCGGGTGGTACAAGAGCGAAATCAAGAAGCCCGAGGATCTCAAGGATCTGAGGTACCGGACAGTCGGTCTTTCCGCCAGCCTCTTTATGGAAATGGGAGCGGCCGTTAAGATCATCCCGGGGGGCGAAATCATCCCCTCCATGGAGCGGGGCGTTCTCGATGCGGCCGAGTTTAACAACATGTCCTCTGACAAACTCCTCGGTTTCCCGGATGTCCGGAAGATCTGTATGATCCAGAGTTACCATCAGCCCTGCGAGTTCTTCGAACTGATGTTTCACAAGGCCAAGTTTGACGCACTGCCAAAAGACCTCCAGGCGATCTGCAAGTATGCGGCCTATGCCCAGTCGTCGGATATGACCTGGGAATTCTATAAGCGAAACTCAGATGACATGATTGAAATGGAAGAAAAGCGAGGGGTCAAGTTCATCACAACACCCAAGTCCGTGCTCAAGGCCCAGCTCATTGCATGGGACAAGATCATTGAGAAGGAAAGCAAGGAGAACCCTATCTTTGCCAAGATAATCAAGTCTCAGCGTGAATACGCAGCCCGTGCGGTGCGTTGGCGGGAGGAAGTGATGGTCAATAATCAAATGGCTTATGAACACTGGTTCAAGAAGCCGCCTGTAAAACCAGCTCCAAAACCGGCGGAGAAACCAGCTCCAAAGCCAGCAGTGAAGCCGCCTGCAAAGAAGTAAAGGCTAAGGCGTTGATCATTGGGGACGTCCCGGTCATATTTACGGGGCGTCCCATATTTTTATATTGAAGAGAAAAGAGACTGATCCATTCTATCTACAGGAGATGCACACAATGGATAAATTGGCTAAAACAATAGATAGGATTAACCTCCGGGTTGGAAAGATAATTGCCTGGCTCTTCCTACCGCTCGTTTATGTGCTGGTCCATGAGATTATTGCGACAAAGGTCTTCGCCAAGCCTACGGCTTGGGCCTATGATGCGAGCTACATGCTCTATGGCACGATCTTCATGATGGGGGCGGCTTACACCCTTGCCATTGACGGCCATGTCCGGGGCGACATCATCTACCGGCTCTGGAAACCGAGGGTTCAGGCGACCATTGACCTGGTCCTTTATCTTTGCATCTTTTATCCCGCAATCATCGCCCTCCTGATCGCCGGTTGGTCCTATGCCTCTTACTCCTTTTCCGTCAATGAGAAATCGCTTCAAAGCCCCTTAGGGCCGATCATCTGGCCACTCAAGATGGTGATTCCCGCAACCGCATTTCTCCTATTGATCCAGGGAGCTTCCCAGGTCATCAAGTGTATCCGCTGTCTCCAGCGGGGGAGGTGGAGCCATGAGTCTTGAAGCCCTTGGAATGATCATGCTGGGGTTGCTCTGCATCGCCATTTTTGTTGGCTTCCCCACTGCCTTCACCCTTTTAGCCCTCGGATTTTTCTTCGGATGGGGCGGCTTCGGATGGGAACGTGTCTCTAACCTTATGGTTTCACGAGCTTTTTTCGTCATGTCGAATGATGTGCTCATCCCGGTAGCCATCTTTATCTTCATGGGTTATCTGGTCGAGCGCTCAGGGATTCTTGACCGGCTATTTCGCTCCATCCAGATTGCAACCGGACCGATCCGGGGTTCGATCTATCTGGCCACGCTTGCCACCTGTACGATCTTTGCGGCCGCCACAGGAATCATCGGAGCCTCGGTAACGATCATGGGGCTTCTTGCCATGCCTGCCATGATGCGCGCCAACTATAATGTGCGCCTCTCTGCCGGTGTGATCACTGGCGGAGGATGTCTGGGGATACTGATCCCGCCGAGCGTTCTCCTTATCCTTTACGGCGCAACCGCCGGTGTCTCTACGGTTCAGCTCTATGCTGGCGCCATTATCCCGGGACTCATCCTCTCGGTGTTGTATTTTGGCTATATCATCGTCCGCACATGGATCAACCCTTCGCTCGGCCCACCCCTTCCAAAAGAGGAGCGGGATTTTCCTGTAAAGCAGATCATCTGGATGCTCATCACTTCGGTCTTTCCCGTTGCCCTTTTGATCTTATTTGTCCTCGGGTCGATCATCTCGGGCTGGGCCGCACCCACGGAGGCATCCGCTTGCGGGGCGCTTGGCGCTATGATCCTGACAGCGGCCTACGGGAAATTGAACTGGAAAACCCTTACGGAGTCTATGTATGAGGCTATCCGGACATCGAGCATGGTCCTTTTCCTCATGGTGGGCTCGAGCCTCTTTGCTTCGGTATTCGCCCTGCTCGGTGGTTCAAAGCTCATTGAGACCTTCGTTTTAGGACTAAATCTCCCGCCGGCAGGTTTCATCTTGATGGCGATGTTGATCATCTTTCTCCTGGGCTGGCCTCTCGAGTGGACAGAGATCATCATCATTTTTCTGCCGCTCTTCCTGCCCCTTTTGCCCCATTTCAAGATCGATCCCCTCTGGTTCGGCATCCTGGTGGCAGTAAATCTCCAGACGGCCTTCCTATCGCCGCCTGTGGCCATGGCCGCATTCTATCTCAAAGGTGTCTCTCCACCCAATGTCACGCTGGTTGATATCTACTGGGGGATGGTCTATTTCATGGTTCTCCAGGTGGTGGCTCTGTTCATCGTCTTCTTCATCCCGGAGGTAGCCACATGGCTTCCAAAAGTAGTGTTTGGGTAAACCCCGATAGAAATTCCGGCAGGCCATTAAACCCCGCCGGAATTATTTTCAAATGGTAACACTTTAGCTCTTTGAAAAAGGTTATCTAATCCCCCTTGATCCCCCTTTGCCCGCTGCGCCAGCGCATGCGCGGCGAGTCAAAAGGGGGAAATGTTTCTCCTCCCTTTGGCCTCCGACCCAGCCTCCGGCTCAGAAGAGCCTCTGGCTCGGAGAGAGGGGTCTCTGACCCGGAGGGCAAAGGGAGGGGGGAGGGATTTTAAAAAGTTTATTTCAAACCGCTAAATTGATACATCAATGGTAATCCCACTTCAGAGCAAACGGGCATTATTTCTAACGGGGTGAAATAGCATGAGTCTTAAACCGAAAGTGCTGGTGACCCGGGAAGTATTCGATGATGTGCTCGAATATCTTTCTCAATATTTCGAGGTGACGTCGAATCAGCCGGATATCTCATTTGACTCTGAAACCCTCACTTCCAAGCTCTTTGACAAGCAGGGCGCTATAATAACCCTTACGGATAGAATTGACACACCGCTTTTAACACGCTGTCCGAACCTCAAAGCGGTCTGTAATATCGCAGTGGGATATAACAATATTGATCTTGCGGCTTGCACAAAAGCCAGGGTCATGGCGACTAACACCCCCGGTGTATTGGATGATACGACCGGAGATTTTACCTGGACATTGATTCTTGCCACGGCGCGCAGGTTAACCGAGGCGGAAGCCTATCTGCGCGCTGGACAGTGGGATCGCTGGAAACTGAAACAATTTCTCGGACTCGATGTCCATCACGCCACATTAGGAATCTTTGGCCTGGGACGGATAGGTCAGGTGGTGGCACGCCGTGCGACTGGCTTTGAGATGAAAGTGATCTACCATGATGTCCGGCAAGCCGCTCCGGAGGTTGAACAGACTTGCCGGGCAAGATTTGTGAGCAAGGAAGAGTTGCTCTCATTGGCAGATATTGTAACGATTCACGTCCCCTACTCTCCGGCCACCCACCACCTCATCGGTAAAGCTGAATTGAAGCAGATGAAATCGACAGCGATTCTGATCAACGCCTCGCGTGGCGGCGTGGTGGACGATGCGGCACTGATTGAGGCGCTTCGCTCTGGAACGATTGCCGGAGCAGGCCTCGATGTTTTCGAAAATGAACCGAAGTTCAACCCCGAATTTCTTGGGTTTAAAAATGTCGTTCTCGCGCCTCATATTGCAAGCTCGTCAAAGGCAACGCGTCACAAGATGGCCATGCTTGCCGCAGAGAACCTGGTGGCTGCACTGACCACCGGAAATCCACCAAACCTCCTTAATCCTGTTTGAAACCCTGGTGAATCAAATTATTATTGCGTTTTTAGACTCTCCCAGCTTTTTGCGTGGGTCATACTTCACCGATCACCCTGAGGCTCTCGAAGGGTGAGGACTTGGACTGTTCATGCTTCAATAAGCCTCTCCTGACCAAACCGTTCATCCTTCGAGAACCTCAGGACGAACGGTTTATCCGAATGTCCTGAGCTACGTCGAAGGAAGGGCTCAGGGCGATCGGATAGATTTGTCTCTTGGCAACCCTCTCAACCTGCTTTAAACCTTGAAGGACTCTTCTTTAAGCTTGACAAAAGAGCCGGTTTAGTTTAGATGGTAAGACCATTGGAGCATTGATATGTTTAATTCCATCAAACACACCAAAATCTCCGAGGATATTGCCAATCAGATCAAACGTCTCATCGTCGATGGGAAGTTAAAACCCGGCGACCAGCTTCCGCCCGAGCGGGAACTCATCAAACAGTTGGGCGTAAGCCGGCCCTCTCTCAGGGAGGCGCTCAATTCCCTGGTCACCATGGGATTTCTTGAAATCAGGCAGGCCAAGAGAACGTTTGTCAAATCGGTCGCCTCAAAACTGATCGAAGATCCACTGGCCCTGCTTATCAAAGCGGATACCCAGAAGATTTTCGATCTCATCGAGGTAAGAAAGGCCATTGAGACTTGGGCCGCCTATCATGCGGCGCAGAAAGCCTCAAGGGAAGACATTGAGCAACTCGACACCATCATCAGGGAGATGAAGAGGGCATTCGAGGAAGGCCGGTCCTGGGAAAAAGAGGATGCTGACTTCCACCTGGCCATTGCCAAGGCCACCCACAATACCATCCATATGCATATCATGTCAGGGATTTATGACCTTCTCAGAGAATCCATGTCTAAAATTTTCATCAGTCGGGATCAGGTGAAGAAATTGATGAATCACCACCAGCAGATTTTTAATGCCATCAAAGGCCGCTCTCCAGAAAAGGCAAGGCAGAAAACGCTTGACCATTTGAATTATGTGGAGTCCGAGGTCAAAAAATCGACCGGTTAGCATGGTGTCTCAATAATCACTTTACAATACGTTTGTGGTGAGCCGTTCGTCCTGAGGTTCTCGAAGGATGAATGGCTCTCTAAGGACAAGCGGGTTGAACCACGAATTGAACCTCCTGATTATTCACCCTTCGACAGGCTCAGGGTGAACGGGGTATATAAAGTAGAATTAGATTTATTACATGAGGAACAGAAGTGAGGAGTTTTTTAAGATGATCAAAAAATTGATTGAAATCGTGGGTCAGGACAATTTCACCGATCAATTGGAAGAATTGGTGCCCTACAGCTACGACGCTTCGATGAATGTCTATCGACCTGATGCGGCAGTCTGGCCCGAATCAACAGAACAGGTTCTGGCCATTGTCAAATTTGCCAATGAGCATAAGATACCGGTTATCCCTCGGGGCGCAGGGACCAGCCTCAGCGGAGGCGTGGTGCCGATCCACGGTGGGGTTATTATCGACCTCTCCAGAATGAACAGGATCCTTGAGGTGAGCATTGAAAACCGCTATGCCCGCGTGGAGGCAGGTGTCGTCTGTGATGACCTTAACAGAGAACTCGCAAAACATGGCTTCGTATTTCCTCCGGACCCGGCAAGCAGCACGGTTTCAACGATTGGTGGAAATGTGGCCACCAATGCGGGTGGAATCAAGGGCGCCAAATATGGCACGACCCGCGATTATGTCCTGGGCCTTCAGGTTGTCCTGCCCACTGGAGAGTTGATGCGGACAGGCTCCTACACGATGAAATGCGTCTCGGGTTATGACTTGGCCAAACTCTTTATCGGAGCGGAAGGAACCCTTGGAGTAATCACGGAGGTCACCTTAAAGATCAACCCCCTTCCCCGCCATGCCATGACCGCTGTTGCCACCTATGCCAGGCTGGAGGATGCGGGAAAGGCGATCTTTCAGACGATGACCAGCGGAGTCATTCCCAGCGTGATGGAGATCCTCGATCAAGTGACGCTCAAATCCATCCGGGATAATACGGACATCGATCTGCCGGATGCGGAGGCCATGATCCTGACAGAGACCGATGGCTTTACATGGGAAGAGGTGGAAGCTCAGATGGAAGTGGTTCTCAGTATTCTCAAAAAGAACCACCCCATCGAGATCAAAACCGCCAAGGATGAAAAAGACCGGCTCAACCTCTGGAAGGCCCGCAAATCCGCCTATGCGACACTGGCCCGGGTGAGCAGCAGCTTTACGCTGGACGATGTGACCGTGCCCATCTCCCGGATACCGGAGTTACTGGTGGGCATTCAGGAGATTTCGAAAAAATATGGCATTGTCGTTGCCACCTTTGGCCATGCGGGCGATGGAAACCTCCATCCCCAGATTCTTTACGATGAATATGATGCAGATCAGGTCGAAAGAATGCACAAGGTGGAGAAGGAGATTTTCCATCTTGCCATCTCTCTCAATGGCACGCTCAGCGGAGAGCATGGCATCGGAATCTCCAAGGCAAATTATATGACTCTTGAACACGACCCGGTCGAGATGGATTTAATGAGAAGGATTAAGAAGACACTGGATCCGAATAATATTATGAACCCGGGCAAAAGAGCTCTCGATAGCTAAGGCTATCGAGAATTTCAAATGTCAAATTCCAAATTTCAAATGAATGTCAAATTTCAAAATTCAAGCATAAATTTACGGGATAAAGGTGTGAGGAACGAGAATTTTTCCAAAAATCTATTCTTTCCGATGTCCCCACTTTATATTCTTCTTTGACATTTGTGATTTGAACTTCCTTTGAACTTTGAGCTTTGACATTTTATATTTTTTTAAACAGCCGGAGGCTAAATGCCCACTCAACTCCAATTCGATGAGAAGAAACGCAAGGCGATTGCCCAGTGTTCCCGGTGTAGTTTCTGTCGTGCAGTCTGCCCGATCTTCGATCTGACCAAAAGGCCCGTTGCTAATGCCAGCGGCAAAATGATCCTTCTCAAAGAGTTGATGGAGGGAAAACTTCCCCTGACAGAGTCCGTGGCTCAAGCCTTCCTCCGTTGCACAACCTGCATGAACTGCACGACCAATTGCCCTTCTGGAGTTGACCCTCAGGAGATGGTCAAATCCATGCGAAAGGACATGGTGGGAGCAGGTTTTAACAACCTCTTCAAGGCAATGGGCGAGACCATTGAGAAGTATGGAAACATCTATGGCGAAACAGAGCGCCACGATTGGGGCCGCAAAAAAGAGAAAGCCCCTTATACGTTATTCCTGGGCTGTGTGGGAACGTATCGTGAAGAAGAAAGCGTTCAGGAGACGCTTCGGCTCCTTGACATTCTGAAGGTTGACTATACGATGGTCGATGAGGTCTGCTGCAGCGGCGTGCTTGAAGATGTGGGGTATAGCATCAAGGAAGATTTAGCCAGACGCAATATTATCGAGATCCAGAAAACAGGAGCCAAAACCCTGATCACGACCTGCCCTTACTGCTACCGTGTCTTTAAAGAACACCCTTCGTATAAAGATTTAGGGTTGGAAGTCAAACATATCACTCAGTTTCTCAAGGATTTTGATTTTAAGGTGAAAACGGATAAAAAAGTCACCTATCATGACCCCTGTGATTTAGGACGCCATGCAGGCATTTATGATGAGCCAAGAGAGATCATCCGGAAGATTGCGCCCAATTTTGTGGAACCAAGACGGACCCGGGAAAATGCGATGTGCTGCGGAGCAGGAGGCGGGTTCAGAGGGGCCTTTGCAAAGGAGTCCGTTAGGGTTGCAAGAAATCGTTTAAGCCAGATCATTGAGGATACAGGAGCAGATATCCTGCTGACCGAATGTCCTTCCTGCCTTCACAATTTCAAAAACGCCAAAAGACAAAAACAGAAGATCGAAATCTACAACCTGACAGAATTCCTCGCCAAACTCTACCAGGATAAGACCTCTCGGGAAAAAGAAGCGGCCTGATCGGCAAAAACAGGCGAACGAAATATTCCGGACTCATTATCCCATAATCTTCTCTGTAATCCCATAATCTTCTCTTCCCAAAATTCCAAAAAAGGTGTATATTGGGCCTGTTTTACAAATGCAAAAACACCCTTCGGCACATTCAGGGTAAAATTACTGATAGGCAATGATAGAAACCTATATCCAAAAGATCGCATCAATCACAAAGCGCGGAGATGCCCGCGAGGAATCCTACTATTCTGCCCTTGCGGCCCTTCTCGAAGAGTTTTCCGAAACCAAGCGAAAAAAGAAGGCCCATGCCACTATACTGCCAAAGAAGACCGAAGCAGGCAATCCGGACTTTCGAGTTTGGGACGGCAAGCACTCTCAAGTCGGCTACGTTGAAGCAAAGCCGCCCACAGTTAACCTCGATGTAATCGAGACCTCCGAGCAATTGAAGCGCTACATTTCCATCTTCCCTAATCTTATCCTGACAAACTTCTATGAATTCCGGCTTTACCGTAACGGGCGGCGTGTGAGCAATGTCTTGCTCGCGCGGCAGTTTATCCCCACAAAACTCAAGACCATTCCTCCGGCGGAGCATACTGAAGAGTTTTTCGCTCTACTGGAAAAATTCTTTCAGTTCTCACTCCCCTCAAAGTTCACAGCAGAAACTCTCGCAAAAGAACTTGCCACGCGAACCCGTTTTCTTAGAGACCAGATCATTAAGGAGGAACTGCGCGAAGCCTCGACCTCCGGCGCAAAGAAGATTCTTGGCTTCTATGAAGCATTCCAGAAACATCTCATTTTCAACCTTAAGCCGGATGAGTTTGCCGACCTCTATGCCCAGACTATAACCTATGGCCTTTTTGCCGCGAGAACCCGGGCCAATGGAGCATTCAATAGAATCCTTGCTTACGATCTGATTCCCAAGACGATCGGTATCTTGCGCGACATCTTCCACTTCATTTCATTTGACCCGCCTGAGCAACTCCAGGCAACCGTGGATGACATTGCGGAAGTCCTCGCCGTCGCAGATGTCAGGAACATCCTTCACCACTATTTCAAAGAGGGCAAAGGAAGCGATCCCATTTTTCATTTCTACGAGACGTTCCTTGCTGAATACAACCCTCAAGAGCGTGAGCGACGAGGCGTCTATTATACGCCTGAACCTGTTGTCTCATACATTGTCCACTCTCTTAACACCATTCTCAAAGAAAGATTCGGACGGCAGGACGGGTTTGCCACGCAATCCGTTACGGTGCTCGATCCTGCCGGTGGAACGCTCACCTTCCTCGCTGAAGCGGCAAAGCTTGCCGTAGAAGAGTTTGTCAGCAAGTATGGTGAAGGCTCAAAAGCAAAATTTATTGAGGATCACATCCTCAAGCGCTTCTTTGCCTTCGAGTTGATGATGGCTCCATACGCAGCAGGCCACTTGAAGATGGGTTACCTCCTCGAGGAGTTAGGCCACAAGCTCTCAGGAGATGAACGATTCCAGTTCTATTTGACAAATACGCTTGAAATGGAGGAGCTCGCCCAAACATCGCTCCCGGGAATGGCTTCCCTTTCAGAAGAATCCCACCTTGCCGCCAAAGTGAAGAAGGAAAAACCTATCCTTGTCATTCTCGGCAATCCGCCATACTCCGGGCACTCAGCAAACAAGGGCGATTGGATTAAAGATCAAATTGAGACCTATAAGAGGGTGGATGGGAAACCCCTTGGCGAGAAAAATCCCAAGTGGCTTCAGGATGACTACGTCAAATTTATCCGGTTCGCCCAATGGAAGATTGACCAGATCGGCGAAGGCGTCCTCGGGTTCATCACGAATCACGGCTATCTCGATAACCCCACGTTTCGGGGAATGCGACAATCGCTGATGGACTCTTTTGACGAGATATACCTCCTCGACCTACACGGCAACTCCCTAAAGAAGGAAAAATCTCCTGATGGCTCTAAAGACGAAAACGTGTTCGACATTCAGCAAGGCGTTGCCATCGCCTTTTTTGTGAAAAGGAAGCAGAGTTCCTCCCGCAAAACCCTGATGCATAGTGAGATTTGGGGTAACCGAGAGCAGAAATACCAGTGGCTGAAAAAGCATGAATTGAAAAAGACAGATTGGAGCGAACTTAAGCCCACTTTACCCTTCTACCTTTTCGTCCCAAGAGACGAAAGACTGAATAAGCGATTCCAATCGTATCCGGGCATTCCAGAGATATTCCCTGTGAACAGCGTGGGAATTGTGACGGCCAGAGATCATTTTGTTATTGACTTTCAGAAAGCTCCTCTTCAACGTCGCATTGAGCAGTTTGCCAATTCTTCTTTGGATGATAGTTTCGTCGCTCAGGCATTTAATCTGAAAGATACTGGCGCTTGGAAATTGAAGACAGCGCGGAACAAGATTATTGATGACGAAGAAAGAGGCAAATACTACACCAAAATTCTTTATCGCCCATTTGACATCCGACATTTGTTCTATCACGACGCCGTGATCGAACGAGGGCGCAGAGAAGTTATGTGCCACATGCTTCAACCAAATCTTGCGTTGTTGACGCATCGCCGAGAAGAAATCCAAATTCCTTACACGCATTTTCTTGTCACAAATCTTATTTCAGAACATGGGGTTCTTTCTTCGAAGACTACCAACTATCATTTTCCACTTTATCTTTATCAAGAATCTGGTTCCGGCGGCTCAAGCCGGAGACCGGGAGTTTCTCGATATCAAACCATGTTCGTCTTTGAACCAGCGGCAGCATACTCGATGCGGCACGCGAACATCAGTTCTAAGTTGCTTACATCATTATCAAATGCTTACAGAAAGTCGCCCGCACCGGAGGAAATCTTCCGCTACATCTATGCTGTTCTCTATTCAAATGCCTACCGGAAAAAATATGCGGATTTTTTGAAGACCGATTTTCCCCGCGTCCCGTTCACGAAGGATTACAAGCTTTTCAAGAAACTTGCCGAGAAAGGCGAGGAGCTTGTTGAACTCCACCTGCTTAAGTCCCAGAAGCTTATTAAACCCATTGCCAGGTGCGAAGGCTCGGGCGATCTGCGAGTAGTCAAAGTAACGTACGATCAAAACAAAGAGCGTGTTCACATTAATCCTGAGAAATGGTTCGCTGATATTCCTCCCGAGGTCTGGGAATATCACATCGGCGGTTATCAGGTTTCAGAGAAATGGCTCAAGGACCGTAAAGGCAGGCAGCTTTCATCCGAAGAAGTATCTCACTACACCAGAATAGTAACAGCCATTGCAGAGACCATCAGTATACAAGGAAGTTTAGATGAATTGTTCAAAGAAGTCGAAACAAACCTGCTCGAAGTAAAGCTGTGAGGAGTAAGGTTTGGGGTCTGACTTGATTATGACTTTAAGAGAAATGAAGAATACCTTGACGATCCAGCGTATGACTGACAGCTGTCGTTGATTTAGGTCGTTGGGCTTGGGAGAAATTGATATCTGGTTCATTCCGTGCTATTCTATCAAGCGAAAAACAGGAGGCAATGCTATGTCAACAGTGATGGAAAAGGAGGAAGCCCACAAACTCATCGATCGAATGCCCTCAAGCGCCACATGGGATGATCTGATGCGCGAAATATACGTCCGCGAGGCGATTGAACGCGGGCTGGCCGACAGCAAGGCAGGCCGCACCAAAGACGTGAAAGAGGTACGGGCGAAGTACGGCTTGCCAGAATGAAAGTGGTTTTCAGAAGTGGAAAGGCATGGGGATACGAAGAGGTTCCGAAAAAGGTTTACCAAGAATTACTAAAATCAGAATCGATTGGTTCATACATCCGCGAGAATATCATCGATTGCTATCTATCATATCCCATTAGACGATAAAGTCCTTTCTCACATCAAATTTGAATCCACACTCCGCATTCAGGCCAGGATATCCCCTAACGCCCCCATCAGGCAATGAATATACCGGAGCTTGCAGGTTTCTCCCATGAGGCCGACCCTCCATATTTTGCCTTTTAGGTAGCCTAACCCTCCTCCCACTTCAATGTTATATTCGTTTAAAAGCCTCGATCGCATTTTTGCATCATCCACCCCATCCGGGAGAACCACTGAGGTGAGCATGGGCAGACGATAGCCTTCCTGGGCAAAGAGTTTGAATCCAAGACCCTCCAGTTCCATCTTTAAACGATCTCCCAGGGTCTGATGGCGCTCGAACCTTGCCTCCAGCCCTTCTTCGAAGATAATCTTCAGCCCTTCCCTCAAAGCGTAGAACATCGAGGCAGGAGCCGTATGATGATACACCCTCTCCTCCCCCCAATATTTTTCAAGCAGGGTGAGATCGAGATAGAAACTCTGCACTTTTGTCTTACGGGAATGGAGGACATCCATGGCCTTGGAGCTCACCGTGATCGGAGAAAGCCCTGGGGGAACGCCAAGGCACTTCTGGGAGCTTCCGTAGCAGACATCGATTCCCCATTCATCGACTCTCACATCATACCCTCCCACTGTAGTCACCGAATCCACAACCAGAAGGGTATCCGTTCGTTTACAGTAAGCCCCAATCTCTTCAAGAGGCTGCCTCACTCCAGTAGAAGTCTCGCCATGAACCATGCCGCACACCTTAGCCTCGGGATGTTCCCTCAAAGCCTTGATCATCTTTTCCGGCTCAATCATCTTACCCCATTCTTCTTCGACCCGGATCACTTTTGCGCCAGATCGGGAAGCCACCTGCGTCATCCTGTCTGCAAAGAAACCATTGACTCCAATCACAACCACATCTCCGGGTTCAACAAAATTGACAAACGATGTCTCCATCCCCGCGCTCCCTGTGGCAGAGATAGCCAGGGTGACCCGGTTCTTTGTCTGAAACACACCCCTTAACATCTCGCTGATTTCGTCCATGCAGGCTAAAATTTGGGGATCGAGATAACCGATGACCGGGTTGGACATCGCTTGATAAACCCGGTAATGGACATTGCTCGGCCCGGGGCCCATCAGAATTCGGTAACTTGGATGATTATCTCCTCCCATCCATTTTTCCATCCTCCATCCTCCTCCTAAAAATTTCTTAGAACGCCCTGAAATCAATGAGAGTGTAGCTTTCTTCGACTCTCTTTTTATTCACTGCGGAAAAGCAGGCCGATCAACCCTAACACTTTCTCCAATTCAATAGCAAGTCGTTTGAGGTTTGAGGAACTTACCTCTAACCTTAACCCTCCATCCTCCAGCAGGAATTTATTCCTCCTCCAGTTCTTCCAATCTATCCTCGTCCAGGCCGAAGTAATGACCCACCTCGTGGATCACCACCTCCCTGACTTTCTCTTCGATCTCTTTTTTTGTGTGACAGATTGATTCGATGGGGAGTTGAAAGAGGGTGATTTTGTCCGGAAGAACATTTCCATAATAAAACCCCCTCTGATCGATCGGGACTCCCTGGTAGAGCCCTAACAAATCAAAAGGGGATTTCAAACCCATCTCCGAAAGGAGTTCCAAAGGAACTTGATTCTCAATCACCACATCAACGTTCTCCATCCGATTTTTTATAAACCATGGAAGGTCCTTCAGTGCTAAGACCACTAATTTTTCAAACTCTTTTCGAGTCAATTTCATTTATAAAGAAAACGAATTGCTCGAATGACAACGAATTTCACGAATCCTGTTTGGCGTCTTATTCGAGTCATTCGCTATCATTCGTTCCTTTATCAATTATTTTTGCAGCTCCGGAACAATCTTTTCAAAATAATCCAGGACCTGCGGATTGCTCAGGGCATCCCGGTTCAGAACCGGTCTCCCGTGGATGATGTTGGTCACCGCGCTTTCCACCTTCTTCATATTCATCGTATAGGGAGCATCCGGCATCTCCATAATGATCGCCGGGACGTGACGCGGAGATGCTTTTTCCCGAAGGGTCTTTCTAATCGTATTCTGCAATCCCTCTGTAAGCTCTCCTCCCGGGGCAAGCTTTACAAAGAGGAGGACCCGCTGTTCGCCTTCCCAGTTTTGTCCGATGGCAAGACTATCGGCAACCTCCTCGATCTTTTCCACAACATTATAAATCTCAGCGGTTCCGATTCGGACCCCGGAGGGTTTCAGCACAGCGTCCGAACGCCCATAGAAGGTGATGCCGCCTGTGTCGCTGTGCATCACAACATAATCGCCATGGCGCCAGATGCCAGGGTAGTGGTCAAAGTATGCGGATTTGTATTTCTCCCCACTTGGGTCATTCCAGAAATAGAGGGGCATGCACGGCGCAGGAGCTTCGCATACCAGCTCTCCCTCCTTATCCAAAACAGGCTTGCCATTCTCATCGTAAGCCTTTACCTTCATGCCAAGGCCGGGGCCTTGAAGCTCGCCCGCATAAACACGCTGAATCGGGCTGCCAACGGCAAAACAGCCGTTGATGTCCGTGCCGCCGGAGATGGAGTTGAAATGAAGGTCCTTCTTCACCTCACGGTAAACCCACTCAAATCCCTCTGCCGAAAGAACAGAACCGGTTTGAGAAATCTCCCTCAGGGAGGAGAGATCGTAGCGCTTCCCGGGTTGAATCCCTTCGCCCCTGAGATAGTTGATATAGCTTGCACTGAGGCCAAAAAAACTAATCTTTTCGTCCTGGACCATCTTCCACATCGCATAGGCGTCAGGGTAGTTCGGGTTCCCGTCATACAGGACAATGGTGGCTCCCACGCCAAGGGTGGACATCAACCAGTTCCACATCATCCAACTGCAGGTGGTGATGTAAAAGACTTTGTCATCACGTCTGAGATCGCTATGGAGCATCAGCTCTTTCAGATGGTGGAGCAAAATACCGCCTGCTCCCTGCACCATGCATTTGGGCTTGCCGGTTGTCCCGGAGGAGAACATGATGTAAAGGGGATGGTCAAATGGCAATTGTTCAAATTCAAGGGCTGGCTCCTTCTCCGGAGCTAAAAAGTCCTCATAATGGACGCCATTGGGAATAGCTCCGATGTCCGGTTTATTTCCCGTATAGGAAACGATGACAACCTTCTTAAGGGAAGGGATGCCTCTGGCAACCTCGGCGGCATTCCCAAGAGTATTGAAGGGTTTCGCTTTGTAAAAATAACCATCCACTGAAAACAAAACCTTGGGCTCTATTTGACCGAGCCGATCCAGAGCGGCCTGCGACCCGATATCCGTAGCACAGGAGGACCAGACAGCCCCGATACTGGTTGCCGCTAACATACCAATGGTCGTCTCCATCATGTTTGGCATATAACCTGCGATACGGTCTCCCGGCTCAATGCCTATTTCCCGCAAGGATTTGGCTAACCGGGCTACGGTGTGATAAAGCTCTCTATAGTTCATGGTTGAAGATTTCTGGGTTTCCCCTTTGAAGATAAAAGCCAGCCGGTCGTCTCGATAGCGAAGAAGATTCTCAGCAAAATTGAGCCTCGCCCCCGGAAACCAGGTTGTCCCCGGAAACTTCTTTAAGTCATCCACCACCCGGTCCCACTTTTTTGAGGCCCTGACTTCTGTAAAATCCCATATCGCTGCCCAAAAATCAGGAATGGAATCAACAGACCACTGGTAAAGGTCATCAAACGTTTTAAATCGTTTCCCGTGCTTCCGGTTCACATATTCAATAAAGCGGGTGATGTTGGCTTTCTTAATTTGATTCTCAGAAGGCGTCCATAAAGGCGTTTTTGCACTTTTTATATCTGACAAAGTAACTGTCACAGGTTTAGGGGCGACCTTTTTCAATGGCTTTCGGATTGGTTTGACCACCCGCTTTTTAACAACCTTTTTGATAAGTTTTTTAACTTCCTTTTTGCCAGCTTTTTTTATGGGTTTTTTTGAAACTTTTTTTAATGGCTTTTTCGCAATCTTCTTCAGAGGCTCTTTCAAGATCTTTTTCAAAACCTTCTTCCCTGCCTTTTTAATGGGTTTCTTCGGAGTCTTTTTTGTCTTCCTTTTGGAACTCTTTTTCATCTTTGGCCCCCTTTCCAAATCTGCAAAATTTCATCTATTCAGGTTCATTGAATATCATTCTTAAGATTTCCCGTCAAGAGATATTTGTTCAGAAAATATGAGTATCATCTAACGGGAACGGGAACGAGGCCCGTTTCGGTTACCGGTAACGGTCACGTATACAAGATTTAAAAATGGTTGACGTCACCTTTTATAAACGATACGGGCTTCGTAACCGTAACCCTTACCCATTCGAAGCCTTTTATTTTAAAAACCAATATGTTATTTAAACAGTATGAGTTTCAAAAAAGAAAAAAATCCCGGTCCTTTAACCGGCCTAAAAATGCTTGATCTTTCAAGACTTTTGCCAGGACCTTACTGTTCGCTTCTTCTGGCTGACCTTGGAATGGAAGTCCTCAAGGTCGAAGATCCCGATCAGGGGGATTACATGCGCATGATGGGGCCTGTCCGAAAGAAGGATGGCGCCTACTTCCTCGCCCTGAACCGGAACAAGAAGAGCATGATCCTCAACCTCAAAGCCGAAGAAGGAAAAGAGATTTTTTATAAATTGATCGAAACCTATGATATTGTTTTAGAAGGGTTCAGGCCTGGGGTGATGGATCGCCTCGGGATCGGATATGAGGAGCTGAAAAAGAGAAACCCCGGAGTGATTCTTTGCTCCCTTTCCGGATACGGACTGGATGGACCTTATCGAGACCGGTCCGGCCACGATATTAATTATATCGGCCTCGGAGGCATCCTCGAATTGACCGGGACAAAGGAAACCGGTCCTCTCATTCCGGGCGTTCAGATTGCGGACATCGGCGCAGGAGCAATGATGGCCGTCTTTGCCATTTTAGCGGCCGTCATCCACCGTCAAAAATCAGGAGAGGGTCAGCATCTTGACGTAGCCATGCACGATGGCGTCCTCTCCTGGCTCTCAATTCATGCGGGAAAATATCTTGCGGATCAAGAACTTCCCCGGAGGGGAGAAATGCACCTTTCGGGCAGGTATGCCTGTTATCAGGTCTATCCCACGAGCGACGGAAGGTATATGTCGCTGGGAGCATTAGAACCGAAATTCTGGAAGAACTTCTGCGAGGCCGTGGGGAAAAAGGATCTCATCCTGAAGCAATTTATAGAAGGAGAGGAAAGGGTTCGGATCATCGAAGAGATCAAAGACCTTTTCAGGACAAGAACCAGGAAAGAATGGACCGATTTTTTCAAGGAGGTCGATGCCTGCTGCGAACCCATTCTGACCCTTGATGAAGTTTTTCAACACCCCCATGTCCTTCACCGGAAGATGCTCATCGAATATCAGCATCCTGTCGAGGGAAAGGTGCGTCAGGTCGGCAATCCCATCAAATCGTCCCTATTCCCTTTCACACCCCCTGTTCCCTCTCCCCAATGGGGAGAACATACGATCGAAGTTCTCAGAACAATAGGTTACTCTGAGAAAGAGATTCAGTACTTCAAGGAAGTGAAAGCAATCTATGAATGAGAAATCCGAAATTCGAATTTCGAAATTCGAAACAAATCCGAATGTTCAAATATTAAATTTTCTAAACCATGATAAAATTTTTGTTTTTTGGATTTCGGATTTTGAACATTTGAAATTGTTTCGTGCTTCGGATTTCGATATTCGGATTTAATGGTCACGTGTGATGTCTAAAATCGAAATTGACAAAGAACGTTGTAAGGGGTGCGCACTCTGCACTGTCTCTTGCCCAAAGGAACAAATCCGGATCGGAAAGGAGATCAACCGTCAGGGATACTTCTATGTCGTCTGGGACGACAACGGCTCCTGCACGGGCTGTGCGATCTGCGGAGAGATCTGCCCGGATGTAGCCATCAAGGTATGGAAGGACAAGTAGTAGCAAAGGCGTCCCGCCTGTGACACGGAGATAGGGTGCATTCATGAACAATGGTTTTGAAAAGATATTAGTCAGAGGAAACGAGGCGGTGGCAATGGGAGCCATTGATGCAGGATGCCTCCTCTTTTTCGGATATCCGATCACTCCTCAGAATGAGATTCCAGAATACCTCTCCAAACACCTCCCTCCCCTGGGCGGGGAGTTCATTCAGGCGGAGAGTGAAATCGCTTCGATCAATCTGTTATTGGGAGCTTCCGCAACAGGCGCCAGAGCTATGTCCTCCTCCTCCAGCCCCGGTATTTCACTTATGCAGGAGGGGCTCTCCTATATGGCTGGAAGCGAGCTCCCTGTTGTAATCGTCAATATCTCCAGAAGCGGACCCGGCCTGGGGGGAATCTCTGCCTCCCAGGGCGATTATTTCCAGGCCACGCGGGGCGGAGGACATGGAGATTATCGGATGATCGTCCTTGCCCCTTCCACGGTCCAGGAGATGTACGATTTGACCTGCCTGGCTTTTGATCTGTCCGACAAATACAGAAATCCCGCGATGATTCTGGGAGATGCTCTCATCGGGCAGATGAAGGAACCTCTGATCCGGCAAAAACCGGAAAAGATGGACCTTCCTCCAAAAGATTGGGCGCTGACCGGAGCCAGGGGAAGAAAACCGAATAAAATCAAATCGCTCTACCTCCAGGAGGGCGAACTGACAGAACACAACTGGAAGCTCTACCAGAAATATGAGAGGATGAAGAAAGAGGAGGTCCGTTTTGAAACGGTCAATGCCGAAGATGCCCGGTTTGTCATTGTGGCCTTCGGGAGCATGGCAAGGGTTTCAAAAACCGCCATGGAGATGGCACGGGAGGAAGGGATGAAAGTGGGACTCTTTCGACCCATCACCCTCTTCCCCTATCCTGAAAAAGGTCTCCACGATATTTCAAAACAGGTCAAGAAATTTTTAACTGTCGAATTGAATACAGGACAGATGGTGGAGGATGTGAAACTCTCGGTGGACCGGGATGCGCAGGTCTATTTTTATGGGAAACCTCCGGGAGCCTTACCTCCGCCGGAAGAGATACTGGAAGAGATCAAAAAATATTACTGAAAATGAATGTCAAATGCCAAAGTTCAAATTTCAAATCAAGCTCAAATTTCAAAGCACAAATGGGCTGCGTTTTTGATATTTAGACATTTTTCATTCCTTTGGCATTTGCCTGCCTGCCGGTAGGCAGGGATTTTGACATTTGAACTTGAGGGGTTAAAGATGGAACTTGTTTTTAAACGTCCGGAATGTTTGATCGATGTTCCCTTCCACTTTTGCCCGGGGTGTCACCACGGAATCGCCCACCGGCTGGTCGCCGAGGCCATCGACCATTTTAAAATCAGGGAGAAGACCATTGGGGTCGCCTCCGTGGGTTGTTCCGTCTTTATGTACGACTACTTCAATATCGATGTCCTCGAGGCGCCCCACGGAAGGGCATCGGCTGTCGCCTCAGGAGTGAAACGGGCGAAGAAGGATGCGATCGTCTTTACGATTCAGGGGGACGGAGATCTTGGAGCAATTGGAATCGCCGAAGGAATCCATACGGCCAACCGTGGTGAGAACATTACCCTCATCTTCGCCAACAACGGGATCTACGGGATGACCGGAGGCCAGATGGCGCCCACCACCCTTCTCGGTCAGAAGACGACGACGAGCCCCTACGGAAGGGATTTCACGTATGATGGTTACCCCATCCGGATGGCCGAGATGATGGCCACTCTTGAGGGCAGCGCTTTTGTGGCCAGAGTGGCTGTGAACAACCCGGGCAACCTGATGAAAGCAAAGAAGGCGGTCCGGAAGGCATTCCAGATGCAGGTCGAAGAGATGGGTTTCTCGTTTGTCGAGATCTTAATGTCCTGCCCCACCAATTGGGGGCTGTCATCCCTTGAGGCCAACCGCCGGGTCGGAGAGGAGATGATTCCTTATTTTCCTCTGGGGATACTAAAAGAGAGGAAGATGGCAGATTATTTATAAAAAGAGGATAGGAGGAATAATGGAACATTGGAATGATGGAATAATGTAAAAACCATAATAATTGTTTCTTGAACCCAATATTCCAATATTCCAACATTCCATTCTTCACTATTTTGGGAGCATGATCTGAATTATGTCAAATGATCGTTTCTACTATGATGTGATTGTTGCGGGCTTCGGCGGTCAAGGCGTGCTGGCCATTGGAAACCTTCTGGCTTATGCCGCCATGAAGGAGGGCAGGCATGTCACCTTCCTTCCCACCTATGGGGTGGAGATGAGGGGCGGAACAGCGAATTGCACGATTGTGATCTCATCAAAAGAGATTGGCTCCCCTATTGTGCAACGCCCCCATGCCGTCATCTCCATGAACCTGCCCTCCCTTCTCAAATATGGCCTCAGAGTTCTCCCAAACGGGCTGTTGATGGTGAATTCCTCCCTGATCGATCCCAAGGAAGTCGCTCGTAACGATGTCGACCTGCTGACCATCCCTGTCAATGACATTGCGAACCAGAACGGAAATCCAAAACTGGCCAACATGATTGCATTGGGCGCTTTTATTGAAAAGACGAAATGGGTCACGTTTTCATCTGTGTTCGAGTCCCTTGAAAAAGTATTTGATGAACGTCATCATGGTCTCATCCCCTCCAATATCAAGGCGATCCAGATTGGAGCGGAATATGTCAAAAATAATTTCACCCCCACCCCCGTATCAAGTACGGGGCAGGCTCTAACCCTCCCCCATCAGAGACTGTGTCACAATGGGGAGGGCATGAGGGTTGATTAAGTCAAACTTGATCTAATCACGATATAAAACGTTCTTTGAAAACTGAATAGAGATAGACGGTCGTAGCAGCCCCACTGACAAAGCTTT
>Ga0208244_100186_pt1 | contig 78854 bp, 72 predicted proteins | sample SubbioCR12Aug_5A_FD_184828 | JGI IMG/M metagenome (GOLD analysis project Ga0208244, IMG submission 184828) | Serpentinite rock and fluid subsurface biosphere microbial communities from McLaughlin Reserve, California, USA - CR12Aug_5A (SPAdes) | ecosystem: Environmental > Terrestrial > Deep... | reverse complement strand
CCCAACTCCAAGGTCACAACCCGGTAGAAATCATCCTCTCTACCGCAAAAGAGGCATTGAAAGCTCGGTCAACGGACGAGATCTTAAATTGCCAGCTTATTCTTTTTTCAAAGAGCTAAAGTGATACAAGCAATTAAATATTTAACCTGTAAATAAGGCTCAAAATGAAATATTTGTTTTCGTATACCTTCTTTTTTGGTATAATCTTAACCTAACAAAAAGGTAGGTTAAGATTATAGCATTAAAATAATGCCCATTATACCGAGAAATGGCATATTTTCTACTAACTTTTAAGAAGCGTGATTCCATAATTTAAAAATTGACGCAGGTTTCAGGATTAAATTTAACTCAGGAGGCTCTTGCAAAGCGCATGAATGTCGACATTGCCAGCATCAAGAGGTGGGAGGGAGGAACCATCCAGAGCAAATCCATGGACCATGCCCTCCGGATTGCCCTTGGAGGTCAGATGACCGGAGATAGCTGTAGTGGAAATCGGACATTTTCAATCCCCAGGATCAAATTGGTGATAAAAGAATTTGAGTCCATTCTTGGTAAACATCTACTTAAAAAAAATGACAAGATGCTGTTTACTGCAAAGTATCTGTGGTATGCAGACATGATTGCTCACGGGGAAAGAGGGGAAAGCATGACCGGATCCACTTATGCTTCCCTTCCTTACGGCCCTCAACTCAATAACTATAAGGATTTGATCGAAGACATCATAAAAGCGGATGGGACAAAAGCCGAACCCCTTAGCCGGGAAGAAAAAAGAATTATCACCCGGATTGCGATGGAATTTCCTGAAGAGCGAATGGCATATGATGCGGCCCTTAAAGAAAAAATCTGGAAGAGACAGCCCAACGGAGCAATTATTCCATACACCGATTCCGCCGAACTAACCGGGCTTTAATGGTTTCTTCAGAAAACAGAGGGTTTTTGGGCCTTTAATGATTTACGGACACGAATCACCAGTCACATTTTTAATGAAGCAGGCTTCTGAACAATTGAAAGGTGAGGGTGAATGAGATTTTTGGAGGGGAAAATAAGTGAAAGAAGTGAACTACGTCCCCGAAGTCGTTCAGAATGTTTCCATTTAACAGGATGAATCCCCTCCTGCAAAAGGAGGGGATTCATCATATTTTTTTCTCAACTATGGACTCCTTAGTAACACTATAAGAGAAGATGTTTTTTAAGAAGAAAAAGTTTGAAAGGGAAGGGGATCGGATCTGGGCAACCTCCGAATTGAAGTGGAACGGAATGGTTGACGAAATGATCAAGGAACAAAATCAATATCTCCTCATTCTAACCACTGCACACTTCCAAAAGACCCTTAACGAGATGAGACAGCAGTTTCAAAGAAAGAACCTGAACTTTAAAGACTATGATCAATCTTTCAATTTTCATATGGGAGAATTGAAAGAAAAAAGGGCTCCTATCTTGCTTATCTTGGCTGAAAAATTATCTGAGTTGGATACCTGCATCCAGCAATTAGGCGAGCCCGAAATAAAGAACCGAGAGGTTCTGATGATCGCCGCAGAGCATCACCCCCTGAAGGAAGGCGATGAAGTGTTATTTTCGTTCATGTCCCGTCTCACCTGTCGGTCAAGGATCCGTTTCCATTGCGCCCTTGATGAGCCGTTGTTTAAACTGTTCGGGGGCGAAAGGGTGTTGAGTCTACTAAAGAATCTGGGCTGGAAAGAAAAGGATCATATCAGTCATTCCGTCATCAGTTCTGCCATTGAGAAGGCCCAGGAAAAGGTAAAGCAAAAAGCCAGAGGAAACCAACGCGTAGATTCTGTAGAAGATTGGTTCCATTATAATGCGACCACTCCCCTTTAATTGGAAAAAAAAGGAAATAGGCGATTTTCATGAAATGGGAATGTCAGCAGTGAACCAGGCTTCCCGGAGACTGGAGCAGGCGATTAGAGAAGAGCATGCCTTGAAGAAATTAAAGGATCAGATTGCTCAAAGATTAAACATGTGCAATGTTGAGCCAGATTTGGTTATTGAGTTATCGGGTCCATTGGGTCATCGGGCTATTGTGTCATTAGGTTGTTGAGCCGTTGAGTTATTGGGTTAAAATCATAGAAGCAATGATCACCTCAAAGCAGAAATCTCCCGCCTATGCTGAGGCTCCAACGGGCAAGCAACTCTCAAATATAGACCATAGCGTGTGACTGGCGGGCAAGGTGCGCTGCCGAGTGCACAATCTGAAATGATATTTACCCCGTTAGAAATAATCCTCCGCTCGGTTTCCAGTCCTGCTATAGCGGGACTGGAATTTCTAACGGGGTGAACCTCTCCGGGAAGCACTATTTTGGGATGCTTCCATTTTTCAGTCAAACTCTTTCTCCTCCCCTTACCGAGTTTCTGAGTTCGCTCTTTAAACCAGGTTAAATTCCCCTTGACTTGAGTTAACATCAAGGTTAACATGATTTTGTGAACAGAACCGTTATCTTCTATAGAACTGCTGATGGCAAATGTCCCGTACAAGAGTTTATCGATTCTTTACCTGGAAAAGTCGCACAGAAGATCGTTTGGGTTCTTAAGTTATTGGAAGATCTGGAAATTGTTCCATCTTCTTATTTCAAAAAGCTTGTCGGTACTGAAGGGATATGGGAGTGCAGAATCCAATTTGGCTCTAATACCTATCGCATACTTTGTTTCTTTATGGATCATTCTGTGATACTCACCCATGGATTTGTTAAAAAAAGTCAAAAGGCTCCTGCTGGTGAAATAGAGAGGGCAGAGGCTTATCGAAAAGATTTTCTTAAAAGGAGGGTATAAATGAGTGACCTAAAGCAATATATCAGAGAGAGGAAAAAGAGGGACAAAGCATTTGCCAAAGGCTTTGAGGAAGGTTACGAGCAGTTTAAAATCGGGGTTGTTCTCCGTCAGGCTCGTGAAGAGGCAGGAATAACCCAGGAGGAGTTAGCTCGTCGTCTTAAGACGAGGAAGACTGCCATATCAAGAATTGAGAACCATGCAGAGGATATCAAGTTATCCACCTTAGAGCGTGTTGCTGGAGCCTTAGGGAAACGCCTGCAAATCAGTATTGCCTAAAAATAAGTTTCGCTGAGGTGTCCTCCCTAAAAAAGTTGGCCCTGCCTTTAAAGAGGGGACATGAGGAGATGGGGAGAAGCGGAGAAGGGGAGATAAAGTTCTTCAAACAACATACTACCGAGGACAAAGAACATAACGCCAAGGGCATAACTCCATGGGTAATTGAGTCTCAGAGTTGTTGATGAATATCTGGCTAGATTCTATAGTTATAGCTTCCATACCCTTTGACTGAATTATTCAGTCAAAGGGTATAAAGTTGACACATCCTGCTACTTGTCTGGAATGACTCCATTGAAGAATTAAGTGGCAATCTCCCTAATAATCTCCACCAGCGCCTTCGTTCCAAACCTTAGATTCTCCAAATCGATTCGTTCATTGTTCCCGTGGACTCTCATCAATTCCTTCTCGGTCAATTGGAAGGGGCAGAAGTCGTAGGTGAGGATTCCTTTTTCCCTTAAGAAACGGCTGTCGGTGGCGCCGGGAAGAAGAAAGGGGACGACCGGACAGCCGGGATGATTCTTCGAGGCAAACTTTTCAATCGCCCGATAAAGCTCTGAATCGAGGGAAGAGGGGGGAAGGGATTCGCTCTCTGAAATGACCTCCACCTCAATTTCATCTCCGACTCTACGCTTGACCTCTTTTAGAAATTCCTCTTTGTTTGTGCCGGGGATGAGCCGGCAGTCGAGGGTGGCAGTGGATTCCGAAGGGATGACATTGGCTTTGCTTCCTCCCTGAAGCATGGTGAGGGAGATGGTATTTCTCATCATGGCATTGAAGATCGGGTTGGAGGTCAACCAGGTGGAGAAGGTGGAGTCGCTGAGCCCTTTCTCGATGTCTTCAAACAGAGGCCTCTCATAAGAAGGCTGTTTCGGCGCCATCTTATAGAAATATTCCTTTACCGTGGGGATAATGTGAAAGGGGGTCTCCCATCTCGTGAGGGTCTCAAGGCCTCTGATGAGCTTCACGTTCGGGTTGTCCGGATGGGGCATGGAGCCATGGCCTGGTGTGCCTCTGGCCTTTAGTCTGAGCTGAAAGATGACCTTCTGGCCATTGGAGATGGCATAGCGGTCAGGGGAACCATCCTCGTTAAGAATAACATGTCCCCCTTCATTGAGGGCATATTCCAGTTCTTTCAGAGTAGGAAGATTTTCCATGGCCCACTGAACGCCCCATCTTCCGCCGGTCTCCTCATCCGCCGTTGCAAAGAAGATCAGGTCTCTTTTTAAGGATATATTTTCTCTTTTGAGGATCAGGAGGGCCATCATCTCGATGATCCCCAGCGATTTACAGTCGAGGGTTCCGCGGCCATAGAGGTATCCGTCTTTGATGATCCCTTCGAAGGGAGGAACTTCCCAACCTTGCTTCTCAACCGGCACGACATCGATATGGCTGAGAAGAAGAATGGGCCGCTTTGATCCATCTCCTTTCAGTGTGGCCGAAACACTTCCTCTGCCGGGAATAGGTTCATATATCTCGGAAGGGATGGCTTCTTTATCAAAGATCTTTTTAAAAAACTTTGCCCCCTCTATTTCGTTACCCGGAGGGTTGACCGTATCGATTCGGATATAATCTTGAAGATAGTGAGTGGCTTCGTTAAGTAGGTTGTTCCAGTCCATAAAGCCTCCATTTAAAATTGCAAAATTAGCAATTAGCAATGATCAATGATGATCTCGCAAAAAGTCGTCTCACCGGTCCTGCGGCAGGAACCGGGGTCCAGGGTTTTGTTAATTATATGAAATTACTGGATTCTGGCCTCCGCCGGAATGACGATCTTTAACTTTTTTCGACTTTTTACGAATCCCTCATAAAAGGGAAATCGAAAAAATACACTGCTAATTTTGTATTTTTCAATTTCCAATTTGCAATGTTCTTTAATCGTTTTCACCAAAGACCGACACGATCCTGAATTGGTTCACATCGACCAATCCTTTGTCTGTCAGTTTCAATTCAGGGATGACAGGCAAAGAGAGAAAAGAAAGTGTCATAAAGGGATCAGGGAGTTTGCATCCGAGGTTCCTTATTACTCGTTGCAAGCTCTCCAACTTTCGGTAGACTTGAGAGACCGGTTCATCAGACATCAAACCGGCGATCGGCAGGGGAAGGTCTGCAATCACCTTTCCCTCCGAGACAACGGCCAATCCTCCGCCCATCTTCCTGATCGTTTCAACAACCTTTAACATATCCTGATCGTTCGTTCCAATGATGACGAGGTTGTGGGAATCGTGGGCGATTGTTGATCCGATGGCTCCTCTCTTTAACCCGAATCCCTGAACAAAGCCGATTCCGATATTTCCTGTGGCCCAATGCCTTTCGACCACGGCTATTTTGAGGATATCCTCTTTAAGGCCGGGATAAGCCACTCCATCTTTTAAAATGATTTTCTTCATAACTTTCTTTGTGACAATTTGATCCGGAATCAATTGGATGACTTTGGCGATGGGTTCTGTGCTTCGGACAACGAGGGAGTCCGCCTTGAGAGGCTTTATCCGAAGAGATTGCTTTCGCTTAATTTTTACCGATGCCGATGGAACGATCGAGCTGAATAACATTTTTCCATTGTCTGACACCAGGATGCCATCTTTAAAAACTTTTTTGACCTGAAACCGACCCAGGTGATCAAAGGAGATAATGTCTGCCAGATATCCCGGGGCAATGGCTCCGATGTCATCAAGCCTGAAATATTCTGCGGTATTGAGGGTTGCCATCTGGATGGCCAGGATAGGATCGAGCCCTCTCCGGATCGCTTCTCTCACCATCGAATCGATATGGCCCTCTTCAAGAAGTTCTTTGGGATGGCGATCGTCCGTGACAAAGAAGAACCGCCTTCCGTTTTTAGAATTGACCAGAGGGAGAAGATCATTGAGATTCCTTGCGGTTGAGCCTTCTCGCACCATAATCCACATCCCGTTCTTCAATTTTTCTTTTGCCTCTTTTGAAGTGGTGCACTCGTGGTCGGAACGGATTCCTGCGGCGAGATAGGCATAAAGACCTTTTCCAGAAAGGCCGGGAGCATGGCCGTCGATTCGTCTTCCCTCTGCCATCTCAATCTTTTTCAGGACCTCCGGGTCTCTGTAGATCACACCCGGGAAGTTCATCATCTCTGCCACCCCGATCATCCAGGGTTCTTTGAAAAGAGGCTTTAAATCATTTGCCTTGAGATTGGCTCCCGCAGTCTCCATATGGGTGGCAGGGACACAGGAGGGAAGCATCACAAGCACATTGAATGGGACTCCCTTTCCAGACTCGACCATAAAGCGGATGCCCTTTATGCCGAGGACATTGGCAATTTCATGGGGATCGATGACGGCTGTGGTCGTCCCGTGGGGCAGGACAGCCCGTGCAAATTCAGGGAGAGTCACCATGCTCGATTCAATGTGGACGTGGCCGTCAATCAGTCCAGGGCAGAGAAAATCGCCCTTCACATCGATGATTTTTTTCGCTTCATAATCTTCGAAACCAACCACGATTCCATCGAAAATAGCCACATCCTTCTTTTCAATCTCCCCCGAAAAGACATTGATGACTCTTCCATTTTTAATGAGAAGGTCAACCTCCCCTTCACCTGATGCGGCCCGTATTCTTTCCTCCAGCGAGGTCATATCCACATTTCCTCCTGATGGCTTTCATAACAAATCCCTTATGGATGATCAAGGAGAGATTTCTGAAAAAATCCAGAATTCCGGTAGCGTCACGGCGGGAGCACTTTCTGTCCGATCAAATCTTCCGGATCGGCGGTGATGACCAGGTTGCGTGTCGAATTTTTGCCTTTATACATTGCGTGGTCAGATAGAAAGATCAGTTCCTCCGCGCTCTGGGTGTGGATAGGATAGGCGGAAACTCCAATACAGGCGGTAATCAGGACATTCAATCCCTCACGCCCCAGGAAGAAATGTCCGGCCAGCATGGTGCGTATGCGTTCAGCAATCTGTTCGGCTGTGGTCAGGTGGGTGGCTTTAAGCAAGACAATAAACTCATCACCGCCGTAGCGGATCACGATGTCGTCATCCCGAACGCAACGGCGAAGCACTCGCCCAACCTCCTTTAGCAGTTGGCTGCCCACCTGGTGGCCGTGAAGGTCGTTGACTTGTTTAAAATAGTCAAGGTCCAGAAACAGCACGGCGAAGGGGGCACCCGACTCCCTGCTATTAGCGATTTCGCGGTCGATAGCGAGCGGCAGGTAGCGGGCGTTGTATAGGCCGGTCAAGGCATCCTGGAAGGCCATATTTTTAGCATTGGCGTAAAGGGAGGCGTTATGCCAGGCAAGAGCGGCGTGTCGTCCGATGAAATTAACCTCATCGATTACCTTTGCCGGCCAAGGGTTGTCTTGCTCGTGGCGCAAAAGGATGAAGACACCCAATAACGACTCGAGATTGCGCAAGGGGACAATCAATCCCTCGACGAAACCATTTTCAGGCAGATTCTTGAATTCCCCGTCTGGATTATTGAAAACGATTGTGTAGGCTTCACTTATATCGGCGCGTTGGCGAATCGATGGGAGAAGTTCGTCCAAAAAGATTTTAGATTCGCTCTCTTCCAAACCCAAGCGTCCCTCAATTCTTGGTGCAGTGGCGATGGATGGCCAGTCCAGATAAAACGCCGCTCGAGAGCCTGCCTCCGCAACAAGGGCGGTTAACGTTGCCGTGCGCACCCCTTCCTCCTCCAGTTGGGTCGTAATTCGCTGGCAGGCGCTATAGAGCTTCATGTAATTCCGCAGTTCCTCGTTTTCCTTGAGTAAGCGGTCTTCCTCCAGAACCCGGTGTAAGATCATCAGCATCAATTGCGGCTCGACTGGCTTGGGCAAGATTTCGGCCGCACCGGAGCGAAACGCTGCACCAGCGAAACTGAAATCCTCCAATTCGACCGAAAGAACCACCGGAGTGGCTGGCCGGACCCGTAAAACCTGAGCAATGTATCTTTGAGAATCTTCTTTGTGTGGCAGGTCGATCAGCACGAGATCGGCGGTGAAGCGGGCGAGGGTCGTTTCCAAATCGCTCAGGGCTGTGCCTTCTGCCAGATAACCGCCGTCGTTGAGGTTTTTTAAAAACCAGTCGCGCAGAAACTGATCGTCTCCGACGAATAGGATTATTTTTTTATCCGAAGTAGGCATAACGACTCCTCCCCTGAAATCGAAAACCTTTCCTCACCTACAACAAAAAGGGACATAAACGCAAAACCATTTTACTGGTTGCCAAGTTGTTTTAGAATCCACGTTCCCATCCTTCCCCAAATGATGTTTTGTAATATACACTATCCCGCGAGTTTTTGGAAGTGAAATTAAAGGAAGATTTTCCCACATATAAAACCCGAGAAGTTAACTTTTGGGAAAAAGGGCCTGATGGATCAATCCATGAAGATTTTTAAAGCCTCGGACATCAAAGGCAAATATTGAATAAGTGAAGAGAGTGGTATATAAAAATCAATATGATTTATATATAAATATTAAATTTTCTAACTAATCGTAACGGATAAAATATTTTTGATATCAAATGAACATATGTTAAAAAGGAATCGTAATTTCCATTTTGCGACCCAAAATGGAATGAATATTAGAAATATTAGAATTAAGAGTTGAAAATGTCACTCCATTCTCTTTTAAAGAAACAAGACCTCTACGTCGTTTCAGTCATCGGGGAGGATAAGGTTGGGATTGTCTCAAGGGTGACTCAGTTTCTTTTTAAGAAAGGGGTCAATATCATCGATATTGAGCAGACGGTGGTCCATTCACAGTTTACCATGGTGCTCCTCATCCAGCCGCTGCGCTCTCAATTTCCATGGAGTGAAATCAGAAGAGGGCTCAGCCGTATCGCCGAAAAACTGGAGATGAAGATCACGATGACGCCCCTCAAAGAATTTAAAGGACTTAAACTGGCAGAGGCCAGGAGGCCTTATGTTTTGACCATTTTGGGCACGGACCGGGCCGGAGTGGTGGCCGGTTTTTCCTCCGTTCTGGCGAAACATCATTGCAATATTGATCGGATCAAAATGATTGCCAGGGGTGAATTTCTTGCAATGGAGATGTGGGTCGACCTCCGGGAAGCCCATTTTCCTCTTCTCCGTCAGGACCTGAACGAAACGGCGAAGGGGGTGGGGATGGATATCATCGCTCAGCCCGAATCGATCTTCAAGAAGAGAAGGAAGGTGATCGTCTTCGATATGGATTCGACCATTGTCGACGGAGAGATCATCGACGAGATGGCAGAATTGGCTGGCGTGGGCAAGAAAGTGGCGGCCATCACTGAAAAGGGGATGCGGGGGGAGATCGATTTTTCAGAATCCCTGCGAACGAGGGTATCTCTGTTGAAGGAGTTGAGGATCAAGAGCCTCGAATCGATTGCAAAGACCGTTCAGCTCACCAAGGGAAGTGAAGAATTGATCGCTGCCCTGAAAGAGATGGGATTCAAAGTGGCGCTCATCAGCGGTGGATTTACCTACTTCACCAATATTTTGAAGGAGAGACTCGGATTCGATTACGCTTTTGGTAATGAGCTGGAGATCAGGAATGGAAAACTCACGGGAAGGGTGAAAGGAAAGATCATCGATGCCAGGAGAAAGGCTGAAGTCATGGATGAGATCTGCGAAAAGGAGGGGATCACCCGTGATGAGGTAGTGGCGGTCGGCGATGGCTCGAACGACCGAATCATGCTGGCCAATGCAGGCCTGGGAATTGCTTTCAATGCCAAAGAGATCCTGAAAAAGGTGGCGGACGGAGCCATCACGAGAGACCATATGAAGGGCGTGCTTTACTGCCTGGGAATTACGGACCGGGATATAAAAGGATAATTCATCATACCAGAAATGAGATGCCGAACCGAGTTCGGCATGACAAGGCTGTCATTCTGAACTTGGTTCAGAATCCATTTTTAATATTTAATCTTATGCATAAACTTAATCGCATCAAGGCTATCATCTTCGATTTTGACGGGACGCTGGCCATCCTCAATATCGATTTCTCACGCATGAGGGAGCAGGTCCTCGCTCTCATTAAACATTTTGGCGTGGACGAAGAGTCGATTAAGGAACGGTATCTTCTTGAGATCATCGATGAGGTCTCTCCTTTAATATGGAAAAGAAATCCAGCAGATGCAGAAGAATTTTATCAAAAGGCCCATCAAATCCTCCACGAGGTTGAACTCAAGGCGGCAGGAGAGGGAAGTCTCATCCCCGGAGCAGAAGAAGCATTGATAATGCTAAGGAAGAAGGGGTTCAGGGTCGGAATCATCACAAGAAACTGCGAAGAAGCAGTCCGAAAGGTTTTCCCTGACATTGATGAATACTGTGATGTCTTCATTTCAAGGGATTCTGTCGAGAAGGTCAAACCCCATCCGGATCATCTCAACGCTACATTGGAAGCGCTAAAGGTCTCCGGAGAGGAGGCGTTGATGGTTGGGGATCATCTCATTGATATTCAGGCCGGGAAGAGGGCCGGGATGATGACCGTCGGCGTATTGACCGGTCGGATCAAGAGGGAGGAATTCGAAGAAGCAGGGGCGGATTATATCCTGAAGGATGTCACAGAGGCCTGGGAGTTGGTGAAGACATAAGAAAATGGAATGTTGGAATAATGGAATAATAAGACCCGTAGGAGGTTCAGGCAATGAGCAAAAAAGTGATCTTTACGGAAAAGGCACCGAAACCGATCGGGCCCTATTCGCAGGCGATCCGGGCGGGGAATTTTATCTTCCTCTCAGGCCAGATCCCGATTGATCCGGCAAACGGCGAGCTGGTTGGAGGTGATATTAAGGAGAAAACACGACGGGTGCTGGAAAACCTGAAGGGAGTTCTGGAATCTCAAGGGCTGGATATGCAGGATGTGGTTAAGGTGACGATTTTTTTGAAGGACATGGGAAATTTCAATTCCATGAATGAAGTCTATGCCACATACTTTCCATCTTCCCCGCCCGCAAGGTCAACGGTCGAAGTATCGCGACTCCCCAAAGACGTTGATCTTGAGATTGAAGCCATCGCCGTTGTTGATCATTGAAAGGAGCGGTTTCATTAATAGGTGATTGTTTTTTTCTCGCCGTCGGGAGGGTTGAGATGGATCTCGAAGGTGATGGATTCGACTTTTTCCTTTGGGAGTGGAAGGCCGAAGATGATCACCCTGCCTGTAAGGGGCGGCAGGGGTATTGAGAGAGCAACTTCCTGTGGAACGGGGGTAAATCCCTCAGCAGGTTTCGGACCCGCATAGACTATTTCCTTCTGCGATACGACTACTTTGATAGAGTTCGCCGGGGCGGTCGCCGTCCGGCTCCGATTCAAGACTTCAATATAAATTTCGAGGATTTTAAGAGCCGAAGGAGAAGACTCGATCTCTCGAACCCTGAAGGTGATTTCTCCCAATTTAATCAAGGGCGCTTCTTTGGAAATGGGCTGGGCTAGAGTCTTTCCCTGTCCGATGAAAAGCAGGAGGGTTAAGAAAAAGAGAAAGGCTACAGTCGTTTTTTTCATCTTAGACCTATTCTATATTTTCCCGTCGGAATTTTCAAGAACTTTGTGAATGAACCAATCCTCCTCCCCTTTCAAGGGTTGGGGGTTTTTATTATTACACCCGATAGGCGGGACATTCTTGTCCCGTCTATGTTGGATGCGGGGTTAGACCTGCAGCAGGCCCCGCCTATCTACCCTACCGATTCATGAAATGCTTCCCATGACCGAGGAATTTCCTTGCGAAGAGTTGTTTTATTGTATGATGAGAAGGGTTGTTTTATAATGATTCTCAACGGTTTGGAGCAATCAACCATGAAACCTATCCTCGCCATCGTTGGAAGACCTAATGTCGGAAAGTCCACCCTGTTCAATCGGATTACGGGCGGAAAGAGAGCCATCGTCTATAACGAACCCGGCGTCACACGGGACCGGAACTATGCCGATGTGATCTGGGAGAAAAGCTTTTTTACGCTGATCGATACGGGCGGGTTTGAGCCGGTCTCAAAGGACCGGATCTTCGTCCAGATGCGCGAGCAGTGTCAGTTAGCCATGGAAGAGGCGGATGTGATCCTCTTCGTCATGGATGGGAAAGAAGGCCTGACCCCCTCTGACAGAGAGATCGCTGATCTCATGAGGCGTCTGAATAAACCTGTCTTTTATATCGTCAATAAGATTGACGGGCCGCAGAAAGAGGAGAAGACATTTGATTTTTACGGATTAGGCGTGGACAACCTCTTCTCCATTTCAGCAGAGCATGGGTACGGTCTGAACGATTTGATGGATGAGGTGATAGAGGTTCTTCCCGGAACCATTGAGGCAGAAGAGGATGGAGGTTCAACGAAGGTGGCTATGCTGGGAAGGCCGAATGTGGGGAAATCTTCCCTGATCAATCGCATCCTGGGATATAAGAGGGTCCTTGTGGACGAGGCTCCGGGCACGACCCGTGATGCGATCGATACCCGGTTTGAACGGGATGGGAAGCGATATACCCTGATCGATACCGCTGGGATCCGCAGGAAGAGCAGGATCAGCCTCCGGTTGGAAAAGTACAGCATTGTGGAAGCTCTACGGACGATTGACCGATGCCATGTGGCTCTGCTTCTCCTTGATTCGAAGGAGGGGGTGACCGATCAGGATACGAGAATCGGCGGATTCATTCATGAGAAGGGAAAAGGGTGCATGATCGTGGTGAACAAATGGGACCTTGTGGAAAAGGATTCCCAAACCATGACCAAATATGAAAAGGAAGTCTATGAGAACCTGAAATACCTCTCGTATGCTCCCATCCTCTTCATCTCCGCCCTGACTGGCCAGAGGGTGAAGAAGGTTCTCGATACGATCGACCGTGTGGCAGAAGAGGCGCAAAAAAGGATTTCCACTTCGCCCTTGAATAAAGCCCTTGAAGGATGGGTGAAAAGATTTCCGCCTCCATCCTACCGGACCCGGCAGGTCAAGCTGAACTATATCACCCAGGTCTCCGTTGCCCCGCCCACCTTTATCATTTATACTAATTTCCCGGAGGGAATCCATTTTTCCTACGAACGGTACCTATTGAACCAGATGAGGGAGGCTTTCGGGTTCAGAGGGGTTCCGATCCGGCTCCAGTTCCGGAAAAAGAGAAAGGAATAGTTAAATGAGGAGACAGAGGAAGAAGTATATCATTCCGGTGGTCATTCTTTTGGCAATCCTCATCGCCGGGGGATACTTCCTTTATCCGATGATCGGAAAGAAGAGCCCGGATCAGAAATTCCGGACGATGAAGGTGGAGCGTGGAGAGATCAGCTCCATCGTGACGGCCACAGGAACCATCAATCCGGTCACTACCGTCCTGGTGGGAAGCCAGGTTTCAGGAACGATCAAAGGCCTCCATGCCGATTTCAACTCACGCGTGAAAGAAGGGCAGGTGATCGCACAGATCGATCCGGCCATCTTTGAGGCCCAGGTTGAACAGGGAAGGGCCAATCTCCTGAACGCCCAGGCCAATCTATTGAATGCGCAGGCCAATCTCAAGAATGCGCAGGCCAATCTCAGCAAGGCAGAAATTGCGGTCGTCGATACGAAGAGGACGCTGGAGCGAAACAGGGAGCTGATCGAGAGAAAGGTCATTGCCCAGGCCACCCTCGATACGGCTCAGACCAATTATGATACAGCCATCGCCCAGAGAGAGGTGGCAAGGGCGCAATTGGAATCGGCGAGATTCCAGGTGGAGTCGAGCAAAGCGCAGGTGGAACAGGCCAGAGCCGGCCTCAAGGTTTCTGAGACGAATTTGAGATATACCACGATCCGCTCACCGGTTAATGGGATTGTCATTTCGAGAAATGTGGATGTGGGGCAGACCGTTGCGGCCAGCCTTCAGGCTCCGACCCTTTTCACGATTGCCAAAGACCTGACCCAGATGCAGGTCGATACGAATGTGAGCGAGGCGGACATCGGGCGGGTGGCCAAAGGACAGGATGCAACATTTACAGTCGATGCCTACCCCGAAAGGACCTTTCGGGGAAAAGTTTCGGAGATCAGGAATGCGCCCATCACCATTCAGAACGTGGTCACCTATGATGTGGTGGTCCAGGTGGATAACAGCGATTTAAGGTTGAAACCGGGGATGACGGCCAATGTCTCTGTTCAGATCGAGCATAAGGAAAACATTCTGAAGATTCCCAATTCAGCATTAAGATTCAGACCGGAGTCTGCAAAAAAAGAAGAGACCGGAAAGACAAACAACAAAAAACAAGAGGCTCTGTCATCGGATAAGGGCCGGGCCGTTTTAGAGCGATTGGTAAAAGAACTTAGTCTTACTGCGGATCAGCAATCGAAAATTGAGATGGTTCTTCGGGCCTCCAGAAGCGAATTTCAGGAAATACGGGAAAAATCGAAACCCGAGGAGGCACAGGTTCGCATCCGGGCTTTGATGCGGCAGAAGATATGGGGATTTCTGACTAATGAGCAGAAAGAGAAGATGAAAGAGATGGGTCAATCATCCGAGAAAAGCCGGGCAAAGCCGGGCAGGGTATGGGTCCCTACTCCGGAAGGAAAACCGATACCCTTAGAGATCACAGTTGGAATCACGGACGGAACATTTAGCGAGGTGGTGACAGGAAATCTTCCGGAAGGAGCCGAGGTTGTGGTTGAGGAGATCTTGAATAAAAAGGCCCGGCCAAGCACTCCAACGCCCTCCACAAAAGGGATGAGATAATGGACTGCAGATTTCGGATTGCGGATTGCGGAATGAACTTTTCAAATCTTCAATCTATATACAGCGCCATTAATCACAACCAAACACGTCATTCCCGCGAAAGCGGGAATCCAGAAAAACACTGGATTCCCCCGTATCAAGTACGGGGCAGGCTTAGTCAAGCCCGGAATGACAAACCTGTTAAGATTTATGTCGTTATGTATAAAACCTGAAAGCTGAAATTTTCATATCAGATGGAATCGCTCATTCAAATCAGGGATCTGGTCAAAGTTTATCATCTCGGGGAAGTGGAGGTTGAGGCGCTTCGGGGCGTTTCCCTTTCGATTGAACGGGGTGAGTTTGTGGCGATCATGGGCGCCTCCGGCTCCGGGAAATCGACCTTTATGAATATCCTCGGATTTCTGGATCAGCCTACCCGCGGGGAATATCTTCTGGAGAGCCGAAGCGGAGCAAACCTTTCGAGGGATGAATTAGCCGAGATCAGGAATCAGAAGATCGGTTTTGTCTTTCAGGGATTCAACCTGCTGAGCAGGACATCGGCGCTGGAAAATGTTCAACTTCCACTGGTCTATGGTCACATCCCATCGAAGAGAAGGAAAGAGATGGCACAGCAGGCCCTCTCCGCAGTCGGTCTTGAAGGAAGGGCGCATCATCATCCCAGTCAGCTCTCAGGCGGAGAGCAACAGCGGGTGGCCATTGCGAGAGCCCTTGTGAATCAGCCTTCGATCCTGTTGGCTGATGAGCCCACCGGAAACCTCGACTCAAAGACGAGCGGAGAGATCATGGCCATCTTCCAGCGCCTCAACAACGAAACCGGGATCACAATCGTCATGATCACGCATGAACAGGATATTGCGGCCTATGGAAGAAGGAAGATACTCTTTAAGGATGGAAGGGTGGCCAGTGATTCGTAATCTGGCCTTTTAGGGTTAAGGTTTAGAAATTCTTAACCTCAACCTCGACCTTAACCTCAATTTTCAATATTATGACGACACTCTTTGCCAGCCTCAGGATTGCCCTCCGCGCCCTCATGGTCAATAAAATGCGCTCCAGCCTCACCATGCTCGGAATCATCATCGGCGTGGGCGCTGTAATCGCCATGATTGCCGTAGGTTCAGGGGCAAAAAAGAAGATCGCCGACCAGATTGCGAGCATGGGGTCGAATATCCTCATCGTGCTTTCCGGAAGCTCGACCAGCGGCGGGATGAGGTTCGGAGCGGGAACTATTCCAACGCTTACCCTCGATGATTCGAAAGCGATTTTAGCTGAAATCCCAGGCGTCAGGCTGGTGGCCCCACATGTCTCCGGGGTTGCCCAGGTCATTTTCGGCAATCAGAACTGGTCCACGCTTGTTTATGGGACCATTCCCGAGCTTCTCGAGATCAGAGAATGGTCACTCCATTCAGGCCGCACCTTCACACAACAGGACCTGGACGGCGCCACCAAAGTCTGTCTCCTCGGAAAGACCGTGACGGATAATCTTTTCGGAGGGATTGACCCGATCGGGCAGATCGTCCGGATCAAAAAAGTTCCGTTTACCGTCATTGGCGTACTAAATCCCAAGGGGCAATCGGCCTGGGGAACGGACCAGGATGACATCATCTTCGTCCCCCTGTCCACAGCACAGAAGAGGCTCTTCGGAATGCAGTTTCCAGGAATGGTGAGGGTGATCACCATCCAGGCAAGGGAGCCTGAGGTGATGAAGACCGTGGAGGAACAGATAACAGAGCTTCTCCGGCAGAGGCACCGGCTTCAACCCGCCCAGGAGAATGACTTTTCAGTTCGAAACCTGACCGAGGTTGCTTCAAGCGCGGAGGAATCAGCAAGGGTGATGTCTTTGCTCCTGGGTGCCATTGCCTCCATCTCTCTGATCGTTGGCGGGATCGGGATTATGAACATCATGCTCGTATCGGTAACGGAGAGGACGAGAGAGATCGGGATTCGCATCGCCGTGGGTGCAAAGGGAAAGGATATCCTTCTCCAATTCCTCATCGAATCCCTGGTGCTCAGTCTGGTGGGAGGAATACTTGGCATAGGAGTTGGAATTGCGGGAACCCTCATCCTGTCGAGCTTTACTCAGTGGCCAACTCTTTTTTCCGTTCAAGCGATCCTTCTTGCTTTTCTTTTTTCAGGTTCGGTTGGAGTATTCTTTGGATTTTACCCCGCAAGGAAAGCCTCTCTGCTCAACCCGATCGAAGCGCTGAGGTATGAATAAAACCTTGATTTCGGAATGCGGATTTCGGAATTTATAACCAAAAAGAAGAAAACTTTATGTTTTTCACTCCGCACTCCGCAATCTAAATTCCGAATTTAATGATATGGCCCTGATCGACTTTTTAATTTTTGTGGCGGTGGGATGCGGCGTGGGATTCCTTGCTGGGCTCTTCGGGGTGGGCGGAGGGTTCATCATGGTGCCCATCCTGATTTTTAGCTATGAACATCTGGGTTTTTCTCCCTCAGTGCTGACTCATATCGCCATCGGCACCAGCCTCTTCGTCGTCATCTTTGCCTCGATTTCCAGCGCTTATCAGCATAACAAGCAGGGAAACATCAACTGGCGCGCAGTCCTGATGATTGGGTTTTCCAGCGGCCTGACCGCTTTTTTAACCACTTGGCTTGCAGCGGCCTTGAGCGGAAAGCATTTGCAGGTCGCCTTTGCCGTCATTGTTTCGACCGCAGCCGTCCGGATGCTGACGGAAAGTCAGGCCGTGGCTCAGAAAAAACTGGAACGCTTATCCGAACCAACTATCTTTGGCCTGGTCGGGGTGGGGCTGACCGCTGGTGTGGTTTCTGCTCTGGCAGGAATCGGGGGAGGTGTTTTTACCATCCCGATCATGTACTACGTTTTAAAGATGCCTTTGAAATTGGCGATCGGGACATCGAGCGCCACAATCATCATTACGGCTCTTTTCTCAGTGACGGGTTATATTTGGAACGGGATGGGGCGGCCGGATTTGCCGAAGTGGAGTCTCGGGTTTGTTGATCTGGAGCGGGGGATAGCCCTTGCCATCGGGACGATCTTTCTGGCAAGAGCAGGAGCTTACGTCTCATTTAAAACACACCCTTTTCGTCTGAGAAAGTTATTTGCCCTTTTCGTCATCCTCATTGCGGGTTATATCATTTTGAAGTAAGTTCCTCATCCCGTTTTCTTTAAGCTTTGCCAAACAGGTTTTGCAAAGCATCCTCTTTGGCTTCCTGGATGTGTTCCCGCATCATTCTTTCACAGAGATCGGGATCTCTTAATCGCAGTGCCATGATGATCTTTTTATGACCCTCCACGGACCTTCTCCCTCCGTCAGGGTATTGAAGGGTGTCCTTTCTGTATCTCAAGACATACTTTCTGATATTCACAATGAGGCTGTAAAGACGTGACTTATGGGCGACCAGTTCATGAAGCATATCATGAAAACGTGTGTTCCATCTAAAGACTTCCTCGATCTTTCTTCTTGTTAACGCCTCTTCCGCATTCCGGATAAACAGGTCAAGTTGATTAAGGGTCTCGTCCGAGATGTTCTGGGAGATGAGCCGCAGGGTATATCCTTCGAGGATGGAGCGAAGTTCAAAGAGCTCTTCCACCTCTTCCCTGGAATCTCTTGAGACGATGAACCCCCTTTTTTTGCGGAGTTTGATCAACCCCTCTGATTCCAGTTTGTGGAATGCCTCCCTCACAGGGGTGCGGCTCACCCCTATCTTTTTGGCGAGATGCTCTTCGGTAAGTTTTTCGCCGGGATTGAGATGGCCTGAAAGAATCGCGGTTTTTAAATATTCATAGACCCTTCCCCGGACCGGGGGGCCATTGTTAGAGAAGTCTGCAACAGAGGAGGATTTACGCCCCATGGTACGGATCCTGTGACCTTCTAATAATCTGTTGAGATCAATCCTCTTCCAGAACTTTGGGTTTCTTCCGGATTAAACTGTAGAGGATCGAAATCACAGCAATGGCGAGAATGACTCCGGCAATAGGCCGGAACAAAAATGCGTAAAGGTCATAATCCGCCATCCTCATCCCCCGCCTCAGGGAAATCTCCGTGAGGTTTCCAAGGACCAGGCCGATGATCATCGGAGCAATGGGATAGTTGTACTTCTTCATGAAGTAACCGATGACTCCGAAGAAGAACATGATCCAGAGGTCGGTCGGGTCGTTCCGGATTCCATAAGAGCCGATGGCTGCAAAGATGAAGATGCAGGGTCCGAGAATAGAATATCGGATTCTTCTGAAATTGGAAAAGACCTTAGCAACTCCAAGTCCGGCAAAGAGCATGAGGATGTTGGCAAGAAACATCGCGAGGAAAATGGAATACATGAGCTTCGGCTGGTTCATGAAAAGCATGGGGCCGGGCTGAAGGCCGTGGACCAGAAAGCCGCCGATGATGACCGCTGTGGTGGCGCTCCCTGGAATTCCAAGGGTGAGAAGGGGAACCATTGCGCCGCCTGTAGCGGCATTATTGGCTGTCTCCGGGCCTGCGATGCCTTCTGGAATTCCTGTTCCGAATTTTTCAGGGTTTTTCGACCAGCGGACTGCTTCTGCATAGCCAACAAAAGCCGCGGTTGTGGCTCCAACGCCAGGGAGAATTCCAATCCATGTTCCGATCAAGGCAGATCGGATGACAAGCCACTTCATTCTGAAAATTTCTTTTATCCGGGGCAGTTTGGTCGAAATCTTTGAAAGAAATACCTCCTTTTTATCACTCCGGCTCTCCGCCCGGGCAAGGATCTCACCCACGGCAAAGGCCCCGATAATGGCAGGAATGAAATTGATTCCTCCAATCAGGGCCTTTCCCCCGAATGTGAAACGGGGATCAGAGGTCATCGGATCAATTCCAATCGTAGCCATCAGAAGCCCGAAAACCCCAGCAATGGTCGCCTTCTTCAGCCCCTTTCCTCCCAGGGAAGAAATAAGGGTTAACGCAGTAATGGCAAGGGCAAAGTATTCAGGCTGAGAAAAGGTGAGGGCGACGCTGGCCAGAAACGGGGAAATGAATGTCATCACGACCACACTGAAAAGGCCTCCAAGGCAAGAACATATGATTGCATAACCGAGGGCCTGGGCCGCCTGTCCCTTTTTTGCCATCTCATAGCCGTCAAAGACCGTGGCCGAGGCTTCCGGAGCGCCGGGGACATTGAAGAGGATGGCCGAGATAGACCCGCCATAAGTTCCGCCGCAGTAAACGGCCGAGAGCAATGCAAGACCATTGATCGGGCTCATGGCAAACGTGAAGGGAATGAGGAGAGCCGTCCCCATCGTAGAGTTAAGTCCGGGCACAGAGCCCAGTGTTACCCCAAGGAGAACCCCGCCCCAAATCATCAGAAGGGTGACTGGATTAAATATGCTCTGTATTGCTCCCAACCAGACATCTACCATGACAATGTTCTCCTCTTTTTAATAAAAAATATGGCTGAATTCGAGAAAAATCCCTACGCCTCTCGGAAGGGGAACGTACATTGCTTTCGTAAAGGCCCAGACGATCAGAGCGGTTATCCCGACCGAAATGCCGAGCATCCAGATCTTTTTCCTCTCTCCCAAAAGGACCATAAAAGCAATGAGGAAGAAGGGGGTGAGGGCGGTGAAACCAACAATTTTCATTAGAAAGAAATAGAGGACGATAAAGCCAACGGCAAGGAGAAGCCTCACCTTTCCGCCATCGAATTTCGATTCTTCCTTGTTCTCCGGAGTCCCCTTTTTTCTTTCCCGGATTGCATCCACGGCCACCAGAAAGCTCAGAACCATGAGACAGATAAGGAGAAACTTGGGCCAGTAGGCCGGCCCAAGTTTTCCATAAATCTCATGTCCCTCGAATTTCATCGATTCAAAATAGAGATAAAGGGAGCCGAAGAAAACAACTGCGCTGATGAGAATTTCCCCTTTAAACATAAATTCACTCCCAAATAGGACAGGGTAGCCGCTCCGGTATTTACCGGAGCGGCTACCAAGATTTATTATTCACGCCTCATTTTTATCTATTTCTTTTTCAGATATCCGAGTTCATCAAAGATCGCTCTGTAATTGACATACTCCTCATCCCAGAATTTTCCGTATTCTTCAGGTCCCTTCCAGCCTGGCCGGAGGTCGAGAAGGTTTGCCTTTTCAATAGCTTTATAGGAGGGATCCTGTGAACACTTTTTGAGAACATCAGAAAGATAGTTGACAATCTCCTGGGGCGTTCCCTTCTTTACACAGAGCCCTCTCCAACGGCCCATAGTGATGTCATAGCCCAACTCCCTTGCCGTGGGAACATCGGGAAATTTATCCAGTCTCTTTTCGGTAAAGACGATCAGGGGACGAAGCTTTTTAGCCTCGATGAGCGACATGATCACGCCCGGTTCTTCGTGAAGAACATCGATATGGCCTCCGAGAACAGCGGCATGGGTCTCGGGTGCGGCATCAAAGGGAATGTACCTCACTTTGATGCCGGCTTTTTTTGCAAAGAGCATGATGATCACTTCATCCGGACTTGCGGCTGTTGTTCCGGTAAACTGCAATTTACCCGGGTTTTCCTTTGCATACTTAATGACATCCTGAATCGTCTTAAATGGACTCTCAGCCCTCACATAGAAAACGCTCTGATCCTGCTGAACATTACAAAGAGGGACAAACTCTTTATAATTCTCACGACCGAAAACGGTATTGATGAGCTGTTCAGGGCTGAAGTTATAGATGGTGTAGCCATCGGCGGGTTGTGAAAGAACGTAAGTGGATGCCTTGACCCCTGCTCCACCGGTAAGGTTGGTAACATTAATAGGGACTTTTAGTTGCGATCTTGCAGGCATCATTAAACTTCTCACAAAGATGTCGCTTCCACCGCCGGCACCATACTGGACAACCACCTCAATCGCCCGTGTGGGGTAGTCCTTCGGTTTGGGGGCCTGACTGAATACCAGACCTGTTAACGAAAATGTGATGAGAGTGACGAGTAAAACGGTGAAGATCAATTTCCCTTTCATGATTTTCCTCCTTTCTGATTATGTTATTTGAAATCGCAGGCTAAAGCCTGTAGCTATAATTTCTGTGTTGTCATTGCGAGCGCCCTTTGTCATTCCTGCCCCGATTTCCATCGGGATAGACTCCAGCAGGAATCCAGTTTATAATATTTTTGTTTTCGCAAGGAAAAGCCTGGATTCCCGTTCCTGCCGCAGGACGGGAATGACAACATTTAAGGTTTTGACAAATAATCCAGCGCTTCGGATACACCTCCTTTCGAAAAAGGGATATTGGCCAGCGAAAGTCCCATTTCAACTCCGCAAAGCGTTCCGGCAAGCATTAAATCATTGAAGTCGCCGAGATGTCCGATTCGAAACACCTTTCCCTTCAGTTTTCCGAGACCTGTGCCAAGCGACATATTGAACTTTTTCAGGATGATCTCACGAAGCTCATCGGCATTGAATCCGTCCGGCATTAAGACCGCTGTGAGGGAAGGGCTGTATTCTTCAGGGTTTGAACAGAGGATTTCCAGCCCCCATGCCCGGACGGCCCGTCGTGTGGCTTCTGCGAAACGGCGATGACGGTAAAAGACATTTTCAAGCCCTTCTTCAAACAACATCCGAAGAGATTCCCGGAGGCCGTAAAGAAGATTGGTGGCGGGAGTATAAGGAAAAAAGCCGGATTGATTATCTGAAATCATGGCCTCCCAGTCCCAGAACGATTTCGGGAATCTTGCCTGCCTTGTAGCTTTCAGGGCTTTGTCGCTGATGGCATTAAGTCCGAGGCCGGGAGGAAGCATCAAGCCTTTCTGAGAACAGCCAACTGTGACATCCACACCCCACTCATCATGCCGGTAATCGATCGATGCCAGGGAGGAGATCGTATCAACCATCAAGAGCGCTGGATGTCCGGCGCGATCGATGGCTTTGCGCACCTCTGCCACACGGCTGGTCACACCCGTGGAGGTTTCGTTATGGACGATTGCCACCGCCTTGATGTCATGGTTACGATCTTTGGAGAGTTTTTCCTCAACGGCAGAAGGATCAATGCCATGTCGCCAATTCCCGGGAACAAAATCGACGTCGAACCCGAGTTTCGCTGCCATATTGCGCCAGAGGGTTGCAAAGTGGCCTGTCTCAAACATCAATACTTTATCTCCCGGAGATAAGGTATTGACCAGCGCCGCCTCCCATGCTCCGGTCCCGGAAGAGGGAAAGATAACTGCTTTCCCTGAGGTTTTGAAAATCTTTTTAAGCCCCTGGAGCGCTTCATGGGCAAGATTCGCAAATTCGGGCCCCCGGTGGTCAATGGTGGGCTGGGCCATGGCCCTGAGAACGCAGTCTGGCACATTGGTCGGCCCCGGGATCTGAAGAAAATGTCTGCCGCTTTGATAAGGTCTATAAGTCATATAAGTCCTATAAGACTTATGATTTTTTCCAGGGCTTGCCGCTGAGGCGATATCCTTCCTCACCCTTTATGGCTTTTATGATCCAGTCAGCCTTGGCACGGGCTTCCATCTTCTTTTCGGTTGTGATCATAAGCTTCGAGCCAAATTTTTCCGCACAGAATTTGGTTAAGGTTTCCATCACCTTAACGCTTCCCGTTACAGGCAGGGCAGGCCAGAAGTAGGTTGAAATTCCCATGGCCACCATTCCCATTGCTTCGGTCACTTCTGAACTGCGGTTCGCCTCCGGATAACAGGCTGCCATCGGATATCCTTTAAGCTCTTTTTTCCCTGTCTTTGCCAGCTCTAACAGGAAATCAGTCAGGCCGCTGTCTCCTCCTCCGATATCAATGACAGAAGGAACATCCTTTCCCAGGGATGAGAGAAGATCTGATAAGCCTTTGCCGCAGTATTTTCCCTTCAAAGTGGGATTTAGAAATCCGTATTTTCCGAGAGCAACACTTGCCTCACCCTTTGAGATGCAAAGAATATCATTTTTCGAGAACTCCTGTGCCATCGTTGTGATTTCTTGATCCTGAGTATATTTAACATTGTTGCTTCCGGCCAGAATCACAATCCCCTTCAGAAGGCCTTTTTGGAGACCAGCGGCAATTTTTTTCACATCCACGCTATCCCGGGAGAAACCCATGGTAGCGTATTCTTTCATTTCCGGAATGTCTCTGGGAATGGTGCGGCGGAAGTCAAAAGATTTTTTAGCCTTCTCAACGATTCCCCTTGCAAACCGGTTGATGTCTTTCTCCTTCTTCAAAACCTCTGTCAGGATGATAGGCACCTCAAATTCTTTGGCTACTCGAACCAAGGAGGGATTAACGGATTGATCCCCCATCACAATGAGATCAACAGCTCCAGTCATCAGGGGAATCTCTTGCGATCCGTAATTGGTTGCGATGGGAAAGCTGAACGGGGGCAACAATGGTTCCGTACATACGCCCATCACGTGGACTCCCTGTTTTTTTGCAGCTTCGGCTATTTTTTGCTTCAAAATGGGGGAAAAGTAACCATAGATGAGGAGGTTGGGCCCTTTCTTCTTCAGTCCGCCCAGATTGACTTCAATCTTTGTGGGAACGGTTTCACCAAAGGCCGACGTTTTTAAGCTTCCGTAGAGCCATTGTGCCATGCAACCTAAAAGAGAGGATTTGAATGTCCAGAGGAGGATTTCCTCAACATCCGTTATCCCTCCTTCTAACTTCTGAGAGGCTTTGAACAGGTCCCTCGCCATTCCTTCCGGAGCGATTCCCATCTCTTCCCAGCCCCGCATCAGAGGTTTTGGAAAATCTTTTTTCGCCGCTGACCCGCCGTTTCGGAAGAGGCCCTGGATTTCTTTTAAGAGTTGATCTGTTTTGGCCTTATTCTGGGATTTGATTTCTCCAGCCTCAATCCCCCCTGCGAAATCGCTTAACCGGTTGAGATAGGTCATCGTTCCTTTCATGACCAACCTTAATAAAGATTGAATGGCAAGGAGGTCTTTATCCTTTCCGCAGACGCCCACCTTATTCGAATCCCGGAAGGGATGGCTGATGCAGGGTCCCTGAAGGCAGTCGCGGCAGCTCAAACCCATTTCACAGAAGCCGCACTCCGGCAGCTGTCCTTCATAACGGTCCCATACCAGAGGAATCTCGCTATCAGCAGCTTTAAGCAGAAAATACTCGACTGCGTTATCAATCGTCTTCTTCTGAATGAATTCCATTTCTAACTCCTTTCTATCTTAAAGGGATAAAACCCAACATTCCATTATTCCATTATTTCAGCTAAAATGCCTTTGTCCGATAATCCTTGCGATCCTCCAATTTCAATGCCTGAGTAGGACACACCTCCGCACAGATGGGATAGCCCATGTTCCGGCAGCGATCGCACTTGATTGCCACCTTCATCGAAGGGGAGGGGTTGATGATTCCGAAGGGGCAGGTCATCACACACATCCAGCAGGCGATGCAGGTTGGCTCATGGACATAGACCAGCCCTGTCTCAGGGTCTCTGCGCATGGTTCCGTTGGGGCACGCCTCAATGCAGGGCGCTTCATCGCAGTGCCGGCACTGGAGGGCGAACTGTTTTCCTTCGACATAAACCCGCGGCACGGGTTGAGGCTCTTCATGGATGGCCTGACAGAGCTCTTTGGAGGTGGATGAAATTTCCGTCCCACACCAGAGCTCGCATTGATGACATCCCGTACATTTTGTCTTATCGAGGATTAAAACTTTCACAATCTCCTCCCCATTCAATAGCGTTTAATGCTGGAGGATCGCTTCGCTTGAGGAGCGCTCCGTTTGAGGTAAAAACGGTTTTGCCTCGAACCTCAAGTCTCGCTTTGCAAGACGATCCTCTAACCTGCTGCTCCTTTCATTACAGTCCCGTGTCCATGATCTCCTTGTATTCGGTCTCCGTGAATCGGTCCGCATTTCTCCTGATCAATGGCAGAATGTTCATGAAATTGATATCCCGGCTCATTAAGATCGAAATATAATCGGAAACATCGATCCTCTTCTTCAATAGAATAAAGAAGAGCCCGGCCTTCTGCGTCTGGCCCACCAGGATGGCTCCCACCAAGCGGCCGTTCTTTAGAATCAATTTTTTATAGGTGTCTTTGGTCCTTCTTTTGATTTCCTGAAACGCCTCTCCTCCTTCACAACTCGAACAGGTCTCGGCTTGAGTTAATCCCATCGAGATGGCAGGAACGCCGATAAAATTTCCGATGGAATTCCTCCGGAAGGACCCTTCGTAGAGAGCTTCACGGCCAGCCATATTCAAACCGGCGAAACGGCCCTGTTCCACAGCGCAAGGCCAGATGGCGTTGATCCAATTCGAGTCCCGCGTGATATCATAAGTTTCGGTTACATCGCCGGCAGCATAAATGTCCGGCACACTGGTCATCATCCGGCCATTGACCTTGATGCCTCCCAGAGAGCCTATCTCTATTCCTGCTGTCTGGGCAAGTCCAATGGCAGGCCTGACACCGACGGCGACCACGACCATATCACACTCGATTTCCCTGGAATCCGTGACAACGCTTTTTACATAGCCATTTCCGGTAAACTGGATAGCCTTTTCTCCGGTGATCGTTTTAATACCGAGGTCTTCGATCCTTTTCCGGATAATGGAGGCGGCCTCTTCATCAAAGACCGTGGGCAGGACATGTCCTAATTGTTCGAGCAGGGTCACTTCCATTCCTCTTCTCTTGAGGCTGATGCATGATTCGACGCCAACGCTTCCGGCTCCGATGACCACCGCTTTTTTGCCTTTGAGATTGTAGATCCTTTCGGCATCGGCCATGGTTTTCAGGGGTGAGACGCCTTCCTTATCGATCCCCGGGATGGGAGGAATAATAGGATTTCCTCCCGTGGCTAAAAGAACCTTGTCGAAAGAGTGGGCGTCCCCGTTTTGAGTTTGGACCGTTTTGGAATTGGGTGAGATTTGTTGCACCCTTACACCCAGATGAGGGACGACCCTGGTCTGCTCAAAGAAATCTGCGGATCTGAAGTTTAAGAGAGGTTTTGAAAGCTCTTCGGCAATATAATAAGGGAGAAGAACCCTTGAAAAGAGGGGAGTGGCCTCATCGCTGAACAGGTCGATCGGTGAATCACAATCAATGGATCGGATGGCCTCTATCGCACTGATCGCTGCTGCACTCCCTCCGATGATGACATATCGCATTCTTGCCTCCTTCTATGAATTGGAAAAAATCCGAAATCCGAATATCGAAATCCGAAACAAATCCAAAATCCGAATGATCAAATTTTCAAAACCTCTTTTATTCATAAGTTTAGAATTTTGGTTATTCGAAATTGTTTCGAATTTCGAATTTCGTGCTTCGAATTTATGGGTCTGTTAGTACAAACTATGCACCATATATAAAGGAAGCAATTCCTTGAATGATTTTATTCCACGGGTGACATTGTAGTTGCCACAGGTGCAACATTTGGACATCTCCAGACATGCGTCTTCAACTGTTCTTCTTCCCCGCTTCACGTCCCGGACCATTTTGTAGACCAGATCCGCAGCAATCATGGCGTGGCCGCACATCGTGGTGGTCTTGAGAACCTCAAAGTGAGGCAACTTCTCCGTCTGTCCCCAGGTTCCCAGGGAATATTCAATGGTATGGATACGGCCCAGTCCAGCCTCCTCCATGCATTGCTGGACGATGTCGCTGACTCCAGATATGATGATCGAGATGCCGGGTTTATTCTCTTTCAGGTCCTTCAGCAATGAAACGATCTTTTCCCGGTTGTCGAAGGTGCACTGGACGATGGTGCTATCGGTCATATTGCTCAAGATGACATCCATCGTGGTATTATAAATGTTACCCGTCTTCATATCGCCCAGATTGATCGGGCCATTCTTGTAACAGATGCTTAAAAACTTCTTGGTTTTTGGCGCTGAGCCCGCCTTATTGATACCGGTTGCCGGACACCCCAACACCACGAAGTCGTTTTTTAAATCATCCCAGCTTCCTCTTCGGTGCAAACTGTGGGTCATTGTTTTCTCCTTCTATTGGTACATATTCCGTTCATACTTCGATCCCGCATTTCGCGGGACACGAACGGAATATCAATAGATTAGACCGTTCACCCTGAGGCTCTCGAAGGGTGAGGTTGACTTTTTACGAATTCATCATTGATCCTCATAGAACTTAAACGATGGCTCCCCCAGACCCATGTTGTTTTTGGTATTGATGGAATACCAAATCCCGAGTCTTTCCAGTACCGGTTTGACCGGAATCTCTCCCTCCGGCGGAACCTTGGTAATCACTTCGACCGTGAAGACCGTGTCCACTTTTTTTGCAACCTCCTGAAGGACCTTCAAGGCTTGGGGAAGTTTTTCCAGCTTACACTTGCCCTCGATAATGGCAGAGGTCGCTTTCTCATTCAGAACATCGTCTCTCAGTTTGCCGGTGGTTTTATCGGACATGAAATGGGTGACCGGATTTTCTGCGGCCAGTTCATAGCCGATATTTGCGGCCATCAGAGCCATGGCCACCCTCTCGACATCCCTGAAGTAGGAGCCGATGCCGGGTCTCCCCAGCTCAATCCCCACGCCTACCTCCCCTGGAAGGAACCGGCCTGAGACATCATTCGTCTTCATCTCCTCGGTCCCGCGGCCCGGGACCTGAGAGCCCTTAAATTCGATCAGGGGATTGCTTAAAATGCCCCGAACCTCCCGTGGCCAGACCATTTCGGGCTGGAAAAGGGCTTTGACAGGACATATATTCGCCCGGAGACAGACGCCACAATCCGTGCATCGCTCCTGGTCGATTTCAATATAAATCCTCCCTGGAATAAGTTCGTGTTTCTTAAAGGTTTGAATTCTTCCCATGGGGCAAAAAGGAAAGCATCTTTTGCAGGCGATACATTTATCCTGGTCGGCTTTCATAAAACCTCCCCTTCTAATTGTATACAAATTTGATAAAACAGGCAGGCAGTGAAAGATACTTATAACATCTTTTTGAGAATGTCAAGAAAAAACATACGATATTAATAGATTTGTGATTACAAATAGTTACAATCTTATCTCGTTTTTTTATAAGGTATGTGCTGGTGAGATTCATCAAATTCCATCCGATGTCCAAAAAAGCAAATTGGATACAAATTTTGGGTATCCCTCTTGACCGGAGTAATCTCATAGGTGTATATTTCACCTAAATTGAATGATTCTTTGTATAGCGGGACAGGAATGTCCCGCCTATCGATAGACGGGGTTTTCTAACCCCGTCTGCGAAGGCCGGGGGAGGAGCAACAACCTTTCTCCTTATGAATATAAAATCGCTCAATTTAGGTTTCAGATAGAAAGCTTGGTGGTTCGATTTCTTTTTAAAGAGATTTAAAGATGGCATTTCGAGTGATCGTGGACGGTGAAAAATGCAAAGGCTGTGAAGACTGCCTGGAGGTCTGTACGGTAAATGTGTTTGAGATGAAGGAAGGCAAATCGGTGGTTGTTCACGAGGAAGATTGCATCGGTTGCAGGGGTTGTGTTGAGATCTGTAAAGATAATGCCATCACGGTCGAGGAATTACAGCCCGAGATGTCCGAAACCGCCCGCCTGCTTTTGAGGGATATACTGAGCGATTAAAAAATTCTGCGGAGGACCTTTTTCCAGCTTTCGGTTTCGAGAAAACTTCCTGAAACATTTTCTAAAAGGTTTAAGAAAACAGAGCAGGGCATTGCCAGGGTGAGAATATCCTTCTCAACCATGGGCCTTGCCGAGACATCGAACATCCCGAGAACGGCACGGGGTTGGTCCCTTACTGCCTCCTTGAGAGGATAGGTCAGAATGACTCCACACCCGGAACCAAATGGCGCGTAAACAGCGTCCGTCCGTTCAAGGGCATAATTCGTCAGAGTGAAAAGGCCGGAAAGGATATCCGGAGAAGCAAAAAAAACAACGACCTCCGGGTCGATGCCACTTTGAAATTGCTCGATAGGCTTAAAGACACAATAGGTTGCGGGCGCTCGTCTGGGTATCATTCTGGCAAAATATTCTCTCGCACGTTCCGGTGTCTTGATATAACGCTCTCCCTCCATCTCGCCCGGAATCCCGCAGGAAAGGAAGTATTCGATGTTCGGCCGGGGCGATTCAAAAAATCCCATGTAGTAGGCGCCTCCGGGGCAGCCGAAATGGGTTTTATCGAAGTAGATAGTTTTTCCTTTCTTCCTTGCATTCTGTAAAAGACCGATCATACAACCCTGTATTCCCTCTTTCGGGGTGATGCCTTCAGGTTTATCATTTATGTAATAGACTCCGAGTGGTGATTCTGTTAATCCAAGGACCTCTTGAAATGAATTCCATTTTTCTGCTGAAAAGAAAGTCATTTTTCACCCCCCCTTGTGGTTTCTTTCACCTTAAAGTTTAATGAAAATGAAGAGTGAAGTCAATTTATGAAAGCTTGAAATTGAATCGAAAATATTCCAGAATCAATTTTGAGCATGTTTGCAAAATCTTTTTACTGTCATGCCGGACTTGAGGAGCCTGCCCCGTACTTGATACGGGGGCATCCAGTCCCGCCTTTGGCGGGATTGAAAAGACTGGATTCCGGCTTTCGCCGGAATGACAACCTTTTTCGAAACTGAAAGTTATAAACAGACTCTCATTAAGTAATTAAAACTTTTGAAGCAAGGTCAATGAGGGTAGGAAGTTACCTCCTATGATCATTGACTTTTCTTTTTAATTTTAGGAAGGGTTCTTATGACACTACGGACAAAAACATCGCTGCTTCTGGCCGGCCTCCTTGTTGTAATCTTAGGCATTGCCGGAATATATTCTCTCCATTTTCTGGAAAACACCCTCCGAAATTCAATTTATGCGGGTCTGGAAAATGTTTCGGTCGCCGAATCACAAGCCATTTCAAAATTTTTAGATGATACCCTGAAAGATGCGCAGGCGATTGCTTCTTTTTTACCTCAGAAAGCGCTGGAGGAGAAGAAGGTTGCGGTCATTGAAGAACATCTGAAAAAGGCTATGAAAAACTACCCGAAGTTTGAAAACGGGATGTTTCTTCTCGATGCAGGTGGGACCATGTGGGCAGATTATCCTGTTTATCCCGGAACCCGGGGGAAGAATTTCGCCTTTCGCGAGTACTTTAAGACAACCATGGAGAAACAGAAAGGCATTATCGGAGTCCCCTATCGATCGGCCAGAACTGGAGAGGCGGTTTTAACCTTTACGGCATTGTTGAGAGGGTCTAAAAATCAGGTACTGGGGATCATCGGATGCTCCGTTCAACTGCTCCATTCGAATGCCTTAGGTGGTATCCGAAAAACAAAGATCGGGGAGTCCGGATATATTTATGTCTATGATACTTCCAGGTTAATGATTCTTCATCCGGAGGATAAAAGAATTTTACAGAAAGATGTCCCTCCGGGCGCCAATAAATTATTCGATGCAGCCATTGAAGGTTTTGAAGGGATGGGTGAAACCGTCAATTCCAGAGGTGTGCCCATGCTCCTTTCCCTCAGGCGTGTCCCGGGGACAAATTGGATTATTGGGTCGCAACAACCCAAAAGCGAAGCCTTTGCACCCATCAGGGAAGCTCGCAACCAGATTATCTGGGGCACGATGGCTGCTGTTCTCGTTGCTATTCTGATAGGGATGGTGGCTGTGCGGAAGCTGACCGAACCTTTGTTGAGACTTCGCAATATTGCCAAACAACTTGGACAGAATGCAGAGGTCATAGGCGATGATCTTCAGGGGAAGAGAGGTCTTCAGGAAGAACTGAAATCCATACAGTCCTCTGATGAGATCGGGGATCTGACAAGGGCTTTCAAAGAGATGTATGAAATGCTAGATCAAACCCTAACCTCCCTTAAGGGGTCGGCAAAGGATTGGGAACGGACTTTTAATTCAGTCCATGACCCGATCTTTATCTTAGATAAGGAGAACCGAATTAAGCGTCTCAATATTGCAGCAGCTCAATTATTGAAGATGGATTTTAAAGAGGCCGTGGGTCAGCCCTGTTACAGATTGATTCACGGGACTGAAAATCCGCCTGAATTCTGTCCTCACCGACAGACCCTTGAAACAGGAAAGCCAGCTTGGGCAGAGGTAGAGGAACCTTTTTTAGGAGGTGTTTTTGAGATCACAACGACTCCGCTCAGCGATGGAGCTGGCAAAACTATCGGTTCTGTCCATGTGACCCGGGATATCACCGAGCGCAAACGGGCAGAGGAGGCGGTTCGGGAGTCAGAAAAGAAGTATCGGTCCGTTATTGCCAATGCCAATGATGCGATCTTCATTGCCCATGATGGATTTGTAAAATTTCCAAACCCAAGCACTCTTGCAATAACAGGTTATTCTGAGAAGGAATATACCACGACTCCCTTCATGAACCTCATCCATCCCGAAGATAGAGAGATGGTGCTCGACAGACATAATAGGAGACTCAAAGGGGAAGATATTCCTAACAATTACTCTTTCAGGGTGTTGAACAAGGCAGGTGAAGAGCTATGGGTCCAACTCAACGCTGTTTCCATAGATTGGGAAGGAAGACCTGCTGTTCTCTGTTTTCTCAGAGACATCACCTCCCAGAAGAGGCTGGAGGCCCAATTCCAGCAGGCGCAGAAGATGGAGGCCGTGGGGACGTTGGCTGGAGGTGTTGCCCATGACTTCAACAATCTTCTCCAGACGGTCTTAGGCTATACCGAGATCCTTCTCATGGATGATCGATCTCGAGTACTTTTCAGTGAGGATTTGCAACAGATCAAGCGGGCAGCCCACAGAGGGGCTGAGCTGACCCAGCAGCTATTGACCTTCAGCCGGAAGGTTCAGACCAAGCTAAGTCCGGTCGATCTCAACGAGGAAGTTAGACAGGTTGAGAAACTTCTCAGAAGGACCATACCCAAGATGATTGAGTTTGAACTTGACCTTGCCGATGATTTGCACATGATCAATGCCGATCCGGCCCAGGTGGAGCAGGTTCTGATGAATTTAACCGTCAATGCCAAAGATGCTATGCCTGAGGGTGGCAGGTTAATTTTCAAAACGGAGAATATTTTTATAATTGAAGAGTTTTATAAAGAACATTTATGGGCAAAACCTGGCCACTATGTTCAGTTGACAGTTTCTGATACCGGCCATGGCATGGACGGAGAGACCATTAAACATATCTTCGATCCCTTTTACACCACCAAAGGGGTGGGCAAGGGAACTGGGCTTGGGCTTGCCATGGTTTATGGCATTGTAAAAAGCCATGAAGGGTATATCCTCTGCGAGAGTGAACCCGGTAAAGGAACCACCTTCAGAATTTATTTTCCTGTCACAGAACAGGGGAGGGGCGTGGAGGAGTGGAGAGAAGATAAGGAACTCAAAGGAGGATCAGAGACCATCCTGCTGGTGGACGATGAAGAACCCATCCGGAATCTTGGCGAGCAGATTTTTGCAAAGTATGGCTATACGGTGCTCAAAGTCTCCGATGGAGAGAGTGCCCTGAAACTCTATCAGGAGAAGAAGGGTGAAATAGCCCTGGTTGTTCTCGATCTGATCATGCCCGGAATGGGTGGAAAGAAGTGTCTGGAAGAGCTCCTTCAGATCAATCCGGAGGTGAAAGTGGTCATTACAAGCGGGTATTCGCCGGATGGCTCCCACAAAACCTTTTTGGAAGGAGGAGCAAAAAACTTTATCAGCAAACCGTTTAATATGAAAGAGATGCTTCAGGTCGTCCGAGAAGTGCTGGATGGATCTGCTCACTCCTGACAGCATTCGGAAGGGTCGCCTTTCAATTTGGAGAGGGCGTGGGGAAGGGCAGGTAGGATCACTTCTAAATTTTCTTTTACACTTTTGGGGCTTCCCGGAAGATTCACAATTAAACTTGAATCACGGATTCCTACAATGGCTCTTGAGATCATGGCATGAGGCGTCTTTTTTAGACTTTGAGCCCTCATGGCTTCAGAGAAACCTGGGACTTCCTTCTTAATCACTTCCAGTGTTGCATCGGGTGTTACATCTCTTGGACTTAAACCTGTTCCTCCAGTGGTGAGAATGAGATCCGCCTTCAATTCATCGGCGCACCATTTTAAGGCTTTGACGATTTGCTCTTTCTCATCAGGGATGATTTCGTAATGGATGGTTTGAGCAGGCAGGTCTTTGATCATCTCCTGAATGAGCGGACCACTCGAATCCCCCCGCTCGCCTTTGGAACCCCGGTCACTGATAGTCAGAATGGCGACTTTGAACATCATTAACCCCTCAAATCCGAAATTCGAATATCGAAATCCGAAACAAATTCAAATCTCGAATGACAAAAATTCAAAATGAGTTTGGAACATTTGAATTTATGATTTTGAGATTGTTTCGTATTTCGGATTTCGTGCTTCGAATTTTTCGATTATTATTTCATCTCCTATCTTCACTTCTCCTTCGCTTATGACTTCAGCGAAGATTCCTTCTTTGGGCATCACGCAATCCCCTGCCTGATAGTAGATGGCGCAGCGCTCATGGCACTCCTTTCCAATCTGGGTCACACGGAGAACGATGGAGTTTCCGATACGGATCTCCGTTCCGATGGGAAGGCTGACGAGGTCAATGCCTTCTGTCGTGATATTTTCCGCAAAATCACCAAAGCCCACATTCAATCCTTTGGCTTTCATCTTCTCGACCGATTCATTGGCTAAAAGGCTTACCTGCCTGTGCCAGGGTCCGCCGTGAGCATCACCTTCCAGACCAAAATCTTTAAGAAGGGTACACGATCCGATATTGGTCTTCTTCGTACCCTTTTCTTCGCTGATGTTAACAGCCAGAACTCTGCCTCTGTTGATCTCCTTCATTTCTACCTCGTCTGCCCATGAAAGTTTGAGGAGCGCTTCACAATATATGATTGCTCCGCTTGAGGAGCGTTTCACTCGAGGTTTGAGGGTATTCTTTTGCCTCTTCCCTCAAGGCCCAAGGCCGCTCCTCAAATGAAATGCTCCTATTTGTGCCCTGCGAGATACGTTCCGCTTTTCCCTCCCGTTTTTTTGACCAGGTGGATATTAAAAATAACCATCCCACGATCAATCGCTTTGCACATATCATAAATCGTCAAGCCTGCGACGGCCACAGCCACGAGGCCTTCCATTTCCACTCCGGTTTGAGCTTTGATCCTGACCTTTGCCTCGATATCGATCCGGCTCTCTTTTTCAAAGGGGAAGAAATTGACCTCCACATGGGAGAGATTGAGGGGATGGCACATGGGGATGATCTCTGAGGTTCTTTTTGCTGCCATAATTCCTGCCACTTTCGCCACGGAGAGGACATCTCCTTTTGCAATCTTGCCGGACATGATCTTTTTAAAGGTTGCGGGCTTCATAAAGATAGATCCCCGGACAATAGCTTCCCTCAGTGTCTCTGCCTTGCCGCTGACATCAACCATCTTTGCCCGACCCTTCTTATCGAAATGGGTAAGTTTTGGCATGGTTTCCTCCCAAATAATAGATTGAGGAGCGTTTCACTTGAGGAGCACTTCGTTTTAGGATCGCTTCGCTTAAGGCTTAAGGCAAAACATTCTGTCTTTTGCCTGTTACCTCAAGGCTATAAGCCGATCCTCAAGGGGACGTAGTCCCCGCTCCTCTATCCTTGTTATCCTCCTATTGCTGACATGTTTCTCTGGCATTTTTTAAACTGATGCGTATTGATCTGATGTTTCTCCGGCTTCGCTTTTAACGCCACAAGAAGTTGTTCCCTTAAATCCCCGTCGCTCCCGCCATTCCTGAGAAATTGCTTTACATCAATCTCTTCATCAGAGAAAAGGCAAGTTCTAATCTTTCCATCAGGGGTCAATCGCAGTCGATTGCAATTGCCGCAGAAGTGGTCGCTTACCGGTCCAATCAATCCGATCTCTCCGGTCGCCCCTTCAAGACGAAACCTGCGGGCAGGGCCATCCCATTGGTCCGAAGGAATGGGGATGAGATTTCCCATCTCCTCAAGGCGATATTTTATCTCGGGGACGGTTAAAATATTTCCCTCTTTCCATTCCTCCCCATTCCCTGAGGGCATATACTCAATATACCGCACAATGAGCGGGTGATGCAGGGTCAGCAGGGCAAAGGACTCAATCTCATCGTCATTGAACCCCTTAATGGCGACCATATTGATTTTAATCGGAGAAAGAGACACCTTCATCGCTTCTTCAATTCCATGCCATACGTTTTCGTAGCCATTTCTCCGGGTGATCATAGAAAATTTCTCACGGTTGAGAGTATCGAGGCTGATGTTGATTCTCTTTAGCCCAGCCCGCTTCAAATCCACGGCATAATCTTTCAGGAGCAATCCATTGGTTGTCAGGCTTAAATCCCTGATCTCCTCAATCTCCGAAAGCCGGGAGACAAAATCAACGATCCCTTTTCGCACGAGGGGTTCCCCGCCAGTCAAGCGAATCTTTGAAATTCCTTCTTTCGCAAAAACACGGACGATCCTTAAGATCTCCTCATAGGTGAGCACTTCTTCATGAGGAGTGAGGGGAAGTCCCTGCTCCGGCATACAATAGCGACAGCGGAGATTACAACGGTCTGTCACCGAAATGCGAAGGTAATTTATTTTCCTGTGATAGGGATCTAATAGCATTTTTTTTAATTAAAGTTCGGAGTAATTAGTTCGGAGTTCGGAGTGTTTATGATCGTCTTTTTCTCCGAACTCTGAACTCCGAACTCCTAACTTGGAATTTGTAGTTCCTCTCCTGTTCTTGATACATCATAGCCCCCCATCCGAAGGACTTCTTCTTTAAACTTTTTAGAGCGAACTGTCTCGATCACCTTCCCGATCTTTTCATCTCCGAAGTGGATGGATGGGATGACGAGATCGTAACGCTCCTTTGTGACAGGAATGAAATCGAGATTCATCGCCTTGGACGCAGGCAGAATCCCCAATCCGGCATCGGCTATGCCGCTGGCAACCAGGGAGGCCACGGCCATATGCGTAAACTCCTCCTTCTCATATCCTTTGATCTGACCCGGATCGATGGAGAGGCCTCTGAGTTCATGATCAAGGAGGATTCTGGTCCCGGAACCCTTTTGACGATTGATAAAGGATATATCCTCCCGGAGGAGATCCACCAAACCCTTGAGTCCTTTCGGGTTTTTACGCTGGACGATCAGACCCTGCTCACGATGGACAAGGTTAAAAATCTTGACTTCGCTCCCTTTTAAGTAGTTTCGGATATAAGAAAAATTATATTCACCTGTATCAGGATCGAGAAGGTGGAGACCGGCGATGTGACAGATCCCGCTCTTTAGTGCGAGGATTCCCCCTAAACTTCCCACGGAATGGGAGGAGAGAAAGATGGGAGGATAATATTTCCCAAGGAGATTGGCCAGGATGTCGAGAGTGAGATCATGGCTTCCCACCATCACAACAGTATTCAGGATTTCCTCAAGAGGTCTGAGAAGTTCCAGCTCTATTTCCTGATTCTCCTCCAGGCCCTCTGAGAGAGAGGGGATTCGAATGATTCCATCCGCCTTTGTCAGAGAGGTGATGATCCCGGAACCACGGGGAAGGGGAGAGGCATAGATTTTTTCTCCCACCTTTCCTGCCTTCACCCTTAAGAATTCTTCTGTTCCCAATTTTGATGGGATCTTTCGGGTTGGGGAAACCTTAATCCTGGGCCTTTCCAGTCTGAAAAGATGGATGACCTGATAAAGAATCGGTTTCACCAATTCCTCATAGGCCATGATGGCCGAAACAGGATATCCGGGGATTCCGATAATGGGCCGGTCTTTGAATCTCCCCAGGAGGGTCGGTTTCCCGGGCATCATGGAGATACCATGGGCATAGACCTCTCCGGATTCTTCAACGATCGACCGGGTATAGTCTTCCGAACCAGCGGAGGAGCCTGCGATGATCAGGATCAGGTCAACCCCTTCATGATTTGAAAGCAGGGCTTCTCTGATCTTCTGGAAATCGTCCTTGACAATGGGGTGCCTGACAGGTTCTCCTCCGTCTCCAAAGATCAAATGGCTTAAGACATAAGAATTGGACTCGATGATCTTGGATAACGGCTCCGAAAGATTGACCTCGTCCGGTTCTATCAGTTCCGATCCGGTTGGAAGGATCAGAACCCTCGGTTTTTTCTTCACACATATCTCTTGATGACCGCTCGCCAATAAGGCTCCGATATCATAAGATGTGATTTTATGGCTTTCAGGAAAGACCATCTCCGTTGCAACGATGTCTTCACCGATGGATCTCACATGTTGCCAGGGATGGGCAGCCTCTCTGATTTCCACCCTTTCGGAATCAATCTGATGAACCTCTTCAATCATAATCACTGCATTCATTCCCAGAGGGATCGGATGGCCTGTATTGACAAAGAAAACCTCTTTGCCAGCGATAAGCGTTTTGGGAGTATCCTCGGTGGCTCCATAAGTTGCTTCTGCCCTGACTGCAATTCCATCCATGGCCGCGCAGTGGAAAGGGGGCGAAGAAATTTTTGCAAAGAGAGGCTCGGCGGTCACCCTGCCCAATGCCCGTATTACAGGAACCGTCTCCGTTCCAAGTTGAATGAGGCCGGCCAGCCTTGAAGAGATAGCCTTTGCCTCCTCCAGCGACTTCTTCTTTAAGTAGATATTGCGTTTCATAGAAACACTTAAATCCGAAATCCGAATTTCGAAATCCGAAACAAACTCAAATTTTCAAAATCCAAATGTCTTAAACTTATTGGTTTTGAATCCCGCATTGGCGGGAAAATTTGGTGATTTGATATTGTTTCGATATTCGCCTGCCTATGCCGAAGCGGCTTCGCGCAGGCAGGTGCTTCGAATTTCGGATTTCTCCTTTTAAAGGAGAATCACTTCCGCTTCTTCTCCTTCTTCCAATCCTTCATCATCGATGCCGATCCTGATGAGTCCATCGGCATTGACCAAGTGTGAGATGGCTCCGGATTTCCCGAAAACAGGGTAAGCCCAGAGAATTCCATCCTTCTCCTCCAATGTTACCCTCACGTAATCTTCCCGTCCTGCCACGGATGGGATATTGCGGCCGGCTTTCACCTTCCATTTGATTTGTGGCTCCATCTCATCGGATAAACCGGACAGGATTTTCAAAAGAGGTTTTCCGAAGAGATGGAAGATGACCATCGCAGAGACAGGATGGCCTGGAAGTCCCAAGAAAGGTTTTCCATCGATATCTGCCAGAAGCGTAGGTTTCCCGGGCCTGATGGATAGACCGTGGCCCAGAATCTCTGTTCCGGGAAAAGACTGGAGGACTTCCCCTACGAGGTCGAGAGTTCCTACGGAGCTTCCTCCGGTGATGACCACCATATCCAATTCCCTTAGTCCCAAGTCAATCTTCTCCTTCAGATCGTTAAAGCGGTCCTTTGCGATCCCTAAAAAAACGGGAATGGTTCCTGTTTCTTTCACCATTGAAACGATGGTATGGCGATTGATATCTCTCACCTCTCCGGATAAAGGTTTTTGTTCTACAGGAACGATTTCATCGCCGGAAGAGATGATTCCGACTCTCGGTCTGAGGGATACCCGGACAGGGGTTCTTCCGATTCCAGCGAGGAGTCCTATCTCCTGTGGCCGGATGAGACGACCCTTTCGCAGGACGACCTCTCCCGCCTTGATATCCTCTCCTGCCTGAATCACATTCTCGAGTGGAGAGAGAGTTTTAAAGGCATGAATGGTGTGGGAGTCTACCCATTCGGTATATTCAACCATTTGCACAGCGTCCGCACCATTCGGAACCATCCCTCCGGTGGCAACCTTCGCCGCCTCGCCATCCATCAATGTGATCTCCGAAATCTTGCCCATGGGAATTTCTCCGATGACTTGAAAGAGGGCAGGATTCTTTTCAGAGACTCCATAGGTATCCTTTGCCTTTAAAGCAAAACCATCAACCGTGGAGCGGGGAAATTCAGGAAGATTAGCGGGAGAGATGATATCCTCCGCAAGGACCCGATGGAGGGATTCCTCAAAGGGAACCTCTTCATAGGAGAGGGGTTTGAAACGGTTAAGTTTCTGTAGAAGTTGAGCGGGTGTCTGGACCCTGAAGAAACCTTTCATTTTCACTTCCAAATGACGCGAATGATAACGAATGAATCGAATATTTGATTATTTGTGATATTCGGTTCCATCCCCTCACCCCCCCCTCTCCGATCAGGGGTGAGGGAAAAATAAAAAAGCCGACACCCGTGTTTGGGATATCGGCTTTTTAAGTCCAATTATCCATCTCCTTTCCAAACACGGGAGGTATGGCCGTTTCCAGCCATGCCCTGACGGCCGACTTCCATTTCCCAGAAAGGAGTTAGGAAGAGGGCTCGGAGATTCCAATTTTCACTTATATCTAATTGATTTGTTAAAAAAAGTCAAGGTAAGGGATTACAGAGATTATGAGACGATTCCAGCGATTAGAAATATTGAACTTCTATGAGACCTACGTGAAGCGATTGCGAGTTACAGGACATGGAGTTTACATGTTTTTCTAAAATGGTGCCCATAGATAGCCAATGTGATAGCCAGTGGGAATGCCCTTGGCCGACGAGCAAGCGTCCACATGAAAAGCTTCCAGTATTGAAAACGTTCCTTGCCAACGATTCCTAATTGGAAGATGGAACGGATAAAAGCATGGATGTTAGCCGAGACATGATTAAAGTTTAGCGGGACTTTGATCTGCGGCGGTCGATATTCTCGTAAAAAGGTCCTGACCCGTTTATAGTAAACTTCAGGGGAATAGATGTGTTGCAGGACATCCTTATACCCCTTGCGGAGCGCATCAAGACTCATCGCAGGGATAATGTTCGTTGTCCCGTCAACGTTGTCCCCCGATATTCGATCAAGCAATCGCCCTGCTTGTTTAAGCCGCTCGTAAAGCTTGGTGCCTGGAGGGGCTTGAAGCAATCCAACCATAGCGGTCACAATGCCGCTTTTCTGGATGAAATCAGTGAGTCGCCGGAAGGTAAGAGCTGAATCGTTGTCAAAACCGAGGATGAAGCCTCCCTGGACCTGCAGCCCTGCCCGTTGGATACGCTTCACATCCTCGACGAGGTCACGGTTCATGTTCTGCTTCTTACTGCATTCGGCCAGGCTATCCTCGTTCGGCGTCTCGATTCCGATAAAGACCGTATCAAAACCTGCCTTGACCATCATCTGCATCAGCAGTTCGTTGTCGGCCAGGTTAATGGACACCTCCGTCCCGAACGGAACCCCCTTCTTGTTTTTTCTCCACTCGATGAGCGCAGGCAAGAGATCGGTTCTGAGATGCCTCTTGTTCCCGATGAGGTTATCATCCACGAAGAAGATCCCACTCCGCCACCCCAGATGATAGAGACTATCCAGTTCGGCGATCATCTGCGTAGCGCTCTTCGTGCGAGGCCGATGGCCGAACAAGGCCGTCACATTGCAAAAGTCACAATTGAAAGGGCAACCGCGGGAGAATTGGATGGACATCGAGGCGTAATCGCCAAAATGGGCCAGCTCCCACATTGGAGCGGGTGTCTTCCGAATGTCGGCAAAACCAGATGTCGTGTAAACCCTCTTGGCGCAGCCTTGGGCGAAATCCTCAAGAAAGGCAGGCAGAGTCAATTCAGCCTCGTTGAGCACGAAATGATCAACCGCTTCAAACTGCTCGTACTCTGTTGTGAAGAGCGGCCCTCCTGCGATGACCTGGAGACCCGCTTCTTTGCATTGTGCAATCGTTTCATAGGCTGAACCTCTTTGAACGGTCATCGCACTGATCAAGGCGCAGTCAGCCCATGCAAGGTCTTCTTTCGTAAGCTTCCTTACGTTTAAATCTACCAATCGCTTTTTCCATTCGGTTGGCAGCATGGGGGCGATGGTGAGGAGTCCAAGGGGCGGGGAGGCGGCCTTTTTACGTATGAATTTCAGCGCATGCTTGAAACTCCAAAAGGTATCCGGAATTTCAGGGTAGATCAGTATAACATTCATTTCAAGCCTAAATGGTTAGAGTTTTAATAAGAGAGGCAGGATGGATGATGATCCAGGGTCCATCTACTTTTCCATTAACTTTAAAATTAAATTTCAGACTTGTCAATTTTTAACTGCTTGAACAATCGCCACACTTCCGCCGGTGCCTATTCAGTTGGCTCCAGCCTCGACCATCTTCATAGCATCCTCAAGGGTGCGAATGCCACCAGCGGCCTTCACCCCGAAATCTTTCCCCAACAGTTTCCCTCATCAGCCTCACATTTCTTTCACTGAATTTACCCACCTATGAACCGGCCATTAAGTAGGCGCCTAACTTTTCTCCAATAAGAGGGTCCACTCTCCTTAATGCAGATACCCCATTTTGAACCCTTTTTACCCATCCTTTTCCACGACTCTGAATCTCTCTCCATGTAATCATGACATCGCCTGGACGATCTTCGAGGAGGACAGAAAAAACCTGAGCCGCTTGATTCAGATCCTTTTCACGCCTTGTATGCATTCCTGCCCCCCGTTCCCCGGAAACAATGAGTTTATGAATTGCAAATCGTGCCGGGTCGGGGACATTGACGAGAACCCCGCCACCATCCACAAGCGCACCTCGCACCGGTCGCGTGGTCAAGAAATCCAAAAAGGGGAGGGCTTGAGCTGCGGCTTTCAGTCTGGGAATAAAGATGGGTTTCTGAACCCGTCTGCCGCGCAGGGGTGTCAGAAGATCCAACCGAAGTCCCTTGCCACGAACAACAAATGAGGTCGAAGGGTTCCGGGGGGCGAGCTGGGGCACCGGGAGAAAACCCATCTGGAGCGCATCAAGAACACCAGGAATATCCGAACCAGGACCTGGAAAGGCGATGCTCAAGGATGGTTCGGCAGCAATGTCGATATCCTGGGTTCGGATCGACCCTCCGCCCCATCTGACGCCCAAAATATTCCCGAGGACCAGAAAGGCATGAGTACCAACAAGCACCCCATCCAACCGAAAGAACCCTCCGTCAGACAGGGCTCTTAATACGCGGGCCGAGGCCGAGTCGGTCAAAAGGGCACCACCCGCTCTTAGCAGGGCGCAGAGGCGCTGGACTCCATCTAAATCTTCTTCTAGGACTGCCCTTGCTTCCCTGTAGCTCTTAACCACTTTGTCCAAAGAGCTGTCTTTCCGTCCGATGTAGAGCTGTCGTTTGATGCCACCGGGATCGGAATACTGGAAGTAATAGTAAGTTTCATCCTTGATCATCTTTTTGAGGAAGGCTCCTGGGACATGACCGATAGACCTATGGGCGTCGATGGTTGATAATCTGTCCAAAAGTTCCGTATAGAGATTCTGGACCTCGAGCGGTATTCTTTCCATCTTGGGCCCCCCTTCGATTATACGCAGGTTACCAGAATCCTGCGTATAATGCAAGGCCAATCGTCGAATGGCCGGCCGCCATTATAAAGCAGGGCCAGGCTAAAGTATTTCAATAGCGCTGGATCTGAATCATAGGATGGCCAAGGAGTCAAAAGATCAATCGAAAAAAAATGTAAAAGCCTCCAGGCAGGTGAAGGAACCACATGAATCCCTTCACATTGTTACCGTATGATCATTTAGAGATTGGTGAGTTTTCCCTTTAGGAGTTAACATGACAAATAACACCTACTCTGCAATGGGGGGATGATCTGAGAGTCGGTGATTACCGATGGAAAGAGAGTATTACAACCGGTTCAGCGGTGGCGATACGCCGTCCGCTGAACCGGTTGTTAGCTGACCGTTTTTGACGCTCTGTCAGAACCCATCGAAAACGTTTATGCCGCGATTACGCAAGGTCGAAGCGATCAAGGTCCATCACCTTGTTCCAGGCCGCTATGAAATCATGGACAAACTTCTTCTGCGCGTCTGCGCTTCCATAGACCTCGGCCAGAGCCCTGAGCTGGGAGTTCGAACCGAAGATGAGATCGACACGGGTGCCGGTCCACTTGAGTTCACCCGTTTTGCGATCGCGACCTTCAAACACGTCTGCGTCTTTCGAGACCGCCTTCCACTCCGTGCCCATGTCGAGCAGGTTCGCGAAGAAGTCGTTGGTCAACGCCTCCGGCCGCTTGGTAAAGACGCCGTGTCGGGTCTGGCCGAAATTGGTATTCAGGACGCGCATGCCGCCTACGAGCACCGTCATTTCGGGTGCGGTCAGGGTCAGCAATTGCGCCTTGTCAACCAGCAATTCCTCGGACGGTACGGCATAACGGGTCTTCTGGTAGTTGCGGAAGCCGTCCGCCTTCGGCTCGAGCACGGCGAAGGAGGCCGCATCGGTTTGCTCCTGCGAGGCATCCATGCGTCCCGGCGTGAAGGGAACTGTCACCTTGTGACCAGCCTTCTTCGCAGCCTGCTCGACGCCCGCGCAGCCGGCCAGAACGATCAGGTCGGCAAGCGAAACCTTCTTGCCTCCTTTTGCTGTCTTATTGAACGCGCCCTGGATACCCTTGAGGGTCTTGAGGACTTTCGCCAGCTTGGCAGGCTGGTTGACTTCCCAATCCTTCTGTGGCGCCAGACGAATGCGACCACCGTTGGCGCCGCCGCGCTTGTCGGACCCACGAAAGGTGGACGCCGACGCCCACGCGGTCGAAACCAGCTCCGAGACGGATAGACCAGAAGCCAGGACCTTACCCTTGAGGGAGGCGATGTCCTTTGCCCCGATCAGTTTATGATTCACTGCGGGAATTGGGTCTTGCCAGATGAGTTCTTCCTTGGGAACCTCCGGGCCGAGATAGCGGGCGCGCGGGCCCATGTCGCGGTGCGTCAGCTTGAACCACGCCCGGGCGAATGCGTCTGCGAACTGATCCAGATTTTCCATGAAGCGCCGCGAGATCTTCTCGTAGACCGGGTCGAACCGCAGGGCGAGGTCGGTGGTCAGCATGGAGGGCGCGATACGCTTGGACGGGTCGTGGGCATGCGGCACCGTGCCGGCGCCCGCGTCTTTCTGCGGTCTCCACTGGTGCGCGCCGGCCGGGCTCTTCGTCAGTTCCCATTCGTAGCCGAACAGGTTCCAGAAGAAGTTGTTGCTCCACTTCGTGGGCGTGGTGGTCCAGGTGACTTCCAGGCCACTGGTGATCGTGTCGCCGCCTTTGCCGGTGCCAAAGCTGCTCTTCCAGCCCAGGCCCTGCTCCTCGATGCCGGCCGCTTCCGGCTCAGGCCCCACATGGGACGCAGGGCCGGCGCCATGGGTCTTGCCGAAGGTATGGCCGCCGGCGATGAGCGCAACCGTCTCCTCGTCGTTCATGGCCATGCGAGCGAAGGTCTCGCGGATATCTTTGGCCGCCGCGATCGGATCCGGGTTGCCGTTCGGGCCTTCCGGGTTCACATAGATCAGCCCCATCTGCACGGCAGCGAGCGGATTTTCGAGTTCCCGGTCGCCGGAGTAGCGTTTATCACCCAGCCACGTGTCCTCAGAGCCCCAATAGACGTCCTGATCCGGCTCCCAGACGTCCTCGCGACCGCCTCCGAAACCGAACGTTTTGAATCCCATCGTTTCCAGGGCGACGTTCCCCGTGAGGATTATCAGATCGGCCCATGAAATCTTCCGGCCATACTTCTGCTTGATCGTCCAGAGCAGGCGACGCGCCTTGTCCAGGCTGACGTTGTCCGGCCAACTGTTGAGCGGCGAGAAGCGCTGCTGGCCCCTGCCGCCGCCGCCGCGGCCGTCACCGGTGCGGTAGGTGCCAGCGCTGTGCCACGCCATGCGGATGAACAAAGGCCCGTAGTGGCGGAAGTCCGCCGGCCACCAGTCCCGCGAATCGGTCATCAGCGCCGCGAGATCTTTCTTCACAGCCGCCAGGTCGAGACTCTTGAACTCTTCCGCGTAGTTGAAGTCCTCGCCCATCGGGTTGGACTTGGAGGAATGCTGGTGCAGGATCTCGAGCTTCAACTGGTTCGGCCACCAGTCGCGGTTCGACGTGCTTCTACCGTTTGCTTGTTTGTTTGTCCCGCCCGTTACCGGGTCCTTTCTCTCGTCAGTCATAACGTTACCTCCTGTCGTTGTGTGAGTTGTTGAACAGCGCTATATATTGTTAAAGGCATAGGGCTGTTAGGCATTCTCTTCCTCGATGTGCTTGCCCCTACCCTCCTTTGTTCTTGGTCGGCAGTCCCTGCAATACCCGTAATACTCCAGCCTGGTGTCAGTGATCGAGAAGCCGGTTTTCTTCATTACCCTCTTGGGGTCAACGGTGATGGGAACGTTGTAATCCAGTATCTTCTTACATCTTTCGCAGATCAGATTGATGTGCTCTTCAAGGTTTCCGTCGTAGCGGTCTTCCATCTTATCAAACTGAAGCGTTTTGATGATGCCGTGGCGGGAGAACTCGTTAAGCGTGGCATAGGTGGTTGACAAGCTCAAACTCTTCCTTTTCTTTTTTGCCTTTTTATAGAAAAGGCTCGCACCGGGATGGGAATCCCCCTGCTCAATCAGCACGTCAATGATGGCCAGTCGTTGGGGGGTTACCTTCAATCCCTTCTTTCGCAGTTGGCTGATGATTGATTTTTTGGTCATCATAAATAAATCGGAATGATTCCTAATTTAGAAAAAATATAACCAACTCTTCTGGCCTATGTCAAGTCCTTCTTCCAAGGGGGATAGAGGAGTTCTAACATCAGGAGAAAAGATCATCTTGCCCACACGTTTATCCAACCCGAAAATACTATTTGAAACCGTCAATTCCAGGCCGTTGTGAAGATGTCCCGTACGAAAGCACAGGGAGCATCACTTTTTTAATCTTTCTTGAGCTTTTTCGAAATAGTCTTTCATTTCCTTTTCTGAAAGGACCTCGGGAGAGGTATCAGGGACGCCTAAATAATAAACGACCAAGTCCGGGTTTTCTTTTTCAAAGGCCTGCCTGCTTCGATAAAAGAGGATTCTTCTTGCTGTCTTATCCCTGAATGAGGAACGGATGCTCTTCACACTATTTTCCCTCTTAAGTTCTTCCTCCTTAACCACCCATTCTTTCTCTTTTGAAAACGGATCGATGGCCTCCACACTGAAAATCCGGAAGGGATTTTTCCCGGAATTGATGATTTTGATATGAACCCAGGAGCTTTCCTCAGTTGGTCCGTAATCCCTCAGCTAAGGGGGTAATTTTATTTCATGGATGAGTAGAGCCGATAGGCGGGGCCTGCTGCAGGTCTAACCCCGCTTCCAACATAGGCGGGACAAGAATGTCCCGCCTATCGGGTGCAATTAAATTTTATCAGAAATTTTATGCCCCCCGTAGCTGAGGGGTTACGTCGGTCCCTTAATTTATCTTGACATCTTTTGCACCGTTAAGATAAGATTGTGAAAAATTTTACCAGACTGAAGAAAGGGGGGATCCAATTGAGGCGAATCATTCTGGTACTGACGATATTTATGATGAGGTTTCTCTGATTGGAAGATTCATGTATCATCATGATTCACTTTTATCGAAAGGAGGGTCACGCAATGAAAATGAAAGGGAAAATCTTTACGAGAGTTTCTGCACTGTTTTTACTGCCTTTTTTAATGTGTCTTCTGGTGTCTCCGATGGAAGTTCAGGCCCAGAAAGAGAAGGTGGGTTGGGTCGGGCCGGTTTACAAAGAGCTTTCCGACAGTTTGATGAAAGGTTTTAAGGAGTATTACAAAAAAACCTACGGAAAAGAGATCGAGATCACCTTCGTCAGACCCGGCGGATGGCCGGTGTGCGTAGATAAGGTGCGGGCCTGGAAGGGCAAGCCTGATGCAGATGTATTTTTGGGGGCCGGTGCTCCCGCCTTCGAGGTTTTAGATAAAGAGGGTTTCATTGTTCCTTATAAACCCAAGGATTGGGACAAGATTCCGGATAAATGGGGCGGCATGAAGGTTAAAGATGAAAAATTCATGTGGACCTGTTTTGCGCCCTGGATCGTGACCAATCTTTATAATGAAAGGGTCCTGAAGGCATTAAAATTGCCGGCTCCAAAGACCTGGAAGGAATTGCTTAACCCGATTTACAGAGACTTAATCGTTCAAACCTTGCCCTATGCCTCAGGGACACAGCACGAAGTGATTGAAATCCATCTTCAATCTTTTGGGGAGAAAGAGGGCTGGGCATACAACCGGCTTCTGGCGGCTCAGTTAGCCAGATTCTCCACTGGAAGCGTTGATACCACTCATATGGTCAGCAGGGGGGAAGTTCCGATTGGTATTGCACAACCGCAGATGAATGCAATGAGTGCGCGCGCAGATGGATATCCTGTGCGTGATTTACTCCCTGATAAAACGATCCTGGTCCCCGAGGCAGTGGCTTTGCTGAAAAACGCTCCCAATGAGGCCAACGGAAAGATCTTCCTGGACTGGCTGTTCAGCATGGAAGGACAAAAATATGTGTTAGAGGGCCGTTATTTTACGGCGAGGACAGACATCAAATTTTCCGTATGGGAAAAAGAAGGTGTGACGATGGCCAAGCACGCTCGTGATGCTCTTGGGGTGGACTCCTTCTGGGATTTGAAGGTGGGATTCATCGATTATAATCTGGAGCTGGCCGCGAAGAGGTGGGATGATGTCAACCGTTACTTTGAGTTCGAGATCTACCGGAAGTTTCGCGAATTGAAAAGCAGTCTCTTCCTCATTGAGGAAGTGGAAGGCGAAATCGATGCCGCAAAGAAGAAGGGAGTTGATGTAGGTAGAGCGGAGGCAAAAATCAAGGAAGCCAGAAGGCTCTTCGAATTCGACGGCTCTTATGCGCCAGCGAGATTAACCGCTTCTGAGGCCCGGGCATTGCTCGTGGCGGCATCCCGGTGATCCATATAACAGGTCCGTTTCAGTCGATAAACCCCTTCAATTGAAGGGGATACCCAACTCATTGAAAGGTATGGGCGAGCTTCGGCTCGCCCATACCTTGAACAGAAGGAAGATTGAATTATGTCTCGGGGAAACTTACTCATCTCAGCGATACTGTGGTCAATCGTAGCCATCTTTGTCATCTATCCGCTCTCCTTCTTGGTCATTGAAAGTTTTAAAATAGCAGGCACCGATCATTATGGCATACAAAATTACATCGACTTCTTTAAGGACCCCTATTATCTCAAAACCTTTGTCAATACCCTGTTTTTAGCGGTGCTGGTGCTCATCACTACCACCCTGCTCGGATTGCCGTTGGCTTATATTCTCGCCAGATATCGACTGAGGGGGAAGGTTCTTTTTACCGCTCTCATCCTCCTTCCCATCGTATTGCCCGCCTATGCTGGAGCCTTCGCCCTGATTGTCTTTTTCGGCAAAATGGGGACCATGAATCTCCTCCTCATGGACTGGGGTCTGATCAGCAAACCGATTAACTTCGTCTTCGGACTGCATGGCCTCGTCTTCATTCAATCGCTCCATCTTCTCCCCTTTATTGTGCTCAGCCTCTCGGCCGGTTTCACCAACATCGACCCATCTCTGGAGGAAGCGGCCGAGGTAGAGGGGGCGGGCGGTTTCAAAAGGTTTTTAACCGTCACTCTGCCACTCACCAGCCCGAATTATTTGGCCGGTGCGGTGATTGTTTTTCTGTGGCCCTTCACGGATTGGCTTACGCCCTTAATCTTTGGACAGGTTGATTTTCTTCCCTCCCTTTCCTATATCAACATTGCCTACCACTTTACGGACATGCACCGCAAATACATGGGCATTGTATCCGTGGTGGTTTCATCGGTTATCTGCGTAGGCATCTTCCTGGCCTCCAAAACATGGGTGGAGAGAAAAAAATATACCGCCCTCTCAAAAGGCACAACCCTGGAGGGGAGAATTATTGACCCCGGGATATTAACCAAAGTGAGCGCTTATGCTTACATGTTCTTCATTGCCATCCTTGTTTTGCTCATTCCGATCGTCCTGGGATTGTCAGCGTTTTCAAGGAGGTGGGTGTTACAGCCTTTTCCAAGCTACTGGACACTCGATAATTTCAGGCTCATTTTTCTTGAAACACCGGCCCTTCTGAAAAATTCATTTCTCTTCAGCGGAATTGCCCTTCTGTTTGGAGTGGCTTTCGGGCTGCCGGCCGCCTATCTGATCACCCGAACCAAAGTGCCAGGGAAAAATGCGCTCGACTTTGTGATCACCCTGATGCTCGCATTTCCGGGGATCGCCGTTGGCGTCAGCTACTTGCTTGCCTTCTGGGAAGGGATTCCAATCGCCACGCACTGGATCATCATGCCCCTGTCCCTCTTCATACGGCGACTTCCATACTTTCTGAGAATGGCTCATGCCTCCTACCTCCAGCTCGATGTCTCGCTGGAGGAGGCGTCGGAAGTTGCGGGCGCCGGCAAGCTCAAGACCTTTATGCACATTTCATTGCCGTTATTGCTAAAAGGAGTTTTCGTCGGGCTGGTGATGTTTTTTATCATGGCCTTTCAGGAGATTTCAACGGCCATCTTTCTTTACAGGGGGGGATGGGAGACGTTACCCATCGGCATCTATCTGAACTGGCACAGGGGGATGGAATTTGGGATTGCCGGAGCCATGGCTTTCCTCATGATCGTGATCATCTTCATCCTCCTGCTGATCGTAGCGCGCATAGGCGGAGGGATACTTGGAGCGGCGTGGGGTTCATCAGGGGGGAGGTATTAGATGGCTTTCATCAAGATTGAGAATCTTTTAAAAAAATTCGGCAACATGGTGGCGGTCAACCATATCTACCTGGAAATACAAAAAGGGGAGATGTTAACCCTTCTCGGACCGAGCGGATGCGGCAAGACCACCACCCTGCGTTGCATCGCAGGCCTGGAGAAGCCCGATGACGGAGATGTTCTCATCGACGGTCAGCCGATGTTTTCTCAAGGGTTTGTTCCTCCCTCACAGCGGGAGATTGGAATGGTATTTCAAAACTATGCGGTCTGGCCCCACCTGAGGGTGTATGATAATGTCGCTTACGGGCTGAAGATCCAGAAATTTCCCAGGCACGTGATCAAGGAGAAGGTGATGGAAGCGCTGGAATCCGTGGGGCTGACGGGCCTGGGGAGGAGGTATCCCGGGCAATTGAGCGGCGGCCAGCAACAACGGGTTGCCCTTGCCAGAGCCCTTGTGAGGAATCCGAAAGTCCTGTTGTTAGACGAGCCGCTGAGTAATCTCGATGCCAAGCTCAGGGAGAGGATGCGGTTTGAAATCAAGAGCCTCGTGAGACGGATGCATATGACCTCTGTCTATGTCACCCACGACCAGGCGGAGGCCATGGTCATGTCGGACCGCATTGCGGTGATGGAGGCAGGAAATATCGTGCAGGTCGGCGTTCCGGAGGAAATCTATAAGAAGCCCGCGAACCGTTTTGTGGCCGATTTCATCGGGACGACAAATTTCATCCCGGGGGAGATTGCGGAAGTTCCCAAGGGCAGAGAACTGGTTTACATTCAAACCGAGTTTGGTGAAAAGATGCTCTGCAGGGTATTTGACTCCGAGACGGCCGTACCGAACCAGAAAGTTTATATCTCCATCCGTCCTGAAGACGTGGAGGTATTCACCAAACCACCGGATGGACGGGACAATCTTTTCAAAGGTATCATCCAGCATCGAGCCTATCTCGGCAACTTCCTGAACTTTTTTGTGAATGTGGACAGCACCATGATCAGAGTCCAGGTCGCTTATGACGTGAAGCAGAAGGAAGGAGAGGAACTTTTCCTGTTTTTGGATCCGGAGAAGTGCATTGCTCTGACTTAACCCGGTCTCCCGATCCGGTTGCGGCGCGCCGGCCTTAAACCTCTTTCCTCGCCCCGCCGAAGGTTGCTCACCGTCTCAAGAGGGCGGGGTTAGAAAACCCCGCCTATGGACTCATGCCATCCATGAGAGGGAATGAGTCCCCTACCGCCGAAGGATTCCCATTTTTTTACTTTTTCCCTTGACAAGGGGAGAAGTCCCCTATAAGATGTAAACGTTTTCATATAGGAGAGACCTTGGCTACCATTTTCGATGTGGCCCGAAGGGCAGATGTGTCCGTTGCCACTGTCTCAAGGGTGATCAATCACCCGGGAAAGGTGACGGAGAAGACGAGACAGAAGGTGAATACGGCCATGGAGGCCTGCGGTTATGTCTACAATGCGCTCGCCATGGGGCTGTCGACCAAGAGGTCGCGTACCATCGGGATCGTTATCCCCAATATTATTAATCCCATTTTTTCGGAATCCACACGGGGAATTCAGGATTATGCTTCAGAAAAAGGCTACCATGTAATCCTGGTGAATACGGATTATCTCTATGAAAAAGAAAAACGATTGGTCAACCTGTTGAGGGAGAAACAGGTGGAAGGACTGGTTCTTACCACCAACAAGCCGGGGGGGGAAGTCGTCCATGGTCTAATAAAGGATGAGTTCCCTTTCGTTTTGATCTACAGTCACCCGAAACACCCCGGGGTCGCTTTTGTCGGTGTGGATAATATTCAAGGAGGGTTTCGGGCCACGGAATTATTGATCAGCTTGAAGCACCGGAGAATCGGGATGATCGCCCTCGATTTTTCCCTGTCCGACCGAAGTTATCAACGCTGGCTGGGGTACAGGCGTTCTCTAAAAAAAAATGGCCTTCCTTATGATCCGGGCCTGGTGGTCCAGACCGAATATGCTTTTGAAAAGGGGGAGAAGGCTGTTGAATTGTTGATGGGTCTCCCGCATCCTCCCACAGCCATCTTCTGTTCAAATGATATTTTGGCCCTCGGGGCGATGAAAGGCTTCAAAGAGATAGGAAAGAGGATTCCGGAAGAAATCTCGATTGTTGGATTCGATGATATCGCCTTTTCTAAATTTGTGGCTCCACCCCTGACTTCCATTCACCAGCCTGCTTACGAGATGGGCTGGAAAGCTACGGAGATTCTTTTCGAACTGTTGTCAAAGATTCCGGTTCAAGCTTCGAGACACCGGATCCTCTTGGACACGGAACTGGCCGTTCGTCAATCCTGTGCGCCTTTTTTTAAAAAAAAGGTTAAAAATTGATCCGATGAAGGTTGGAGTTTCCACCCTGATCCTTTCCCATCGTTCCATCACAGAGGCAACCAAGATCCTCGTTGACCTTGGGTTTCGAATCGTTGAACTCTTCTGTGATTCGCCTACTTTCCACCCCGACCGTTTGAGGGACGAGGAAATCGATCTCCTGCTCGATTGGAAGGAAACATACGGATTGACCTATTATCTTCACGCTCCCATAGAAGGTCTCAACCCTGCGGATAGCCATCCCCGTGTCACCTCGGAAACCCTTCGCCTCTATCAACGCTCCGTAGAGATTTCTCAACGATTGTCCTGCTCAGGGGTTGTTTTCCATCCCGGTCATCTCACTCGTCCGGATGCCTCCCGGGAGGAAGGGATTCGGAATTCGATTCGGTTGATCCAATCGGTCCTGGAGACCGGAGAAGGAAAGGGAGGACTTTTTCTCATAGAGAATATTGGGATGAAAGATGCGACGCTCTTTCGCCGGGTCCCTGATTTTTCCGATTTCATTCATTTTTTTTCTTCCGAGCAGGTCAAGGGATTGATCGATGTCGGTCATGCCGCACTCCAGGGATTTGATCTCATCGAGACGGCCCATTGCCTGGGGGAACGACTTGTTCATCTCCATCTGCACGATAACTCCGGAACGGAGGACGGGCATCTCCCGCTTGGAAGAGGCGTGGTCAAGATCAAAGAATTTCTCGACGCACTGAAGAAGCGACAGTGGAAGGGCACGGGGATCATCGAGATTTTTGGGGAAGAGGATTTTCGGAGAGGCTTGAAGGAGTCTGTTCAATTTCTGGACTTCGTTTCTACCGGACGATAGAGAACGTGACCCGAAATCGGACAATCCGACCGTCCACGGGAGAAAGGAGGAGAGAAAAAAGTCTGTGAGGGGGGGGCGATCCCCGGAATCAAAAATAATTCAGGAGGTGTCCTATGCGTAAGATCATTTTACTTGTCACCGTTTTCTTTTTTATCACAGGCCTCTTGAGCACCTCTGAAATCTGGGCTCAAAAGGAGAAGAGCAAACCGAAGTTGCTCCGGCTCACCTTCTATTATCCTGTGGGAGTGGCAGGCCCGCTGGCAAGAGTGATCGGAGAGATGACAGACAAATTCAACAAAGAGAATGAAGGAAAGGTTGAGGTGGTTCCGGTTTATTCAGGGGATTATGATCCCACCATGCAGAAAGTTCAGACTGCCATCATGGCCGGAAACCCACCGGACATCTTTATGGTTGAGATCTCTGAGCTTCCCACGCTTTTAGCAATGGGTGCAGTGCTATCTCTCGATGATTATATCAAGAAGACGGAAAAGGGCTACTGGGAAGACTTTTTTGCCCCCTTCCGGGAGAATGCTGTCATCGGAGGTAAAATCTATGGGGTTCCCTTCCAGCGTTCAACTCCAGTTCTTTACTGGAATAAGGAGGCGTTTAAGGCCGCAGGACTGGATCCGGAGAAACCACCCAAAACCTGGGATGAGTTGAAGGACTATGCGACAAAATTAACAGTTAAAGACAAACAGTGGGGCGTGACCATTTCCGGAGGATGGAATGACTGGCTCTTTGAGGGCTTCGTGAGACAGAACGGAGGCTTCCTCATCAGCCCCGATGGTTTAAAGGCAAATTTCGATTCGAAGGAGGCAATCGAAGCTCTTGATTTCTGGGTCGAGCTGAAACACCGCCTCAAAGTGGGACCGCCGCACAGCACCTGGGGTTCCACCCCACCCGATTTTGTGGGTGGTAGAACAGCCATGCTTTACCATTCCACGGGTATTCTGACTTTCTTGAAGCGATCGGCCAAATTCGATTTCGGTGTCACCTTTATGCCTCAGAAGAAGACTTTCGGGGCTGCCGTGGGAGGAGCCAATCTGATGATCGCTAAAAAGATTCCGAAGGAGCGGCAGGAGGCGGCATGGAAATATATTGAGTGGATGACTAATGTGAAGAATACGGCAGAATGGAGTGTGGCTTCGGGTTATGTGGCGGTGAGGAATAGCGCCTATGATGACCCGGTGATGAAAGAGCATGTGAGTAAGAATCCCGAATACCTGGTCGCAAGGGATCAGTTGAAGTTTGCCAACGGGAAGATGATGGCAAAGAACTTCCAGAAGGTCCGGGAGATCCTGAAACGACAGCTCGATGATTCGGCGGCCGGAAAGATTGCTCCTGCTGAGGCCATGAAGATCGCCCAGAAAGAGATTCAGGCTGTGATCAAATGACAGATGAGAAGCAGGAGGGGGAATGAGAAGGGGATGGGGGCAACCCCATCCCCTCATTTAGTCGTGATATGAAGCGAATTTATCGTCTGACAACCTATGGCTATCTTCTTCCCGGTCTTTTTTTCATGGGGATCTTCACTTTTATCCCTGTCTTTATGTCAGCCTACCTCTCTCTGTTCAAATGGAACATCAACAACCCCGAACCCAGTTTCACATGGTTTTCAAATTATATCGAGGTCTTCAAGGCCCCTCTTTTCTGGCTGGTTCTGAGAAATAATCTTGTCTATGCCTTCACTACCATTCCCCTCAGCATGTCCCTGGCTCTCTTCCTGGCTATTCTGATCAACCAGAAGATGGGGTGGGTCAGGAGCCTTTATAGAGGAAGTTTGTTCTACCCGACGATGATTCCAATGGTTGCGGCGGCCATGCTCTGGGTATGGATCTTCAATCCGGGTCTTGGAATTTTCAATTACTACCTCGGATTCCTTGGATTTCCCAAACTCGAATGGCTCTATGATATGCGCTACGCTCTGATCGCCATCATTATCATGAGCATCTGGAAGAACTTCGGTTATTACATGCTCATCTTTCTGGCAGGCCTTCAGGGCATTCCAAACCATTACTACGAAGCGGCGGCAATTGAGGGGGCTACCGGATGGAAACAGTTTCGTTACATCACCTTTCCCATGCTCGCTCCGGCCACTCTTTTCGTATTCATCGTCGCCATCATCTCCTCCTTTCAGGTTTTTGATCAGGTATTCGTCATGACCCAAGGGGGCCCTGGTGACCGGACCAATGTGCTGGTCTTCTACATCTACCAGCATGCGTTCCGGTTCTGGGACCTTGGAATGGGATCCACCCTGACCACCCTCTTCATTCTTGGACTTCTGGTGGCGATTTGGCTGGTCTTCCGGGTGATCGGGAGGAGGGTCTATTATGAAGTTTAACCGTCATCTCAGAAACAAATCAGGTCTCCATCTTATCCTGATGGTCGTCTCTCTGATTACCGTAGCCCCTTATTTCTGGATTCTATCGACCTCCCTGAAATTTCGTACGGAGGTTTTTACCCAAACACCGAAATGGATTCCTTGGCCCATCAATATCCAGAATTATCTTGAAATGTTTGAGATGGCCCCCTTCCATCTCTATCTTCTCAATACGATTATTGTGGTGACGGGTATTCTGGGGGTCCAGTTAGTGACCATCACCCTCGCTGCCTATGTTTTTGCGAGAAAGAATTTCTGGGGGAAGGAATTTTTCTTCTTCCTCTTCCTTACCCAGATGATGATCCCTATTCATGCCACCTTTTTGCCGAACTTTTTAACGTTAAAGCATTTCGACCTCTTAAACACACGGGTTGCAATGATGCTGCCCTTCTTTGCCTCCGGATACGGGACTTTTCTCCTCCGGCAGGCCTTCCGGCAGATTCCAAAGGCTCTTGAAGATGCGGCGGTGATCGATGGATGCGGTGGGCTCCGGTTCTTGTGGCATGTCTTGATTCCTCTGGCCAAACCCACCCTGATCGCTTTTTCCATCATCAGCATTGTGAGCCACTGGAATGATTACCTTTGGCCTCTCATTGTCACCGATACGCCCGAGGTGAGGACGCTCACCATTGGGCTGGGGATGTTCGTTCAGCAGGAGAGCGGGGCGGATTGGACCCTGCTGATGGCGGCCACAGCTTTTGTCACGGCGCCGATGTTGATCTTCTTTTTAGTTTTCCAGAAGAAGTTTGTGGAGAGTTTCATGCTCAGTGGAGTGAAGGGTTGAGGAGGGATCTGTTGACAGAATACCTATCATAGGGTGGAGGATAAAGGTTATGGCAAGAGTCATAATGGAAAAAGTCGCGAAGCATTTTGGAACCGTTCAGGCGGTGAGGGATTTCAATCTCACGGTGGAGGACAAGGAGTTTGCCATCCTCGTGGGCCCTTCGGGATGCGGCAAATCGACTGCCCTCCGGATGATTGCGGGGTTGGAAGAGCCGGGCACCGGAACGATCTCCATCGGAGATCGAGTCGTCAATGACCTTCCTCCAAAGGACAGGGACATCGCCATGGTCTTCCAGGAGTATGCTCTTTATCCCCATATGTCGGTCTACAAGAATATGGCCTTTGGTCTCAAGCTGAGAAAGTTTCCGAAGAGTGAGATCGATCAGAGGGTGAGAGAGGCGGCAGAGATTCTGAGTATCCAGGATTTTCTCGACCGGAAGCCGAAACAGCTTTCCGGAGGACAGCGACAGCGGGTGGCCGTAGGAAGGGCGATCGTTCGGAAACCGGCTGTCTTTCTCTTTGATGAACCACTTTCGAACCTGGACGCCAAGCTCCGGGTACAGATGCGGGCCGAACTTTCAAAACTGCATGACCGCCTTCAGACGACAATGATCTATGTCACGCACGATCAGGTTGAGGCGATGACCATGGGGACGAAGATCGTGGTGATGAAGGACGGCTGGATTCAACAGGTTGGTCCTCCTCTGGAGGTTTATAATTACCCGGTCAATCTCTTTGTAGCGGGCTTTATCGGAAGCCCGGTGATGAATTTCATTCCCTGTCGAATCCTTTCGAAGGGTGGTCGTCTTCTGATCGATGCGGAAAGTTTTCAACTTCCCATTCCGGAGAAAAGGGTCCCCTATTATCAATCATTGATCGGATCGGAAGCCATTTTTGGCATTCGGCCAAACGATATCTACGACCGGGCTTTCGCTCCTGAACACTTGAAGGGGAACGCCATCCGTTCGGCGATCGATGTGATTGAGCCGTTGGGTTCGGAGATTCACCTCAATGTGACCGCAGGGAAGCATAATCTTATCGCGGCGGTCGATGTCCAGACGTTATACCGAGTCCATCAGGAGATCGAGCTCGCTTTTGACATGAACAGGATGCACCTGTTCGCAAAAGATCCTCCGAATCTGCGGATTAAGACCGAGGGATGATGGACGATGGCGTAGCACAGGCGTCACGCCTGTGGCCACAAGAGGCGAGGGATGTTCAAAGGATTTATTTTTGATCTGGATGGAACGGTTTATCTAAGCGACAGACTGATCCCGGGAGCTGACAGCGTGATCCGGAAGCTCCGGGAGACTGGAAGAAAGGTGGTTTTCCTTTCGAACAAGCCGCTCCAGACCCGGGAAGACTACGCTTCCAAATTAACCCGGCTTGGAATTCCTACCCAGCCTGATGAGGTCATCAATTCCACTTTTGTAATGGTCCACTATTTGAAAAAGAATGCTCCGGAGGCGAAACTCTTTGTGGTGGGGGAGATCCCTTTTATTGAAGAGTTGAAAAAGGCTGGTTTCACGATTACGGAGGAACCCAGTGAAATTGATTATGTGATTGCGGCTTTTGATCGGACCTTCGATTACAGAAAACTGAATATTGCCTATCAGGCCATTAAAAAATTTGGGGCCCATTTCATTGCCACCAACCCCGACCGTACCTGCCCTGTTGAGGGAGGAGAAATCCCGGACTGTGCAGGGATGATTGCGGCCATTGAGGCAGTAACGGAGAAGAAGGTTGAGGTCATCGTAGGCAAACCTTCTCCCATCATGATTCAAACGGTTCTTGATATTCTGAGTTTAAAGCCTGAAGATTGCATCCTGATCGGGGATCGTCTCGAGACGGATATCCGAATGGGGAAGGAATCCGGAATTGCTACAGGTATTGTCCTCACCGGTGTGACCGATGAAAAGACCCTCCTGCAGTATAAACACACTCCAGACCAGCCAGACTTCGTCTTTCAAAGCATCGCCGACGTCGAAAATTTATTGATAGGGTGATCTTTTTTTCTCCCCTCTCCCCTGAGACTGTGTCGTAATTCCGTTCATGGTTCGAGAGCCTCACCACGAACGGAATACGATATGTTAAAAATCAATTAGTTAGCCGTTCGCCCTGAGCTTGTCGAAGGGCAAATTACTAATTACGACACAGTCTCCCTGGTAGGAGAGGGTTGGGGTGAGGGGGGAATGAGATGGAGGGGGTCAATCCAACACTTTCATTAACTTGACTCTCTTGATGAAAAAACAGTATAATTTTTTCAAAGGAGAGATGTTATGCAAAAAATTGAAATCAGTACTCCTGAGCCAGAAAAGGCAATCCCAGTTCTTAAGGATACTATTGAGCGGCAAAAGTCCATTCTCACTCAGAGTCTCGTCAAAACAGAGGAAAGGATTAAACAATTAGCCTCCGAGCTTAAAGTTAACCCTGACCTTCTTTTGGCCGGTAAAGTTCCACACCCTGAAAACCAAGACATGGATCTCCTCGAACTGGAAGGCGAGTTGGAGATTCGTCGTCACCTACAGGACCAGTTGGAAAGCCTTGATCATCTAATCATATGCCCCTAAAAGACTACCTGGCCAACCTATAAGCTCTCATTACGGAAACACCTTTTATTACGTTTACATCCTTTTTCTATGAAGAGCGTCCCCCCACCGCAGGCGTGGTGAAAGGGATATTGATGTTTGCTGGCGGGTCACAGCTCGATCTTAAGGAAGTCATAATCACTCAACCAACCCTCCAGATCATCAAATATGCCTATAACTATCGAAAAGAACATCTCCTCGTCTTCCGCTATGATCTTCACCGACCCTAAATACGCTGAAACCCGGAATAAATCGCCAAAACAGATTTTCGAATCCAATGGCACCTGTGGTGATGAGATATACCGGCACCCACACTTCATCAAACACCTGCGCTATTTTATCAATGGCCCCGATCTACCGGAGGCCGTGATCAATGGCTTCTGCAAAATTCTTAACGATGATGCCGGAACATCTGGCGAGATTCTTGATCAGCTTCATCGTTTCGTCCGGTCATGCGTTCGTGAATACGGTCTCGACCGTGATTCAGCAGCGAGTAACTTTTTCAAATTGGCCATTGAGCTTGAAATCGATCATGACCCCTATGGTATCCGCACTGCTGCTATGTCAACACGATAAAAACGATCTAACATTTTGCTGCTCGGGACGCTCGTTCCTCGCGCCCGAGAGTAGTACGTTCGCCCAAAGAATCGATATTGACGAAACCTAAAATGTGGATTATCATAGCTATTATAATCCACATTTTAGAGGTGTATTATGAGAACCATCCAGATGACCCTTGATGAGAATCTTGTCAAAGCGGTTGACCGTGTTTCAAAGCAACTCAACACAAGTCGTTCCGCTTTCACACGAAAGGCGCTTCGTGAGGCGCTTGCCCGTTACAGCCATGAACAACTGGAGCGCAAGCACCGCGAAGGGTACGCCCGGCACCCAGTGATTGCCGATGAGTTTTCGGTTTGGGAAAGGGAACAGGCTTGGGGTGAGGAATGAAACACGGGGAAATCCGTTGGTACAAGTTTGCTCAGCCGGATAAACAGAGGCCAGTTCTTATACTGACAAGGAATTCCGTTTTGGAATACCTTGGTGAAATAACTGTCGCCCCAATTACAAGCACGGTCCGCGACATCCCGTCCGAGGTCTTTCTCTCGAAGGCTGATGGCATGCCCCGCGATTGCGCGTTCAACTGTGACCACTTGCAGACTGTTTCGAAGAGAAAAATCGGCGCCCTGATCACTTCCTTGTCTCCGGAAAGGATGGCTGACGTCGGGCGGGCAATTTGCTTTGCCCTCGATATCTGAAACAGCAGTCTATTTTATCTGTTTCTCCCTATCACCCTATCACCCTATCTCCCTACCTCCTTATCAATTCCTTGCAGCAGTGCATCTCTTAATATCTGGATGGGGTGCAGCACCTTCAATCCTGTGAGGTGGCGGATCTGCATGCGACAGCCTTCGCAATCCGTAAGGACAATCTCGGGTGTTAAACGATCAATCGCTTCCTTTAAATCTTTCCCGATCTCCTGAGAGATTTCATACTTTTCCTTTTTGAAGCCGAAGGTCCCCCCCAGGCCACAGCAATCTGCTTCAATATTGTCAATTTGTAGACCTGGAATGAGTCTCAGGATTTCGAGGGCGGGAAGACCAATCCCAAGAGACCTGAGATGGCAGGGGGCAAAGTAGGCGGCTTTTATCGGGAGTTTCTTAAAACGGGAATTCAGATTCCCTGATTCTAATAAGTTTCGGAGATACTCAAAGAGATCGAAAGTATGTTTGGCCACTTCCTCCGATCCCGGAATATTTAAGAGGTGGCTATATTCATGCTTAATCATATGGCCGCAACTGGTTGAAGAGAAGATAATGTCTGACCCTGATTGGATGGCTTGAAGAAGAGAGGGGACGTTCTTCAGAGCCATTTTTCTTGCCCCGTTAAAATCGCCGTTGCCGAGCATGGGGATACCACAGCATTCCTGAGGCGGCAAGAAGACTTCAAAACCGTTGGCCTCAAGGACCTGGACCGTTGCTTTTCCAACCTCTACTTCGTTCGTGTTGATGTAACAGCCATAGAAATAGGCAATCTTTCTTTGCCCTTTTGATGGGTGGCTTTTAAACCATTGCCTAAACGTTGAAGATTGATAAGCGGGAAGTTCTCTTCTCCTGTCTATCCCTAAAATGGATTCCACAAACCATTTGACGACACCGTTTTGGAAAAGACGATTGAGGACAGAGGAGGAAAATGATCCAAGTTGGCCAAAGAGATAAGAATGAGTCAGCAGCCAATCTCGAAAGGGCCGTCCTTTTTCATCAAGATACTTGGCTTTGGCAATCAGGTTCATTTCAGAGATGGAAACGCCTGAAGGGCAAACCAGATCGCAGAGATGACACCCAATGCAGAGATCGATCCATTTATCCACAGATGGGTCCCCGGGTTTCCGAAATCGTTCGGCTCCCGGGCCTGCGTGTTTCGGGCCCGGAAAAAGCGGAGTGACCCGTGAAACCGGGCAGACTGCCATGCAGGTGGCACAGCGAATACAAACATCAGAGTTAGTTTTAGGCCATGAGTTATGCATCGTTAAATCGTTGGAATGTCAAATTGCAAAGTTCAAATGTCAAATCAAATCCAAAACTCAAATGAGATGTCCCGCCATCGGCGGGATTCGGCATGACAAGTGTGTCATTCTGAACTTGTTTCAGAATCCCATTTTGGACTTTGACATTCATTTGAAATTTGGGTTTTGAAATTTGGATTTATTGTTATCCCTCCATTGCTTTTTTTGCTGACCAATACCCTGTGGCAATTTCGATTCCTTCTCTCGATTTCTCATCGAGGTAGTGATGTCCTGCCAGGATCGTGCCTGCCACCCAGACATTTTCCAATATCGGCTTTCCTCTCTCGTCAATGGGATGGAGGGAAGAATCAGTTAAAATACCCATCCGGTGGATGGGATGTTTATCGAAGAAAAACCTTCCAAACCAATCCTCCTGTGACCCGGGCTGGAAGACAGGTAGATTGAAGATGGGTTCCAATATCCTTTCCCGGTCGGCCTCCAATCCCCCTCCCATAAAACGTCCTGTGGCAAGAATGTAATGATCCGCTGAATAGGAGGTGGTGACGGGGGGGTGAGCTATTTCAATCCCCTCACACCTTTTCTCATTCAACGTTACTTTTGAAACAGGATGACCAATGAGAAAAGTCACACCTCTCCGGATCAGCCGTTCTTTAAATCGATTAAAGATTCTCATCCCGGGGATGGAGGGTGGAAGAATAGGGATCTCGAACACAGAGGCCCCAATCTTCTTCTCCAAATCTTTTCTCACCCCCATGGGATCATTTACCCCCAAAACAGCAGGAACGCCAATTAACTCCTCATCTCTGATCTGTTTCTTGACTTCCGTGCCAATGAATTCCCTGAAAGAGGGCTGTTCCATCCACCTTGCGAGAGCTGTTGCGGTGATTTCTGTTGAAGGGCTTTCGGGTAGAGAGAGGGTAGCTCCCCGGCATTCGAATGAATCAGCCAAACGCTGAGAATAAAAATCCTTATAACCTTTGAATCCTATGAGAAGCGTTTTTTTCTCTTTGAGGGCTATCCCCCTCATCATGGTGGATGGAATGAGGTAGGTCGGTCGAAATGTTCCTACGCCCGTGGGGATCAGGCTATTTGTTTCATTTCGTGATTGAAAAGTGTAGGGTGGCGGAAAGAGAGAGTTAAATGAAGAAAGCGCCTCCTCGATCTTTTCTACCCCCACTTTTCCATAAGGATGTTCAGGATGATCATAAATCCACTGAGAAAGGCCATCTCTTAACCTTGTCGTTTCTGGTCCCGCTAAAAGCGGGATTCCCAATACATCAATCGTATTGGAGAAGAGGGTAAGGCAGCCCAGTCCTTTTCCAATGATCAGGACCTTCTTGCCGGCCTCTACCGCTGTTTTAGCCGCCATCAGCCCGGAAAGGCCCATACCGATGATGATGAGATCGTAGTGCATAGGCTGAACCAAAATCCGAAATCCGAATATCGAAATCCGAAACAAATTCAAAATTCAAATGTTCCAAACCTACAAGCTCATATTATTTACCAGTTTTAAGTTTCGAATTTTGGACATTCGAATTTGTTTCGAAATTCGGATTTCGTGCTTCGGATTTAAAATGCAAACGTTAAAGATTAAACAACCCCTTGTAGATTCCTTCCATCAGTTCTTCTTCTTTGACAGCCGAACCCCAGAGGATCGGTCGAATTCCCTTCCACCTCTCTTCGAGAAATCCCTTCAATATATTGTTAGAATCTCCCTCAGCCAATCCCGACTCGTTTAATATTCCCAATAGCCGATAGACGCAGAAGCCTCCCTGGCAGGTTCCTTTGGCGAGCCGCGTCCGATGGAGGATATCCTGAAGATTCTTCAATTTCCCTTCCTTCAAGACTTCTTCAACCTCTTCTTTCCGGACCAGCTCACAATCACATAGTGTCTCCGATTTGCCCAATGTTTTAAGCCGGTCTTTGAGGCCTGAAAGTTTCCCGGCGCCCGGGAGAGGTTTTAAATGGGTGGAGCAAGGAGCATGGATCCCCATCTTTTGGCAGAGAAGGTCTGAGGTTTTTTCCGCCATCAACCGGTAGGTGACCAGTTTACCGCCGGTGATGGTGATCAGATTTTTTATTCCATCTTTCTTTCCGTGATCGATCAGAACAAATCCCCGGCTGATGGCCCGATCATCGCCTTTTTCTTCGGATTGGAAGAGAGGCCTGATGCCGGCGTAGGCGCGGATGAATCGGGCCTCTTCGATGGCCGGAATCATTCTTGATGTTTCTCTGATCAATCGGGAGACTTCCTGAGGAGTGACCTCAAAGTTCTCGGCGTCTTCAAGACGGACGGAAGTTGTCCCCAGAATGGAGACAGTATGGTTTGGGACGATGATATCTCCATCGGAGGGAGGCCGGCAACGGTTGATCACCCTGTGAGTGAGCCTCTGGTTGGTGATGAGCATCGAACCCTTTGAAAGGGCCATCGCCACCCGAAGACCTGCCAATTTCAGGAATTCGTCTGCCCAGGCCCCGGTGGCATTGATGATATGAGAGGCTTCAATCTGATACTCCTCTCCATGGAGAAGGTCTTTTGCGAGAACGGTTTTTACCTTATTTTCCTCCATGAGAAGCGAAGTGACCCCGGTATGTAGAAGAAATTTCCCTCCGTAGGTTTCTGCATCCTTGGCATTCGAGAGGACCAGTTCGAATGGATCGATGGCGCCATCCGGAACTTTGACCGCGCTCAGAAGAGTAGGAGTGAGTCCGGGCTCCAGGGAAAGAGCTTCGTCACGGGAAAGGAGATGGGCGGGAACGTTGGCGTCTTTGCAGGCCTGAATGAATCGATCCCTGAAATCGGGGCCATCTTCCGGAAGAGAGACGAAAAATCCGTCTGTTTCCTCGATGCAGTGTGGGGCAATTTTCCTCAGAATCCTGTTTTCAGCAATGCACTCACGCGCCGCTTCAGGGTCGGAGACCACATATCTTCCACCGCTGTGAAAGAGGCCATGATTTCTTCCGGAGGCTCCTGATAAAAAATCTCCCTTTTCGATCAGGAGAGAAGGAATTCCCCTCAGCGATAAGTCTCTCAGTATCCCCGCACCAGTGGCCCCGCCACCAATGATCAGAATCTCTGTCTGAAGTTTCATTGACCCCTTAAATAACGAGGTTTTCCTCTGTTTGTCAAGAAAAAGAGAGAGCTCTGAAAAACTATTTTTAGCTCTCTGATTTCTTAGAAAATAAATCTCAAATCCCCCGTCGTCCCCCTTTGTCAAAGGGGGGGAATGGGGGGGTAAAGATTTTCATTGTTCGAAGGTGACGAACCCGTCATGAAAAATTGCACAGATTTTTAAAAAACAATTCCATAGATTTATCAGAGATTTCTGGAAGTTTTTATAAATCTTCAGGGGGGGTTGACTTTTTGGGATGATTGAATAGAATGAATGGAAATGACTATGACCGAGATTCCGAAAACCCGACATCCCTTTCTTGATTTAGTCCATGTGGCTTTTATCCTTACGGACATCCACTCAAAAATCCTTTATGCCAACCGTTATGCGGAACATCTCTTCGGCTATATGAGAGAAGAGATGGAAGGGCAGAGGATCCGAGTTCTTTTCTTTGAAGATGACCTGAAATATTTTCTACCCAACATCGTTTATTTAGCGATTGACAAGGCCGGCTTCGAAGGAGACGGGCTCTTACGACAGAGGGATGGAAAGGAAATCTTCGTTCATCTCTCCGCCGCCTCTTTCAAAGAGGGGGGGGAGACTTTTTTAGCCTTCTCTTTCCAAGAAATTCAGCGCTTGAAGAGACTAGAAAGGGAGAAATTGGAGTTGAGGCACCGGGCAAGCCTTGGGATGATGGTGGAGGAGATTGCCCATCAGGTCCGGAACCCGATTGCCACGATAGGAGGCTATGCTCAGCGCCTTATGAAAGCATCCGTTTCTTCCCCTAAGACAAAAGCCTATATCGATAGGGTTCTTCAGGAGACGAAGCGGCTGGAGGAGATGATCCGGCGGATGGAAGAGTTGGTTAAGATGCCCAGACCGGTTTTCCAGAGGGAGAAGTTTCTTGAGGTCGTAGAGAGAACCCTCCAGAGCGTTTCACAGGTGGAGAAAGCGAAGGAAATCTCTTTCAATTTGGAAGAGGGGTCTTTAAAAGGGGAGGAATACTTCTACATTGATAGAGGCCTGGTGATCCGGGCCCTTTCTCATATTCTGGAGAATAGCATAGAATCTATCGGACAGGGCAAGAGGAAGAAAGAGCGAAAAAGAATAAGGGTCTTTCTTGCCTGTAATGAAGAAAATGTGGAAATCTCCGTCTCAGATAGAGGAGAGGGAATCCCTAAAAAGAATCTCGATCGTATTTTCGAGCCTTTCTTTTCCACAAGGCCTGAACGGGTGGGACTGGGTCTCACTTTTGTCAAGCGGATGATGGAAGACCACGGAGGAAAAATCCGGATTGAGAGCCGGCTCCGGAGCGGGACCACGATAACGCTCACTTTTCCGAAGGACCGCAGGCGACTTATTCGCCGTGAATGGGTTTCACCGGAAGCCCAAAACTCTCTTTTCTCTAAATAAATGAACGCATAAGCGCTTACCATCGATTGGGACATCTCATGGACGGAAAGGTCAAAGAGGCTTTTTTTAAACAGGTGAAGAAGGAACCCTTTGCAAAGAAATTCGGGCTCAAGCTGGTTGATATGAATGAGGGATACTCCAGGGTAGAGATGACATTCACCCCGGACATGGAAAATATCTTTGGCATGGCCCATGGGGGAGCGCTCTTTGCCCTGATCGATGAAGCTTTTGAGACGGCTTCCAATTCCCATGGAACATTAGCCGTGGCCCTCAATATGAACATCACCTATCTTTCGTCTCCCTCACCGGGGTGCCGTTTGATTGCCGAGGCGAGGGAAGTTCATCAAACCCCCAAAACATCACTCTGTGAGATTAAAGTTTTCGATGACCAGGATCATCCGATCGCCTCCTGCCAGGCCCTGGCCTACCGGAAAGGAATCCCCCACCCCTTCCTCAAGAAAGCGAAAAAATAGAGAGCTCTGCAAAACTACTTTTCGCTCTCTGATTACACAGATTTCAAAAAATTGATTCCAGAGATTTCTGGATTTTTTCAGAAATCTCAAATAGTTTCCCTCCCCAGAGTTGACATCCTTTTCATACAGGTTACAATAAAAACAAATTGATCGGTTTACTTTTTCCGAGGAATCTTTTATGCCCTCGGAGGGGCCCCACGAATGATCAAAATGACTACTACGAACGAATTTCACGAATAAACCCTATTCGTGCCTGCGCGCTGAAGCGCTTCGGCGCGCAAGCGTGTCATTCGTTGTCATTCGTGCTATTCGTCTCTATTTTCTAGGCAACTTTATGGAACAGGAACTGATGGAAGTGAAAGTGATGGGGATCGTGGTCGATGCCAAGGCTTCGAACCCTGTCGTCGTTTTAGTGGACCTGGAGGGTCAGAAAGCCCTGCCCATCTGGATTGGAGTCTTTGAGGCAGAGGCGATCTCCAGGGGCCTTGAAGATGTGGTGACGCTTCGTCCCATGACGCACGATCTCCTCAAACAGATTCTCGATACTCTCCACACTTCCCTCATCCGAGTTGTCATCAATGATATCAAAGAGAATACTTTTTACGCCAAACTTCATTTTAATGTTGATGGAAAAGAACTCATTGTAGATAGCCGGCCGAGTGATGCGATTGCCCTGGCAGTCAGGGTAAAGGCGCCCATTTTTATCACGCAGTCGGTTGTAGAGGCGACGAAAAGCCTGGGTCTCCTGGCCTCCAGATTTTTAGACGAACAGGATGAACTTAAGACGATTATTGAGAATATGAACCCGGATGACTTCGGTGATTATAAGATGTAGGTTCCTTCCTTTTTTCCCCTTCACATGACCAATAATGTTCCATCATTGACAGTTTGTCGTTTTTAGCCGGACTTTTCCCCATTTTACTTCTCCAAATCTTATAAAAAACAATTATTTAAAGTCGGGTAGTTACGAGCTAATTAGTAGGCGCCAGCTTCTTTGGCACATATTTTGCTTTTTATAGGGAACTCTGGAAAAGTGGAGGCAATTCGATGTCCATAATGGAAAAAGATCAGGTATTAACCACAGAGGATGCCATCGAATATCTGAAGATCTCCAAACCCACCTTTCTCAAATATGTCCATCTCGGAAGGATCAAGGCGGCTAAGGCGGGAAAAGGATGGAGAGTGCTTCTGTCCGAGTTGAACCGCTTCCTAAAAGGGGAGGAGAATTGATGATGAGAGGCATTGGAAAAAGCATCACTTTCAAATGGATGACCTTTTCCATTCTCCTGGCCACGATTCCCCTGGTCATTGCAGGAATCAATATCGTCCAGGTCTATCAGGAAGATTTAAAGGAATCCGTCATTAATCTTCAGAAAGAGAAAGCAAATAGAGTAGCAGAGAAAACGAAAGACTTCTTAGAAAGAGCCACCAGCGATCTACTGCTCTTTGCAGGTGATGAACATTTCTTAAGGACCGATTCATCTCATACGAAAGACCATTTAAACAGCGTTCTTTCTCGGACAGATTATCTTATGGAATGGACTTTACTGAATGAAAAAGGATTTGAAAAGATTAAGGTTTCTAAATTTAAAACAGAGAAGACCATCGATCCGAAAGACCAATCCACGAGTCAGATGTTTCAGGTGGCTTCAAAGGGACAAATTTATTACGGAAATTTTTATTATACTTCGGACGGGAAACCGTCCATGGTGGTTGCCGTTCCGGTTGAAAAATATAAAGAGAAATCGGTTGGCGTATTGAAGGCGAGGATCTATCTCGAACCCTTAACTAATTTGTTGTATCAAACGAAGATTGGTGAAAAGGGTTCAACTTATGTGACGGATCAAGAGGGGTATCTGATTGCCCATCCCAATGAAAAAAATATTCTTCTTGGCCCCTTTGTGGACTGGGTGATCGCAGGGAAAGAGGGCAGTCTGGAGTTTGAAAATACCAGGGGACAGAAATATCTGGTGGTCTATAAACCCATTCATGAATTGAAATGGGGAGTCATTGTCCAGATTCCTGTTGAAGAAGCCTACAAACCTCTCAGAGAAATTGCTCACACAGCAATTAAATGGATTATCATCGCCTTTGTTCTGGCTTTTGCGTTCAGTCTCTTTCTCACAAGACGATTAACTTCCCCGATCAAACAACTGTCGGGCGAGATGGCGAGGGTATCCGGGGGGAATTTAAATGTTCACATTGAGCCTTCCACGAAAGATGAAGTCGGACAACTCACCCAATCCTTCAACCAAATGGTGAAAGATTTAAAGCAATCTCAGAACGCCATCAAAGAGGCAGAAGGAAAATACCGGATGATCTTTGAAAACTCGAAGGATATGGTCTTCATCACCTCTCAGGACGGTAAATTCATAGAGGTCAACCAGGCCGGAGCAGAGATGTTTGGTTACAGCACCAGAGAAGAGGTGAGGGGGATAAGTGTTCGAGATACCTATGTCAAGCCGGAAGACAGGGGGAGATTCCAGGAGGAGGTGGCTCAGAAAGGATTTGCGAAGGATTTTGAAGTCAGGTTGAAGAGAAAGGATGGAGTTCCTCTGGACTGCCTCATCACTGCTACTGCAAGAAGGGATGGGGAGGGAAACATCATCGGTTATGAAGGAACCATTAAAAATATCTCTTATCGGAAAATAATGGAAGAAGAGCTTTTTCAGAGAACGAAGGAACTCGAAACCCTTTATGATTTAAGTGTCTTGATCAACCAGACCCTGAATTTAGACCAGATTCTCCCCATGGCACTGGAAAGAGTATTGACCCTGACAGGGTTTGAGATGGGGACCATCTATCTTGTCAGTGACGATAGGCAGTGGCTGGATCTAAAGTTTCATAAAAACTACCCATCCCATCTGGCGGAAGAGGTGAAAAGACTTAAGCGGGGCGAGGGGGTTGTGGGTTCGGCTGTTGACAAAAAAGAGGTCATCACCTTGTCGATCGACCAATATCCTTCTCCACGCATGCTTCCAAGCCTGATTGAAGAAAAGGTGAAATCACTGGTGGGGATTCCCTTGCTTTCCAAGGGAGAAGCAGTTGGCGCCATCTGCTTGACCAGCCGTTCTGATCGTCTTCTCGGACAGAATGAGGTCCACCTGTTTGAAAGTCTCGGGAATCAGGTCGGAATGGCCCTCCAAAATGCAAAGCTCTTTTCATCCGTGGAAAAGGCCAAGTCCGAATGGGAGACGACCTTCGATACGGTGACCGACCTCATCACCATCCGGGACAGGGATTACCGTGTCCTTCGAGCCAACAAAGCCGCTTTTAGAAGATGGGGAGTGGGGCCAGACAAGATCATCGGCAAGAAATGTTATGAAATCCTGCATCATCTCTCATCCCCCTGCGAGGGATGCTATGTCACCGAGACTCTGAAAACGGGAAGACCCGCATCAGGCGAACGGGAAAGCAAATATTTAAACGGCATCTTCCAATACTATACTTATCCAATCTATGATGAGTCTAATGAAGAGATTATAGTGGTTGACATGGCGAGGGAGGTCACCGAAGAGAAAAGGATGGGGATTGAGAAAGAGGTAATCAATAATGTTTATAAAATATTAGCCTCCAGCCTCGATGTCAGAGAGGTGTTCAGGGCAGTCCATTCTGAATTGAAGAAAGTCCTGGATTCAGAAAGGATGACCATTGCCATTTTCGATAAGGATGTGGAAGGCTTTCGATTTTTTGCATTAGATAAAGACTATGAAATTAAAGAATTGATGGAAGGTGTCACATACCCCCTGAAAGGGACCCCTTCCGAAAAAGCGGCGCAAATGGGTCTTCCGGTCATCATCTCAAATACGGAAGAAAGTGATTACTGGACCAGTCAAAAATTACTGAAAGAGGGAATTCGTTCTTCCCTGGTTCTTCCATTGGAGTATAAAGAAAAGATCTTCGGCACGTTGAATTTCGGGTGTAAGGCGACCAGCCACTTTTCAGAGAGACATCTCAATATACTTCAACAGATTGTACCTGGATTGGCCATCTCCATCCAGAATGCTCTTTTGCTTGAAGAGATGAAGCAATCCGAAGAGAGATACAGGACGGTGGTGGAGGGAGCCCACGATGGTATCTGCGTGATTGAGAAAGATAACCGATTAAAGTTTGTCAATCAAAGATTAACAGAAATCCAAGGTTATCCTCGGGAGGAATTGATCGGGAAGGATTTTTGCGATTTAGTGGATGAAGAGAGCAAACGATTGATGGCAGATCGCTTTGCTCGGTGGGGGAGAGGAGAAAAATTATCGACCAGTTTTGAATTGAATGCTATACGCAAGGACGGAGATATCCGTAACATAGAGATCAATGCAAGAGTGATGAAAAGTTCGGAAAGTGAGATGGATTATATCGTTTTTGTGAAAGATATTACTGAAAAGAAAAAGATGGAGGAACAGTTGCTCCAGACTGAGAAACTTCGATCCCTGGGAGAGATGGCGAGCGGCGTGGCTCACGATTTTAACAATGCCCTGGCCGCGATTCTTGGTAACACTCAACTTCTTCTCTATAATGCGCAGGATGAAGAGACCAGAGAAGCCCTCAAGACGATTGAAAAGGTGACAAAGGACAGCGCTAAAACGGTCAAGCGACTTCAGGAGTTTACCCGAAAGAAGGCCCGCCAGGAACTTTTTAAGCTCGACGCCAATGCCATCGTAAAAGATGCCATCGAGATCACCAAGCCCAAATGGCGAAACGATGCCCAGGGCAAAGGGGTTCACATTGAGGTATTATCATCATTAGGAGAAGTGCCTGGAGTGGCCGGGGATGCCTCTGAATTAAGGGAGGTCATCACCAATTTGATCTTCAATGCCGTGGAGGCCATGCCCCAGGGGGGAACGATTGAATTTCAAACCTTTCAGAAAGGAGAGGAGGTTCATATCCGGATTGCCGATACCGGCATCGGAATGGATGAAGAGAACAGAAAGAAGATTTTTGAGCCCTTCTTTACGACGAAACCCTTTTCAAATACCGGTCTCGGATTAAGCATGTCCTATGGCATCATCAGGCGTTTTAATGGAGAGATTAGAGTTGAGAGCAAGGTCGGATCCGGGACAGCCTTTACCATTGTCCTGCCTGTTGCCTTAGAAGGAAGAGAGATGGTGGTGTCCCACGACCTGATTAAACCGGGGAAACCCGCCCGAATCTTGGTGATCGATGATGAGGATACGGTGAGAGAAGTGCTTGAAAAGATGCTTTCACAGGTCAACCATCAGGTCACCGTGGCCAAAAGCGGCGAAGAAGGGGTTCGACTCTTTGGTGAAAAGAAGTTTGACATTGTCCTGACCGACCTGGGAATGCCAGGGATGTCAGGCTGGGAGGTGTGCAAGAGCATTAAGAAAATAAAATCCTCCACACCGGTGGGGATGATCACAGGATGGGGGCTGGAAGTGGATGAGATCAAGAAAGAAGAATCAGGCCTCGATTTTATTATCACAAAACCTTTTGATTTCAATAAGATTATAAGGTTGGTTTCGGAGAAGGTCGAATTCAGTGCGTAGCGCCTCAGAAGATTGATCTTGACATTGAAGCGGGTCACATGAAAGACTCAATCAGACGATAGGTAAAACTTATGGAATCCTTTTCATTCATCGATTTGAGTTTTCTTTATTTTGTCCTCTTCTCTTTTGTCCTGATCGCCCTGGTCCTCTTTATTCTTTACTTCATGGATGGACTGAAGGAAATAAGTAAATTTTTCAGGTGGAGGCAATATATCATTTATATTCTGGGAAGCCTCTTCATCCTGGTCAGTTTCTCCCTCTCTTACTTTCTTTATCTCCACGGGCCCCTGTGGCTGGCCCTTTCGGTTCTCATCACCTTTAATGGAGCAGCGGCCTATTTTTTCTATAAATCGAGTAACACGATCAGCGAGGGTAAGAGATGAAGAGGATTTTCCTCCCCCTTCTCTTTTTATCGTTATCCCTTGTCGGTTCTCAGGCGATTGCAGAAATCGAAACCCTCTTTTCCGCAGAGGTGAACATCCGGGAGACCCTCCTGAACGAGATCGAGTTGCTTGCTAAAACCCTTGATCTTGCCCTCTATGAAATCACTTCAATCCATTTAGTCCAGGCCCTGATCAAGGCAAAAGAGCGGGGCGTCAAGATCCGTGTGGTTACGGATTCAAAACGGGCCAGGGTAAAAACTTCAAAAGTCAACCTTCTGATCAAGCAGGGGATCTCCGTAAAAACCCTCGGCGAAAAAGAGAAAGGGACGATGAACCATCGCTTCGCCATCCTTGATGGGAAAAAAGTCATCACCGGCCCCCATGACTGGTCGGAAGGCTCTTGGAAAGGAAATTATGAGAGCCTTTTAATCATTCAGGACATCGATCTGGTGGATTCCTACCAGAAAGAGTTTGACCGTCTCTGGCGGGAGAAGAGGATGATTAAATAGAATTTAGGTTCCTCTGGGATTTGAATAGGTATGTTTTTTCGCCATGGATCTGATATTTTTTGATCCCATCCTCAAGACTACGGGACTATTGGGCTAATCATTAAGTAGAGTCCGTTTATAAATGTCCTTTTTCCGTCATGCCGGACTTGAGGAGCCTGCCCCGTAATGGATGCGAGTGCATCCAGACGTCGTCCCGACAAAAGTCGGGAACCATCTCTAAGGCTGGATCCCGGTTTTCACCGGGAACCCTGGATTCCGGCTTTCGCCGGAATGACGACCTTTTTAGGAACCATTAATTTATGGACAGACTCTAAGTATATCCAAATATCCTGGGAATAATCATAGAGATGCCGGGGATGTAGCTGAAGATCAAGAGAACGGCGATCAATAGAAGAATGAAGGGCCAGATGGCTTTTGACAGACTTTCAAGAGAGATTCGCGCAATCGTACAGCCCACGAAGAGGCAAATCCCGAGGGGCGGGGTGATCATTCCAATGACCAGGTTGAAGACAAAGATAAAACCAACATGGAGAGGATGAAAACCCACTCCTGCGAGGATAGGGGCGAGAATCGGGGCAAAGAGGATGATGGCCGCTCCTGTCTCCATGAAACATCCCACAATGAGGAGAATAATATTGACAATAAATAGAAGGACATAAGGATTGGTGGAGATAGAGAGAAAAAGAGTGGAAACCTTCTGAGGAACCTGTTGGGTGGCTAAGAACCAGAGCGCCACATTAGCCGTTCCAATAATGAGCATGATGACCGAAGTGGTGATGGCGCAATTGACAAGAATCTTTGGTAGGTCCTTGAGCGTCAGCGTCCTGAAAAGGAAAAATCCAAAGATAAAAGCGAAGAAGACGGCAATGGCGGCCGCCTCTGTGGCTGTAAAAACCCCTGACATGATCCCGCCAAGGATAATGATAGGAAGAATGAGAGCTGCAGTAGCCTCCCTGCTGCATGTGATGATCTGACGAAGCGTCGCCCTTTTCTCATTCCTCGGGTAGTTTCTTTTCCAGGCAAAATAATAGGCCATGGCCATCATTGAGAGTCCCATGATCAGGCCGGGGAGCAATCCAGCAAGAAAGAGACCGCCGATGGAGACCCCCATGGTTACCCCATAGACAACCATGGTGATGCTGGGCGGGATGATCGGGCCGGCTGTAGCAGCGGTTGCAAGGATAGCGGTAGAAAATTCTTTATCATAGCCTTCCTTTACCATGGCAGGGATCAGCACAGACCCCAGAGCCGATGCATCAGCGACTGCGGATCCTGTCACACCGGAGAGAAACATCTCAGCCACCACCAGGGTATGGGCAAGACCTCCCCGGATATGTCCAACCAGCAGATTTGAAAATTTGATCAGGCGGTCCGTGATGCCCCCCAGGTTCATCAGATCCCCGGCCAGGACGAAGAGGGGAATGGCCATCAGGGCAAACATATCCATCCCGTTAAACATCTTCTGGGCAACAATGATGATCGGATATTTTCCTTCAATCAGGACGATGGCGAGGGAGGAGAGTCCCAGGCAGAAGGCAATCGGAATCCCGATGATCAACATGAAAGCAAATACAGAGAGCATGATCAAGAGAACCATCTTTTTCCTCTACCTTTTGCCCCAATCCTCAATGAGAGAATGAATGGTTTGAAGGGCCATGAAAAACCCTCCCACAGGAGCTGAAAGATAGGCATAGGCCATGGAGAAGAGAAGGGCAGGGGAGCTCTGGTCTCGAACGGCCCAAGTAATTTTTATTCCCCCGATGGTGAGATAGATGAGAAAGATGAGGACGAACATCTTTGAAAGGATAGAAACCCATCTCCTCGTTCTCGAACCGATCCTGACGAGCAAAACCTCAACCCCAATATGGAGTCCTTTCTTGAGCGCCAGACTCCCTCCCAGGAAGGCCACCCAGATCATCAGATACCTGGCAACCTCCTCAGACCAAGAAAGGGAGAAGGAGAAGACGTAACGGAGGAAGACCTGGACGATGACCGTCACCGTCATCACGATCATCATGACTACCAGGGTATAATATACTGCCTTTTCAGAAAGGAGACTCAATTTTTCCGAAATTTGTCTGAGGTTCTCCATGGGTTCTCTTCTAAAAAAATGGGGAATGGACCTTTTTCATCCATTCCCCATTTCCATGCGGATGGGTCTTATTCCTTTTCGGACGCCTTTGCTGATTTCAAAGCCATATCAATCCATTTTTTGTCGACATTCTTTTCCGAAAATGTCTTTTCCAAAAACTCGAGTACGGGTTTCTGGGATTTATCCCTGAACATCTGGAGTTCTTTTTCTGTCGGGGCATAGACCTCCATGCCCTTATCCTGAAGGCTTTTCACTCCGTTGGCCACGAGATAGACATTCTGGCCCCGGGAGATGGTGACCATGATTTTGGCCGTATCCACAATGATCTTCTGAACATCCGGGGAGAGGGAGGAGAAGAATTTGTCGTTGATCAGGATCGGCAGGATGCTATAAACATGGCCGTCCAGGGTGAGGTATTTCTGGACTTCATTGAATTTGGCTACCTGAATAACCGAAACCGGGTTTTCCTGACCATCTACGACACCCTGTTGGAGCGCCATATAGACTTCTCCCCATGCAATCGGAGTCGGACTGGCTCCCATGGCTCTTACCATGGCCATGTGGGCAGGGTTTTCCATGGTTCGTATCTTCAACCCCTTCAGATCATCAGGATTGCGGATGGGCCTCGTTCTGTTGGTGAAATTCCTGAAGCCGTTCTCCCCGATTCCAAGAACCCTGACGCCCGTCTTTTTCCTCATCTCCTCGAACAGGCTTTGCCCAAAGGAGCTATCGAGGGATCTCCAGGCCACCGCCTCATTGGAATAGAGATAGGGAATGCCGATGGTCATGATTTCGGGAAAGAAACCGGCGATCGGGCCGTCTGCGATCATGCACATCTCGATCGTTCCTAACTTGACACCCTCGAACTGCTCTCTTTCCCTTCCCAGTTGATTGGATGGATAGATTTCCACTTTCACTTTTCCGGCGGTCTTCTGTTCCACAATCTTCTTGAAGACCGAAACGGCCCGGTGAATGTTCTCATCCTCAATGGGTGGCATTCCGTGGGCAAGTTTGATGGTGGTCTGAGCCCAGGCCTGTGTCCCAATGAAAGACAGGGAGATAACCATGACAAATGAAACAACACAGAGTTGAATCAATAAACTTTTCTTTATCATCTTTTACAACCTCCTTCTAATTTATTGGGGATCAGACGGTCCCCCCCTAAACACACCAAAAAGGTTTAATATTTTCCTCCCTGTTTGTCAAATGATTTAACGGTTCAATATTAAGTTAATAATGGCGACTTTAACCGGAGATACTCCTTGACATAATCGGTTGATACATTAAAATGAACACATCGCACAGAAAAAAGTCTAACGGTCAGGGTAATCCCGCGCTTCGCGGGACCCGTATCGTTCATAGAAGGTTACGGCTATCGTATGTAAATGCTTTTAAACGTAAACGTAACCGATAACCGAAACGGGCTTCGTAGCCGTAACCCTTACCCAAAGAACACTATCATCCTTCGAGGGTGACGCTCCACCGTAAAAAATTGTCCGTTATTAATTCAAAGAAAGGACATCAAACGTTGAAGATTGAAAAATTGGCGCGAAAGAACATTTTGAAGATCGTTTCCTATGTTCCCGGGAAGTCGATCGAGGAGGTTCAGAAAGAATACGGTGCGAAGAGATGGATCAAACTGGCATCGAATGAAAATGTGCTGGGACCCTCTCCGAAAGCCATAGAGGCTGTCCGCAAAGAGCTTTCAAAGGTTCATCTTTATCCCGAGGGCCCCTGTTCGATCCTGAGGCAGGCCATCGGTCAGAAATTTTCATTGCCTGAAAAGAGGGTGGTCATCTCCAATGGGGCGGACAATCTCATTCTGATGATCGCCTGCGCCTTTGTCAACGAGGGCGATGAAGTGATCATGGCGGATCCCACGTTCTCCGTCTATACCAATGTGACCCAGATCATGGGGGGGAAGCCCATTAAGGTAAGATTGAAGGATTACACCCATGATCTCGATGGGATTTTAAAAAGAGTGAGCCGGAAGACAAAACTGATCTTCGTCTGCAATCCCAATAACCCTACCGGAACCACGGTGAGCAAAGAATCCTTTGATACCTTTCTTTCCCGACTTCCGGAGCGTGTCATCGTCATTCTGGATGAGGCCTACGGAGAATTTGTGGAAGATCCATGCAATCCCGACGGCCTCGATTATGTCGGAAAGAAACAAGTGATTCTCCTGAGAACCTTCTCAAAAGTTTATGGGCTAGCAGGTTTGAGAATCGGTTATGCCTTAGGAAGAGAAGATTTGATCGATTGCCTCTATCAGGTGAGAGAGCCCTTTCCCGTTCACCGGCTTGCCCAGGCGGCGGCTGTGGCCGCCCTGAACGATGAGAAGCATGCGGTCCGGTCGGTTCAAATGGTTTGTGAGGGGAGGAGATACCTTTATAAGGAACTGAGCAGGATCGGACTTTCCTATGTGCCCAGCCAGGCCAACTTCATCTTCATCGATTTTCATAAGGATTCAGAAGAGGTTTTCAGGGCTCTTCTCAAAGAGGGGATTATCATCCGGCCGGGGAAGGCATGGGGGTATCCGACCTTCGGGAGGGTGACGATTGGAAGAAGGGCGGAAAACCGCAGGTTCATCAGAGCCTTGGAAGAGGTACTGCATAAAGGAACGCTCAAGAGCCTGTTGCGGCAATCAAGTTAGTTGAAAAGGAGGCCCGTATGGACATGAAGAGATTTTTAAAAAAGCTCGCCATGGACAGCCCGACTCCAGGTGGGGGAAGTGCTTCTGCTCTGGCGGGGGCTCTCTCAGCCTCGCTGGTTGCCATGGTGGCTGGTCTCTCTTCAAAGAAAGATAAGGAGAAGCAGAATGAGATGGGAGAGATCAAAAAGAAGGCCCTAACTCTTCAGAGAAGGCTCTCCCTTGCTGTTGATGAAGATGCGAAATCATTCGAAGAGGTAATCCATGCCTTTCGACTTCCCAGAAAGACAGAGAGGGAACGTATTAGGCGGATCAGGGCCATCCAGAAGGCTTATCAGAAGGCCACGGTGACACCCCAGCTGGTATGTCAGGAATCCATTCAACTTCTGGAGTATTCACGGCTTCTCATCCTGAAAGGCAATCCGAATGCCGCCAGCGACACAGGAGTGGCGGTTTTTCTTGCGGATGCGGCCCTGGCCGGAGGCTTGCTTAATATCGGCATTAATCTGGTTCCGGTGACGGATAAGGTTTTTCTGAAAAAGATGCGTTCATTGATGGCAGGTTGGGCCAAGGAGAGAAATCGGCTGATGGGAGAGATTTTGGGGGCTCTTACCCGGATTGGGTAGACCCTGCAATTCGGCGGGGAATGCCCCTGGTGGGACAGGGATAAAATCGAAGTGGAGTACTCAGACTACTATAACACTATTTCCCTGAAGATAGAGAAAAGAAGGCAGGAAGCCACTTACATTTCCGAGAATGGAGATGCGGTGGCTTCCCTATTTTGTTTTTGAGATGAGTTCAGTCTTACTTCTTGGGCGGGACGATGGCGTCCTTGCAAGCCTTGGCAACACGCATCTTCACCACGGTTTTTGCCGGGATGTTGATCGCTTCACCCGTTGCCGGATTTCTTCCCACACGCGCTTTCCGTTTCACTAAAACGAGCTTGCCAATGCCGGGGAAGGTGAAGGCGCCTGCTTTCTTGGTTTCGGTGACAGCCAGGGTGGCCATCTCATCGATGATGGACCCGGCCAACTTCTTGGAGAGATCGAACTTCTGTGCAACATAGGAGATGATCTGTGATTTGGTAAGCGGTTTCTTTCCTGCCATAACTGTGCCCTCCTCGAAAGAAAATATTTATTTGTGAAGATTATACAAGATAGTTTCAAAAAAGCAAGTAAAAAAAAGTCACTTCAGTAATGCGTCACTGGAGCGGGGGGGAATCCCCTATTTTGAAGAATTAAAAAAGTGCTTGCGTTCCAATCTTCCTTGTGTTAAAGAGAGGGCATGGAAGAATGGATCAGATACCGTGGCAAGAATTAT
>Ga0208244_100185_pt1 | contig 79185 bp, 70 predicted proteins | sample SubbioCR12Aug_5A_FD_184828 | JGI IMG/M metagenome (GOLD analysis project Ga0208244, IMG submission 184828) | Serpentinite rock and fluid subsurface biosphere microbial communities from McLaughlin Reserve, California, USA - CR12Aug_5A (SPAdes) | ecosystem: Environmental > Terrestrial > Deep... | reverse complement strand
CCTGCGCATCATGGGTTGGATGGTACGGTTCGAGCGCTGGGACTTCATGGAGGTAATCTCTATGCCGGAGGGGATTTCAAGACAGCGGATGGGATGAGGGTGAATCATATCGCGAAGTGGGATGGATCTGGATGGTCGGCTCTCGGGGAAGGGTTCAACGGGCCAGTCCATGCTCTGCTCATTTATGACGACATTCTCTATGCTGGTGGAAGTTTCACCAACGCAGGTGAGCTCTCCGTGGGCGGAATCGCACGATGGTACGACGGTACCTGGGAAGGATTGGAAGACGGATTTTTCGCATCAGGCGAAGCGACGGCCACCGTGAAGTCGCTCGCGGCAAAGGGTAATCTTATTTATGCCGGTGGATCTTTCCAATGGGCTGGTGAGACTTCAGCGATAAATATCGCCCGGTGGGATACTTCGACATCGACATGGTCGCCGCTGATGGGCGTGTTCGATAACGGCGTGAACAATACAGTTTACGCGCTCGCGGTTATAGAGGATACGCTGTATGTGGGGGGCGATTTCACCACAGTCGGAGGAGCGGACATTGCATCGCGAATTGCCAAATGGGATGGCTCAACATGGTATCCGCTGGGGAGTGGAGCGAACAGTTCGGTGTACGCACTGGCTGTGATGGGTACCGATCTCTATGTGGGGGGAAGATTTGGCACGGCCGGGGGACTGGCTAACTCAGCCAATCTTGCCAGGTGGGACCGGACATCGTGGTCAACTGTAGGGAACGGAACAGTTGGCACGGTGCGTGCACTTGCGACGAATGGTTCTCACCTCTATGTCGGAGGAGAATTCATTACCGTTGACCAGATTGCGAATCTCACAGCGGACTACGTCGCCTTGTGGAACGGTTCGAGTTGGTCAGCCCTTGGAAGTGGGCTCGACGGTGAAGTCCGGACGCTGGCGGCAGCGGGAACGAACCTCTATGTCGGCGGTGAATTCTGGAATGCGGGTGGAAAACCTTCTACGTACATCGCAAAATGGGAGGCAGATTCCCCCGTCGCCGTCGTTGCTTCTCCAGTAGCCCCGACCCTCTCTTCTCCGTCGAATGGCGCGACAGGTGTATCTGTCACTCCGACACTCGTGTGGAATACCGTCACTGGTGCATCTTCGTATCGCGTACAGGCTTCCTCGGTCTCAGATTTTGCCTCGACGATTGTCAATGCCGGTGGAATTGTTGACACATCGCATACAATTTCGGCTCCCCTCAATAACGGCACGCAGTATTACTGGCGTGTGAAAGCATATCGAAGCGTCGAAGGTGTAGTGGCTTCGAGTGCGTGGTCCGTTGTGCGGAATTTTACGACTGTCAGCGCTTCCCCTGCGGCCCCGGTGCTCTCGAGCCCTCGCGACCAACAGGTGACGAGTTTGACGCCTGATCTCCAATGGGGGAATCTCTCCGGCGTGACCTCATACACGGTTCAGGTGGCCGGGTCGGCTTCCTTTGCGACGCCGGTCGTGAACCAAACGCTCGCGGGGACGACCTATCAGGTTACTGCGGGAGTCTTGCTCTACGGCACGTCGTATTATTGGCGAGTTCGGGCCTCGAACTCAGGGGGGCCCGGCCCGTGGTCAAGCGTCAGGCAGTTCCAGACACTGGTTCCGGTTCCAGGGACCCCTGTGCTCAATGCCCCGGGAAGCGGAGAGACGGGAGTCTCCCTCACCCCAACGCTCTCCTGGAGTTCAGCAGAGGATGCGACGGAATACGAAGTGTATGTTTCTGACAAATCAGACTTTTCGACGCTGGTGCATAGCAATTTCACGACAGCAATCTCTTTTGCTATCCCCGCCGGTGTCTTGGGTAACGACAAAATGTATTATTGGCGCGTGAAGGGATGGAACATCTATACTGGTGGATCATGGTCGGCTGGATCGAGCTTCAAGACCGTTGTGGCAACACCGGCTGTTCCGAGTCTCGTCACGCCGGCATCAGGGAGCACGAATATCGCACTGACGCCGACATTGACATGGACAAAGGCAGAGCGAGCAGAGTCCTACCAGATACAACTCTCACCCAACGCGGAGTTTACGTTGACTCTCATTGACGTGTCAAATATCACGGACACGTCGTATGCCATAGCGACTGGTGTTCTCCAAAACGACGCCACCTATTACTGGCGGGGGCGTTCGAGGAATACGGGGGGGACGAGTGCATGGACTGCGGCCCGGAGCTTCCGCACGCTTCCTGCGGTGCCGGCTGTGCCAGTTCTAGTGGGTCCGTCAAGCGGTGCGACAAGTATCCCGCTGACACCGACATTACGTTGGAGTGGTGCCGATCGGGCGGGGCAGTATCAGCTGCAGGTCTCCGCGTCTGCAGATTTTTCAATACTATTGATCAATGCGGCAGGAGTGACCGATACGTCGTATGGCATCGCCGCGGGCGTGCTCACGAACGATCGCGTCTGTTACTGGCGCGTCCGTGCGTCGAACAGTGCGGGAAGTAGCGCGTGGTCTGGGGTCTGGTCGTTCAGGACAGTGGTTGCCCCGCCGTCAGCGCCGGCTTTGCATACACCTTCTGGTGGAGCGGTGAATTTCTCGCGCACTCCGACATTTATCTGGCGTACATCGGCAGGAGCAGGATCGTATGAGCTTCAGGTATCAAAGGTGGCGGATTTTGGCTCGACCGTGATCAGCAGCGTGAGGAGTGACACTGTCTTTGCGGTAGCGCAGTCAAGTCCGTTGGACGCGAATACGAAGCATTTCTGGCGTGTGCGAGCATCCAACGCGGGAGGATCGAGCAGTTGGACAACTGGAGAGTTCACGACCTCGAACCTGATCTCAGATGTGAGCCGACTCAATCAGTCGCTGCCGACACCTTTTGGGTTGGAGCAGAATTATCCGAATCCCTTCAATCCAACGACTGCAATGCGTTTCTCACTTGCGGAGAGGAGTATGGTCACGCTGGAGGTGTATAGCTATGTGGGTCAGCGGGTGGCATTGCTGATCAGCGGTGAACTCTCTGCTGGAGCATATGAGAGTCGGTGGACGGCCTTGGATCTGTCATCAGGGATGTATTTTTACCGCCTTACTGCACAGCCGGTGGAATCCGCGGGAACTCCCTTTGTGCAAACGCGAAAGATGGCATTGATGAAGTGACGAATTCGGAAAAACCTTCCGAAGGGTACTGAGATGAATCTCGGAGACCTTCGGAAGGTTTCTGGCGCTATCTCGACACCCACGGATTTCCCTTCACAAAAAACCGCCACTTTTTCTTCATTCCATCCTTAATCCCGATACGGGATGATCGGCTGATGATGAAATCTCTCTCCTCCGCCGGCCGGATGATGAAAACCTTGTTCCCCAGCAAGTCCATACCATCTTCCGGACGACCGAATCCGAACGCCTGACACAATTTTGCCGGTCCGTTTGTGAGGTTGTGAAGATCCTTCCGATGAGAGTCGAACTTCCTTTTCTTCTTCATCCACTCGATCCCATCAATTGGTTCAACCGCACGAATTAACACCGCCTCTCCGATTCCCTCTTTTCCCGTCACGATGTTTGAACAGAAATGCATCCCATAGGTGAAGTATACGTACAAATGCCCCCCCTCCCCGAACATCACCTCATTCCGCTTCGTTCTTCCGCGGTAGGAATGCGAGGCAGGATCGGACTGACGGTAGGCCTCGACTTCCACGATTGTGCCTGAAATTCGGTTCTTTCCAATTTGTCGAACGAGGATTGTTCCCAAAAGATCACGGGCGACTTGAAGTGTTGAGCGGAGATAGAATGCACGTGGAAGTTTCCGGTATGCAGCCATCTAGTCTTTCAGCAATGGATGTTTGTGATTGAGGTAAGTTTCGCGGATTTGCCTGATAAGCAAAGATGACATTAGGTAGGGCGACGAGAATATTAGATGGAGAATGCAGAGACTGGCTGGAACGATGTTCTCCCTGACCGGGAAAGGGGAGGTCTCAAGTCTGATGATCTCGAAATGGGCCGCTGTCCATGCAATGCTAACGACTTTCAAACTCGCGGATGATTTTTTCGATTTCCTCACGAGTGATTCCGGCACCAAATTCCGGTTTTAGGGCGTCCGTTTTCGGCGGGGTCTCTTCCTTCTTCTTTTCCTCGTGAACAATCGTCGAAGGAGGTTCGACCGGTACTGCCTCCGGCGCCTTCGGAGTAACGGGTGCGTTGCCTGCTTTTAAGCGGATTCGTTCATTGATCTCCTCAATCCATGAGGCGATATGAGAACCTCGGCCTGGTGTGCCCATTCCACGAACTGGTGGGGCAGGTGTGGATGAGAGCGTCACTCTTCCCGACGGATGAACAAATCTTTCCGGCGGATTAATCGGTCTGGTTTCGAAGGCCAACCGCTTGATATTGATGAGATGCTGTGCGGAAACGTTGTCCGAAATAATTGACCCGCCGAATGTGCCGGGTCCGAGAGTCATTGAGGGGAGGAGTTCGTTTGTATATCCTACAGCCCCCAACGCGGCCTGAGTATTGACAAGAACGCGGAAGGCCGGCTTTTCCAATCCGAACTGAAGAATAATTTCCGGATCGGTGCAATGGATTACCATCGAGTGACCGATCCCGCCAAACTGGAGCATCTCGATGCACTTCTCGCATCCCTCTCTCCATCCGCGAACGATGAACATCGAAAGGACGGGGGAGAGTTTTTCGCGGGAGAGGGGGTATTCGGGTCCAATAGCCGGGAGCTCCGCGACGAGACAAGTTGTATCGTCTGGGACGTCGAATCCGGCTTTCTGTGCGATGAATCCCGGAGGTTTTCCAACAATGTCTGGATTGATCGCGCCGCGCTTGTCGAACATCAGTCGACTCAATCGCTCGCGCTCGTCATCCGACACGAAGTATGCACCGCGTTTCTTGAATTCCTCAACCGCTAGTTTCTTGATTGGCTCATCCAGGATGACCCCCGATTCGGTCGAACAAAGCACTCCCCAATCGAACATCTTTCCCGAAATGACGTCGGCAACGGCCTTGCGCACATTTGCCGTCCGTTCGATGAAACTCGGTACATTCCCCGATCCGACGCCGTAGGCAGGTCTTCCCGAGCTGTAGGCCGCCTTGACCATTGGATTTGACCCCGTCGCCAGAATGACGGCGGTCAACTTGTGGCGCATCAGTTCGTTTGTTCCTTCCGTGGTTGGGATCGAGATACAGTTGATCAATCCCGGCGGTGCCCCTGCCTTCTCTGTAGCCTGAGCGATAATCCGCGCCGCCTCGAGCGTGCTGTTGACTGCTCTCGGGTGAGGACTGGCTACGATGGCGTTCCGTCCCTTGAGCGAGATGATCGCTTTGAACATCATTGTTGATGTCGGGTTGGTCGAGGGGATGAGTGCCGCGACAACGCCCATCGGTTCGGCAATTTCAATGATACGCTTCTCTTTGTCTTCTTTGATGACACCGACGGTGGGAAGGTCTTTGATCGATTCCCAGACGCGCTTGGTGGCGAACTCGTTCTTCTTCTTTTTGTCGGCCGGCTTGCCGAATCCAGTCTCTTCGTGGGCCATTTTGGCAAGCTTGTCAGCTGCAGCATATCCGGCATCGACCATGGCTCTGACAACGGAATCAACTTTCTTCTGGTCGAAGGCCTTGAAGGCGAGCTGGGCCTGTTTCGCCCGCGCGAGAAGATCACGCGTTTCCTGAATCGATTGGAGATCCTTGTCGAGTGCCATGCCTGGGATGTCAAATGTGAGTGGACAAGTTCGACCGAATGTAAACGATTTTCAAGAGAGTATCAAACTCGGCCGAGCCTTTTCAGTTGCTGCTCAATCCGTGCCAATTTGTCTTCTTTGGCGTCATCGGCGGTTGATGTTTTCCTAGAAAAACGAATCTTGATTTGGTTTTCGGCGAGTGATATTGAAATGTGAATACGCCCGCTCGGTTGCCTCCCGCCCACGCGGCGTCCGCCGGAGAAGTCCTTCCTGAATCAAGTAAGGCTCGTACACCTCTTCGATCGTCCCGGGTTCCTCTCCAACCGCCACGGCAAGCGTGTTGAGCCCAAGAGGACCCCCGTTGTGCTTCTCGATAATGGTCTTCAGGATTCTCTTATCCATTTCATCCAAGCCGAGTTCATCAACCTCAAGTGCGGCGAGGGCGTAGTGCGCAACCTCGGAAGTGATCGATCCACCATATTGGCTCAATTTTTCGTCGGCTTCGGCAAAGTCTCTGCACCTTCTCAAGAGTCGGTTGGCAATACGCGGTGTTCCGCGTGATCTCCTGGAAATTTCCAGGGCGCCTTCATCCGCAATCTTGACATTGAGAATCCGGGCTGAACGCAAGAGGATCTTAAACAATGTTTCTGCCGGATAGTAGTCGAGGCGGTTGCTGACGCCAAAGCGGGCCCGGAGCGGAGCGGTCAGCAGTCCTGCCCGGGTTGTGGCGCCAACGAGCGTAAAAGGTTGAAGAGCGATCTGGATACTCCGCGCATTTGGACCTGCATCGAGGATGATGTCCAGCTTGTATTCTTCCATCGCGGAATAGAGATACTCTTCAACAATCGGATTGAGCCGGTGAATCTCATCGATGAAAAGGACATCGTGTTCCGCAAGCCCTGTGAGAATGCCGGCAAGATCTCCGGGCTTATCGAGAACCGGACCCGATGTCACTCTGATCCGGGAACCCATTTCGTTTGCGATGATGTGCGCGAGAGTGGTTTTTCCAAGCCCCGGCGGCCCGGTCAAAAGCACATGGTCAAGCGGCTCGTTTCTCTGTTTTGCTGCCGCGATGAAAATTTTGAGATTTTCGACGGTCTTGGACTGGCCGGAGAATTCCGAGAAAGCGGAAGGACGAAGCGTTTGATCGAGTTCAACCTCGTTTTCGAATCGCTCCGGAGATGTGTAATCCGATTTCCTCATACGGGGGAGAACTTAGCAAGAAGGGGAGTGAATATCAAGCAAAGGGCCTTCGAGTCAATCATTTGGAAGACATCTGACGAAGAGCGCTCTTAATGAGATCTTCGACGGAAGCAAATCTTATTCCCGGCTCATTCAGGGCCTGCCGAAGGGCTTTCTCAGCGGAGGCGCGTACAAAGCCGAGTGACATCAGAGCCTGCAATGCATCGCCTCGAAGTCTGGATCCTTCTTCCGATCGCGCACCGGCGGAACCAGGGACAATGCCGGATTTCATCAGCCTGTCCCTCAGTTCGACCACGAGGCGTTCAGCAGTTTTTTTGCCAATATTTGGGATCGATGACAGGGCGTTGGTATCACCCGCAATGATATGTTCTTGAAACTCATCGGTGGAAATACCAGACAATATCCCCTGTGCGATTCTTGGACCGATACCTGTGACAGATATGAGAAGTCTGAAGAGGGATCGCTCTTCCTCTGACGCAAATCCATAGAGATGGAGAACATCCTCGCGCACATGGAGATGAGTAAACAGGACAACCTCAGTTCCAACCGCGTCGAGTTTCTCAGAAGTCGACACTGGAATGCTGACGGCATAGCCGATACCGCCGACGTCGATGAGAACCTCAGTGGGCGTCTTGGATTTCAAGATTCCTTTGAGCGATGCAATCATTTGGTCCTTGTCCCGACATACAGTCGGGATGGATTGGCTTCGATGAATGATTTCCAGTCCCGATATCTGCCGAGCGAAAGTTTGTGTGCTGGTTGTCGTTTGGAAGCGATGCGGAAGTGATGGCAGAGGGCCACCGCAAGAGCATCCGTGACGTCAAGTACCCGCGGGGCTTGTCGGAGTCGAAGAAGCGTCTTGACCATCGATTGAACCTGCTCCTTGGAGGCGGCTCCGTTCCCGACGATTGCCTTCTTCACTTCACGGGGAGAGTACTCGGTAATCGGGATTCTATTGTTTGCCCCCGCAAGGATGCAAACGCCCCTGGCCTGGCCAATCTTCAGCGCCGATTGTGCATTCTTGCCGTAGAAGGCGGTTTCAATGGCGAGTTCGTCAGGATGGTACATCTTAATGGCCTTGCACAACGAATCGTAGATGTGCTTCAGCCGGTCCGGCATCGGGCGGTTGCCGGAGCTCTTCACAGTGTCGAAGCCCACGGCCGAACACGTGTTGCCGTCTCCCTCGATTACGCCAAATCCGGTGACGAGCGTCCCCGGGTCGATGCCGAGAATGACCATCCTGTCCCGATTTCTATTCTGGATGAGCTTGGTTGTCCGGAATGTCGATCGTTCGGCTAGAAATCTGCCCCGAACGCGGGCTTCAAATCTTTGACCTTTAGCTGTGGAATCGCGGTTCCCGCGAATTCCCCCTCGTCGATCGAGAATGCAAGATCTACTCTTTTCCCGTTCTCATTGACACGGTCGATCAATGGACCGAGGTTGAATCCGATCGCGTCGATGACACGCTCCCCCTTTCGGACCTTGAATTTCAGATGGTTGGATCCAACGATTCGAGGTGTTCCAACGACCTCCACGTTGCGGACAGCAAAGACCGGTCGACTGTTCTGCGGACCGAATGGCGCAAATTGGTTCAGAAGGTTGATGAATTTTGGAGTCTGATCAGCGATGTCGACTCCATCTTCGATGACAATTTCTGGAACGAGAAGATCTTTGTCGAGCAGTTCCTCTGTCACCACGGCGAGGGCATCTTTGAATTCTGTCAACCGGCCAATCTCAACGGAGAGTCCCGCGGCGTATTTGTGGCCGCCGAATTGCAGGATCTTGTCCTCGCACTTTTTGAGGGCCTGATAGATGTCAAACCCCGATATGCTCCTTGCCGATCCTTTTGCGACGCCATCCACTGTTGTCATGAGGACGGTGGGGCGATAATACCGTTCCACAAGCCGTGACGCGACAATTCCAATAACTCCCGGATGCCATTGTTCGCTGTGAAGGACAATCACGTTGTCCTTCTTGACATCGAACGTTTCTTCAACAAGTTCGAGTGCTTCCGCGAACGCGTTTTCATCGAGCTTGCGGCGATTCTTGTTTTCCTCTTCGAAAACTTTCGCCAGCTCGGTGGCCTCCTCGTATGATGAGCAGGTAAGAAGGCGGACAGCCCGCTGAGCATCGCCGAGTCTTCCCACGGCGTTGATCCGGGGAGCCAGACCGAAAACAATATTCCCGGTGGCGATTTTTCCCATCCGGAGTCCGGCGGATTCTATCAGTGCGCGAATGCCCGGGCTCGGACGTGCATTGATTAACTCGAGGCCAAGTTTGACGAGTATCCGGTTTTCACCGACGAGGGGAACGATGTCCGCTGTGGTGGCGAGCGCGACGTGGTCGAGATATGATGCAACATGCTCGGTGGCATCGCCGCCGAGGAAGGTTTGTGCATATTCCTGAGTCGCGAGCGCCTGAATGAGCTTGAACGCGACACCGCAGCCGCTTAGATACTTGAATGGATACTTACAGCCGGGCTTGAGAGGATCGAGAACGGCGAAAGCCTCTGGAAGGACTTCTCCGGGCTCGTGGTGGTCGCAAATGATCAGCTCGAGGCCGATAGATCGGGCGTACTTCGCCTGCTCGACGGCGGTGATTCCGCAATCCACAGAGAGGACGAGAGAAGTGCCATTGGACTTTGCGCGATCGAGTCCCGCGTTGGAGATTCCGTACCCCTCGTTGAGGCGCTCCGGGATGTAGTAGTGCACCTTGGCACCGAGGGATCCCAGAAATGTCCAGAGAAGGGCTGTGCCGTTTGTTCCGTCGACGTCATAGTCCCCGTACACGGTAATCATCTCAGAACAGCGGATCGCCTGGAGGATTCGAGATACCGCCAAATCCATTCCATCCATCAGGAACGGATCGTGAAGATCGTCGAGCGATGGTCGAAAAAAGACGCGGGCCTTTTCGCGAGTGTCGATGCCGCGCCGCACGAGGATTTTTGCCAGGAGCGGTGATATCGAAAGTTCGTCGGATAAGGCCTTCGTTTTCTCCGCGCGGTCTGAGGCAACAGTTGGATCCTCGGTGTGATCCGATCGAGTCCAACGATAGTTGTGTAAGGGTGTCAAGGAGGACTCCTTTTCTGAAATATCGCCGGGCCGTGCGGGAGGCCGCGAAGCGATATCGTGTGCTCGCCACAGGGCAATTTGCACACTGGGAAAATGAAGCAGGGGATGTCGGCCGATAAGCCGAATTCTGTCTGTTCTCCCGATAAATCGGGAAAAGAGGCAGTCATTTATCTTATGCGACCTACCCGTTCCGTTTCCTGCGAGAGGGTTGAGCGGGCCGCTCTTCTGGCGCCAATGGCGCCACGCGGAACTTGCTTGGTCTTGCACCAGGTGGGGTTTGTCTTGTGGCGCCAGAGGCGCCATCCCTTGCGGGACCACTCCGATCGCTCGGAGCGCGGTGGTCTCTTACACCACCATTTCACCGTTTCTCCCTATCCCGACAAGTCGGGACGGGGGGATGTGTATTTTCTGTGACACTTTCCGTTCCCACAGGATATGGCCTGTGAGACCCCCGATTTCTCGGGGCACCTTGCCCGGTGGTGTTCGGACTTTCCTCCTCCCGTCCCGCCTGCGGCGGGACGGGAAGCGACTGCCTGGCCGGACACCCCTGCTGTTGAACAAAACAACTCTATGTCTCAATTGAGCGCTTGAGGTTCAGACTTCGATTGGCCAATTCATCGGCTTCGTTGTTCTGGCCTCTTACGACATGACGGATCTCAAATGTATGCTTCGCGCCGCGAAGGTACTCCTGGGCTTTCTCAAACAACCCTTTCAGTGCAGGGTCTTTGACGCGGTACCGCCCGCTTAACTGACGCGCCATGAGTTCACTGTCCGTATGAAGGATCAAATGATGGCACTCTGTCTCCTGCACACTCGACAGGCATGCGAGGAGCGCAGTGTATTCGGCGATGTTGTTAGTTGCCGTCCCAATATACTTCCCATAGGACCGGATAGTGTTCCCGTTCTCATCTCTGAGGATCACTCCGATGGCACTTTCGCCCGGGTTTCCTCTGGAAGCCCCGTCAGTGTACGCGTGAATCGTCATTTCTGTGCGGCAGCCGCCTCAACGATGTCATCCGAAACAAGGATTCTCCCGCAGTGTTCGCACGTCATCAACTGAGCGTTCTTCCGGAGTTCCTGTAAGATCTGGGGAGGCACCCGCTTGAAGCATCCTCCGCAAGCGTTCCGACGAACGGCGACAACAGCAATGCCGTCTTTGGCCTGCCGGATTCGTTCATAGAAACGGATATCAGGTTTCGCGATCTGCACAAGAACCTTATCTCGTTCGTGCTGGAGTTTCAGCTCTTCCTCTTCGTGTTCCTTGTTGACGACCTCCAACTCCTCTTTTCGTTCCCCGAGATCAGCCCTCAACGATTCAATTAGGGGCTTTATTGTCTCCTGATCGTCTTTGGCAAGCTTCGCTCGTCCTTCCAATACTTCGATTTCGCGGTCGAGAGTGTTGATCTTTTCCTGTGAGAACTCAATTTCGCGGGTCAGCGCATCATACTGTTTGTTGGTCTTGACCTCGAACTGCTGACCCTTGTACTTCTCGATCTTCTCACGCAGCGAAGCGATCTCGAGATCGTGTTCGTCGCGTTGGACAATCGATTTCGTAAGCTGTTCCTGAAGCGAGCGGAGGCTGGCTTCCTTTTCGGAAAGTTGTTGTTCGAGATTCGCGACAAGTTGGGGGAGATCCCCCTTCAGATCGCGAATGTCATCATGTTCAGAGTCTATGCGTTGCAGCGAGAACAGGAGCCTCAAACGATTTTCCAACTCTATCTCCTCCCATCAGTGCTGTATGATCGTATCGGGTTTGTGCTTGTCTTTGAAAGATGAACTGTGAGTGTTTGGCGACGCGTCCGTGCATATTGTCGCAAACGCTTCGCCACCGTATCGAGAACGACATGCTCGGTCTCCCAGTGTCCGGCATCGACAAGGGAGAAGTGGTCGTCTGCCTCGTGAAAGGTGTGATAGCGGATGTCCGAGGTGAGAAAAACATCCGCTCCGAGATTTCGAGCCGTTGCAAAGAGTTCCGATCCGCTACCCCCGCACACAGCGATGCGTAGGACCTTCTTGCTCAACTTACCGGTATATCGTATGGATACGGCCTGCAATCTGTTGCTCACCAGAGCGAGAAATTTCTCCAGCGTTGTCCTCGCCGGAAGTTCTCCGATAGCACCCATTCCAAAGTTCGCGTCTTCAGTTTCCAGGTGATACACGTCATACGCAGCTTCTTCATACGGATGTACAGCTTTCATTGCGCGAATGACATCATGAATTTTTCCGCGCGGGACAACCGTCTCAAATCGGATTTCATCAACAAATTCGAGTTTCCTCGCCCTTCCGGCAAAGGGATTCGTCAGTTCTGAACCCAGGAATGTTCCCTTTCCCGGCGAACGGAAAGAGCAGGATGTGTATTCTCCGATGACACCGGCACCAGCCCCGGCCATCGATTGAGAAACGATTTCCACGTGAGTTCCAGGAACGAAGACAACAATCTTTGCCATTGTGCTGCGAAGCGGGGCGAGAAACTTGATGTCGCGAAGTCCCAGCGTGCGTGCGAGAGAGAAGTTTACCCCATCGACCGTGGAATCGAGATTAGTGTGAGCCGCGTAGACTGCAATATTTTTTTTCGCGAGAGCAAGAACGATGCGACCTATTGGATCGCCAGCCGTAACGCTCGAGAGAGGCCGGAAGAGGAGAGGATGGTGCGAAACGATGAGATCCACCTTGCGCGCGATTGCCTCCTGCGCCACTGCCTCTGTGACGTCGAGGGTTACGAGGATCGTTCGCACTTGTTTGTGTCGATCCCCAACCTGAAGCCCCACATTGTCACTATCCCAGGCGCTCCATTTCGGTGCCCAATTCTCCAGATACTGCGCAATCTCTCCGACGGTCATCGATTTCATCTGGTACAAAAAAAGTGTCCCGCTTTTTGGGCGGGACACACAAGATTCAGATTCTTGGTTCTTTGGAGCAGGTCAGCACCTTTGGCTTTTTCACAACATCAAGTGAGATTCTAGCCAATCGAGTCAATGCTCATATTAATTTCAGGCCCGGATACCTAGATAAGTATAACTCTATATAGCCATTTTTCGAATGAGAATCAAGTCCCCGTCTGATCGTCCGAGGCTGGCCCAGTCTCACGCACTTTCTGCTTGGATGGATCGCGATCTTCCACTTCAAAACCCACATCTCGGAGCCTCTTCACTTCGTCCTCGATGAGGAGGATGTCCTTTTCCAGTGACTTGAGAAGCTTCAGTTCTTCTTCCGAAGGATTTTGTCGCAACAACAGATCGGTGCTAATCTTGATCGCTGCGAGGGGATTGTTGAACTCATGACACACTGTGACAACAAGCTCTCGGATGGCTTCAGAGCGCTTCTGAGCAAGAAGCATCTGTTTTTCGACTGCGCGGGTCTGTTCGCGCCGTGCCGCGCGTTCATACGCGTTGATGATGGTTCGTGGGAGCAACGATTCCGCAAGTTCGTCTTTGAGGAAATAGTCCTCAACTCCCAGTTTCATGGCTTCGACAGCATTGCGCAGATCGCGGGTAGACGTTGCGAAGACGACCGGAATCCTGATGTTCTTTTCACTCAATTGCAGAAAAAATTCCAGGCCGTTCGTACCGGGGAGCGAAAAGTCAGTCAAAATAACGTGGATCTTTGGATTCTGCTGAATTTCCTTCAGGGCTTCTTCAGCTGATTCCTTCCAGATGAGATTGAAGTGCCTACCTTGGAACCTCTGGAGGTGGTTCTGGACGATACTGGCGAACGTGATGTCGTGATCGACCAACAGGACGGTAATTTTTCGCGGCTTCGAATCTGGAATCTTCCCCATATAGATAAAGATAAGCGTCACACTTGAATAATTCAATTCCCAAGGCCAATTCTCATGATAGGGGGCTCAGATTGACACCCAGGGCCGTGTGAGGCGGGCAATAGGGGTCTCTTGTTTGCATCTTACTCAGTTTTTGCCTATTTTCGCATCAACCTGTAAAACCCGCCAGTTAGGGTGACCGAAATCCAGTGAATCCTGCAGAATGGGAGCTCGCCTATGGCAGTCGTGAACAAGATTTTAGTAGTAGACGATGAAGAAGCGTTGCGCACGGTACTCAGTTCCGAACTCGAGAGCGAGGGATATCTCGTTCAGGCGGCGGCAGATGGAGAATCGGCTATGAAGATTTTGGGGGACCAGGAATTTAATCTCGTATTGCTCGACATCAAGATGCCGAATGTCGATGGGTTCGAGGTTCTGAAATTCGTGAAACAGAAGCATCCCCTGACGAAGGTCATCATGCTCACCGGATTCGCGGATCTGAAGAATGCTATAGAGTCCAAGAAACTTGGGGCTGAAGATTTCGTTAGCAAGCCGTACGACCTCGTCGATCTTCTCACGACCGTCGAACGGGTTCTGGGAACGACGGCATAGTATCGCAGATGGGGTGTGATGACTAGACCTTTCCAGATTCTCGTCGTTGACGACGATGAATCGATAACCTTCCTGCTGCAAACCGAATTTGAGCAATACCCTGAATTCCAGATTGACGTCGCCCAAAACGGAACTGAAGCGATCAATCTGCTTCAATCGAAAATCTACGATGCAGCCCTCCTCGATATCAAGATGCCCCGTGTCAGCGGCATCGATGTCCTGAAATTCATCAACGAGTCCTCTCCAAGCACACAGCCGATTATGCTGACGAACGTCGTCGATGTCCGGACGGCATTCGAGGTATCAAAGTACGGCGCCTATGATTATGTGACGAAGCCGTACGATGTTGATGAGCTCATTGCCACCGTTCGTCGGGCCGTCGAACGTCGCCAATTGCTGATGGACAAGGAGGCGTTGAAGATAGAACGGCTTCGACGCGGCCGGGACTTGGTGGGAGAGACACCGGTCTTGAAGGAGATGGTGGCAAACGCGAAAAAGGTGGCAGCCAGTGACGCGTTTGTGTTGATACAGGGCCCGAGCGGCACCGGGAAAGAGCTCATCGCATATCTGATTCATCAAGAGAGTCCGCGGAAAGACCGCCCGTTTGTTCCGGTGAACTGTGCCTCAATTCCTGATCAACTCCTGGAAAGCGAGTTGTTTGGTCACGAAAAGGGGGCGTTCACGAACGCCTACACTGCCAAGCAAGGACTCGTGGAAGTCGCCAACGGCGGAACGTTATTTCTCGACGAGGTAGGAGATATCAGCACATCGACGCAACCAAAACTCCTCCGATTCCTTGAGACTGGTGAATTCCGCCGCGTCGGTGGAACTTCGTCGATGAAAGTTGATGTTCGCGTCGTCTCCGCGACCAACAAGAAACTCTTGGAGGAAGTTCATGCCGGCCGCTTCCGGGAAGATCTCTTCTATCGCCTCAATATAGTGACCATCGCTGTCCCCTCGCTGCATGAGAGAAGGGCGGACATCCCTAATCTTGCCGAGCATTTTCTCAACCTCAAATCCAAGGCCAGAAGAAAACAGCTTTCGCCGGATGCCATGCAGGTTCTGATGGAATATCACTGGCCGGGGAATGTTCGCGAGCTCGAACATGTCATCGAAGGCGCGATGGCTCTCGCCCACGGTGACACTATCGAAGCTGAAGACTTGTGGGTCAACGCAGCCCTCTCTGGCAAGTCGAAGGTTACACCGAGCGGCGGTGGCGGCCGGGTTCCGTCTGTGCACCAATCAGCGACGGAAAAACTCGTCTCGCTCGAAGAGGTGGAAAAAATCCATATCAAAAAAATCCTCGACCATAATCAATGGAATCGGACTCGAAGTGCAGAAATGCTGGGGATTACTCCTAAAACTCTCTACCTGAAGATCAAGAAGTATGATCTCAAAGATGAATCAGATTCGTAAAACACTCAGGGGGGAGGAAAGGCTGAACTTCAGAGACCGATCTATCTTTTGCATCGCGCGCAACTTTTGATCACGCAATTCGTATGAATGGCTGTAGTACCTATCTCCTCCTTAAAGAGCCAGTTGTTTGATCGAAGTCCGACCTTACATCTGGCTCTTTTCTTTGAGATAGTCCCCGCCCCTCTTTCTTGACATTCCTTCCATTTCTTCCTACTTTTTAAGCGCTTTTTCCCTCAGTTGTTTATTATTATAGACACTTCTCGCCCCACTAAAGGATCATCACAACATGCCAAAGTTTCAGGGTGTCGATTACTTCAATATGGATGAGCTCCTCTCCGAAGAGGAGCGGCTTGTCAGGAATACGGTCAGGGAGTTTGTTGAAGACAACGTTTTGCCCATGATCGAAAAGCACAACAGAGCCGGGACATTTCCTCGGGACATTGTTCCGAAGATGGCCGAACTTGGAGTCTTTGGTGCGACGCTGCCTCAGAAATATGGTTGCGCCGGACTCAACAACATCGCCTACGGGCTCATGATGCAGGAGCTCGAACGGGGCGACAGTTCAATCCGGAGCTTTGCATCGGTGCAAAGTGCGCTGGTGATGTACCCGATCTTCGCGTTCGGATCTGATGAACAGAAAGACAAATGGCTGCCCCTGCTTGCTTCCGGCGAGGCCATAGGAAGTTTCGGTCTGACGGAGCCCGACTACGGATCGAATCCGGGGGGAATGATTACCAGGGCTGTCCGGAAGGATGGTGGGTTCGTCCTCAACGGTGCGAAAATGTGGATCACCAATGGAACGATTGCAGACATCTCAGTTGTGTGGGCAAAATTGGATGGGGAGGTCAATGGATTTCTCGTGGAAAAGGGGACGAAAGGATTTTCGGCTCCGGAGATGAAAGGAAAGCATTCGCTCAGGGCATCGGTGACGTCGGAGCTTGTGTTCGAGGATTGTTGGATTCCTGATGCGAATATCCTACCGAACGGGAAAGGACTGAAATCCCCTTTGTCGTGCTTATCACAGGCCCGCTACGGGATCGCGTGGGGAGCTATTGGAGCTGCCATGGGATGCTATGATGTCGCGCTCAATTACGCCAAGTCCCGAATCCAATTTGACAAGCCGATTGCTTCGTTCCAGCTCGTTCAGGAAAAACTTGTGTACATGGTGACGGAAATCACGAAAGGGCAACTTCTTTGTCTCCAGCTCGGTCGCTTGAAAGACCAGAACAAGGCGAAGTTCACACACATCTCTATGGCGAAACGGAACAATGTTTATCAGGCGCTAGAAATTGCCCGCATCGCGAGAGACATCCTCGGGGCCAATGGAATTCTCGATGAATATCCGATCATGCGTCACATGGCAAATCTGGAGTCGGTCAAGACGTACGAGGGTACGCACGACATCCATACGCTGATTATTGGCAATGACATCACTGGAATTGCAGCCTACGCATAGTCAAAAGAGCAAGGAGGCGAATAGGAATGGCCGTTAGCAAGATTATCGGCAAGGCAATCACGTTTGACGACGTACTGCTGGTTCCTGCCAGGAGTTCGGTTTTACCGAGAGAGACCGATGTGAGTACGAAACTCACGCGAAAGATCCAGCTTCAGATTCCCCTCATCAGTGCGGCCATGGATACCGTCACAGAATCCACGATGGCCATTGCCCTCGCACGCGAGGGAGGAATAGGCATCCTGCACAAGAACATGACCATCGAACGCCAGGCGGAGGAAGTGGACAAAGCTAAGCGTTCAGAAAGCGGGATGATCCTTTCGCCCATCACCCTCTCTCCCGGCCAATCGGTGCGTGAAGCTCTTGACGTCATGAAGAGTTATAGTATCTCTGGAATTCCGATCGTTGAAGAAGAAAAATTGGTGGGGATTCTGACAAATCGGGATCTTCGATTTGAGCCAAATCTTGATCTTCCCGTCTCTCAAGTGATGACGAGCGCGAACCTTATCACGGCTCCGGTCGGTACAACACTTGATGAGGCGGAAGTCATTCTTCAAAAACATCGGATTGAAAAATTACCGGTGATTGACAAAAACGGCAGGTTGCGGGGTCTGATCACGTTCAAGGACATTCAGAAAAAGAAGAGCTTTCCGTATTCCTGCAAAGACAAGCACGGGCGGCTGAGAGTCGGCGCCGCCGTCGGAGTGACACGTGATACCCTTGATCGTGTCGCGGCTGTCATCGAAGCCGGAGTTGATGTAGTGGTCGTGGATACGGCACACGGTCACTCAGCGGGTGTCATCGCGATGGTGAAGCGGATCAAAAAGAAATTTGACGTGGAGCTGATTGCTGGAAACGTCGGGACGACCGAAGCCACGCGAGAGCTTATTCGTGCCGGAGCCGACGCGGTGAAAGTGGGTATTGGACCCGGTTCGATCTGCACGACTCGCGTCATTGCGGGCGTTGGTGTTCCCCAGATCACAGCGATTATGGAATGTGCGAAGGCTGCGCATCGCGCGAACATTCCGCTGATTGCGGACGGCGGCGTGAAACAAACCGGTGATATTGCGAAAGCTCTTGCCGCCGGAGCGGATGCTGTCATGATTGGAGGATTGTTTGCCGGGGTGGAAGAAAGCCCGGGCGAGAAGATTCTGTTCGAAGGAAGAAGCTACAAAATTTATCGTGGGATGGGATCGATCGGAGCGATGCGGGGAGGCAGCAAAGACCGCTACTTCCAGGATGTCGAGGATGATTTGCAGAAGCTCGTTCCGGAGGGGATCGAAGGACGCTTGCCGTACAAGGGACAATTGGGCGAAACGGTTCATCAAATGATCGGAGGTCTTCGAGCTGCTCTGGGATATTGTGGATGCCGAACCATCAGCGATCTCAAGAGAAAAGGGCAATTCGTTCGAATGTCGGATGCCGGACTTCGGGAGAGTCATCCCCATGATATCGCGATTACGAAGGAGGCTCCGAATTATCACCTCTAGGTGAATCTCCAGTATGATTGCTCCAAGAATCGAGACCCTGCGTAACAGCCTCACATCTCACCGACTCGATGCATTCCTTGTTGGTTCCATCCACAACGTCCGCTATCTGACGGGCTTCACCGGCTCCCACGCGTATTGTGTGGTCACAGGGGGTGAGGTCTTTTTCCTGACGGACCCGCGTTATGAAAAACAGGCGGAACTTGAAGTCAAGCAATGCCGAATCGTGGTTGGGCGCGGGAACCTCTTCGAAGAGATCGCGAAACAGTCACGCATCAATAAGGGAAGGGTTGGCTTCGAAGCCGAGTATCTCGCCGTCAGCGCGCACGCAAATCTTCGGAAATTGCTGACAAAGGCCAAACTCGTTCCCACACACGGGCTGGTCGAAGAGATATCCGCCATCAAGGACGAAACTGAGGTCTCGGCGATCCGTAAGGCAGTGGAGATCACTGACAACGTATTTCGATCGGTGCTCAAGATTGTCAAAGCGGGTGTCACGGAATCTGAGATTGCAGCCGAAATCACATATCAGCAACGGCTTCAGGGGGGCGAGGCGGATGCATTTGAGCCAATTGTCGCAAGCGGCTCGCACAGCGCACTTCCACATGCACACGCGACGAAAAAGACTATCGCAAGATCGGATTGCGTTGTTCTCGATTTTGGATGTCGTGTCGAGGGATATCACAGCGACCTCACCCGCACCGTCTTCGTCGGTTCGGTCCCAAAGAAACTTCGGGAAATCTATGCTGTAGTAGCAAATGCCCAGGAGGAAGCCGTGCAGGCGGCGCGGTCAGGCCTCACCGGTCGTACACTCGACGCAATTGCTCGCCGTGTCATTCGCAAAGCAGGATACGGTCGCTATTTCAAGCATTCGCTGGGTCATGGGATCGGCTTGCGGGTGCATGAATCACCCCGGATCTCTGCGCTGAGTAAGGACGTGCTTCGACCCGGAATGGTGATGACCATCGAACCGGGGATCTATGTCCCGTCATTAGGAGGAGTGCGTATTGAAGATATTGTTCTCATGAATGCCGATAATTGTCAGGTTTTATCACGAGCAACGAAAGATCTTGTGGTGGTATGACGGACCGAAAACGAAAAGTATTGACCATCGCCTACTACTTCCCTCCAATGGGATTGAGTGGTGTTCAACGGACACTGAAATTTGTCAAGTATCTCCCTGCTCATAATTGGATACCCACCGTACTGACCGTGATGCCGGCGGCATACTATGCCTCCGATCATTCTCTCCTGAAGGAAATCGATAATACAAAAGTGAGGGTGATCCGCAGCAATTCGTTGGATGCGAACCGTCTCCTTTCGAAGAAGGGAGTGATGAAAATGCCCTCCGAGGGGACGAGAAAAGTTCTTCAGTTTCTCGGCGATACGTTTCTGATTCCGGATACCAAGATCGGTTGGAAGAAATCGGCACTGAAGGCTGCGCGAGAAATCCTGAAACAGGAATCTTTCGACGCGATCTTTGCCACCGCTCCTCCTCAAACTGACTATCTCATTGGAAAACAGTTGAAGAAGGAATTCAACATTCCACTGGTCATAGAATACCGCGACGCGTGGCTGGACTATCCGTTCAAATACTATCCAACTCCCCTTCATCGGCACCTGCACAAGCGCTTGGAACGCAAAGTATTGAAAGCGGCCGATAGAATCGTCGTGACACACCGGCGAATGAAGGAGAACATTCTGAAAGAGCATCGGGATCTGGGACATCACGACATCGAAATCATCTCGCAAGGGTACGACGAAGAAGACTATGATCGGAGGTCTGCTCATCATCACAAAGTGAACCGAATGAGGATCGCTCATGCCGGGACCTTCTACGGCGGACGCGATCCCTCGGTACTGATCCAGGCGCTGCACAACGTACTGAAAGCCGAGACACACTTGCGAGGCAGGATCGAACTGATTCTGATCGGCAACATTCGGGAAATGGATCAGAAGCTTGTGCAGAAACTTGGGCTTCACAACGATGTGTCATTCACAGGCTACGTCGATCATCGCGAATGCACGAGATTGCTTCAGGGGGCAGATGTTCTGTGGTTCGTGAATGACAATGATCTTTCTTCTCCCGGAAAGCTCTATGAGTATTTTGGAGCGAGAAGACCGATTCTTGCATCGGTGGTGGAGGGGTACACCAAGCAGCTCGTTGAAGAAAGCGGAGCGGCATTTTGCGTTTCCCTCCGCGATGTTCAGGCCCACGAGCAGGTGATTCGGACATTGTTCGGACTATACGAAAAGAAATCGTTGCCGCCGATTCCAAAACAGTTTTCGGAGCGATTCAATCGATTTACACTGACAGCTGAGTTGGCAAAAGTCCTCGAGTCTCTGCTCGATCATGATTCCCATCGGGTCGTGAATCGCGAAGGAGGTGAGGAGTGAAGATTCTCGTGATCGGTTCCGGGGGACGGGAACACGCGCTGGCGTGGAAACTACGCCAAAGTCCGTCGGTGACAGCCCTCTACTGTGCCCCCGGAAACGGCGGCATGAGCGATGTGGCCGAATTGGTCAGCCTGAACGTCACTGACTCTCAGGAAATCATCCGTTTTGCCCGGGGAAAAAAGATTGACCTCATCGTTGTGGGTCCGGAACAGCCCCTGGTCGATGGACTATCCGACCTCCTGAGAAATGAGGGGTTGGTTGTCTTTGGACCATCGAAGAAGGCAGCGCGGTTGGAAGGAAGCAAGGTCTTTTCGAAGGAATTCATGTCGCGCCATGGCATTCCCACTGCGAAATTTGGAGCATTCACCGGTCAAAATGTGTACGAGGCCGAGCGATTCATTTCTGAGCTTTCACCTCCGATCGTGGTCAAGGCTGATGGTCTCGCCTCGGGGAAAGGGGTAATCATCGCCGAGACAAAAGATCATGCTGTCGATGCCATTCATGATATGGTCGACCGAAAGGTCTTTGGGAAGGCGGGGGAACAAGTGATTGTTGAAGAATGGCTCGAGGGCGAAGAAACATCGTTCTTTGTCATCACGGACGGCAAGGACTTCGTGACCCTTCCCCCAGCCCAGGATCACAAGCGTATCTTCGACGGAGACAAGGGGAAGAACACCGGCGGCATGGGAGCTTACGCACCGGCGCTGATTGTGTCGCCCGAATTGAACAAGCGCATTGAGACAGAAATCGTCGAGCCGACGCTGAGGGGAATGGCACTGGAAGGAACTCCCTATCAGGGCTGCGTATTCATCGGCTTGATGATCACACAAACCGGACCGCAAGTGCTTGAATATAATTGCCGATTTGGCGACCCGGAGACCCAGGCTGTGATTCCACTCATTGAAGGAGATTTTGCCCAACTCCTCCACTCAGCGGCAGTGGGATCGATCGCGAAAGAACACGCCAAGATTCACCCTGCCTCCGCCGTTTGTGTGGTTATGGCATCGGGCGGGTATCCCGATGAGTACGACACGGGAAAGGAAATTCGCGGTTTGGATGGAGTTCGATCCGCCGACGGAGTTGTCGTGTTTCACGCAGGGACCCGACAGGAGGGGAAGAAGATCCTCACGTCGGGAGGGAGGGTCCTTGGAGTCACGGCTGTAGGCTATGATCATGATCTTGGCGGGACGATCGACCAGGCGTACCGCGCAGTACACCAGATCGCGTTCGACGGTGCGTACTATCGGAGCGATATCGGTCAAAAGGGGATTCGACGGCGGTAGGAAATACAGGGTATCATTTCACATACATCACTCACGCAAGAAGGACGCGGTTCATGAAAGTTCTCGTTACCGGCGGTGCGGGGTTCATTGGTTCACACGTTGTCGATGCCTATGTGGGAGCAGGACACTCGGTTGTTGTCGTGGATAACCTCTCCAGCGGCAGCAAGGACAACATCCATCTCAATGCGCACTTCTACCATCTCGACATTGGAAATCCTGAGTTGGAGGAAATCTTCCGAAGCGAATCATTTGACGTCGTGAATCATCATGCGGCGCAAATGGATGTCCGAAAATCCGTTGCCGATCCCGCTTTTGACGCATCGGTCAATATTCTCGGCGGGCTCAATGTTCTCGAAAACGCGAGGAAGTACGGAGTGAAAAAGATCATCTTTGCATCAACCGGAGGTGCAATCTACGGAGAGCAGGATTACTTTCCGGCTGACGAGCAACATCCGCTCCGACCCCTCTCTCCGTACGGTATCACGAAGCTCTGCATGGAAAAATATCTGTACTATTACAAAGAGGTTCATGGAATCGATCACGTCATCTTGCGCTATGCAAATGTGTTCGGTCCCCGTCAAAATCCTCATGGAGAAGCGGGGGTTGTCGCCATATTTGCCAGTAAATTGCTGAACAATCACCACGCGACGATCAACGGTGATGGAAAACAGACTCGTGACTATACGTTCGTCTCGGATGTCGTCCGCGCAAATGTCCTGGCGCTTCAGCATTCAACATCGGACGTCTTCAATGTTGGAACGGGCATTGAGACCGACGTGAATGTGATTTTCAGCGAGCTCCGTCGGCATCTGAACCCGACCTCGCCGGAGGATCATGGCCCTGCCAAGCAGGGTGAACAGCGCCGGAGCGTGATCAGCTACGGGAAGATTCAAAAAGAGATGGGTTGGACTCCGAAGTTTGACGTAAAGCGGGGTCTTGCTCTGACCGCTTCGTACTTCAGGTATCAACACGGAGGCAGCTCTTGAAACACTCTGCCACACGACTCGCCCAATCGGTATGCAATGGAGATCGCCGATCGATCGCACGGGCTATTTCACTGGTGGAGAATAACGCTTCACAGGCGCAGGACCTTCTGCGGGAAATTTTCGCGTCGACGGGGAAGGCGTACCGGTTGGGAATCACTGGTCCCCCGGGAGCGGGCAAGAGCACGCTGACCAACCGTTTGGCGAAGTTGTATCGTGGCCAGGAGCTTCGGGTGGGGATTCTCGCTGTCGATCCAACCAGTCCGTTTACCGGCGGTGCACTGCTCGGTGACCGGATCCGGATGACGGACGTCGAGCTTGACTCGGGTGTTTTCATTCGCAGCATGGCTTCGCGTGGAAGTCTCGGCGGGCTGAGCATGAAGACCCGGGAGGCGGCTGATATCTTGGATGCCGCAGGCCATGACCTGATCATCATGGAGACAGTCGGCGTTGGGCAATCGGAGCTCGATATTGCGCAAGCAGCAGATACCACGATTGTTGTTCTTGTCCCGGAATCAGGCGACGGCATTCAGGCGATGAAAGCGGGATTGATGGAGATCGCGGATCTTTTCGTCATGAACAAATCAGACCGCCCGGGTGCAGAGCAGGCCGTCATGTCTATCAAGATGATCCTTGGGTTCAAAAAGGGGGGCAGGGGGGCTTCGAGTGTCGATGACGTTTGGATTCCGGAGGTTGTTCAGGCGATTTCCAGTGAGGGAAAAGGAATTGAAGATGTCGCACGCGTGGTCGCAAATCATCGCGCCGCCGTTGAGAAATCTGGGGAATTGGGGCGAAGACGCAAAGATCGTCTTGAGAAAATGATTCGAGAACTTGTCGAGGAAAAATTCCATGTCGATTTTTGGAGCGAAGAACGAAGAAATCTTGTCCGGAGTGAACTTGTGAGTATTATCGATCGCGCTCAGACTCCATACGATCTTGCCGATCGGTTGATAGAGGATTTCAGGATACAGGGGTAGGTATTTGGAAAACACTCGTCTGAAACTGAAATTGAGGAGAGTCAACAATGATCGAATTTGGACTGTCGGAAGAAACGAAGCTGGTGCAGCAATCGGTCCGCCGATTTGCAGAGGCCGAGATTGCTCCACATATCATGAAATGGGACGAGGCACAGGAGCTCCCCCTCGATATCATTGCGAAACTTGGTGAGCTGGGATTCATGGGCCCAGCCGTTCCGGAGGAGCTCGGAGGAGCGGGGCTTTCCACGCTTGATGTCGCTGTGGTGATGGAAGAACTCGCCCGGGTTGATCCCTCAATAGCCCTCGCGGTCGCGGGACACAGCGGACTTTGTCTTCAACATCTTCTTGAATCTGCGAGCGCAGAGCAGAAAGCTATCTACGTCCCCGACCTCGCGCGCGGAAAAAAAATCGGCTCATGGGCTTTGACTGAGCCGGCCTCGGGGAGCGACGCGGCCGCAATGAGCACGACCGCAATCCGAGAGGGCGATTCTTACATTCTGAATGGTTCGAAATCGTTCATCACAAACGGTGCTAATGCCTCGACCTTTGTTATCATGGCAAAGACCGATCCTTCCAAAGGGAAAGACGGGATTTCTGCATTGATCGTCGAGAGGGAGATGGGGGTCGTGGTGGGAAAGAAAGAAAACAAGCTCGGCATGCGGGCTAGCGACACGGTCCAATTATCATTCGACCAAGTCCGAGTCCCGGCAAAGAATCTCATCGGCGCAGAAGGAGAAGGGTTTCAGCAGGTGCTCCGCGTGCTCGACAGCGGAAGGATCGGGATCGCGGCGCTTGCCGTCGGATTGGCTCAGGGAGCATTCGAGGCAGCGACGAAATATGCCAAAGAACGATCCCAATTCGGTCACCCCATTGCGGAGTTTCAGGGGATCCAGTTCAAACTTGCGGACATGGCTGTAGAGATCGAAGCGGCCCGGCTGTTGACGTATCGCGCAGCAATCGCGAAGATGAACGGGGATGACATCAATCTTATCGCAGCAGAGGCGAAGTACTATGCGAGCGAGGTTTCTCAAAGGGTTTCGACGCAGGCCGTACAGATTCACGGTGGGTACGGATATACGAAAGACTATCCCGTTGAAAAATTCTTTCGCGATGCCAAGCTACTCACGATCGGAGAGGGCACTTCGGAGGTGCAGCGTCTCGTGATTGCAAGAAGTATCCTGCGATAGTAAACAACCGGGCGTCGCCGCGATCGATTTCACAACGTTCCATTAATCGAGAGTCCAACATGTCGCTCATCGGTTCCGAGATTCAGAAAGACAAAACCTTCAACAATAGCTCGTCCCGTTTGCGCGAGATGCTTGAAATGTTGAAAGCGAGAAGCCGAGAGGTCCAGGCAGGAGGCGGAGACGAAGCGATTGCCAAGCACAAGAAGAGAGGCAAGCTCCTGGCGCGGGAGCGGATTGATCAGTTAATCGATCCGGGATCAAAATTCCTCGAAATCGGGATGTTCGCGGCCTATGGAATGTACGAAGAGTACGGCGGGGCGCCTTCATCCGGCACGATCTTCGGCGTCGGAACAATTCATGGACGGGATGTCGTAATTGTCGCAAACGACGCGACCGTGAAAGCCGGCGCATGGTTTCCGATCACCTGTAAAAAGAATCTCCGCGCTCAGGAGATCTCGATGGAAAATCGACTTCCCATCGTCTACCTGGTCGATTCGGCCGGAGTCTTTCTTCCCATGCAGTCAGAAATCTTTCCCGATAAAGAACATTTCGGCCGCATCTTCCGTAACAATGCTGTGATGTCGGCTATGGGGATTCCGCAGATTGCTGCAATCATGGGACCTTGTGTTGCAGGGGGAGCGTACCTGCCGATCATGAGCGACGAGGCGCTGATTGTCGACAAAACAGGAAGTGTCTTTCTCGCGGGCGCGCATCTTGTAAAAGCAGCGATCGGAGAGGAGATTGACAATGAAGCGTTGGGCGGGGCAATGGTGCATTGCGAGATCAGCGGCGTGACCGACCACAAAATGAAAAACGACGAAGAGTGCCTTGCGAAGATCCGGAGTATCGTGGGAAAAATCGGGCACGGGCCGCAAGCTGGATTTGATCGGATTGACCCGCAGCCTCCGAAATATTCCGCAGAAGAAATCTATGGGATATTGCCGGTAGATCGAACGAAACCGTTTGACATGCACCAGGTTCTCGCGCGGATCGTCGATGGAAGCGACCTCGATGAGTACAAAGCGGAGTACGGAAAAACGATCATCACAGGTTACGCGCGGATCGACGGCTGGGCAGTTGGTATCGTTGCCAATCAACGGGCTGTTGTGCGGACGGCCGAGGGGGAAATGCAGGTTGGAGGTGTCATCTACAGCGATAGCGCAGACAAAGGGGCGCGATTCATCATGAACTGCAACCAAAAGAAAATACCGTTGGTGTTCTTCCAGGATGTGACGGGCTTCATGGTTGGAAGTCGCGCGGAAAAGGGGGGCATCATCAAAGACGGCGCGAAAATGGTAAATGCGGTCGCAAACAGCGTCGTCCCGAAGTTCACCTTCTTCGTCGGGAATAGCTATGGGGCAGGCAATTACGCGATGTGCGGGAAGGCGTACGATCCCCGTCTGATTTTTGCATGGCCGACGGCACAAATTGCGGTGATGGGAGGAAAGCAATCGAGCGAAACGCTTCTTTCCATCAAACTCAACCAGATGGAAAGGGACGGAACTCACATCTCGAAGGAAGAGCAGACGAGACTCCTTGAGAAGATACAGGACCGCTACGAGGCTGAGCTCGATCCGTACTACGCCGCAGCGCGCCTGTGGGTCGACGGGATTATCGATCCCCTTGAAACGCGGAAAATTATTTCGCGCGGCATCTCGATGACCTCACAAAATCCGGATATTCCCCGTTTCAACCCGGGTATCATTCAGACATAAAGGATGTTCAAAGGGACAATGCGCAGGATCCCAGCATGGTTGATGCTAGCCGCCGCTCTCTTCGTGGGATGGGAGCAGAGCAACGCACAATGCGGAGATGCGGATTCGGGCAATGGGGTGCACTGGAAGTTCGATGAATCGGAATCCACCGGCTTTGCCTTAGGGCGCCTGTTGGGAAATCTTGTGACTCCTCAACTCATTCAGGATACGAGGGCGATTCGGTCGTACGTCCGGGATCAGAGATTTGCAGACCTGTCGCGTCTTTGTGGCGAGATGAGGACGGTTGATGCTATCTATCAAAAGGCGCTGCGAATCGCTGAATATGAAATTTCCCGGGCATTGTTTCTTGGAATGATGGCGACGTTGGAGCATCAGAATATCGAGTTCAGAGTTCCGGTGATCGGCTCGATCGGCGTCCCACTGACGTTTGAAGAAGACAGCCTCTTCCAGCGCCGCATCCGGAATCTCCCTCGCCGATTGTACCATGATAGTCCCTCATCGGGGCAGGGCGATCGCGACAAGCTTCAGCATTTCTTTGGATCAGCGTATTTAGCGTACGTCTCGGAATCTCAGACGTTTGCCCGGTCAACAGGAAATATGATCGAATGGGGGGAGGCCAAATTCGTTGTGGGAGGCGCCGACGATCCGCGTGACCGACGCGCCAACAAGCAAGGTGAGATGTTCGGTCATCATCTGCTGACCGTAAGAAATCTTCTTCCATCAGACTATCTCAGAATTCCTGTGGATGAGTAATCCGTCCGAAGGAGCATCGCTATGATACTCGTTGTTGATGATGAGGCGGGCGTTCGCGAATCGCTCAAGATGATCCTTGAGTACGAGGGGTATTCGGTGCAATTCGCGGAGAACGGGGAACAGGCCATTCAGGCGGTCACGAATACGGAATTCGAAGCAGTTCTTCTGGACGTCAAAATGGCGGGCATGGACGGATTGGAAACTCTTCAGCACATCCATGAAAAGAACGCAGAACTGCCGGTGATCATGATCTCCGGACACGGAACGATCGAGACTGCAGTCGAGGCCACAAAACTCGGTGCGTTCGATTTCCTCCCCAAGCCTCTTGACCGTGACAAAGTCCTGGTGACCGTGCGCAATGCTCTGCAGCAGGGTCGCCTCTTCACGGAATTTCGACGCCTCAAGGAAAGTGTTGAAGGAAAATATCAGATTCTCGGAAATAGCGAAGCAATCAATGGCGTGCTCTCGCTCATCGATCGGGTAGGTCCAACGGATGCGCGCGTTCTCATCACCGGCGAGAATGGAACCGGCAAGGAGTTGGTGGCACGCGCCGTCCATCGGCGCAGCAAGCGAGCGGACAAACCATTCGTTGAAGTAAACTGCGCGGCGATTCCTTCCGAACTCATTGAGTCCGAGCTCTTTGGTCATGAAAAAGGATCCTTCACCGGGGCGACGGCCCAGCGAATTGGGAAATTCGAACAGGCTGATAGCGGGACGTTGTTTCTGGATGAAATCGGGGATATGAGCCTGCAGGCCCAGGCAAAAGTACTGCGGACGCTTGAGGATGGAAAGGTCCAGCATGTCGGCGGCAACAAGTTGATTCCGGTCAATGTCCGAGTCATCGCCGCAACCAACAAGAAACTGGAAGAGGAAATCAAGAAGGGAAATTTCAGGGACGACCTCTATCACCGTCTCAAGGTGTTTCCAATACATGTGCCGCCACTGCGAGACCGCGTGGATGACGTTCCACTCCTGGCTCAGGCATTCGTTGAAGAGGTATGCAATCGGTACGGCACGGCGGTTAAATCTATTGGGCCTGAACTATCGGAAAAACTCCGGCAACTTTCCTGGCCCGGCAATGTCCGAGAATTGAAAAACTCCGTGGAACGCCTCGTGATTCTCTCGAGAGGCAACATACTCGATCCGGAAGGACTTGATCTCACCTCACCCGTCACGGAAGATGGCTCGAACGTCATCCTCAACCGACCGGAAACATTTCAGCAATTCAAAGAGAGAATGGAGGCGGTGTTCATTAAGGCCCAGCTTGAACGGCACAAATGGAATATCTCGAAGACGGCAGAATCACTCGATATCCAGAGAAGTCACTTGTACACGAAGATGAAACGATACAATCTTGCGAAGGGGGATGATGATGAAACAGATTAGCAACCGCCAGAAGAAGATCGTCAAGCCTCGTGAGAGCGTGGATAAGTGCACGCGGGGGGCGCTTCACACGAAGAAGATTGTCGGGAGAAAGAGACAACAGAACGTTGAGAAAGAGGGACGAGGTCGGTAGTCTGGAAGCGTGATTACGAGCGACGCGCTCTTGCCACTTCGAACATCACGAGAGCCCCCGCGACAGATGCATTGAGGGAACCGACCTTCCCATACATTGGAATGCGCGCGAGAAAATCACATTTTTCGGTGATCAGCTTTCGCATTCCCTTTCCTTCGTTTCCCACCACCACAGCCACAGGGGATTTAAGATCCAATTCGTAGTATGCCTTTTCGGCGTCGGGAGTCGTCCCGACGATCCACACTCCCGCTTTTTTCAACTCATCGAGGGCCTGAGCAAGATTGGTCACTTTTGCGGCCGGGAGATGCACTGACGCCCCTGCGGAAGTCTTCGCAACTGTCTGGCTCAGCGTTGCAGAGTGGTGCTTGGTAATGATAACGCCATGAGCTCCCGCAGCTTCGGCAGATCGGATGAGCGCGCCGACATTGTGCGGATCTTCGATCTCGTCTAACACGAGGATAAAGGGAGGTTCCCCCTTTTTCACCGCTTCAGCAAGGATGTCCTCAAGCTCGATGTATTCTTTTGTGGCGACGAGAGCAACGACTCCTTGTGTTGTCGCGTCTTCCGCCAACTCCCGGAATCGTTGTCGATTTGACTCTGCCACAGCTATCCCGCGTTGCTTCGCGAGTTGACGAATGTGTTCAATGGCGGTGCCCTTGACGCCATAGAGCAGGACGATTTTTTCGATCGGTTTTCCGGCTTTCAGAGCTTCGGCCACCGGTTGTCTTCCCACGATAATCTCGTTCATAATTGTTCCGGTTGGTTTTGTGTCAGATTAGTTTGCCAAAACACGATGTGACTTCATCCGTCGCGAATCCAATTGAGCGATTTCACATCCGATAACATCGAGGCCAGAAACGACTAGCTACCCACCGTAACAGAACGTCTGGATAGATAATTCCAGCCGAATGCTCCGATGAGGATGAGACCGATTGCGATGAGTTGCGCCTCAGAAAGGCCAAACAAAACACGGGGATTGATGCGAAGAAACTCGATGCCGAACCGCTCTATTCCGGCCAAAATCAAATAGAACATGAACATTGCTCCGATCGGATGGATCTTCCTGCGGAGCCGCCACATGATCAGAAACATGATTCCGCAAATAATGAACTCATAAATGGGGGTGGGATGGAGAGGCGTCGTGTCCGGTACTATCCCGCCTGGAAACTGACTCGTAATTTCCGGAAATGACCTGAATGCCAGCGATGGTGGATAGGTTCCATTCGAATAATCGGTACCCCACGGCAAGCTCGTCGGGAAGCCGTAATCTCCATCCCCCGCGAAATGGCAACCGGTCCGGGCAATGCCGTATCCAAGCATCAACCCTGGAGCGACACCATCAGCAGTGTGGAGAAAACTAATCCCCTTCTTCCTGAGGTACGCGTAGATAACAACCGTTGCAACGATGAATCCACCATAGAACGTCAGGCCCGCGGGAGAAAACACCATCCCGGAAGGATCAAGCACAAACTCGCTCCAGTTTTCCAGAATGAAGAGAAGTTTCGCTCCGGCGATTCCGCCCACAAGAGCGAGGAGAGTGACGTTGCCAGAGAGATTTGGGTCGAGTTTTTTGCGCTTGAACTCCATCGACATGATATAGCTGGCGGTAATGAATCCGATTGCCAGCATCAATCCGTAGGAGTAAATCGTAAAGGGGCCGATTTCAAGAAGTCGTGGACACATAGGAATATTGTTCGACGAATGGTGGAAAATCTAGTGGAATTCAAATACTTCAGTCGTGAGTTGGATGAACGGATTTGATGGAGATTGAACCAGAGCGATCGCGTCAGGGGTGATTTTGATCGTAAATTCATTCGTCGAGCGGTTGAGTTTGGCCACGGAGAGTTGATAGAATCCCGAGAGATTCTGATACGCGCGGACTCCATACGCGGGACCCGTTCCTGGCATAATCATGGCTGGAGTATGAAGTCCCAGTATCTTCATGTTGATCTCACGATCACGCCGTGAATCCTCCAGCAATATTTCGTAGCCGAAGCTCACGAACTCTTTCACGGTGCGAACAAGGAACACGACAACCCGTTCCTGACTCAGATCGTCCGTTGCGTGAAAGATATGGAGGACGTATTCCGGAAGTTTCTTCTGGTTTCGTTTCGCCATAATTACGCGAAGAAAGTCTCCAATTGGGAGAGAGACACACTCGCCTCAGCGCTGCTAATCATGTTTTTGATTGTGCCGCTCCCCGACGTGAGCTCCCGTTCACCGATGACGAGAACAAATTCGCAGTTCAGTCGGTTCGCTTCGCGCATCTGTGCCTTCACGCTCCGATCGAGATAGTCGACTTCAACCGCGATACCCCTGCGACGCAATTCTATGGCTTTTTGAAACGTCCAATGCCGCGCCTGTTCGTCGGCCGAAACGATGTAAAGTGTTGGGAGAGGTGCGGAAAAAGTGATCGGCTTCTGCTTTGTTAAAACCATTATCAGACGTTCCATTCCTGCCGCGAATCCTACGCCCGGAGTAGGTTTTCCTCCAAGTTCTTCAATCAGAAGATCATACCGGCCTCCCCCTGCCAGTGCATCCTGAGAGCCGAGCGCGGAGCTCGTAATCTCGAACGCAGTCTTCGTGTAGTAGTCTAATCCCCTTACGAGCTTCCCGTCAACGGTGTGCTCTATTTGAGTCTCATCCAGAGTGGTGAGGACGTGCGTGAAGTGGTCAGCACACTCCTGACAGAGATAGTCTTTGATGAGAGGAACGTTCTGGAGGAGCCGCTGATCCTGCTCGTCTTTGCAGTCGAGAACGCGGAGCGGATTGTTCTGGATCCGCGACTGGCTCTCTGCGGACAACTGGGAAGCGATGATCGCGAGGTGATCAATAAGGAGTTCTTTGTAATGCGGACGGCAGCGCTGGCATCCAACGGAATTCACCTTCAGAGCGGTTTCGGTGATGCCAAGCGACCGGTAGGTATCAAGAGCGATAATCATCATCTCCGCGTCCAGAGCGGGCGCCTGGGATCCGATGGCCTCGGCACCGAATTGGTGAAACTGTCTCAATCGGCCTGCCTGCGGACGTTCCTGGCGAAACATCGGTCCGATGTAGTACAACTTTGAGAGCGAAGCGTGCTCACCGAGATTGTTCTGGATGTACGCGCGGAGAACGGATGCAGTTCCTTCCGGTTTCAGGGTGACGCTCTCATCGCTCCGGTCACGAAACGTATACATTTCCTTCGTGACGATATCAGTCAGTTCGCCGATGCTGCGCGCGAATAGCGCAGTCGATTCAAATATCGGAGTGCGAATTTCATGATAGTTGTGGCTCCGCATGACCTGACGGACAAGTCCCTCGATGTGCTGCCACACCTCGATCTCTCCGGGGAGAATATCCTTGGTGCCCTTGATTGACCTGTATTTCAAAAAGATATCCTTTTCATCATGACGGTCCGTGAATGCGACAAACTGACTGATCTTGATGTCTACGTGGCAGCGGTTTCACGCCAGGAGGGGGATGGTTTTTCACAGGAAGCGCATTCGTAGACAAATTGGATCGGCAGCGCCATCACTTATGTTTCAAAGTATGCTGATTCTTCGGCTCGGAATATCTCATAGACACTGGCAGGGGATTCGGCATGGAGAAGACGATTGCGGAAATCCTCCTTGTTCATCAGTCTCGATATGCGACTCAACAGCTTAATGTGCGGCCCCACCATTGTCTCCGGCCCGACGAGCAGGAGAACAATTCTGACCGGCTGTTCGTCGAGCGATTGGTAGTCGATTGGTTCAGAGGTAGTCGCGAAGGCACCCACAATATCTCCTACGGCATCTGTTTTCCCATGGGGGATCGCAAATCCATTCCCGACTCCGGTCGACATGATCTTCTCTCTCTCAAAGATCGCTTCGCGGACCTTTTCCTTGTCCTGCACCTTCTCTTTGTGAGAGACAATCTCGATCAGCGCGTTGATCACATCTCTCTTATTCTTCTCCGGAATGTTCGTCCGGATCATATCTTCCGTCAGGATGTCAGTTATTTTCATTATCCACTCGTCCGATAATGTTTCCCACTATTGTCTATTCCGATTTGATCCACTCGACTATCTTCTTACCGTATTCCTCTGATAATTGTTTCGCAATCTCCAGCTCATCTGATTCCGCCATGATGTGGAAGATGGGTCGCGTGGGATCGGGGTTCATGAATACCGTCGTGTGGTCTCTGCGGTTTTTCGGATAGAGACGAACGCCTTCCACAAGCTCGCGATCAAGGCTTTCGGTGTGCTTTATCAACTTTCGCATGACCTTCCCCTTGACATGCCAGGGACAGGGGATATCGTTGCTGATAGTATGGAGGCGTACAGTTTCGGCATCGAGTCTGCCCAGCCGGGTTTTCGTGATGGCAAGCCCCTCGAGCATTTTGGCGACGGCATACATCCCGTCTGAGGCGAAGAGGAAGTCACTGAAAATAAACCCACCCCGGGTTCCGGCAATGTACTTGATTTCTTTCGAGGCGGCCGCTTCCATCATCGCGAGATGACTGTCTCGTGTATACACGACCTTTACACCCATTTCCTGTGCGAGAAGCTCGATCTCGCGTGAGGCTGAGATCGGGATCGCAATCGTTTTCATGATATCAGGATGTGCTTCCAAAATCAGCTTGGTCATCAGGGTGACGAGTCTTTTTGTGGAGAGCGCGTTCCCATGTTCATCGACGGCAAAAATCTTCTCAGCTCCCGCGTCAAGCATTATCCCAAGATCATATTTTAGCGCCGTGACAACATATGATAATTCCTTGAGAGATTGCTCGATTTCGAGTTTTGAACGGGTGAGCTTGCGATTGTCGAGATACGCATTCAGCGACACCACCTGGACGTTGAGGTTGCCGAGGATGTTGGGGAAAATCGTCGACGCGATACCATTCGAATAGTCAATCACGAGTTTTAGATTGGCGCTGCGGATTGCAGGAACATCGATTGTGCCGATAAACCGTTCGATGTATCCTTCGGTCGTCCGCTCAGGAAATGAGACCGATCCGACATTCTCGTACGAGGCGAGAGCGAAATCTTCTCCGAAGAACAACCGTTCAACGGATTTTGTCTTGCTCGCGGGCAGGTCTTTTCCGTTGCCATCGAAGAAAATGATATCGGTAAAATTCTTATTGTATGGGGACTTGCGCACATGGAGGCCCCCCCGCTCCTTTCCGCTGCGCAGCTCATGGCGAACAATCGGAATCGAACTCGCCCGAAGATCATTACAATGAACTCCGGCCGACATCAATCCGCACATCACGGCGCGATTGATCATCCGGGAAACATTGTCGCCATCTCGACTGGATGCAACGGTGGAACCTGGACCTACGAATGCTCCGAACGCTGCACCAAGCTTTGCTCCAAACTCCGCGTTTATCTCAATGTTGGATATGCCGCTCACACGGGAATTCGTAAACAACTCTCGGAGCCATCGGTCCTGCCACACAAGACTGCGCGTGACCGTAGCCCCTTCCTCCACCACCTTCTCCGGCCACATCTTAACATTGGAATAGATCTGACTCTGTCGTCCGATCGCACAATGGTCGCTGACGAAGACATTGTCCATCAATCGGGCTTCATCGCCGACTGTGCACTTGTTTCCGACCACATCTGATGACATCTCCACGCCGGCACCGATTTGCGTGTCGCTCCAGATAACACTGTTCCGAATCACCGCACCCGGCATGATTTCACAACGATCCCCAATCACCGCATTCGAGATTACGACGTCATGGTGAATCCGGCATTCTGATCCGATGATGACCGTGCCGGTGATATTCCGATCATCCGTTTCAATTTTGGAGCCCTCGCCGACGTAGACGTTGTTCACTATTCTTCCCGCAAGCGGGATATTGACTTTCCCCTGGAGAATGTCTACATGGGCATCCTGATACTCGTTCAAGTTCCCGATGTCGCGCCAGTAACCGTCCGCGACATATCCAAAAAGAGGAATGCGCTGTTCCAGGAGCAAAGGAAAGAGGTTTTTGCTGAAATCGAATTCTTCGCCGGCCGGAATCAGTTCGAGAATCTCCGGCTCGAGAATATAAATTCCGGTATTGATAGAATCGCTGAATACCTCTCCCCATGTTGGCTTCTCGAGGAACCGATTGATCTTTCCATCGTCATCGGTCAGAACAACGCCGAATTGCAGAGGATTCGGTGATCGTGTGAGAAGAATTGTTGCCTTCGATTTCTTGGCGGTATGGTACTTGATCGCGGCAGTGAGATCGAAATCCGTAAGAACGTCGCCGCTGATGATGAGAAATCCAGTTCCAAGGAGATCGTGAGCGTTGCGGACACTCCCCGCGGTGCCCAGATCGGCTTCGGCTTTCCGGTAGGCGATCTTCACGCCGAATCTTTCCCCATCGCCAAAATAATCCATGATCATTTCGGGGTGGAAGAAAAGGGTCGTGACAATGTCGGTGATTCCATGTCGCTTCAGCAGTCCCACGATGTGCTCCATGATTGGCTTGTTCGCCATCGGAACCATCGGTTTTGGCGTGTTGCAAGTGAGAGGGCGCAACCGTGTGCCAAAACCTCCGGCCATGATTACTGCTTTCATCGGTTGCTCGGGGAGTGATGTGGAAAGATTTTTTGAAAAGTAGAGAAAAAAACAACACTGTGCAACAATCACACAGCGGTTACTCATTGATTCATATCGCTCTCAGGCAAGATGGTTCTTTTTAACCTTGACTTTACGGCGTTAAACAGCTAAATTTACCGCAACTTGAGGGCCCTAAGACTAAACTCACTCTTAATGATTGACGCCCGCTGGTCGAACACTGTTCGTTCCTATGTTAATTCCATCTCGTTGATGCAGGAACTAATAGTGCTGGCGGGCGTCGTTCTGTTTTTTGTCGGACTCGCTTTGGCGGCACTGGTCCCAAAGGTCGTTGCCCTGCTCTCGAGTGTCGGGGCGCTTGTCTACGTGTACGAGAGCATTCGTCGGAGCAACTCGATGGCCGGGAAACCTCATCGCTTGGATGCGGAAGGTGTCCAGGATGAACATAAACGGCGATCGCCAGACTTTGAACGCCAGGAATCCGACGAAATTCAACCCAGCGGGGAAGAATCCAGGGAACCTGAGCCCGATTTCAGTCCATTCCCGCAACCGGATCACGACGAGAAATCTACACGGCCCATGATCACTGACTATCAGTTTAACATCGCCGACTTCTGTGATGTCGACGAGGAAGCGTTGGGGAGGGAGAGTGGGGCGAAATCTGAGTTCAGTCTCCTTGTCCGAAAGATTCTCACGGTTGTGAAAGAGGTCAATTTTGCTCACACTGTGGCATTCTGGTGGATCAATCGAGAAAAGAAGCAACTCGTTCTCGAAAATTTCGTAAGTGATAGTGCGCATTTCATGTCACATCGCCGCAAAGAGCTTGGATATGATCTCATCAGCCAGGTGGCTCACACCGGACAGCCTCGTATCGTTCAGCAGCTGAGCGCGTCAGGTCAGCTCGAAGCCCTCGGGTACTACCAGAATCTCGAATCGATATCCTCCTTTGTGGCAGTTCCGATCTTCTTCCCACGTGGAAGTGCGCTGGAAGAGAAACCCGTTGCAGTTCTGTCGCTCGATTTCCTGAGTGATGATGTCTTTGGTCCTGAATCGATAAACATTCTCGGTCAGTTCGCGAAAACGCTCTCTTCTCTTATCAAGAGTTACACCGGAAAGTACGACCTCTTGATCGACTCAGAGGTTCTGCGTTCGATCGGAAGGATTCGGGAGCAGATGAAGATCGATTTTACCCTGCATTCGGTCGTCCGTTCTCTGAGTGAAGAAACGTCGCGATTAGTACCTTGGGACTACGTCACTGCCGTCTTGTTCGATGAACGACGCAAGGCGTGGCAGATCCAACTTGTCATGAACAGGATGAACGATGGCTACGTGGCGGTTGGACAGGAAATCGACCATGCCGAGAGCGTGGTAGGGGCAGTCATCCAATCGGGTGTAGCAAAGATACTGGACGACACATCGTTCCTGACGAAACCCAGATATTACCATGCCGAGCGAATTGATTCAAACGGTTCTGTATTGATCCTCCCCCTGAATTCTCAGAGCCGCTGCTACGGCGCTCTGGTGGTAGAGTGCAAAGATCCGAAATCGTATTCTGAGTCCGATGCGCGGGTCATTGGACAACTGGTCGAATCCGCAGCTATGGCGCTTGAGATCCATTCACTGAATGAGGTCGTGAACAACTATGTGCTCATGGATGAGACGACAGGCGTGGCAACGCGCAAATACTTCATGGAGCGACTCCATCAGGAAGTCCAGCGTGGAACGGACTACGAGACTGAAGTGACGGTTGTCATGTTCTCGGTCGACTCAATGCAGGAGCTGCTCGCACGCCTTGGAAAGGATGGCTTCGACTTTGTGCTCCAGAACGTTGGCCGGTTGGTAAAGTCATTCATTCGAAGCTATGATCTGATTGGCCGGTTCGATTTCAATCGGTTTGCCGTATTGCTCGTCAACACAAGTCCAAATGAAGCGTACGTCTGGGCAGAAAAAGTTCGAAAGAATATCGCGTCCAATGTCATCAACATCGACCAGAAGAGTTTTTCTGTTACTGTCAGCATCGGAGTGTGTGGCACACTGAGCGCAATGAGCGACGTGGAATTGGTAGAGAAGGCGGGACACGTTCTGTCAAAAGCGATCGAGGCTGGTGGAAACGTGGTGAGAGTGTACTAGTAATCAAATGTAACGCGTCGTTTTACGGAGATTCACATGGCGAAAAAAACTGATTTTGCGGAGAAGGCACGAAAGGCATCCCAGGAAAAAGGAGTCAAGTGTCCCAAGTGTGGCACGGTTAAAGTGCCCACGCTCTACGTTCAAGCAACAAAATCGAAGCACGGTTCATACAAGTTCAGCCGTCAAAACGTCCAGATCTGCAAGTGCAACGAAAAGCAGATTCTTGAGTAGGACTGAGATCATTCCCTCCACCCGACGTATCATTGTTCTTGGCTCAGAAGAAGATCATATTCGTTGTGCTTGATGGAGTGGGCATCGGAGCGCTTCCCGATGCTCATGTGTACGGTGATACTGCGGCGAATACCCTGGCGAATGTCGCGCGAAGCGCAGGTGGGTTGAAACTACCGAATTTACAGCATTTGGGATTGGGGAACATCGCCCCGATTGACGGTGTGCAGTCCGAGAACTCTCCCGCGGGATGTTTCGGGATGATGGCAGAACAGTCTGCCGGCAAAGACAGTACCACCGGACACTGGGAAATTGGAGGACTAGTCACCGAGAAGCCGTTTCCCCTCTATCCAGATGGATTTCCGGAACGGTTGCTCAAGGTTTTTCTGAAAGTGACGGGCTGCCAGGGGTATCTGGGGAACAAACCGGCGTCAGGGACTCAAATCATCGCGGAATTGGGTGATGAACATTTGAGAACCGGTTTTCCGATCCTCTACACCTCCGGCGACTCGGTATTTCAAGTTGCCACTCATGAAGAGGTTGTCTCGCTCGAGCAGCTCTATCGCATTTGCCGTCTTTCTCGCGAACAAGTACTCGTGGGAGCAGACCAGGTTGCTCGCGTCATTGCACGTCCGTTCACCGGCAAGTCGGGTGGATACACCCGGACGGCGAATCGCAAAGACTACTCCGTCGCTCCGCCGTTTCCAACCGTGCTCAATCTGCTCATAGACCGGAACATTCTGACGATCGGGATTGGCAAAGTGGATGACCTGTTTGCCGGCAAGGGATTTCGGGAGACGTACCATACGAAATCGAATGAAGAGGGGGTCGAGGCCATCATTCGCAATGCAAAATCACACGATGCCAGCTTTATTATGGCCAACCTCGTGGATTTCGACATGAAGTACGGCCATCGCCAGGATCCCAAAGGATTTGCCAGAGCGCTGGAGGACTTCGATGCGGCACTGCCGGATATCACCGGATGCCTGCAAGCCGATGACCTTCTTATCCTCACGGCGGATCATGGAAATGATCCTACGGACGCCAGCACGGATCACACGCGTGAGTTTGTACCCCTATTGACGTACATGAAAAAAGGGAAGACCGGAGTGAATCTGGGAACCCGCGAAACATTTGCCGACGCAGGAAAAACAGTGGCGGATTTTTTTGGTGTCTCACCCAACGCTCTCGCGGGACAAAGTTTCCTGAGTTCGATCATACAGTGATTGAATTTGGTCGATGCGGGAACGCGCGGGTTTGTCCGTACGTCTCTTCTCTGACTTCTGAAATGAGGCGGACAATTTTGGGATTTCGCGGCTTGCAAGATTACACGAGGGCCACCCTTTGCGCTGCAGGCTGATGTCAGACAAGAATCAAAATGTGAACTCGTTCAAGGGAATTCGTTATGTTCTTGGGAAAAGTTGTCGGAACAATCTGGGCGACAAGAAAAGACGAGGAACTGGTGGGGATGAAGCTCCAGATCGTCAAGCATCTGGATCTGGATTATAAACTGAAGGACACGTTCGTTGTCGCGGTAGACAGTGTGCAGGCGGGGGTGGGCGATGTCGTCCTGGTTACCTCAGGAAGCTCTGCCCGACAAACGACGTTGACCAAAAATCGTCCGGTCGATGCTATTATTATCGCCGTCGTCGACAAGCTCGATATCGTAGAAAAAACCTGATTTTTTGCTCGGAGTTTGGGATGTTCTTCGGGAAAGTCATCGGTACGATTTGGGCAACACGCAAGGAGGAATCGCTCCAGGGTTTCAAGCTGCAGTTCGTTCAACCGCTGGATGCGAAACGGAAAGCGGTCGGAAGCCCGATTGTCGCCGTCGATACCGTTGGCGCCGGACCGGGGGAGACAGTTTTCTATATCACTGCGCGTGAGGCGGTTATCCCCTTACCCGTCGAAATGGCCCCCGTTGATGCCAGTATCGTCGGGATCGTGGATCGGATCGATCTGCAGGAATCATGAAATCTTTTCACCCGATCGTTTGTTCTATACAACGGCACGATCGTTCAGACGAAAAGAAGATATTTTTTCAGTTACGGTGATGTTGGAATGGTAAAAATCAATAAACAGTATACGAACAGAGAAAGTCAGTCTCTCGACAAGTACCTCCAGGAGATCGGGAAGGTCGATTTGCTCAATCCCCAGGAGGAGATCGATCTGGCTCGGCGGATCAAGAAGGGGGATGAGAAGGCTCTTGAGAAGTTGACAAAAGCGAATTTGCGCTTCGTTGTCAGCGTGGCCAAACAATATCAGAATCAGGGACTCTCGCTTGGAGATTTGATCAACGAGGGAAACCTGGGATTGATCAAGGCCGCGAAACGCTTTGATGAAACCCGAGGATTTAAATTCATCTCGTACGCCGTTTGGTGGATCAGGCAGTCGATTCTTCAGGCTCTCGCCGAGCAATCGCGAATTGTCCGGTTGCCGCTGAATCGTGTTGGAGCGCTTAACAAGATTGGAAAGGCGTTCAGCACGCTGGAGCAGGAATTCGAGCGTGAACCGAGCGCGAGTGAATTGGCAGAAGAACTGGATATGTCGCTGTTTGAGGTTTCGGACACGCTGAAGATCTCCGGCAGACACCTCTCAATGGATGCGCCCTTCGCTCAGGGCGAAGATAATCGCCTTCTCGATGTCATCCAGGATCAGCGCCAGCCTTCGCCCGATCATATTCTGATGGATGAATCGCTCAAGGTGGAAGTCCGGAGAGCGCTCGCGACGCTCAGCGACAGAGAAGCTCAGGTGATCAGGCTCTATTTCGGTCTGGATCAGGAGCATTCGCTTACGCTTGAGGAGATCGGCGAAAAATTCAATTTGACGCGCGAGCGGGTCCGCCAGATCAAGGAAAAAGCAATCCGGAGGTTGCGTCACGCATCTCGCAGCAAACAACTCCGAGCCTATCTCGGATAAGGTCCATGTTGACAGAACGATAGGCCTCGATCCCGACTTGATCGCGATCGGGGCTTTTTTCTAGGACTATCACCGGAATAAACTTGTGACGAAAAACCGATATCTCCATTTCGGTGTGCTGCTGTCGTTGCTCGTAATGGCGGGATGCTCGGCCTCTTCACCGCGATTCCGGAGCGGAACCGAAGGTGAGAAGACCAAAACAGACGCGAATCCGGCGCCGCGATTCTCATCAAGAGAAGCTGAAGAGGAACGTAGAGAAAACGACCGGAAACCCGATGCGACCGAAATTGAGAAGATCACCTCCGGTTCGCGCGACTTCCGACGGGAAAAAAACACATCGATCTCACCGCTGGATCAAAGCCGGATGATGAGGGAGATCTCCAAGTACATGGGGACGAAGTACGTCATCGGGGGAGAGGACCGACAGGGAATCGATTGTTCCGGCTATGTGCTCGCGGTCTACCGGAGCGCTCTCGGGAAACAGCTCCCGCGAACTTCGGCAGAACAAGCCCAATTCGGGATCAGTGTGCCCCTTGAAGATCTGAAGTTTGGCGATCTCGTTTTTTTCAACACAAGGGGTGAGCAATTTTCGCATGTGGGAATCTATCTCGGAGATGACCTCTTTGCTCACGCGAGCGTTTCCCTGGGGGTGACGATTTCTTCACTGGAAAGTTCGTACTATAAAAAAAGAGTAGAAGGCGGCCGCCGAATCATCCATTAATCCTGAACCTGCGAGCTTCGTACACGGAAGTGTGCGTGCCGACGAGTGAGGTAAACCACTTCATGTCTCTGCTTCCTATCTACCTGTACGGCACCGACGTGTTGCGCGAAAAGGCGCTTCCCGTCGAAGATCTCGATGGCAACACCATCAAACTCATCGTTGACATGTTTGAGACGATGGAGAAGGCACATGGGATTGGTCTCGCAGCGACGCAGGTTGGAGTGTTGAAGAGAGTCATTGCGGTCGATATTACCGGCGTCGACGAGGAGGGTGAGGAAATCACCTCCACCACCCCCCCAAAACAGGAGACGACCTCTCCGCAGAGACTCGTATTGATCAATCCTGAGATTGTGGAAGAGGAGGAGGATTCGTGGAGTATGGAAGAGGGGTGCCTGAGCATCCCCGATGTTCGGGCCGATGTGGATCGATCTGAAACGATTACCGTGCGATATCGCGATGGCGATTTCAAAGAGGCACTTCTCACCGCGGATGGCTTGCTGGCCCGGGTGATCCTCCACGAGATTGATCATCTCGAGGGGATCCTCTTTGTTGACCGCCTTAGCGGAGCCAAGCGAGCGCTTCTTCGGGGGAAACTGCGCGCCATTAAGAATGGAGATGTCGAGGTTGGATACCCCGTCATTTCCCACGCGGAGGTTTAAGCATCGATGCGGATCGTCTTCATGGGATCGCCTGAGTTTGCCGTTCCCAGTCTTGAAAGACTGATCGAGGCAAATTACCCAATCGTAGCTGTAGTCACGGTGCCCGACAAACCAAAGGGTCGTGGCCAACGCATCGCGGAGTCTCCGGTAAAAACACTTGCCCTTCGAAAGTTGATTCCGGTGCTCCAACCGGATAATCTTCTTGATCCAAAATTCGTATCTCAACTTGTTTCGCTTCAGGCCGATCTGTTCGTGGTAGTCGCATTCAGGATTCTTCCCCCGGAAGTCTTCTCAATCCCAAAATTTGGATCGTTCAATCTGCACGCATCGCTGCTTCCGAAATACCGCGGCGCTGCGCCGATCAATTGGGCGATCATCAACGGAGAACCAGAGACCGGCGTGACGACGTTTTTTTTGCGGGAGAAAGTCGATACCGGATCGGTGATTCTTCAGGCGCGCGTCCGGATTGGTCCTGATGAAACGGCCGGCGAACTGCACGACAAACTCGCGATGGTAGGCGCGGAAATCGTATTTCAGACCGCTCGTCTCATTGAGTTGGGGAAGGGACAGCCAAGAGATCAGGACGACTATCAGGCGACGTTGGCTCCAAAACTTTTCAAGAATGACTGTCGTGTGAATTGGGTACGTCCCGCGCAACGCGTACACGATTTTATTCGCGGGTTATCCCCCAACCCAGGAGCCTGGACCACACACGGGGGGAAGGTGATTCGGATATATCGAACCCGAATGGGAGCAGAAGCGATCAGCGGCAGCCCATTGGCTCCCCATCCGCCCGGTACAGTGGTGCATGCGGAGAGCGAACACCTGCTAGTTCGCACCGAAGATGGGGTAATCGGGATAGCCGAACTCCAGCAAGAGGGTCGAAGGCGAATGCCCTGTTCGGAATTCCTTCGTGGATACCGGCTAGAGCCAGGCGATAGGTTTGAATAGGGACGATTTCGCAGCACACGGGGCGATTGACAATCTTTGAAAAAATGATTAGTTTCGAGTCGTTAAGAACGAACTGACGAGGCTCACAAGACCCGCCGCTTGCTACTGCTTAGCTTTCCCTTCTCTTTAAAGACTTTCGTTTCTTTGGTGCATTCTATCACCTATGTTTTTTGTTATCGTTTCGTTCCGATTTCTAATTTCGTTTGGAGGATTCCTTGGACTTCGAACCGGGTGCAATTGACGGAGTTGTGGTCAAAGAACTGAAGTTTTTCAACGATCAGCGGGGGTGGCTCACTGAGCTCTTCCGGAGTGACGAAATATCCAAAGATTTTCTCCCAGTGATGTGCTACATCTCCGGAACAAAGCCGGGGCTGGCTCGCGGTCCTCACGAACACAAAGATCAAGCTGATTGCTTCTGTTTTGTCGGACCATCGACCTTCAGGTTGTACTGCTGGGACGCGCGGAAGGACTCCAAGACTTTTGGTCGAAAGCTTGTTCTGGATGTCGGTGAGAACCGTCCCTGCTCGGTCATCGTGCCGCCGGGAGTTGTTCATGCCTATCGGAACATCGGCGAGTCTCTCGGCTGGGTCATCAATCTGCCAAACAGACTCTACGCGGGTGAAGGACGGAAGGAGCGGGTTGACGAGATCCGCCATGAAGTTGACGACAACACCCCTTATACATTGGATTAGAAATCATGAATCTTCTCGTTACGGGCGGTGCGGGCTTTATTGGCAGCAATTTTTTGCATCACATCGTCGATAGCCATCCGGAATATACCCTCACCAACCTTGACAAGTTGACCTATGCAGGTAATCTTGAAAACCTCGAGAACCTGAAAGATCATCCTCGGTACGTGTTTGTTAAGGGAGATATCGCAGATCGCAATACCGTAGAACGTCTCCTGGGAGATCGCGCTATTGATGCGATCATCAATTTTGCAGCCGAGTCCCACGTCGACCGGAGTATCATGGGAGCGGCGGAGTTTGTACAGACGAATATCGCGGGGACGAACGTTCTGCTGGAGCTTGCGAAGGAATTTCGACTTAAGAAATTCGTACAGGTCTCGACAGATGAGGTGTATGGTTCTCTTGGCCCGGAGGGTCTGTTTACGGAATCCACTCCACTCCACCCAAACAGTCCATATGCCGCAAGCAAGGCAGCGGCCGATTTGCTCGCCCTCGCGTATCATCACACCTTTTCGAGTCCAATTGTCATCACTCGTTGCTCCAATAACTACGGTCCGTACCAGTTCCCCGAAAAGCTCATACCCCTCATGATTGCCAACGCAATGCAGGATAAGCCGCTTCCCGTTTACGGCGACGGACTCAATGTGCGGGACTGGCTCCATGTGCGGGATCACTGCACCGCAATTGACGCGGTATTGCGCAACGGCGTGGCGGGTCAGGTGTACAACATCGGCGGGAACAGCGAAAAGACTAACATTGAGTTAGTGAAACTGCTCCTGAAGATTCTTGGCAAACCAGAGACTCTGATTTCCTTTGTGAAAGATCGACCCGGACATGACCGCCGTTATGCTATTGATTCAAGCAAAATTCAACGAGAGCTCGGGTGGAAGCCATCATACACCTTTGAACGAGGGATCGAGGAGACGATCATGTGGTACCTCCGGAATCAGGATTGGTGGGGACGAATTATCAGCGGTGAGTACAAAGACTACTATCGGAAGATGTACGACGGGCGCTAGTCCCGTTCCCAAGATTTGTTAAGGAATTGCTGAGGAAATCTCTCAAGTTTTTCACAGCGTTCTCCGCGCCCTCAGCGGTTTGATTTGTTTTCGAGGGTTTTCAGCCGAGTCTCCAGCAAAGGATCAGGATTCGCATGAAAACGATCGTCAGTGTTGGTGGAGCCAGACCCAACTTCATAAAGCTTGCTCCCCTCCACAAAGCGTTGATGAAGCACGGCGCTCGGATCCGCCATGTCATGGTGCACACCGGCCAGCATTACGACGATTCGATGTCCAAAGTATTCTTTGACGAATTTGGACTCCCGGAACCTGATTTTTTTCTCGGTGTCGGATCAGGCACGCATGCTCAGCAGACCGCCAGGATTATGGTGGAATTTGAGGAAGTGATGAAGCAATTGCGACCTGACGTTGTTGTGGTTGTTGGGGATGTGAACTCAACGGTCGCCTGCAGTCTGGTTAGCGTAAAGATGGGTATTGCGGTTGCCCACATCGAGGCTGGCCTCCGCAGTTTTGATCGGACGATGCCGGAGGAGATTAATCGGGTCATTACTGATGCAATCTCTGAATATCTTTTCGTGACGGAACCGAGTGCGATTGCAAATCTGATCCGGGAAGGGATTGACGAAGAGAAGATCTTCTTCGTCGGAAATATCATGGTCGATTCCCTCCTTGCGTACAGGAAACAAGCGGCAACCTCCGATATTCTCAAAACGCTTGAGTTAAATGGAGAAGCATATGTGCTTGTCACGCTGCATCGTCCAACGAACGTCGATACCGCCAGCGGGCTGGAGATTGTTGCTGAAATCTTCGAACGAGTTTCTGAGCATCGTTATGTCGTTTTTCCCGTCCATCCGCGTACAAAGAAAATGATCACCGAGCACGGACTGGAAGAGCGATTTCGCCGCATTTCAAAGCTTAAAATGATCGACCCTGTTGGATATCTGGATTTCCTGAGACTTATGGACAATGCGAATCTTGTCATGACGGATTCCGGCGGCATTCAGGAAGAAACCACTGTCCTTGGAATTCCGTGTCTGACGCTGAGATCGAATACTGAACGCCCCATCACGGTCGAGATTGGGACGAACACGCTCTCAGGGCTTAATGCTGATAGGGTTATTGCCGATTGTCAGGAGATATTTGGACGGAGATACAAGAATAGTAGTATTCCGCATCTGTGGGATGGCAAAGCGGCGGAGAGAATTGCGGGGATCCTTGTCAACAAATGCCTAGGAGAATGACTCTGTGAACACACCATGGCAACGGTATCTGTGCGTTGCGCTGCTGGGGCTCGCCCTCGCATCTGCGCATGCGCAGGTCAGAGAACGGTCAACGACCGACGAGAGGTCTTCAGACCCGTTTGGAATTTCATCACAGCTGGGAAAAGAGGGGAGGTCGGAACCGGTTGTCTCGATCCCGCTCGAAGGGGTGATTGACCCGGCAAAGTATGTGGTTGGTCCTTCAGACGTGCTGCAAGTCGGAATCTGGGGAGTTCTCTCCTTCACGTACCCGCTTTCGGTAACACCGGAGGGAACACTGATTGTTCCGAGTGTGGGGGAAATCCGGGTCGCGGAAAAAAAGCTCGTCGACGTCAAGCGGGATGTCATCAGCGCGGCAAAGAAGAAGTATCCTGTGGCTGATGTCTCGGTGACGCTCCTTCGTCCGCGTGCATTCCTGGTCACGCTGAGAGGGTCAGTGCTCAGGCAGGGCCAGTATACGGCAACTTCAGTGGATCGGGTGGAAAAAATTCTACGTGAGGGAGCACAAGTTGAACCGCTTCGCCCCTCAGCGGCGATTCCCACGAGCTCGACGGACTATGCGGATCCGATGGACGAGGTGACGGTTAGGACTCCGGTTGTTGCGGGTGAGAGTACGATCTATGAAAAGAGTTCAACGCGCAACATCAAGCTCATCCGGAAGAACGGCGACACGCTTCGGGTCGACATCCAACGCTTCTATGCGACTGGAAATGACCGGCTCAATCCGACTCTTCTCGATGGCGACATCGTGTTTGTTCCTGTCCGTGATATTGAACGAAATTTTGTCACCATCTACGGCGCCGTGAATGCTCCCGGACGGTACGAATATGCCGATGGAGATAGTCTCCACCACATTCTTGAGATCGCACAAGGTGTGAGAACAGGCGCGTCGATCGACCGAATTACAATCTTCAGGCAGGATGAAAACGGTCGCGAATCAGGAAGGATTTTTATCGATCATTGGGGAAATACGCGGGTCGGGATGTCTACGTTGCCGGTTAATCACGGAGACCGCATTATCGTTTATGCAGAGACAGATCAACGAGTGGCTCGCCGAGTCCTTGTGTTGGGTGAAGTAAAGCACCCTGGGAGTTATCCGTTGTTCCGAGGAGGAACGAGGCTCGCCAGCGTCATCGGTGAAGCCGGCGGAATAAGTGACCTTGGCAACCTCAAAGGCGCCGTCGTGTTACGAAAGACGGAGGGTATAGAAAAAGCCACGCACGCCCAATTGGGATACTTGCGTTATATGCGATCAAGCTACCTTACCCCTGCGGATACGGCGTACTTCTTCCTTGATACGGAAATCGGACGTCACCCGGTGGTTGTGGATTTTGAGCATGCGTTAAATCAACAGGATACGGCAAACAACATTGAATTGCTGGACAAGGATATCATTTTTGTTCCGCAGGACAATAGGATGGTGTTGGTGCGGGGACAGGTGGCGAATCCCGGATACATCGGACACGTACCAGGGGCACCGCTCAGGTACTACATCGCGAGAGCAGGGGGATATTCTGAGCACGCGATCGAAGGAGATACGCGCGTCATCAAGCAGTCCACACTGGAATGGGTTGACCCGGACCTTGCGACCATCGATGCAGGCGACCAAATCTGGGTGCCGAAGAAACCAATGGGTCCTATGCGTGATACAAAATATTATTTTGAATTGGCAAGAGATGTGGCGTCGATCGTTGGCGCAATCGCAACGACTATTATTCTTGCAATCCAGGTGACCAAACAGTAGTGTTCTATCGGTATCCATCTCATCGATTTTGTGACAACTCGAGAGTAACCCTACAATGGCAAAAGAAAATCAAGACAACCCCACACGTCTGGTGCACAGTTTGATGGTATTCAGTCGTTGGAAGAAGTTTATCGCCCTCAACGTTCTGGCGGTGACTATTCTCTCCGCGCTCGTGAGCCTCCTCCTGCCTAAATGGTATTTATCATCCTCGACTGTTCTTCCGCCAAAAAATCAAAACATGCTGAGTGGATTAGGTCTATCATCGGCAAGTCTGATGAGACAGCTTGGTCCCATCCGGGCACTCGGGTCGCTGGGCCAATCCCCCGATATCTATGGATACATCGCTATTCTCAAGAGTCGATCTCTCCTTGAGCGGGTCGTGGACCGGTTTGATTTGATCAAGGTCTATGGAGTGAAAGAAGGATCCCAAGCCGACGCAATAGAGGAATTGATCAGCAATGTGACCTTCACCGTCAGTGAGGAAGGGACGCTCCGCATTGAGGTGTCGGACAAGGACCCGCAACGGTCGGCTCAGATGGCAGATTATTTTGTGGAGGTGCTAGATGTGCTGAATCGTGAGTTGAGTGTTCGGGAGGCGAGGGACAATCGCGAGTTTATCGAACAGCGATACAAGCAGAACCTCGCAGATTTGAAACGGGCCGAGGATACGCTTCGATTGTTCCAGGAGCGGTACGGGTTTGTGGGTGCCTCAGAACAAAATACGGCGGCGCTCAACGCGATCGCCGATCTTTACGCAACAAAAACTCTCAAAGAGCTCGAGGTTGGTTTTCTAAGGCGAGCCCTTGGGAACGACAACCCACAGCTGGAATCAGCCCAAATTCAACTCTCAGAGTTGAATTTGAAACTGAAGGATATCCCCGCCCAGGGAACGGCATTCGTCCGACTCTATCGCGAGTTCACCGTGCAACAAAAACTCTTCGAAACTCTCGTTCCGCTTCTTGAGCAGGCCAAAATCGAGGAACAGCGTGATACCCCGACTCTTCTCGTGCTCGATCGCGCCGTCGTCCCGGAGATAGCGTACCGACCGAAGAAGAGAATTATTGTTCTTGTGTTCTTTCTGCTCTCTCTGATCACCAGCATCGCGGTGGTGTTCTTGCTTGAACGGATTGATTCGTTCCGGCGTTCTCAGCCCGCGCAATATCGGCATATCATCGACGAATGGCGCAAAATATTCCGGAGGAAATAGCGGGCCCCCGATCCAGCCCATTTTTCGATGAGGCTGTGTCGCTCGACTACTGAACTTGATGACACCAGCATCGACCATCCAGACCGTACAGCCCGTCAGAGCGCTCTATGTTGGATTGCGCCATGACTATGGCGACCCGAAGAGAGGCGAAAGTTACGAGTACCTGAACTTCTTCGAGACCCTATCCCGGATGCAGAATGTCGAAGTAGAATCATTCGCATTCGATGAGATTATGCGGAGGGCGGGACGAGAAGAAATGAACAAGAAGCTGATCGACACCGTTCTGGAAAGCCAACCGGACATTTGTTTCTTCGTCCTCTTCACAGACGAGATCACGAAGGGCACTCTGAAGAAGCTCACCGAGAGCGGCGAGACCACCACGCTGAACTGGTTCTGCGATGATCACTGGCGGTTCGACAGCTTTTCGAAATTCTATGCGCCCTATTTCCACTGGACTGTCACCACGGATCATGCCGCTGTTGAAAAATATCATCGTTGCGGAGTAACCAATGTCGTTCGGTCACAATGGGCCTTCAACCATTTCTCCCATGCGCAGCGCTCCATACGCCATGAGTTTGATGTCTCGTTTGTGGGTCAGGCGCACTCTTGCCGCAAGTCGATCATTGAAGACCTGGAACGCCGTGGCATTCATATTGACTGCTGGGGAAGGGGATGGCCCAACGGTCGTGTGACGCCCGATCGGATGTTTGAGATAATTTCAGGCAGCAAGATCAATTTGAATTTTTCAGAATCGTCGGTCCGGGCAGGATGGAAGCCGCTGGCGAAGATTGTCCTCAATCGAAGGGCAGATGACACGTACCACTTGAATTCGGCGAAGACTATCGCGGGGTCGATAACGAGCAGGTTGAGGCAACCGTCGATGCAGATCAAGGGAAGAAATTTTGAAATCCCCGGCGTAGGGGGATTTTTGCTTACGAGTCGCGTCGAGGGCTTGGAGGAATACTATACGTTCGGAAAAGAAATTGAGGTCTTTGAGAGCCGGGAAGAGCTGGTGAATAAGATAGAGTGCTATCTGGTCCATGAGAGTGAGAGAGAGGCAATCCGGACGAACGGGCACCAGCGGACGCTTCAAGAACATACATACGAAGCGCGGTTCAATGAACTTTTTCGCAGAATCGGGCTGAGATCTCGATGAAAATCCTCCACACCGTCGAATTCTATGAGCCGTCAAAAGGGGGAGCGCAGGAGGTTGTGCGCCAGCTTTCTGAGCGACGAGATCCATCGCTTCATGCAGTCGTTCCTTCGCAGCTTGCTCGATCGGGTCAGGTCTGCCCGCACTAGAACAAACACAAGTGCGGCTGCCGCAAGCCGAAACTGGGCATGCTGCTGCAAGCCGCCCGCGATCTCGATCTCAAGCAGTCACTGTTTGTCGGCGATAGCGACAAGGATGTTATAGCTGGCAAGGTGGCGGATTGTCGGACCGTGTTCGTTTGCAGCGAATTCAGCGCCCAAGAGCCGGCGCGCGGTACACTGGATCACGTTGTTGCTGATCTCTGGGGGAGGGTGCGGTTGCTGCTCCAGGCGTCGCCGGAACGTTATAGTGGACCGTGCGATCTTCGCGAGCGCAATGCCCGTTTTCCTCTCTACCGTGAGAGCAAACAATCGGATACAACAATACATACATTTATGGCAAATGAAAAAGTAAGGCTGCATCTTGGCTGCGGCGAGAAGTACCTTTCGGGATATATCAATATTGATTACCCCGCAGATCAGCATACGGTGATGCACGTCAAAGCCGACCGGTATGTGGATCTGCGGACGTTGAGCTATCCGGATAATTCGGTGGACGAGATCCGGAGTCATCACGTGTTTGAGCATTTTAACCGGGCCGAAGCGTTGAAAATTCTGGCGCGCTGGCGCAGGTGGTTAAAGACCGGAGGCGTGCTCTTTATTGAAACGCCTGATTTTGAAGCGTCTGCTTCAAAATTCTTGAGGGCCGGGCAAAAAAGCCAGTTTGAACTCGGTCGGCATATCTTCGGCTCACAGGAGGCGAAGTGGGCCGACCACTTCGACTTTTGGTATGCTGGAAAATTCCACTATGTGCTCTCGCGATTTGGCTTTACAAAGATTAGCATTCGCCGTTTCCAAAACGTCATCAGCCAACGCTTCAGACAGTTTCGATTTATCCTAAATATTGCCGGTAATCTTGTCCCGCGCCGATTTTTCAAAATGTATGGAGGCCATACTCTTCCCAACATCGAAGTGCGGGCGATTAAAGGTGATCACACCATTGATGAGCGCGCTGCTACTCAAGAAATTCTTTCGCAGTATCTTGTCGGGCGCGAAAATGAACACCTCCTTAACGTATGGATGAAAGACGCAGGGTTTTAATTACCGTCGAATTCTATTATGCGCCGGGCGGCGGGGGAATTGCCGAGCAGGCGCGACAGATTGCGGAAGGGCTTGTTAAGCGTGGCCACGAGGTGACGGTTGCCACTAGTATGACGGGAGATCGCCCCGCAACAATTAACGGAGTTCGGGTGGAAGCTTTTTCGGTTTCTGGGAATTTAGTTAAGGGGATTTACGGCGAGAAAGAGCGCTATTCGGATTTTCTCAAAAACTATCAAGGTGACGCGATCATCAACTTGGGCGCTAATGTCTGGACTACGGATTTGGCGTTTCCGCTTTTAGTAAGCCTGAAGACGAAGAAAATATTGAGCACGCCCGGACTTTCCAAAATCAACGATCCGCGCTATCAATCGTATTACCGCGGTCCGTATCGCGAGGCGCTTTCTCGCTACGACAAAATTGTTTACACTTCCGCGAATTATCGGGACAAAACGTTTGGCGATGAGCAAGGCTTTTCCGATAAGGCGGTGATCATTCCAAACGGCGCAAGCGAGACAGAGTTTCTGGCTACGATTACGGACTTCAAAACATCGCACGGCATTATCACGCCGCATCTCTTTATCACCGTTTCTAATCATTATTTTGCCAAAGGCCACACGTTTGTCATCGACGCCTTTAACCGGCTGGATCGGAATGATGCGACCCTGGCTATTATTGGACACCAGCCCGGACGGCATCGCTGGTACAGCTGTTACTGGAACTGTCGCTTTAAGAGTTGGCGTAATCCGCGCATCAAACTATTTACTGATTTGCCCCGCGATGAAGTGGTGAGTGCGTATAAAAGCGCGGATGCGTTTTTGTTTGGCTCTGAATTGGAGTGCGCGCCGCTTGTGATGTACGAGGCGTTCGCTGCGAAGTTGCCGTTTATCACGCGCAATGTGGGAAGTGTGAGCGACCATCGCGACTATCTGGAAATCGTTGAGAGTCCACGGCAAATGGCAAAAGCCGCTGCCGTGCTTTTGGAGCGGCCCGAGCGACGAGCGCAGTTGGTGGACGCGGCGTTTGCGGACTGGCGTAAGAACCATAGCTGGAACCGGATCAGCGGCGCGTACGAGGCTCTTCTTTGCAATTTATAATCCAGCTATGCGGTTAATCTCTTTTTCAGAACGATGGGCGAGTGTTATTAAATGGAGTGTTTGATCGCGGTGGGTGGCATCAGCGTATCAAAGAAGCGGATTTGTTGTTCGAATCGAAAGTTGAGTCTGCACCGCTGGTGATGTTTGAAGCGTTTGCGTCGCGTACGCCTTTTTTGACGACTGAAGTCGGGAAGGTTGAGGATCAGAGTCAATGATTCGCTTGGTGGCTGTACCAAGACAGATGCGGGACCAAATTACACAATTAATGGAGAGACCGCAGGGATTTCGCGAGATGGCGGATAAGGCATTTCGAAAATTACATACGGAGTAAACATGGGAAACACATATGGAACGATATGAAGCACCTTATCGCAATTTATCCTCGCCCGATCAATTTGGCAACGAGATCCTAATCAGACGCGACTGATGCACTTCCCATCTCTTAAACACGGACTCCTTGCTGATAGCTTGGTTTTCTCATCGAGCAGATATATCCTCTTAGCGCTCAGTGTCGTGAGGAACATTGTCGTTGCAAAAGTTCTTTCTCCAGAAGAGTATGGTTACTGGATTGTTGTCACACTTGTTTTGACGTATGGAGATTTGATTCATCTTGGTTTACGGCATGCGGGGGAGAAAGAAATTCCGTTCCTCAATGGAAGGAATAACCAAAGAGATGCAAAGCTTGCAGGAAATATGATTTATGGCGGAATCCTCCTCATTGCCGCTATTCTCCTTTTGCCATTAAGTATTTATGCGCTCACAACATCATCCATTTCGCCGGGCATTCAAAGTATTCTTCTCACCTCTGCTGTCATCGTTTTTTCTGATCAAATCAACCGATTTTATCTTATGATCCTTCGAGCTGAGAAGAAGTTCATCTCATCGAGCAAGATTGAAATGGTGTTTGAAGTCCTCCGCACTGTTTCCGTAGTTGGAATGGTTTATTTCCTCAAGCTAGAGGGGGCGGTAGGTGGATTCCTCATTGCATCGGTTGCGACAACCCTCTATTTTCTCCTGAGGAACTTTGGAGAATACGTTCCTCAATTTCGCTGGAATGATATTAAGAGATTTGTTGCAGTCGGCATCCCCCTTTTCCTGTGCGGTCTTCTCTATATCTTGATGCTGAGTCTCGATCGTGTCTTTGCGGCGTACGCCTTCTCGAAAGAAACGTTGGGATGGTATGGGCTTGCTTCGTTATTAGCTCAACTCCCTTTGAGTGCTTCTGTCGCATTTGCCATGGTGCTTTATCCTCGATTTAGTCATACTTTCGGTGAGGCGGGTACGATACGTGCAGCTTATAATTTGTACTTGAGATCGATACTAACAACGAGCTACGTGACACCACTCTTCGTTGGGGGAGTGGTTTACAGCTCTGAATTTCTCGTGAATTGGTTTCTTCCGGAATATCAAGAATCTCTCTTTTTTATTCGGTTATTAGGCTACGGAATTCTCTTTCTTGTTGTCATACCGATCCCTCTGTATGCAATGATGGCAGCTGGACAAAGTAGAGAATATCTGAAAGCTCAGATCATTGGGGTGGTGCTCTCTTCGATTGCCTATATTGTGGCATACGTCAGCACGAAAGATGTTAGTGGAATCCCGATGGCTGCGATTGCATCATATGCCATCTTCTACTTTCTCATAGTAACAAAGGGGTTTGTTGTTTTTGAGCTTGGAGTCGTTGCGATTATGAAAGAGCTCTTCATTCTCCTCATCCCCTTGGTCTATGCACTCGTTGTGATGATTCTGATTGCGAAGAACATAGAGCAGAACTCAGGAGGAACGATGGAGGCTCAATTCCTGACGATGATGTTGAAACTCACAATATATCTTCTGGCATTCTTGCCGATGTTCATTCTTCCGAAACTACGGCTAAAATTCTTACAAGAAAGGGATATGATGACTCATGGAGAATGATCAACGCTGATGGACAGACAATCGATAAATATGCTGAGTCAAACTGCTCCTTGGGCGATGAGTTCATTGTTGATCATCCCTCTGTTCCTTTTACTTGTTTTAACTAATGAACTCTATGTTGTGATGGCAGCAACCGGGATATGCGTTCTCGCAATTTCCACCTCGCAAAAACTCAGGATGTTTATTCTCGTTTCTTTGATCCCGCTCGTTCATGCCGGATTTGGTCTCAAGGGGTTCGGAGGATTTGGATTGTTTGATCTCTATGCAGCATTGTTCATACTTATTTTCTTATGGCGATTAATTGTTTTGGATGGATTTTCTTTCGGCGCGATGCCGGTTTTTCCTCTCGCGTTCATCATGCTCCTATCCTTCATACCCAGCGTAATGAATTCGATTTCGTTGGCCGACACGACGAAAGCATTTGCGCAGTTTCTTTTTAGTGTGCTGCTCGGAATTTCCTTCTTCTACTATCTCTTACAACAAGACGATGAGAGATTCGTAAGGCAGCTTTTAGTGATGTTTGTTGTTGTTGCGACATTGGCAAGTCTGTACGGCCTCTATGAAGCATCCAGAGCGTCAATCCTGGGAGTGATGACCGGACGGGCATTTTTTACTCTCTTCGGCGATGTGAACTACTATGCATCGTTTCTTCTCATGGCAGAGGCGATCGCGCTGGGGTTCCTCCTGATATCGAAAAAGCTGTTCTCCCGTCTCTTCTTTGCAGTCTCTTCGCTTGCCTTGTCCATTGCGATCGTGTCGACCGTTTCGCGGTCAGCCCTTGCCGTATTGATTCTTGTTTGGCTTGCCTTCCTTGGGTTTCTATTTTTCTATGAAAAAGGAGCGAAAAAATATCTTGGACCGATGGTTGCCGTCACAATAGTCGGCCTCGTTGGAATTCTGCTGGTCACTGATGTTGGAAGCAAGGTTGTGGATCTCTTTACTCTCACACGTAGAGTGGAATCTGTCGTGGGGGGGAAAGATGCTTCGGTGGATCAACGTTTTACCATCCTCGGCATCGGATGGAACATCGTCGAGGACAATCCCTGGATTGGTGTAGGTTTTGGCGCGTTTGAAAAGACGTTTGACCGATATCAGGGAGGAAAGCTCTCGACAGGGTTTGGACGGTCGGCTCACAATACGTATCTTCGCATTCTGGCAGAAACTGGGATTGTCGGTTTCCTAGCGAGTTTGATTTTCTTTCTCAGTCTTGTGAGGTTTCTCTGGAAGGGCTTGATGGCCGCCTCGCAGAAGGAGGAGAAAACGATTCTCTTTGCCCTCTTCGTATCTATAGGATCGTTTCTTGTCATGAGCGCGACGCTCGATCAGTTGTTTGAACCTCATTTCTGGATTATCCTGGCCATTGGGTTAGTCTACGGCGGGGAAGCGCTGACCCGCAAAGGCGCGGATTCACAAGAAAATATCACGCATGGTTGATCTCTCTCTCATCATTATTTCATGGCGGATGAAAGACATGCTGGTGACGCTGCTTCGTTCCATCCGGGAGCAAACCAGCGGGGTGTCGTACGAGATCATCGTCGTCGATAATAACTCGCTCGACGGGACGAGCGAAGCGATTCGCGAACAGTTTCCGGAGATCCGATTGGTCACAAATGCGGAGAACCGGGGTGTCGCGGGGGCCAGAAATCAAGGAATGCCTCTCGCGCAAGGGCGGTACCTGATGTTTCTTGATGCCGATATGTTGGTGACGGAGAATTCGATCAAGAAGATGATCGATTTCATGGATCTCCACCCAGATGCGGGTATTTGCGGCGCTCAACTGATCTTTCCGGACAAGTCGATCCAACCAAGCGGCCGTCGATATCCAACCCCACTGGCCTTTCTTCTCCGACGACTCGAATTCATGGAAGTCGCCCGCAACAGCCAAACGCTCCGTCGTCACGAAATGGCAGAGTGGGATCGAAAAGACACGCGACCGGTCGACTATGTGATCGGCGCATGCCAGATGATTCGACGAGCAGCTTTTGAGCAGGTTGGTTTGCTGGACGACAAGATTTTTTATGGTCCCGAAGATATCGATTACTGCTATCGCATGAACAAATCAGGTTGGAAGGTCTATTACTTCCCGGAAACTCAAATCATCCATTTCGAACAGCGCATCACAAAGAAGAAGATCTTTTCCCGACTCTCATGGCTGCATTTGAAGGGGGTCATTTATTTCTTCATGAAGCATGGCGGAAGACTATCTAGGACCTAGGAAGCTTCTAACCAAGGGGGCTATCTCTGGAGTCAAGTCCTGGTTTTGTCTCCTGAACTCGAAGGGTTTGGTGGTGGATGCTGTTGTGAGCCATCCCGACGAAGTCGGGATGGCGGTAAGAGGATTGGTCTTGAATGAAAGGCATGAGGTTGAAACGGATTCTTCGATGACCCTATGAGTAAGAAAACCGAACGCATATTGCTCCTTTCCCTCGACTTCCTGATGATCAACTCGGCCTTCGTGATCTATTTCTGGCTAAGGGTGAGAAGCGGAATGGTCTCCTACGCGATCGAGCCGGATATCTGGATGCCGATGTTGGCTGTCTATATCTATTGGCTGGTATGGTTCGCTTTTTTTGGGCTGTATCGTTCCTGGTACGCCCAGTCAAGACTCGATGAGGTGATGACCCTCTTCCGCACGACGGTGTTCGGCGTACTCGTGCTCTTCTTTCTGATTCTGGTCGATGATGAATCGAGCGGCGCCCGAGCCGTATCGCGGTGGCTGATTCTCGGATATGGAACCGTATTGTACGGTTCTCTGACGATCGGAAGACTCTCGCTGCGCGCCTTACAGCGTCGACTTCTCGAGGCAGGTATAGGAGCCCGAAACACGCTGATCATTGGCTGGTCGAAGAAAGCCTTTGAACTCTGCGACATGGTGCTCAAGTATCCCGCGCTGGGATATCACGTTGTTGGGTTCCTCAAAGTCTCAACTCGCTTGACAAAGGGGAATAGTCGCAAGCGAAACGATTACCGGGGGGTTCCGGTTCTCGGAACCATGAAGCAGCTTCCGGAGATGATTGCGCGCGAGGAAATTAAGGAAGTCCTCATTGGCCTCGACTCCACTGAACACGATAAGCTTCTGGAAATCATAGAGCATTGCAACGGATACGAAGTGGGGTTGAAAATTATTCCTGATCTCTACGACATTGTCAGCGGTCAGGCGCGGGTAAACTCCATCTATGGATTTCCCTTGATCGAGGTCATGCCCGAATTGCTCAAGCCGTGGGAGGCCGTTCTGAAGAGGGGATTTGACGTGGTTATTTCCTCGATGGTTCTGGTCCTCGGCCTGCCGTTGTGGCTGCTCATCGCCCTCCTTATCAAAATCGACTCACGAGGCCCAATCTTCTATGACCAGGAACGAATGGGGCAGAACGGCGCAATCTTCAAAATCCATAAATTCCGGTCAATGGTGACGAATGCGGAACAGAAATCGGGTCCTGTCTGGGCAGGGAAGAATGATCCTCGGGTTACAAGAATTGGAAAGTGGCTGCGAAAGCTCCATCTTGACGAGATTCCCCAATTTATCAACGTGCTGTTTGGCGATATGAGCCTTGTGGGTCCTCGCCCGGAACGCCCGTTCTTCGTTGAACAGCTCTCGAAGGAAATCCCGCTTTATCGTCGTCGTCTCAAGGTTAGACCCGGTATCTCGGGTTGGGCGCAAGTGAAACACAAGTATGATCAATCGATCGAGGACGTGAAAACAAAAGTGAAGTACGATCTCTTCTATATCGAAAACATGTCGTGGAGGATGGATTTGAAGATCCTCTTCAACACGTTCTATGTAATGATCCGAGGAAAGGGACATGGCTGAGGTGGAAACCATGAAATTGCAGATGGTGGATTTGATAACGCAGTATCGCTCGATCAAGCCCGAAATCGATGAAGCGGTGCGCAACGTTCTGGAATCCGGACAGTACATTCTTGGGAAGACTGTTGACGATTTTGAGCGCGCGATTGCGAGCTATCTCGGCGTGAAACATGCGATCGGTTGTGCCTCAGGAACAGACGCCCTTCAGGTCGCGTTGATGGCGCTCGGTGTAAAACCCGGCGACGAAATCATCACCACGCCATTCACGTTCGTTGCGACAACCGAAACGATTGTGCTCCTTGGCGCCATCCCGGTCTATGTCGATATCGATCCGGTTTCGTATAACATCGATCCCTCGAAGATCGAGCCGGCAATCACAAAGCGAACCAAAGCAATCCTTCCGGTACATCTGTACGGCCACTCGGCAGAGATGGATTCGATCCGCGAGATTTCTCGCAAACACAGAATTCCCATCGTCGAGGATGCCGCGCAGGCGATGGGAGCAGAGTATAAGGGAAAGAAGATCGCCGGGTTGGGAGATCTCGGAGCGATCAGCTTTTTCCCGAGCAAAAACCTCGGGGCATATGGTGATGCCGGAATGGTTGTGACAAACGATGATCGGTTGGCAGAGCTCGCGCGCATGATCATCGTCCATGGCTCACGGGTCCGATATAAACACGAGGTTCTGGGTGTCAATAGCCGTCTGGATGCTCTTCAAGCAGCGATGTTGAATGTCAAGTTGAAGTATCTCGATCGATGGAACGAGGCGCGCCGATCTTCCGCAGAACGATACAACACACTGCTTGCCGGTCACGATATCGTCATCCCGACTCAAGCCGATTATGCATATCACATTTTTCATCAATACACCATTCGTCTGAAGAACCGTGACGCGATTGCCCGGGTTCTCTCTGAGAAATCGATTCCGCATGCAGTCTATTATCCTATTCCCCTCCACTTGCAGGAGGCGTTCACATCTGTCGGGAAACCGAAGGGAAGTTTTCCGATCACGGAGCAGGCAACCGATGAAGTTCTTTCACTCCCAATGCATTCGGAGCTGACGGAAAATCAACAACAATATATTGTCGACACGCTGCTGAAGGCTGTCGAACATGCAACATCGTCTCAGAAGATGCGTTGATCACAGATCGTGTGTCCCATGGAAAACAATCGAACTCTTGTCATCATCCCGACCTTTGACGAAGCGGACAACATTCCGCGGATCGTCCCGGCCATTCTGGAACTTGGCCCCCATTTTGAAGTCCTCGTTGTCGATGACAATTCACCGGACGGAACGGCGAACCTGGTGAAGGAACTCAAACAGACAGAGAACCGGGTGCACCTCATCCAGCGAGAAAGGAAGATGGGGCTCGGGACGGCGTATGTGGCGGGTTTCAAGTATGCGCTGCAGCATAACTTCGAATATGTATTTGAGATGGATGCAGATTTTTCTCATGACCCGATTGAACTGCCCCGTATGCTCAAGAAGGCTCAAACCTGTGATCTTGTCATTGGGTCACGATACATCAGTGGCGTCAATGTTGTCAACTGGCCGTTGAGAAGATTGATCCTCAGCTACATGGCCAATCTCTACACCCGCGTTATCACCGGAATGCCGATTCGTGATGCGACAGGGGGATTCAAGTGCTATCGGCGAAGGGTGTTGGAGAAGATCAATCTCGACGCGATTCATTCGAACGGATACGCGTTCCAGATCGAGACGAACTTCCTCGCGTACAAGAAAGGATTCGCAATTTGTGAAATTCCGATTGTGTTCGTTGATCGTCGAGTCGGTGTATCCAAAATGTCCAAGAAGATCATCCGTGAAGCCGTTTGGATGGTCTGGAAACTCAAACTGAAGAGCATCTTCGGTGGGATCTAAGAAGAAACAGCCAAAGAGCCCGGCGCTCTCCGTGATCATCGTGAACTACAATGTTCGCGAGTTCCTCCAGCATGCGCTAATTTCGGTTCAGAAGGCGATGAAAGGAATTCGCGGAGAGATTATTGTTGTCGACAATGCATCCGATGACGGCAGCGTCGAAATGGTGAAGCGCAAGTTTCCTTCCGTTCGTCTTATCACCAGCAAAATCAATCTGGGATTTGCAAAAGCAAACAACCTGGCGATCAGGGAGGCAGTGGGGCGACACCTCTTGCTCCTGAATCCCGATACGGTTGTTCAGGAAGATACCTTCAGCGCGATGCTGAAGTTCTTCGATGATAATCCGGATGTCGGGCTGGCCGGATGCAAAATCCTTAATCCGGACGGTTCGTTTCAGCGTTCCTGTCGAAGGAGTTTCCCTACGCCGTGGGTTGCCTTCACCAAGATTTCCGGCCTCAGCAACCTGTTCCCACAATCGCGGCTGTTCGGGAAATACAATTTGACGTACCTGAGCGAAGACGAAACGTATGAAATCGACGCCGTGAGCGGCTCATTCATGATGCTGCGACGGGAAGTGGTTGAAGATGTCGGCGGTCTCGACGAAGAGTATTTCATGTACGGCGAAGATCTCGACTGGTGCTATCGAATTCAGAAGGCAGGGTGGAAGATCTATTATGTCCCGGCGACGAAGATTATTCACTACAAAGGTGAGAGCACACGTCGAAGCAACATCGATGAAATCAAGACGTTTTATGAAGCAATGCACCTGTTTGTGAAGAAGCACATCGGTCGATCATGGATTGCGATCGTGTTTCTTCGATTGGCTATCACGCTCTCTTCGCGACTCGCGATGCTCCGCGAGTTCATTCGCCCGCTATCGGTCGGATTGGTGGACATCTTGATCATCGATCTCTGTCTGGTCGCGGCGGAGTTGATTTGGCTTGGAACGATCTTCTATTTTCCGGCCTATGGATATCCCATCGTATACACGGTTCCTGCCCTGATCGTCGTGACAACGCTTTATGCGAGCGGCGTCTATACGCATCGCCGGATGTCGGTTTCGAGAACCTTTGCAGGGGTCGTTCTCAGTTTTGTCCTGATTTCCGCTCTGGTCGCATTCTTCAGAGATTATGCATTCAGCCGAATGGTTATAGTACTCTCGGGGGTATTCTCGACTGCCTTCCTTCCTGGATGGCGACTCATCTACAGGATGCGAGGAAGCACATCGGTCAGTGGTCGACAGGGATTATTCGGCAAGCGAATAGTTGTTGTTGGAACGGACGCAGGCGCGCGCAAGTTATACCAACGGCTGCGCCAACGAGTCGCCGAGGGGTTTCAGATCGTTGGGTTTGTCGACACGACACGAAAATTTATCGGCGAGAAAATCGACGGCTTACCTATTCTCGGGAGTCTGGAGAATATCGGAAAGGTCATCCACGAACACCGGATCAGTGATGTCATCTTTTCAACCGCACAATTGTCTTATGTCGATATTCTCTCGGTGATCAGCAGAGCCGGAAATCGACCTGTGAATTACCATCTGGTACCCAATACGCTTGAAGTAATTATCGGAAAAGGAAATGTTGACACTCTCGACGAACTTCCCCTGGTAGAGATTTCCTACAATCTCGATCGGCCGTTCAATCGAATCGTGAAAAGAGGTGTTGATATCGTCCTCTCAGGGCTCTTGTTGATTTCCGTCTATCCTTTTGTATATTGGAAATATAAACAGAAACCCTCGAGGTCATCTCACGCGCTGCTTGGACTTCCGGATGTGTTCAATGGACGGAAATCTTTGGTTGGCCCCCCCTTGCGTCCGGAAGTATCGGATTCGAACCGACACGTGGGTGGTTCGCCCGCGCTCGGAAAGCCCGGCATGACAGGACTCGTTCAGCTTCACCGGAATCGTCCGCTGAGCGACGCGGAAGCCGAGCAATTCAATCTTTACTATGCCCGCAATCAATCGATGCTCCTCGACCTGGAAATTCTACTGAAATCGTTGCTTATGCCGGCATACCGGCAGGGGGGCGAAATTTCCCCAACGCCTGAGGGGGTCGTGAAATTGAAATCAAAACGGATGCAAAAGGCAAAGAAGTATCCATCTCGCAAGAGGGAGAACTAGCTTATGCCCAGAGGAAATCTCGAGTTTGAACGCCCAATCATTGAGCTTGAACAGAAGATTGAGGAGATGCGCAAGTACGCCAACAACCTTGATATTGCCGACGAGATCAGCAAACTCGAGGGGAAGGTGGATCAGCTGCGCGAAAGCATCTTCTCGAATCTCACGCGCTGGCAGCGTGTGCAACTCGCCCGTCATCCCGATCGCCCATACACCCTGGATTATATCGGAATGATAATGAAGGACTTCGTCGAACTTCATGGCGACCGTCGATACGCCGATGACAAGGCCGTTGTCGGTGGCTTTGCCTCTCTCGATGGGCGCAGCGTGATGGTTATTGGCCAGCAGAAAGGAAGGGACACGAAATCCAATCTCTACCGCAACTTCGGGATGATGAATCCTGAAGGATATCGGAAAGCCTTGCGGTTGATGCAGCTCGCAGCCAAGTTCAAGAAGCCCATTATCACAATGCTGGATACGCCGGGAGCATATCCCGGAATCGGCGCGGAAGAACGCGGTCAGGCGGAAGCGATCGCCCGAAATCTATTCGAGATGTCTCATCTCCCGGTTCCGATTGTTGTTGCAATAATTGGAGAGGGGGCTTCGGGCGGCGCGCTTGGTATTGGGATCGGAGACCGGATTCTGATGATGGAAAACGCATGGTATTCCGTGATAGCTCCTGAGTCGTGCTCGAGCATTCTCTGGCGCAGTTGGGATTACAAGGAACAAGCTGCCGAGGCACTCAAGTTGACTGCTGAGGATCTCGTTGAACAGGGGATTGTTGACAGGGTTGTGAGTGAGCCGGCCGGTGGCGCGCACCGGAATCCGCAGAAGGCGGCAACGCTGCTGAAAGAAGCGATCGTCGATGAACTGGATGTCCTCTCCAAACTGACTCCGGACAAGCTCGTCAAGCAGCGGATCGATAAGTTTTCGAAGATGGGGGCATGGAAGGAATGAGCGAGGGGGAGGTGCGAAACGCGCCGAAGGGCGGGATCAAAAATTCGACGCGCGTACGTGTGAGATACGCCGACACGGATCAGATGGGCTTCGTGTACCATGGAAAATTTCTTGAGTATTTCGAGCAGGCGCGAGCCGATCTTCTCCGAAGTCACGGACTGCCGTACGTCGAGATCGAAAAGCAGGGGGTCTATCTTCCCGTCCTGGAGGCGGTTGCCCGCTACCGGCGACCGGGCTTTTATGATGACCTCCTCAATGTCGAAGCGACGATGTCGGAAATCCCGGCCACGAAGATCCGAATAGATTACAGGGTATTCCGTGAGGACGAATCCCGGCCAATTGTTGAGGGGCATACGGTTCACGCCTTTGTGAACGCCGAAACGTCAAGGCCGATCCGGATTCCTGAACATATGCTGCGAATCATCGAACGTGCATTTCACACCCAGACCGATCATGCTCAAAAAAGAACTTCTTGATATTCTCTGTTGCCCGAAATGCAAAGGGGATCTCACCTACAACGAGCCCGCCGCGACGTTAACCTGTCAGAATTGCCGACATGTCTATCCGGTGAAGGATGGGATTCCGATCATGCTTGTTGAAGAAGACAAATCTTCTTAGAATGTCTGCGTCAGTCAGTACCTCGCTGAACGCGACGGAAAACTGTCCGGACTCCTTCCTGAGGATTCATGATTGAGAAGATTTTTCAGCTCGGTAAAGAGGCAGCGATATACGGTCTCAGTTCGGTCGTAGGCCGTTTCATCAATTTTCTTCTTGTTCCGCTCTACACCAATTTTCTTCTCCCCTCTGAATATGGAGTGATCGCGACCCTCTATTCTTATATCGCGTTCCTCTTCATTGTGTACGGGTTTGGCATGGAGGCGGCATACATGCGTTTCGTCTCCTCGCTCGAAATTGGCGACAAGAAACAGAATTTCTCGACGCCGTTCGTCTCCCTCGTCCTGACGTCGTTGCTGTTGTCGATGGTTCTCTACTCGTCCTCCCGGGGACTCGCATCGCTCATCGGCATTTCCGGCGAGTATCACGTACTGATTCAATACGCGGCGGGAGTTCTCCTGTTTGACGCGTTGGCGACAATTCCATTCGCTTTTCTCCGGATGGAAAACAAAGCCTTCACGTTTGCTTCGGTCCGCATCATCAATATCCTTCTCAATGTGGCATGCAACGTTATTCTGATCGTCGGATTCGGGATGAAGGCGGAGGGGATTCTTCTTGCCAACTTGATTGCTTCGGGGTTCACGTTTATCATCTTGTTCCGGTACATCGCGCAGAGCTTCACATGGTCAATCTCCTTTCCCTTGTATCGCGAGCTGTTGAAGTTTGGGATTCCGTACATTCCTGCAGGACTCGCGGGTGTGGCGATGCAGGTTATCGATCGCCCTATTTTGAAAGCCCTTACCGACGATGCCACTGTTGGTATCTATCAGGCGAACTACAAACTCGGCATCTTCATGATGCTCGTCGTCGGAATGTTTGATTACGCCTGGCGTCCGTTTTTTCTGAAACATGCCTCCGAGGAAGGAGCAAAAGCGCTCTTTTCACGCGTCTTTACCTTTTTCCTCGCGTTCCTGCTCGGACTTTTCCTCGTCCTTTCCCTGTTCATCGGCGACATCGTCCAAATTCATATCTCTGGAAAGTACCTCATTCATCCCGACTACTGGTCAGGCCTGGGTGTCGTGCCATGGATACTCCTCGCGTACGTCTTGAACGGGGCGTACATCAGTTTCGTGATCGGTGTTTACCTGCAAAAACAGACGAAGTACCTCCCCTATATCACGGGAGCGGGAGCCATCAGCAATGTCGCGGCGAATGTTGTGCTCATTCCGATGTACGGCATCATGGGTGCGGCGATTGCCACTCTCGTTTGCTATGCCGTCATTGCAACTTCCATCTATTTCACATCCCGCCGGTTCTATGAAGTGCAGTATGAATGGTCGAAGATCGGACGTCTTGTCCTCGTGACGGCTTTCCTCTTCGGCGGGTACGTATTGTTCGGGGGGCCGGAGAATCGACTCGCTGATACGGTTCTTCGGGTTGTCATCAGCATAGTCTTTGTGGCGTCGCTCCCGGCACTCGGAATCATCGAGAAGAATGAAGTGCGGGAAGTCCTGCTCAGACTCAAAGCGTGGAGACCGCAACAGCGGGCTGACTGAATGAAGTGGAGGGGCCGTCCATGAAGCCAGTCTTTTCTATCCTCCTTTTCAATATCCTCTTACTTTCCTTTCCAGCGACCTCGATCGCCCAGGAAGTTCACGGAATCTGTGGGTTCCCTCTGATGAACGACTCCCTCGCCGAAGCGGGATGGAAGAACACGCTCACACGATACCCTGGGATTGCGGAAGCGGTCGCTTTGTGGAGATTGCGTAAGGGGGAGGAAGCTCTGCGCGTCGGATCGCAGGAACTATTCTGGACATACAACTTCGAGCGATCGAATTTTGACACTGTTCGGGCGGAGCTGATTGCGAGCGGTTTTTCCAGCCATATTTGGGTTGCTCTTTCCGAATTGTCCAATGGGCGCATTCGGGTCGCTGACGCTGGCGCAATTCTTCAACTTCTGGACCAGAAATCTCCCCCCTCATCCCGGGATTCCACCAAAGGCATTCTCTCACTCGTAAGGCAGTTTTTTGGTAATCCTCCGAATGTCAATGCTCAATTCGTTAAGGGGGGAGGGGATGGTCGCACTCACTTCCTGATCTATGATATCAAGGATGGTGCGAAGCCGGGGGGAGTGTATGTCAAGGGATACTTTCATCGTGTCGATGTCGATCCCACCTCCACGTCAACTCTCTACAGCAACAGGCGCGATCTGCTGTATATCGATTCATATCCGGGTATCATGGGCTTTGATGGAAGACGTGATATCATGAACTCGGTCGATGTTCTTGCTCATGAATTTCAACACCTTGTTCATTGGAATTATGACCCGTCGGAGATCAAATTCTTCAATGAGGGACTTTCTGAGTATGCGCAAGTCATCTCCGGGTACGGCCTTAGGAATCCATCCGGATACTACAAGAACACCAACGTCGCCCTCCTCGATTGGAATGACAACATTTCAGACTATGAACGGGCAGGTCTCTGGACATACTACCTGAGCATTCAATTTGGGGACCAGTTCATTCGCGCCCTGACTCAGCACCCCAAATCCGGCATCGAGGGATTCGACGCCGCCGCGGTTCAGTCCGGGCTCTCGCAACGGTTCCATCGGGTTGTGGAAAATTTCTTTATCGCCAATGCGGTGAATGACAAGAGAATCAATCCGGCATACGGGTATTCTGATATGACGACGGGGGGATACGTCGGATGGTACCGGGATTATCTCGGCGCGGCGGGGAGTGGAAACCGATCCAATCTCCAGCCACTGGGTGTGGACTACATTCGATTCAGGTTGGCGGATAGCATCAACGTATCGTTTCTCTCGTCCTCCGGAGATTTGAAGATCAAGGCGCTGCAGAAGACGGATCAGGGTATGGTTGTTCATGATGTGGGGTCACCCGGTTCGTATGTCGGTTTGTTCACGGGATCGTCGGTCTCAGAGCTGATGCTCGTGATGTACAGCGCAAAGACCGCGGGTTCCATGTCGTACAGCTTCGCTTCTGCAGGGAAGGGGCGGGCGAAGGGGATTTTTGAATACGCGCACGATGACGGCAAAACTCTGTTTCCTTCCAACACCATGTTGCGGAACAACGATACGGTTTTCGTTGTATTTCCGGGAATCAGGGGCGCGCGGATAGACAGCATCCGCATCTGGTTTGAAACGCGAGGGAATGTGACGTTGATGATTCGCGACGCAAACTCAACATACGAATTCTTGCTTCAACCAATGGGGGGATTGGGACAGAAGCAGCGGATTCCAGGATCTCCCATAGCAGTCACCGTTGTGGACACGAGCTGGTTTGGAACTTCCGTCGATGTTCGTTCACATAATGTGAGCGCGCATCCTGATTTTGTCGTTCAAGTCATTTACGGTTCCGGAGCGCCCAATCCACTCCTGCGCAGAGATATCGGCCAAATCAACGTGAGAAGCTATCTCTCACTCTCCGATCTCGCCGGTTCGGGAAGGGTGATGTATATGAGCACCGGCGATTTCTATCTCCGAGCATACCTGACTCCGAGTGACAGCGTGGAGCGGGATCCGCTCAATATCCCTGACCGGTTCGTTTTGTATCAGAATTTTCCCAATCCGTTCAATCAGAGCACCAGCATCATGTACGAGGTTCTGGAAGAGACTCCAGTTACGCTGACCGTCTACGATCTTCTGGGGCGGGAGATCGCCGTGCTGGTCAATACAACTCAGTTGCCGTATGTTTACGAGGCGACATTCCGGCCTGAGGGACTGAGCTCCGGCATTTATCTGTATCGCCTGACCGCTGGAAATTACACATCGACGAAAAAGATGTTGTACCTCAAGTAGCAACCCGCATCGTCTCCGTTTGATACTCCATCCATTGTTCCGTATATTGTGCCGTAAACAGAGAGGAGATAGTGTTGTGGTGAAGCAGGAATCGGATAGCTCGAGATGGACCCCCACGAATCCGCAATTTGATAGCAACAATCCGATGCAAATCGGCGGCCAGGCGGTCATTGAAGGGGTCATGATGCGCGCCCCGGGGTCAGTTGCCACTGCCGTGAGGCGGATGAACGGGGAGATCGTTGTTCGGCAGCATCCGTTTCGTTCGATCAACGAACGATTCAAGCTGTCAAAGATCGCGATCGTCCGTGGCGCAGTTGGGTTGATCGATATGCTCTGTCTGGGAATCAAGACGCTCAATTGGTCGGCAGAAGTCGCTATGCACGACGCAGAGTTCGAGGAGGCTAAGAAGAAGGGGAATGGGATGGCAGAGGCTCCGAAAAAGAAATCGCAGACTACCTTCATACTCGTGATCACGTTGATTGTGGCGCTGGCTATCGGTATCGGGATCTTCTTCGTCGCTCCGCTCTTTCTGACTTCGTATCTCTTCGACTTTGACAAAACGGCGGTTTCGTTCAATCTTGTCGCGGGGGGATTGAGGATTGCTTTTCTTCTCGCATATCTTGGCGCTATTTCATGGATGAAAGAGATCCGGCGTGTGTTTCAGTACCATGGGGCCGAGCACAAAGCTGTCTTTTCGTTTGAGTTGAACGATGTGCTCGCGACTGAGACGGTTCGCGCACGATCCCGTTTTCATCCAAGATGCGGAACAAGTTTTCTTCTCATCGTGATGTTCGTCGCGATCCTCTCATTCAGTGTGTTGGATGCCATTTTGATGGATATTCTCGGCGAGCTTACGCTTCCGATCAGACTGGCAACGCACCTGCCGTTTATTCCCATCGTCGGAGGCATTGCATACGAAATCATCAAGTTTTCGGCGAAGCATAGCGCGACGTGGTGGGGCCGGATTGTCGTTGCCCCCGGTCTCTGGCTCCAGAGGGTGACAACAAAAGAACCGGATGAGAGTCAGATCGAAGTTGCGATTGTCGCATTGAAATGTGCTCTTGGAAAGGAAGATCCGGATCGTTATCTCTACAAGCCTCTGCAGTCAACCACACCGATCCCTGTAGCCGAGGTTCAATAAACTCTGTTCACGTTGACAGGCTCTCGCAGACTTGGTCTGGGTGAGCGAGAGTATGATCGACCACCATGTTTGACAAACTTGAACATATTGCTCAGCGAATCGAAGAAATCCGAGAGCTCCTCGGCATACCCTCCGTGGCAAGCGATCAACAGCGCGCAAGAGAACTTGGCCGGGAACTGCGCGCTCTGGAACCGATTCTTGAAACGTATCGGAAATACAAACGGGCGGAACGGAATTTTGCCGGCAGCAAAGAAATCCTCGAGACGGCAAATGACCCAGAGATGAAGGAGCTGGCGCAGGAGGAATTCGATGCATCGCGGGGTGAGCTGGAGACCCTGGAAGAAGAATTGAAACTGCTGCTCGTCCCGAAAGACCCCAATGACGACAAGAACTTCATCATGGAGATTCGCGGCGGAACGGGAGGAGAAGAAGCGGCGCTCTTCGCAGCCGATCTCTATCGCATGTATACGCGACACGCCGAACGGAAGGGATGGAAAGTTGAGTTGCTCGATTGGAGCGAGACGGGAAAGGGGGGATTCAAAGAGATTTCGTTTTCGGTGACTGCTGAGGGGGCGTATGGAATGATGAAATATGAGAGTGGTGTTCACCGGGTGCAGCGTGTGCCGGAAACCGAAGCCCAGGGGCGGGTTCACACGTCGGCGGCCTCTGTGGTCGTCCTGCCCGAGGTTGAGGATGTTGAGGTTGAAATCAATGTCGCCGATTTGCAGATCGATACCTATCGTGCGGGCGGAAAAGGGGGGCAGAACGTCAATAAGGTCGAGACCGCTGTCCGTATCACCCACCAGCCTTCGGGGATCGTCGTGGCCTGCCAGCAGGAACGATCACAGCATCAGAATCGCTTTCGGGCGATGAAGATGTTGAGAGCGAAACTGTATGAGATGAAGGTGCGGGAACAGAATGCTTCAGTGGCAGCGCAGCGAAAATCGATGATCAAGACGGGGGACCGCAGCGACAAGATTCGCACCTACAATTTTCCTCAGAATCGCGTCACGGATCACCGGATCGGAGTAACACTCTACAATCTGGCTCAGATTATCGATGGAGATTTGGACGAGTTGATTGAGAAACTGCGGATTGCCGACCGGACAGAAAAGCTTCAAGCAGTGAGTTCGTGATACCGCGATCGGGGCCTCTACTCCCCCCGTGGGTTCAAAGTTCGTACCCGCCCGAAAAATCGTCTCAGAAGTTCCTCGCTCTCCCGGTCACAGATCCCGGCAATGACATGCGGGTTGTGATTCAATCGTCTGTCTTCCGGGATGGAGAACAGAGTTCCGCAGGCACCGGCCTTGGGATCATAAGCGCCGAACACGAGTGTGGGAATTCTCGCAAGCACGATCGCCCCTGCACACATCGGACATGGCTCAAGGGTCACATACAGAGTGCAGCCATCGAGTCTGCGCGACTGCAGATGGTTGGCAGCGGCCGTGATCGCAATCATCTCGGCGTGTGCCGTCGGATCCTGTAAGCGTTCGATCTGATTATACCCCCGTCCAATGATTTTTCCATCATGGACGACGACGGCTCCCACCGGGACCTCATCGTCTTCAAACGCTTTGGACGCCTCGCGCAGAGCGAGGTTCATCCATTGTTCATGGGGTGACATTTTCTTTTCCGTGCGAGGTGATTGGGCCGAAGGGAGTCGTGACGGTCTGGTAAGTTTGCGCGCGGGAGAAGTCTGTCACCGATTTTGCGATCCTATCGGCACCCCCCTTAATCTCTCTGATAAATTCAAGAATTTCCGGTTGCTCGGCCGCAGACCGCTCGGCCTTCCTCGCATAAGCAAAAATGATGGTAAGCGGGTTATTGATGTCGTGCTGGAGAGCGCGCACAACCTCATGAAGCGTGTTCAGCTGTGTCTCTTTAAGCTCAACTTCTCTGCTTCGGATGAGCTCGTCCTTTTCCCTTTGAAGCAGCTTGGCCCGATAGTCGATGACCTTCACGAGCGAATAAGACAGCAGCCACATCCAGAGCAACGCGTCGAAATTCTGAATGTAGTCGAACAAGGAATGCGATTCATCCTTAACATTCCGATAGAAGTCAATCGTCGCGAAGAAGAAGTACAGATAAATGATGTAACCCGAAAGAACAGCCGGGTATTTGATGAAAAATTCCTTGACGATGGCATAGGGCCGTTTCAGAATGATCATAGCGACTTCCTTGGGAATATCCTGCGGTGAACAAAGCAATAAGAGTGGAGAAGTAAGAGAAGCAAAGATAAATGCGCGACAACCTGGACATTGTCCGTCGTCTTCGTGAACCGCGAATCGCAGTTCATCGCAAAAGGGATGAGTCGGTTCTGCAGAGCGAGTCATTCTTGATGTGACCGCAGAAGTTTGTCAAAAAAACAGACGGAATCAAGCTATCAGGTTCGAGAAGATCGGCGAGTCTCGATAGCGCTCCTGGGGGCACAGGGAAGAATCGTGGAATCGCTCTTGCGTTGCCGCAACCGATGCAAAACCAAAATCTCCCTTTTCGTTGCTAATATTTCCACTTTTGTCTACCTTCTTGACATTCTCATGGCCAAAGATCCCCACGGAGGGTGAATGCGAACCCCAATTGTCATGTTCTTCCTATTTCTTCTGAGCGCTCCAGTTCTCTTCCCGCAGAACAAGAAGCTCACGAATGAACTCATCCACGGGTCAGGATCGTTCACCACCAGGTCGCTGTCCAATGTGAGGTGGATCGAAGGGGGAAAGAAATTTAGCTATCAAGAGGTTGATCCCGGAACACGCACAGTTCGTCTGAAGGTCCAGAGCGTTAGCTCGGGGACAGATGAGGTTCTCCTGGACACGAAGAACCTTAAGGCGGATAGCTCGAGTTTCAGCTTTGCCAATTATCAATGGTCCCCCGACGAGAAGTCGATTCTCTTTTCTACATCTCCTCCGGCACGTCAGTATTTCTCCAGAGTCACGCCCTCCGGCCCGCTATATCTTTACAACATCGCGAAGAAGGATTTGCGAAAGCTCACGGATGGGGATGACCCGATTTACAATCAGAAGTTCTCGCCGGATAGCAGGACCATCGGATACGTTCGCGGAAATAACATTCACATCGTCGATCCTTTGTCTGGACGAGAAACCCGGATTACGAAAGATGGGAATGCTTCAGTGATCAACGGGAAGTTTGACTGGGTGTATGAAGAGGAATTTGGGATCCGCGACGGCTGGCAATGGTCGAGTGACGGCAAACAAATAGCCTACTGGCAACTTGATGAAACCCGTGTCCCTCAATTCAACCTGATCGACCACAGCTCGATGCGATCGGACGCAATGCCGATGAAGTATCCGAAAGCGGGTGATCTCAATTCAGTCGTGCGAATCGGCGTTGTCGACGTTGCCACCCTTGAAAACATCTGGCAGGATGTGGGCTCCGACGACGATCAGTACATCCCCCGGATTCAATGGATGCCGCGTGATGGTCGGCTCTCCATAAGTCGGCTGAACCGCCTTCAAAACAAAATAGAACTGCTCCGTGCCGATGGGAAGACGGGCCATTCAAACGTCTTCTTCAGTGAGGAGGAAAGAGCCTGGATCGATATCCATGATGATCTCACCTTCCTGAAGCGAAGCGATTCGTTCCTCTGGACATCGGATCGTGACGGCTATACTCACATCTACCTGTTTGGGTTGGACGGGAGTCTGAAGAACCAAATCACGCGTGGACCATGGGAGGTCATCAACGTTGTCCATGTGGACGAGCGCGAAGGTCGAATCTTCTTTATGGCGGGAGAAAAATCGGTCCTGGAGAGGCACCTCTATGTCGTCGGCCTGGACGGCAAAGGCCTCAAGCGAATTACCCCCGGCAACTTCAGCTATTCGGTGAACATGTCCCCCGATGGGAAGCATTTCATCGGTACATATTCCACGGCGACCATGCCTCCCCAAACGGCGTTGTTTTCGACGACCGGCAAGCTGATTCGTATGCTTGAAGCCAATGCTTCAGTTCCTGTCGCTGAGTATCAAATGGGAGCATTTGAGTTTTTTACCTTCCGAACCTCAGACGGTATAACGCTGAACGGTTGGATGATAAAACCCCCGGATTTCAACCCCGCGCAGAAATATCCGGTTCTCATGTACGTCTATGGTGGGCCTGGTTCCCAAACAGTCGTGAACAGCTGGGGCGGCTCGAGGTACCTCTGGCATCAAATGCTGGCTCAGGAGGGGTACATCGTTGTGAGCGTGGACAATAGGGGAACTGGAATGAGAGGACGGGAATTCAAGACGATAAGCTATCGCAACCTTGGTAAATGGGAGGTTCACGATCAGATCGAGGCCGCGAAATATCTGAGCGCTCTACCATTTGTTGACCACACGCGCATCGGAATCTGGGGCTGGAGTTACGGCGGATATATGTCCTCGCTGAGCATATTGGCAGGTGCGGACTATTTCAAAGCGGCCATTGCCGTTGCACCCGTGACAGATTGGAGATTCTACGATACGATCTATACCGAACGATTCATGCAACGACCACAGGACAACGAGATCGGATACCGCGAGAGCGCTCCCGTGACGCACGCCGCGAAGCTGAAAGGGAAATTGCTGCTGGTCCACGGAACGACCGACGACAATGTGCACTGGCAAAACGCGTTGCAGCTCTCTGATGCCCTTCAAAAGGCCGGAAAACACTTTGAAACGCTCTATTATGTGAATAAGAACCATGGCATTACGGGGGGAAATACGCGGATACATCTGCATGAACAGATGACGCGATTTCTGAATCAGAATCTGAAGGGAGAATGATCGGCATTCGCTCCGTCCGCGGAACCCCCATCGCGGCGGAGTGCTGATACCGTTTGTTATTCCCGGTGAAAACATGTAAACATCCTGATTAACACGATCGGAGTAGTTATGAGAGCTATGCTATCTCGTCTTTTTTCCAAATCACTGGATATCATCGAGCGGGTTGGCAATAAACTTCCGCATCCGGCGACATTGTTCGCGCTTCTTACGCTGGCTGTAGTTTTTTTTTCCTGGCTGGGGGATCTCGTTTCACTCAGCGTGTTGCATCCGGTTGATGGGTCCAATATTACTGTCCGGAGTCTGCTCAGTCCTGATGGGGTTCGCTGGTTCTACAAGAACATAGTTGCGAATTTCGTAGGCTTCCCGCCACTGGGACTGGTGTTGGCCATCATGATCGGAATTGGAGTGGCGGAAGGATCCGGATTGTTCGTTGTTCTTATTCGTGCAATGGTGCTCAAAGCTCCGAAGCAGTACATCACAGCATCTCTTGTCGCAGCCGGCATCCTCTCCCACCTGGCTTCAGAAGCCGGATACGTGATTCTCATTCCGCTTGGAGCGGCTCTGTTCTATGCATTGGGGAGACACCCAATGGCCGGGTTGGCCGCGGCGTTTTGCGGTGTTTCGGCCGGGTTTGGAGCGAATTTTTTGATCGGATCCGTCGATCCAGTTTTGGCGGGGCTCACACAATCTGCGGCTCAGATTCTCGAACCAACCAGGACAGTCAATCCTGCGATCAACTATTATTTTATGTTCGTCTCGGCAATACTGCTTGTGGTCGTGGGGACGCTTGTAACAGAAAAGATCGTAGAACCTCGCTTAGGCAAATACGATGGGAACGCGGAGAAGATCCCCATCGAGGAGATCACTCCAACCGAGCGGAAAGGTCTCATCTATGCCGGACTCACCGCTTTGTTCGTCGTGGTGTTGCTCGCAATCTCCGTGATCCCCGAAAACGGCATTCTTCGCGATCCCGTGACAAAAGGAGTGCTCCACTCTCCGTTCCTCGATGGCATCATTACTGCCATCGCCGCGCTGTTCTTCCTCCCGGGCCTGGCGTACGGCATCGTTGTCGGCTCAATCAAGAACGACAAAGATTTGATGAAGCATATCATCAAGTCTATGGGTTCTCTGGCGATGTATATCGTTCTCGTTTTCTTCGCGGCACAATTTGTAGCGACCTTCCGGCATACGAACCTCGGTCTCATTCTCGCCATTGATGGTGCAAAGTTGCTGGAGGGAATCGGACTCACCGGCATCCCGCTGATCGTGGCCTTTGTTATCCTCTCTGCGTTCATCAATCTCTTCATGGGAAGCGCCTCGGCGAAGTGGGCAATCATGGCGCCTGTATTTGTCCCGATGTTCATGCTGTTGGGATATCATCCCGCGCTCACTCAGGCGGCGTTTCGAATCGGTGATTCTGTCACGAACGTCATCACGCCAATGATGAGTTATTTTGTTCTGATCGTCGCGTTTGCGCAGAAGTACGGTGAAAAACAAGGTATCGGCACAATCATTTCGACGATGATGCCGTACACCCTGATCTTCCTGGTGGCCTGGACCATATTGATGGTCGTCTGGATTGTTCTGGGGATTCCACTCGGACCCGATGGATTCCTGTTCCTGTGATGTGAAAGATGAGGCGAGAGTCTCTCGTCAGATACATATCGCGTTGGAATTTCGATCGACGTAATTGGACTACAGGGGTGGATAGGTAGGATCGATGGGAATGCCGAGTTCAGTGAGGAGCGAGCGTACTTCCTGAGAGGTGAGGGACCTGTGTGTGCCCGGAGAAAGAGACCCGAGGGTCAGTGATCCAATTTTGGTTCGGACTAGCCGGAGTGTTGGAAAGCCAACCGCAGCAGTCATTCTTCTCACCTGCCTGTTTCGTCCTTCGGTGAGAATGATTTCAAACCAAGATGTCGGGAGGTTCTTTCGCGTGCGGATCGGAACAGGGCGGGGAGGAAGAGTCGGCTCAGTATCGAGGAGGCGCACCCGAGCTGGTTTGGTTTGATAATCTTTGATCCTCACTCCGGTTTGGAGACAGTGGATTGCCCCCTCCGTTGGAATTCCTTCCACCTGCGCCAGGTATGTCCGGGGATGGGCATTGCGGGGGAGCATCAACCGATGCTTCACTCTATTGTCATTCGTCAGGAGGAGAAGGCCTTCGCTATCGGCATCGAGTCGACCCGCGGCGTAAACATCAGTTGGAAAGGGACCATATTTTGAGAGGCCGGGTCTTCCTGATTCCGGAGTGAATTGCGAGAGGACATCAAACGGTTTGTGGAAGAGGATGTAATGGTAGTCGCGTCTGGGGGATCTGGTCTGCATGATTTAAATATAGTCAGTGGGGAAGAGATCGGCAACTCACGTTTCGGTATCAAGCCAACGTGACTTTGCCGCAAGAAATAAAAAAGAAGGAGCGTACAACAGAAATCCCCTACGCCGTGCAGGGGATTTGTTATTCTTCAGACATCCGACGATTGGCTACAGCTCGTCGGCAACTTCTTCGTCTTGTTCTTCGATTCCATCCGGCGTTTTCGTCTTTGCCGAATCCACGAACCGGAGCGAGTCGGACTTCTTGCTGAACTTGACGATAACTTTGGCTCCGCTGGCAAACGATCCTCGCAGGATCTCCTCGGCAAGCGGATCTTCGACGAATTTCTGAATTGCGCGCTTGAGAGGCCGGGCACCGAATGCAGGATCATAGCCCTTGTCGGCGAGATATTCCCTTGCTGCTTTCGTCAACTCGATCGTGATTCCCATCGACTTCATCCTCGCAAGAAGGTCGCGCGCTTCGATGTCGATGATCTGCAGAATGTGATTCCGATCGAGGCTGTGGAACACAATTGATTCATCGACGCGATTCAGGAATTCGGGATTGAATATGCGCTTGAGCGCTTCTTCGATGCTTCCCTTCATCGCCTTGTATTTATCGGTCGGCGTCCCCGTACCGAATCCCAGTCCGCCTGTCGACTTAATATCGCGCGATCCGATGTTGGATGTCATGATCAGGATCGTATTCTTGAAGTCCACCCGCCGACCAAGGCTGTCTGTCAGGAGACCGTCATCCAGCACCTGCAGGAGGATGTTGAACACGTCTGGATGTGCTTTTTCGATTTCATCGAGCAGAACGACGGAATAAGGCTTCCGCCGCACTTTTTCCGTAAGTTGGCCCCCTTCTTCGTACCCCACGTATCCCGGTGGCGCTCCGACGAGCCGGGAGACCGAAAACTTCTCCATATACTCGCTCATGTCGATGCGAACAAGCGCCTCTTCTGAATCGAACAAATATCGTGCGAGAGACTTTGCGAGCTCGGTCTTTCCGACGCCCGTGGGTCCCAGGAAAATGAATGATCCGATGGGGCGGCGGGGGTTTTTGAGTCCGGCGCGTGCACGCCGAATGGCCTTCGTGAGTTTCTGAATTGGCTCATCCTGTCCGATGATGGATTGCCTGAGGGCCTCTTCCATCTTCAGGAGCTTCTCAGACTCGCTTTGCGCGACCCTTTGCACAGGAATACCTGTCATCATGGCAACTACGGCTGCGCATTCCTCTTCATCCACATCATACACAGTATCCGACGCCTTCAGTTCCCACTCGCGCTTGGCGATCTCCAGGTCGTTCAGGAGCTTCTTTTCGAGATCACGTAATCGGGCCGCTTCTTCAAAATTCTGACTCTTGACAACCTGATTCTTTGACTGTTTGATCTTATCGATCTCTTCCTCAAGCTTCAGAATTTCCTTCGGGACAACGATGTTGGCAAGGTGAACCCGCGAACCGGCCTCATCCATTACGTCGATCGCCTTATCGGGCAGGTATCGATCGGTGATGTACCGGTCACTCAGCCTCACTGCCGCTTCAATTGCCGCAGGGGTGTAGCTGACGCCGTGGTGCTCTTCGTACTTCTCCTTGATATTTTCAAGGATGCGGATGGTCTCCTCCACGGTTGTCGGGTCGATCATGATCTTCTGGAAGCGTCGATCGAGGGCTCCGTCTTTTTCAATATACTGGCGGTATTCGTCGAGCGTTGTTGCCCCGATGCATTGGAGATCGCCCCGTGAAAGAGCCGGCTTGAACATATTGGAGGCGTCAAGCGAACCGCTCGCCCCTCCGGCCCCCACGATCGTATGGAGCTCATCGATAAACAGGATCACGTCCTTTGTTTTCTCGAGCTCGTTCATGACCGCCTTCATGCGCTCTTCGAATTGACCGCGGTATTTCGTTCCGGCGACAAGGGCCGCCAGGTCAAGTGTGACCACACGCTTTTCGTGGAGTACACGCGACACCTTCTTCTGCACAATGCGGATAGCCAGCCCCTCCGCAATCGCGGACTTTCCGACCCCCGGTTCCCCAATCAGTACCGGATTATTTTTCTTTCTACGACTCAATACCTGAGCGACGCGTTCAATTTCCTTTTCCCTCCCGATGATCGGATCAAGCTTGTCCTCAAGGGCCAAACGAGTGAGATCCCGACCGAAATTGTCCAGAACCGGAGTTTTGGACTTTTCATGCTTCTTTTCGGCCGAAGGAGCTGTCGGGGGGGTTGAAGGCTTTCCGGAAATGATATTGTCAAGTTCATTCCGGACCACATCGTAATGGACGTTGAACTGGTGGAGAATCTGGGCTGCGATATTGTCGTCGTCGCGGAGCAGGGAGAGCAGGAGGTGTTCCGTCCCGATCACGTCGGATTTGTAGAGTTTTGCCTCAAGATACGTAATCTTGAGGACCTTTTCTGCCTGCTTCGTCAGGGGGATATTGCCGATCGTGAGAGTTCCCCCCGAAGTCCGGACAGTATCCTCAATAGCTTTCTTGAGACGGTAAAGGTCTACTGCCAGGTTTCGAAGGATCTTCACGGCTATGCCCTCTCCCTCGCGAATAATGCCAAGGAGCAGATGTTCAGTTCCAATGTAGTCGTGTCCGAGCCGAAGCGCTTCCTCCCGGCTCAATTTGATCACATCCTGTACACGATTTGAGAAATTGCCTTCCATTATGTCCCGCCATCGTTCTGAGAATTGACTAACTATAAAACTGCATATCTTCCCCGAAAGTTTCAGAGGCAATATAACCAAATTTGGAGGGGCAGTCAAGAAAACGACTTAACGAGTTTACCTATGCTGATTTCCATAAATCCAGGGCGACAACAAAGGCGCAGGCAAGTTGCAATGCCTCCTGAACCCTGTAGTAGATGAACGACGCATTGGGGTCCAATTCCGATTGTGTTGA